>Ga0194133_10002675_pt1 | contig 27079 bp, 13 predicted proteins | sample TA2KigOf40mmetaG_FD_155448 | JGI IMG/M metagenome (GOLD analysis project Ga0194133, IMG submission 155448) | Freshwater microbial communities from Lake Tanganyika, Tanzania - TA2015055 Kigoma Offshore 40m | ecosystem: Environmental > Aquatic > Freshwater > Lake | place: Tanzania: Lake... | reverse complement strand
CCCGGACGGCCTTGGGCAAGGTCCAGAAGCACCTCCTGCCGCCCTGGCGGGCCTGAAGCCGATGAATCCCGCCACGCTCTCGCTGATCGCCCTCGTGGCGGTGATTGTCCTCAGCCTGACGTCGCGGATCAACATCGGCGTCCTGGCGGTGGCGTTGGCCCTGCCGGTGGGCGTGGGCGCGGCGGGATGGAAGCCGGAGGCGGTGCTGGCGCTGTTTCCTTCGGGCCTGTTCCTGACGCTGGCGGGCGTGACCCTGCTGTTCGGGGTGGCCCAGACCAACGGCACCCTCGAGGCGCTGGCGCGGCGGGGCGTGCGGGCCTGCGGGGGGACGCCTGTTGGCGGGGGCGATCTCCGCGCTGGGCCCGGGGGCGCTGGCGGCGACGGCCCTGGTGGCCCCGCTGGCCCTCGCGGCCGGGGCCTCGGCAGGGGTGCCGCCCTTTTTGATGGCCCTGATGGTGGCGAACGGGGGCAACGCCGGGAACCTCTCCCCGTTCAGCGCGGTGGGGGTGATCGTGCACGCCAATATGGCCAAGGCGGGCGTGCCCGGGCACGAATGGGCGGTGTTCCTCGCGAATTTCGCGGCGCACGTGCTGGTGACGGCCGGCGCCTGGCTGTTCTTCGGGGGCCCGGCGCTGGTACGGCGGCCGCGGTTGGCCGAGGCGGTGGTGGCGCCCGTCGTCCTGACCGGGCGCCAAGGGTTCACGCTGCTGGTGCTGGCGCTGTGGGTGGGGGGCGTGGTGGGGTTGGGCTTCAATCCCGGCCTCTCCGCCTTTGCCGCGGCGGCGGTGCTGATCCTGGCGCGTTGCGGGGAGGACGGGCCGGCGGTCGCCTCGGTGCCGTGGGGCGTCCTGCTGATGGTCTCGGGCGTGAGTGTGCTGGTGGGCGTGCTGGAGAAGACGGGCGGCCTCGACCTGGTGTCGGGCCTGCTCGCGCGGCTCGCGACGCCGGGGACCGTGAACGGGGCGATGGCGTTCGTGACCGGGCTGATCTCGACCTACAGCTCCACCTCCGGCGTGGTCTATCCGGCGTTCCTGCCGATGGTGCCGGGCCTGGTGGCGCAACTGGGCGGCGGGGATCCGCTCCAGATCGCGTTGAGCATCAACGTGGGGGCGGCGCTGGTGGACGTTTCCCCGCTTTCGACCATTGGAGCCCTGTGCGTCGCGGGCTTGCCGCCCGGCGGCGATGGCCGGCGCCTGTTCCGCCAGATGCTGCTCTGGGGCTTCGCGATGGTCCCGGTCAGCGCCCTGCTGTGCCAGCTCGGCGCCCGTTGGTTTTCCTGATGCAACCGTCCTTCCGCCTCCTCCTTGCCCTGCTGGCGCTGCCGCTGGGCGCCGCCGCCCCCGACGAAGCCGCCAAGCGCTGGGAGCAATATGAGCCTTCATTCCGGACCTTCGCGGAACAGGATGCGGCGCGGCCGTTCGCGCCCGGGGGCATCCTCCTCGTGGGCAGCAGCATCTTCCGCCAATGGACCACGGCCGAGGAGCAATTGGCGCCGCTGCCGGTGCGCAACCGGGCGTTCGGGGGCTCGCGCACCGGGGACCAGCTGGCGCGCTTCGAACAGCTCGTGCCGCGCTACGCGCCCCGCATCGTCGTGTATTATTGCGGCAGCAATGACCTGAAGGCGAAGGACGCGGATGCCCCGGACGTGATCTTCAACCGCTTCCGCGAGTTCTCGGAGCGGGTGCGCGCGCGTTTCCCGGAGACGCATCTCGTGTACGTGACCGCGACCCGGAGCCCGGACCGGGTCCCGCTCTGGGAACAGGTGGACCATTACAATGCTCTGGCGCGGGCCTACTGTGCCGCGACCCCGCGCCGGCACTTTATCGATCTGAACCCGGTGCTGGTGGACGCGCAGGGCCATCCGCGGCTGGAGCTGTACCAGAAGGACAAGCTGCACTTCCATCCGCCGGCCTACGTCGAGTTCGCGCGGGTGATCCGCCCCGTGCTCGAGCCCCTGTGGGCGGCGGAGGCCCGGCCCTAGCTGGTAAGCTTCGCCCCCGGCCTACGCCTCATCCCTTATGCAACCCCCCAGCCTTATGCGTCTGAACCCCCGTCTCCTCCTCACCCTCGGTCTCTTGGCTCCCGCGGTCCGATCCTTCGCGGCGGAGGACAAGACCGTCGTCCTCAATCCCTTCGTCGTCAGCACCGAGGTCAACAAAGGCTATTACGCCTCCGAGACGCTCTCGGGCACGCAGTTGAAATCCCAGGTGCGGGATCTGGCCAACCCGATCTCTATTCTCACGGAGGAGTTCATGCGCGACATCGGCGCGGTGAACTATGAGGAGGCGCTGGAGTTTCTGCCCAGCACCCAGGCCTACAAGGGCGACACCGCCGATCCGGAGGCCGTCACCTCGCGCACCGGCACGCCCTTCACCGTGCGCGGTTTCCGCTCCTCCTCGCTGACCAACAATTTCTTCACCAGCCGCATCAAGGTGGACAATTTCAACACCGAGACGGTGACGCAGTCCCGCGGCCCCAATTCGCTGCTCTTTGGCCTGGGTTCGGTGGGCGGCGGGCTCGATGCCACGCCCAAGGCGGGGCGGTTCGATGCCGACAGCTACAGTCTGGAGCTGCGCTTGGACTCGGAGGGCTCACGCCGCGGCAGCCTGGACGTCAACCGGATCCTCGTGCCCCGGAAAGTGGCGCTCCGCTTCGCCGCCTTGGCGCACGATCAACGCACCCCGCGGGAATTCCAGTATATGCGGCGCAACTCCGCCTACCTGAACCTGACGCTCCAGCCCTTCCAGGGCGCGACCATTAACCTCAACGCGGAGACCGGCCGCATCGACGAGCTGAACCCCCGGCCCTATCTGGCCTACGACAGCGTGTCCGCCTGGCTGAACGATCCCCGGACCCCGCTGCAGAAGGCGAACACGATCGACCGTGCCTTGGTGGAGTCGGGCACCACGGCCGCGCGCAACACGGCCCGGAATCTCATCCCCGGCGTCTCCCAGGGGCTTTCGACCACCAACCACCTCGTCTACGTGATGAACGCGCCGCAGCTGGGCGTGCAGAACTGGAATTTCAAATCGCGGGGGTCGGAGGCTTTCGTCAACGGCCTGACCCAGGCGCAGACGAGCATCTCGGGCGCGACGCGGGTGCCGGGGGTGGACTTCCCGTTGGACACCGTCGTCTCCGGGCCTTCGGACTATTTCAACACCACTTACGACAAGTTCTCGGCCTCGTGGCAGCAGCAGATCTTGGCCCAGACCTTCTTCGAGCTGGCCGGAGCCCACGAGCAATCGAAGAACGAGGACTGGCAGCCTGTGCAGCGGGGGGACTACGAGGTCTTCATCGATACCAATTACTACCTCCCGACGCAGCTGGCGACGAGCAACCCCGATCCCTCGAAGCCGCTCAATCCCTACTTTGGCACGCCCTATATCGAGTCGAACGCCACCCTGCAGAACCGGAGCACCACGCTGCAGCAGTACCGGGCGACGCTGACCCGGCAGTTTGACCTGAGCCGGATCGAGCCGCTCAAGGGCTTCGACCTCGGCCGGTTCACGGCGGTGGCGTTCCACTACTACCGGCACGTCGACAGCTACTTCCAGCAACCCGAGGAAATGACGACCACCTCGGTGCTCGCCTCCGGCCTCCTCTCCGACACCCAGAACCAGATCCGCCGGCGCTACTACCTCACGCCGGGCCAGCCGGTGTCGTTCCCGGCCTTCCTGCCGGGCCAGGCCGCGATCAGCCAGACGGGCAATCCGGCGGTGCCCGGCAGCATCATCCCGACCGTCCGGTCGGCCTTCCTGCATCGCCTGAATCCCGTCTACGCGCCCGAGACCACCAAGTCCTATGCCGCGATCGGCCAGTGGGAGTTGTTCTCCCGCCGCCTGATCCTTACCGGGGGCATCCGGCGCGATGACCTCAGCTCCCGGAATTTCGTCTTCGCCCAGGATCCGGTCACCCGCATCTTCCTCGGCCAGGGGCAGGGGGCCTTTGCCCCGGCGACCAAGTCCTCGGTGACCAACACCAATTATGGCGCCGTGGTCCGGGTCACGCGGTGGCTGGATGCGTTTGCCAACCTCGCGACCAACACGGTGGGGGCCGGGGGGACCAATTATGACGTCTTTAACCGGACCCTGCCGAACCAGGAGGGCACCGGTTACGATCTCGGGCTGCGCGGGTTTTTCCTGTCCGACCGCGTGATCTTGAAGCTCAACTACTTCAACAACGAGCTGACCAACCGGATTTCCAACCCGTTGCGCGATGGGGCGATCGGGATCGAGATGGCGCGGCAGAACGGCTACGTGGAGCGCTTCCTCGAGGGGATGGTCCTCAACGGGTACGGCAGCCGGGTGGCCGGCTCGCCGCGTTTCGCGAATTATCCGGGCAACGGGCTCTGGACCGACGTCGAGTCGGACCTCACGGAAGGTTACGAGATCGAGGCGACCCTGAACCCCACGCGGCAGCTCCGGCTGATGTTCAACGTTTCCTACAATGACTCCAAGTTGAACGAGACCTATGGGTTCACGCGCCCGTGGTATGAGCAATTCGTGAAGCCGGTGCGGGACGATGCGGCGATCCGTGCGGTCATCGCGAACCCCGCCTTCAATGCGACGCGGACCATCGGGGACTACATCACGGGCATCGAGCGCCGCCTGAACTACCACGAGGCGCAGGTCGGCGGGGCGCGCCTGCGGGGCAACCATTGGCTGGTGAACGTGGTGGGGAGCTACGCCTTCGACCAGGGCCCGCTGAAGGGCACGCGCGTCGGGGGCAGCGTGCGCTGGCGCGATGCCCCTTCGATCGGTTACCCGGAAAAGGGTGGGACCTTCGATGTCGCGAATGCCTTCCGCGGTTCGGAGTCGCTCGTGACCGATGCCTTCGTCAGCTACGCGTGGCGGCAGCGGCTGCGGGAGCGGAGCCTGAATTGGACCGTGTCGCTGCGGGTGCGGAACCTGCTGAATGATGATGACCCCACCCCGGCGAGTGCCGTCGACAATGGCCGGGGCCAGGCGCACATCCTCCAGCGGATCTACCAGGCGCCCCGGACGGGCGAGCTGTCCGTGGGCGTGAGGTTTTGAGTGGTTGCCCCGCCTGGCTCGCCGCGTTGACCTCGCGGTTAGCCTGTTGCGTGTTGCGCTGGTCCTCGGTGCCGTCAGCTCCGGTGGCTTGGTGTGGCTGGGGCGCGCCCGCCCGCCGTCTTGTCCGCCGTAGCCTTGGCGGAGGTGGAAGCCTTGGCGAAGGTGGGCCGCCCAGGTCAGGCGCGACGAGGGGGCGTTCGGCGGAGCGATGATCGAGGGGGGAATGGCTCCGCGGACGGCCCGGCGGCTTCGGGGGTGTATTTCTGCGGCCTGGTTGCCTTTACGGCTTGCCTCATCCGTCGCGGCGGCTTTCTGGAAACAAGGTCTTTTCATTCTATGTTCTCGCCCTCCTGTCGGTCTGCGTGGCGTCTGCTGGCGCTGCTGCTCGTCCTCACCTCGGGCCTCCCGGCCCAACTCGTCAACACCTCGGTCCGCGTCCGCGTCGGCACCGGGGACGATACGCTGATCTCCGGCTTTGTGGTCGGCGCCCAGCCCCGGACCTTCCTCTTCCGTGCGGTGGGCCCGACCCTCGCCTCCTTCGGCGTCGGCGGGGTGCTGGCGGATCCGATCCTGACGCTCTTCGGTTCCACCCAGAACGTGATCGCGACCAACAATGACTGGGGCACCAATCCCAGCTACTCGGCCGCGACGATCACCGCGGCGATGGCCTCCGCGGGCGCGTTTGCGCTCCCCGCGGGATCGCGCGACGCGGTGCTGATCGCCACGCTCCCCTCAGGCGCGTACACCGTGCAGGTGACGGGCGCGAACAGCGGCACCGGCGTGGCGCTGTTCGAGGCCTATGAGCTCGCGGCGGCGCCGGTGGCGTCCGGCACGATCCGGGGCCGGCTGCAGAACTTGGCCGATCTCGGGCTCGTCGGGGCGGAGATGGTGTTCCGGAATGCGGCGGGCGCCGAGATCGGCCGGGCCACCACCCGGGTGTTAGGGTTCTTTGATGCGAGGCTGCCCGCCGGGGCGGTGCGGGTGGAGTTTCCCGGCTCGCCAGCCTATGTGCCCGCCTTCCAGCTCGTGACGGTTGTCGCCGGGGTCACCACCGAGTTGCCGCCGCTGCTGGTGGCGGAGCGGGCCTCCGCGCCCGGTACGATCCGGGGGCGGGTCACCAATGCGGTCAATGGCTCGACCCTCAGTGGTGCGACCCTGCGGTTCCGGGAGGGCAGCGGGGTCCAGACCGGCACCGTGGCCGGGACGACGACCTCGAGCGCCAGTGGCTACACGATCACCCTTTCACCCGGCACCTACACCGCGGAGGTGAGCCTGACGGGTTACATCACTTCGTTTTTCACGGTCATCGCGCGGGAGGGCAACGCGCCCGCCAATCAGGACCTCCCGCTCTCCCCGGTGCTGGGAGCCAATGAGTTCCGGATCGTCCTCTTCTGGGGAGTCACGCCGGCGGACCTCGACGCGCACCTCACCGGCCCCCACGCCACGATTTCGGGCGCACGGTTCCATGTGTACTTCGACGCACGAAGTGATACCGCCAACACGGCAAAACTTGATCTGGACGACTTGGAATCGTTCGGGCCCGAGACGATCACGATCTCCAGCTTCCGCCCGGGCGTGTACCGCTATTCGGTCCACGATTACACGAACAGGAACGCCACCCTGAGCACCGCGCTGAGCTCCTCCGGGGCGCAGGTGGTGGTCTTCCGCGGCAGCACGGAGGTGGCTCGCTTCACCGCGCCGACGGGCCGGACGGGCACCCTTTGGACCGTGTTCGAGATCGACGGGACCACGCTGGTGCTGACCCCGCGCAACGAGTTCTCGAACGTCGCGGAGCCGCTCCGCGTCACCGCCCCGCCCTTGGAGGGTGGAGTGGTGCCGGAGACGGACGCCGAGATCCTGCGGATCGGCCGCAAGCCGAAGCGCTGACGGGTCCACGGAGGCAGGTCGTGATTCGTTAGCAGGGTACGGGCGCTTGGATCTGGCGCCGGCTGAAAACTAGCGAATCACGGCCTGGCCTCTTGCTGGCGTCGCCGCTGCTCCGCCGCCAAGTGAAGGAGGCCGACTTGGCGAAGTTCCGAGGGGCCTGCCCGCCGTCGCGTCCGCCGTAGGCGCGGCGAAGGCGGGTTTGCATCCCGCCCGCGATTCCCCGTCTTGGTCCTGCTGCGATGCCGATGAGCTGGAAGATCCTTTTCGCCCTAGGGGCCCTCCTCGCGGGTGCCGTGGCAGGCCTCGCCGTCTGGGGGGCGCCGCCGCCGCGACTCGCGCTGGAGCTCGAGGTGGCCATCGCCCGCGGTGGCACGGTCGAACTGTGGTTCGATCACGGCGCCGGCTTTTGGCCGGGGCAGTCCGCCTCCGCGTCCGTGCCGCCCGGCCCGACGCCCCAGCCCGTGCGGCTGGCCTTGCCCGCGGCGCCGATCCGGGACCTGCGCCTGGACCCGACGGCCGATGACGCGGAAGTCCTGATCTCCGGCCTGCGCTTGGTCGACGAGCGGGGCGCGACGCGGCTGCGGCTGGACCCGCGGGAACTCCGGCCGCGGCACCAGATTGGATCGATCACCGCGGAGCCGGGCGGCGTGCGGGTGCGGCCCGTGCCGGGGAGCAACGACCCGATACTCAGCCTCGACTGGGGTGTCCTCCAGCGGCGCCTGCACGAGGCGGCGGGGCGGGCGACGGTGGGCCGAGCCACGGTGCTCGGGCTGGGGCTGCTCCTCGCGGGCGTGCTGCTCACCGTGGGCCTCACGGCGGGGCGGGCGGCGGGCGGGCGGGAGGTCTGGCCGGCCGCCGGGGCCTTGTTCCTGCTCGTGCTCGGCGCGCGGCTTTGCTGGCTCGAACATTACAGCCGGGCGGTCCCGTTCTGGGACGAATGGGAGGGGGACGCGCTATACCTGCTCATCCCGTTCCAAGGCGGCTTTCTCGACTGGGGCGCGCTCTGGATGCCCCAATGGGAGCACCGGATTTTGCTGACGCGGGTCATCACCCTGGCGGGCACCGTCCTCAACGGGGAATGGGATCCGCGGGTCGCGATGACCGTCAGCGCGGCGCTTTATGCCAGCTTCGTGGCGCTGGCGGGGACCGCGTTGCTGGCGACGCGGTCGCGGGCCGGGCGGGCCGCGGCGTGCGTGCTGGGGGTGGTGGGAGCGCTGCCGTTCGACGTGAACAACCTGCTCTGGGGCGGTCAGACCCAGATGTACGGACTGCTGTTGCTGGCGGTCTGCCTGATCGCGCTGGCCGCTGCGCCGCGCGTAACCCCCGCGATTTACGGGGCGGCCGGCCTCGGTTCCTTGCTGTCCCTGTTCACGATGGGCGCGGGCCCGCTGGCGCCGGCCTGTGCGGCCGGAATCTGCGTGGTGCGGGCCAGGTTCGAGCCGGCGCAGCGCCGGGCGTGGGGGCGGCTCGCCGCGCTCTTCCTCTTGGCGGTGGCGTTGGGGCTGCTGCTTCACACCAGCTCCCGGGCGCACGTGCCCCTCTACGCGCAGACCTGGGCCCAGTTCCAACGCGCGTTCTTGGGCGCTGCCTCCTGGCCGCTGCCGCCGCATCTCCTGAGCGCCCTGGTGCTCTGGTTGCCTTGGCTCGTCCAGGGCGGGCTCATCCTCCGGCGCCGCGAAGCCACGGGGCTGGAATGGCTCTCGGTGGGGTTGGGCGGCTGGGCGTTGGTCAACGCGCTCGCCCTCGGCTACGCGCGCCAGTACGAGGGCCCGCCCTTCGACACGCGCTTCCTCACGTCCCTCTCGCTGGGTGCGACGGCCTCGCTCTTGGCGTGCGTCACCCTGTGGGGGCGTCTGCCCGGCGCGCGGCCGCGCGGCCTCGTCGCCGCGGCGGGGGTATGCGTTGCCGCCGGCTTGCTGGCGGCCGGGGGGCGCGGGTTTCCGCTGGCGCGGGCGAGTTGGGAGGAGCGGGCGGAGGTGGAGCGGCGGGTGCGGGAATTTCTCGCCACCGGGGAGCGGGGCCCGGTCCTCGAAAAACCGCCGCACCACAGTGGGGAGGCGGTGCTCGCCCGCCTCGAATCGCCGCTCCTGCGCGAGGTGCTGCCGGCCGCGTTCCGCCGGGAACGGCAGCGGCGGGAACCGGTCGCGGCCGGCGCGCCCGTGGAGGCCGGCTGGCTCACGGTGGGGGCGCGCACCGCGATGAAGCTCGGCTGGCCGCTTGCCTTGCTGGGCGCGGTCGGAATTGGAGTTTGGCGATGGCGGCAAGGGCCCGCGCGGGCGGCTCCGGGCGGGCGCCGGTTCGACCCCGATACGGCGTGCGGGTGGCTGGCGGCGCTGGTTCCGCTCGGCTGGTGGGCAGCGTATCACTTCCTCGGCCCGGGACCGTTAGTGGATGAGCCTGGGCATCTCGGGGCCATCCAGCACTTCCTCGCGGGGAAACCGGGCTGGCCGGAGGGGATGCCGATGCTGCCGGGTTACCACTACCTGGTGGTCGCTCTCTGGCGGCTGGATCTGCCGCTTGACCTGCTGACCTTGGCGCGGCTGGTCACGACTGCGTTCTGGCTGCTGGGGCTGGCGACGTTTGCCCAAGTGTGGCGACGGGTGCACGGGGCGCCGGCCGGGCGAGCCACGTTGCTGCTGGCGCTATTCCCCGTTGCGCAGCCCTTCTCCGCGATGGCCTACACCGATGCGCCTGCGCTGGCGCTCGTGCTGGTCGCGCTCTGGGCCCACCTGGGCGGCTGGCGGGCCGGGGCCGCGCTGGTGCTCGCGGCGGCGGTGGCGGTGCGGCAGACGAGTCTGGCGTTCGCGGGGCTGTTGCTCGTGCACGAGTGGCTGCAACCGGGCGCGGGGCCGCGGACGTGGCTGCGGCGGACCGCCTGGCTCTGGGGACTGGGGCTGCTGGCGGTAGCCGGGGCGCTGGGGGCGGGGCGGGTGACCTTGGAGGCGGGCCACGGCAACGAGCTGCGGTTCAACCCGGCGGTCGTTCACTTCGCCGCGCTGCTGGCGTTGGTGCTCGGACTACCAGTCTGGCTGGGTCGGGTCCCGGCGGCGGGGCGCTGGCTCGCGGCACGGTTCCGAGAGCGGCCTACTCGGACCGTCGCGTGGGGCGGGCTGGCCGTGGCGCTGGGCGGCGTGCTCGGCTGGCAGTTCGCGAACCCGCACCCCTGGAACCGGGAACTCTTCTGGGAGGGCCACGCCTTCACCCTGCTGCGAAACTGGCCGCTGGTCGGGATCGACGCGCACCCGTGGCTCCGCGTGCTGTCCGGCCTGAACGTGGTCGCGATGGCCCTAGCGGTGGGCGCGGGCTGCGTGGCGCAGCCGCACGGTTCCCGGATCGCGCTGGCGCTGTTGTGCGGCGGGGTGGGGGCGTTGGCCAACAGCCTGGTGGAACCGCGTTACTTCATCCCCGCGGTCGGCGGCGCGCTGGTCTTCACCCGGTTCAGCGAAGGCGAGTGGCGGCGACTGGCCGTCTGGTGGGGCGCGCTCTCTGCCCTGCACGCGCCCTTCATCGTCGCGGGCCGGTCCCTCTGGTGAGGGTGGGCCGTGGGACAAGGCGCACCGACTGGATCCAGCTGAAAGCGGCAACCACAGCCCCGCCATCCCGCCGGCTTCAGCTTTGGGTTCTCGCGAACAGCTCCCGCACCGGGCGGCCCTTGCCATCCTCGGTCACGTAGAACGGCCGGCCCTCCACGCTGAACTCGGTCTTCGGACTGATGCCCATCGCCGTCATAATGGTCGCGTGCAGGTCCATCACGGTGACCGGATCCTGGATCGCCAGCAGCGGCCGCTCGTCCGCCGTGCGGCCGTGGACGTAGCCGCGCTTGGTGCCCCCGCCGAACATCACCACACTGGTTCCGCCGGTGAAGTGCCGGTGTAGGCCATAGTGCGCCATCTCGCTCAAGGTATCGACCTTGAAGGTCGCCTGGTCGTTGGCGGTGGAACCGGGCCGCCCCTCCATCATTGCGTCCCGGCTGAACTCGCTCGCGATGATGACCAAGGTCCGTTCCAGCAACCCGCGCACCTCCAGCTCCCGGACGAGGGTGGCGATGGGCCGGTCAATCTCCCGGTGCAGGCGCGCCACGGTCTCGTGGCCGTCCTTGTGGGTGTCCCAATGGAGGAACGGGACGTACTCGGTGGTCACCTCGACAAACCGCGCCCCGGCCTCGACCAGGCGGCGGGCGAGCAGGCAGCCGCGCCCGAAACGCCCGGTGTCGTACTGGGCCTGCACCTCCGGGGGCTCCAGCGTCAGGTCGAAGGCCTCGCGCTCCTTGCTGCTCAGGAGCCGGTAGGCGTTGTCCATGCTCCGGAGCAGGGACTGCCGCTGGTAGTCACTCATCCGGTCGCGGTCCGGGTTGGCGTCCACCAGCTGGCGGAACAGGCGGTCGCGGTTGGCGAAGCGCCCGGCGTCCATCCCCGGCGGCGGCCGTACGGAGACCGCGGCCTCTTCCGGGAAGGGTAGGTTGAGGGGGCCGAACTCCGCGCCGAAGAAGCCGGCGGTGGTGAAGGCCTTCAGCTCCTCGCTCTCGCCGACGCCCTCGAGCCGCTGGCCGATGTTGATGAAGGGGGGCATCACCGGGTTGCGCGGGCCGAGCACCTTGGCCATCCACGCCCCGAGGTGCGGGCAGGCGACGGTCTGGGGCGGCACGTAACCCGTGTGCCAATGGTACTGGTGCCGCGAGTGCAGGATGCTGCCCAGGTCCGGCTGCACGGCGCTGCGGAGCAGCGTGGCGCGGTCCATCACCTGCGCGAGGTGCTCCAGCCCCTGGCAGATCCTCACCCCATCCACGACGGTATCGATCGCCGGGAAGGTGCTGAGCATCCGCGCCACCTCGAGGCCCTTCTCGAAGGGCAGGTAACGCTTCGGATCAAAGGTGTCCGGCGCCGCCATCCCGCCCCCCATCCAGAGCAGAATACACGCCTCCGCCTTGGCGGGGGGATGGACGACCGGGGCGCTGTTCGCGCGGACCGCCTGAGGCACGCCGGTGGACCACGCGGCCGCGCTGGCGGCGGCCAGTTGCTTCAGGAAGTCGCGCCGGACGATCGCGGGGGGCGCGTGGGGATCGAGCAAGGGATACATCGGTGAGCGGGGGCTTAATGGACGTACAGGAACTCGGGCTGCATCAGGAGCGCCCACAATAGGTCGGCGATGGCGGGGGCGGTGGGCTGGGGCCCGAGGAGTTCCGCGGCGGCGCGCAGTTCCCCGGGCGAGGGCGGGCGGGCCAGGGTGCGCGTGTACAGGTGGGTGATCAGGGCGCCGGGACTGGCCCAGGTTTGGGCGGCGAGCCGGGCGGCCCCTTGCTCCAGGGCGCGGGTGAGGGTCTGGCCGTTGGCCAGATCCAAGGCCTCCAGGGTCGTGAGCTCGTCGGGCCGCATCGAGACGATCTGATCGCGGTTGGGCCGGCCCAGGGACCGCATCAGGAAATCACTCTTCACCAGCGAGGCGCGGACCATCCGGCCGTCGCTCCCGCGCCCTTGGGCGAGCAGGGCCGGTCCCTGCCGCGCCAGGCCCTGGACGCGCGAGGGCAGGGGATCGACCACGACCACGGGTTGGACGTTCTTCGGCAAGGCGCCGAGCCGGCCTTCGCGGCCCGCGTTGCCGCCGGGACTGAACTGCCACGTCGCATCGCTCTGCAAGGTGGCCACGGTGCCGTCGGCCAGCCGGACCTCCGCCTGGAAGTAAACCCCGGCCGCGGGGCTCCGGGCGCCGGGCTTGGCGAGGATCACCACCTGGTTGCTCCCGGCCTTCAGCTTGTCGTGCAGGGGCAGCGCGGCGACGTGCTCCCCGCGGTCGCTCCCGGTGATTTTCCGGCCGTTCAGGTAGAGGGTGTAGGACTCCCCGCCCGTGAGGATCGCGGCGCCGCTGACGGGCTCGGCGGCGAGTTTCCACTCGGTCCGGAAGAGGAAGGTGTCGCCTTCGGGCCGCGCCTTGGCCTGGGCGGGCGGCTGGCCCCAGATCCATTGACCGTTGAGGGCGAGGCGGGAGCCGGCCGCCGGGTCGGGCGGGACCCGGAAGACCGGGGCATCCATCTTCTGCGGGGCGGTGCCGGTGAGCGTCCACACGGCGTCCACGAACTGCTCCGCGCTCAGGCGCTTGGCGCGCGGGCCGGGGAAGACCGGGGCGTTCGCGTCGCCGCGCAGGACCTCGCTGCGGGCCTAGTAGATCTGCGAGGTGGCGAGGTGGGCGAGGGTCCGCTTCACGTCGTAGCCCGTCTGCTGGAAATGATTCGCCAGGGCGTCGAGCAGGTCGGCGCTCCACGGCTCGCTCTGCATCGCGTCGAGCGGATGGACGATCCCGCGGCCCATCAGGCGGTGCCAGAGGCGGTTGACGAGGGTGCGGGGGAAGCGGCCGTTGTCGGGGTGCGTCATCAGGGCCGCGAGTTGGCGCAGGCGTTCGGCGCGCGGGGCCTCCGGGTCGACGTTGCCCAGTTCCGGGAAGAGCCAGGACGCCTTGGCGGTGCGGCCCACCGGCTTGTCGCAGCGGTGCACCTCGAGGGGCTTTTCCGCGTAGATGGCGGCCAGCCCGTAGGCCTCGTCGAGCTTCCAGCGGTCGACGAAGCTGTCGTGGCAGGAGGCGCACTTGAGGTTCAGGCCGAGGAACGACTGGCCGAGGCTTTGGGCGAACTGGATCTCGACCGTCTGGCCGGCACTGACCTCGCCGCGCCATTTGATCCCGTCGCTGAAGCCGCGGCTTTCGTCGCCGGGCGGGGCGATGAGTTCGCGGGCGAACTGGTCGAAGGGCTTATTCGTCAGGAGGGCCTCGTGCAGCCACTGGCTGATCTGGCGGCGGCCGCCCGTGATGAAGCCGGTCCCGCCATAGTCGTTCCGCAGGAGATCGTTCCAGAAGGTGAGCCAGTGCTCGGCGTAGTCGGGGTCGCGCGCGAGCAGGGTGTGGACGAGGCGGGTCCGCTTGTCGGGCGAGGGATCCTGCAGGAAGGCCTCGACCTCCTCGGGCGTGGGCAGCAGGCCGATCAGGTCCAGGTGGGCGCGGCGCAGGAAGGTGCTGTCGCTGGCGGGCGGGGGCCGGGGCAGGTGGTGTTTGGCAAGGTAGGCGTCGACCAGGCGGTCGACCGGGTGATCGCGGCCCGCGACGGCCGGGGGCAGGGTCACGGCGCGGGGCTTGAGCGGCGGCTCGTAGGCGGGGGCCTGGAAGGCGAAGCCGGCTTCCCACGGGAGGCCCTCGGCGATCCATTGCCGGAGCAGGGAGACTTCCGCCGCGGAGAGGCCATCGCCCTTCGGGGGCATCCGTTGGTCGCGGTCCGGGGTCGCGACCAGTTCGAGCAGGAGGCTCTTCTCCGGGTTTCCGGGGGCGACGACGGGGCCGTTCTCGCTGCCGTGCAGGAGGGCGGAGCGGTCGTTCAGGGAAAACCCGCCCTTGAGCTTGTCCCCAGTGTGGCACTCGCCGCAGTGCTTCCGCAGGAGCGGCACGATCTGGTGGTTGAAGTCGACCGCCGCGGCCAGCGGCGTGACTAAACCGAGCAGGAGCAGGGGAGCAGGGAACTTCACGGGGAGGGAGCGGCCGCAGGTCGCGGCGCGCGCGGGAGGCAATAGGCGAAGGCGCTCCCGGAGCGCAATCGCGGGGCAGCGGAAAGGGAAGGAAGCGCGGACCTTTCCGGCGGCGTGCGCGGGGGTTTCAGGGGCGTTCCTGGTATTCGGAACTCAGCGTGAGATCCCCGCGGCGCGCGTTGAGGAACCACGCGGTGGTGCCGGCCGGGAGCGGGGCGGAGGCGGTCCAGTTCGCGCCCTGTCGGACCAGTTCCGCCGGGGATTCCCGCCACTCGCGACGGCCGGTGAAGCCCCGATCGGGGGTGCTCACCAGCACGGCCCGCGCCAGGGGATGGTCGGAGCGGAACTCGACGATGGCGCGGCCCCCGTCCTCCCGGGCGGCGACCTGTGCGCCCCACGGCCGGCCGGTGCGGACCACGGATTCCGCGAACGCGTACCCGTCGGGGGCGTTCCAGCCGGGCGGGTGGCCGTGCCGCAGGCCCGGGATCAGGCTGACCATCCGGGGCCCCGGCGCCGCCCGGTAGGACGCCGCCTGGCAATCCAGCGGGAAGTGGGTGTCCCCGGGCCACGAGAGCCACAGCACCGGCAGCCGGGCGCGGTCGAGCCGTACCATCGGGTCCCACGCCTCGCGGTAGAGCCGCAGTTGACCGAGGGCGGCTCCCCATTGGTTGTCCGCGTCGTGCAGGTGGCCGCAGCCGTAGATCGGGATCGCGAAGGCGAGGCGCGGATCGATCCCGATCACGGTCGCGGTGATCACCCCGCCCCAGGAGATCCCCGACACGCCGATCCGGGCCGGGTCGACCCCCGGTTGCGCCCGCAGGAGGGAGTGCGCCCGGACGGTTGCGCCGACCGCGTGGTACATAAACTGGTCCTCGAGGGGCTCCGCGGCGTCGCCGTAGATGCCCTCGCGCGCCGGGCCGCCCTCCGCGTGGCGGCGCCAGGCCGGGGCTCCCTTGGGCGCGCCCGGGATGCGTTCATCGGTCTGGCCCTCGACCGCGATGGAGATCGCCGCGAAACCCCGCTCGTTCCACTTCGCGACCCACTCGCGGAACGCGGTGCCGCCGCCCCCGTGCACCAGAACCACCCCGGGCACCGGGCGCGGGCCCGTCTCGGGCAGGCCCAGCCAGGCGAACACCCGCGTCGGGCGTCCGCGCCACGGCAGCCCCTCGAAGTAAATCGCCCGCCGCGGTCCGTCCGCGGGCACGCCCTCCGCGGGCGCCATTGCCGGGGGCGTGGTCAGCGCGGCCAGCGCGAGGATCCGCGGGCGGGCCTCCGCCGGGTCGATCGCCGCGGGCGCGGCCGCGGGGAGAATGGACCCCAGGCACAGGCCCAGGAGGGTCGAAAGGAGAGGGCGCGACATCGGGGTGCCGCATCCTCCAACGCGGGCGGCCGGCGCGGCCAGTCCGGAATCGGCGCGCGTCCCGGTTGACCAGCGTCCGCCGGGCCGCTTGGCTCGCGGCGCCCCGATGGATGCCACCCCCGTGCCGCCGCGCCGGTCCGCGTTCCTGCTCGATTGGATCGAGCGGGCCGGCAACCGGCTGCCGAACCCTTTGACGCTGTTCGTCCTGCTGGCGGTGGCCACCGTGCTCGCCAGCGCGCTGGCGGCCGGCCTCGGCTGGACGGTCACGCACCCGAAGGACGGGTCGACCTTGTCCGCGGTGAGCCTGCTGAACGGGGCGGGCATCCGCCGGATGTTCACTGAGGCGCTGCGCAACTTCACCGGGTTCGCCCCGCTGGGGTTGGTGCTGGTCTCGATGATCGGCATCGGCGTGGCGGAGGCGACGGGACTCGTGGGCGTGCTGCTGCGCGCCTTCGTGACCAGCCTGCCGCGGCGCTGGCTGACGGCGGCGGTGGTGTTCGCGGCGATCAACGCGAATCTGGCGGCCGATGCGGGCATCATCCTGTTGCCGCCGCTGGCGGGGCTGCTGTTTGCGGCGGCCGGCCGGCACCCGATCGCGGGCATCACGGCCGCGTTCGCGGGGGTGAGCGGGGGCTTCAGTGCGAATTTGCTGCCCTCCACGATCGACGTCCTGCTGGCGGGCTTCACCCAGGAGGCGCTCGACGCCTCGCGCCTGCTGCCGGGCTACCGGGTGCAGCTGCTGGGCAACTGGTACTTCCTGGCCGTGTCGACGCCGCTCCTGACTTTCGCCGCGACGTGGGTGACCGAGCGGATCGTCGAGCCGCGGCTGGGGCCGTGGCGGGGCGAGGCGGCGGCGGTGCCGGGGCCGCTCACGGCGGCCGAGCGCCGGGGCCTGGTCTGGGCGGCGGTCGCGTTTTTGGCCACGGCGGCGCTGGCCCTGGCGCTGATCCTGCCTCCCGGGGCGCCGCTGCGGGACCCCGCGGCGGCCACGGCGGTCGAGCGCCTGCGGCCCTTCCTGGACTCGATGGTGCTCTGGGTGCTGCTGGCGTTCCTGGTGCCGGGGCTGGCTTACGGCGCGGCGACGGGGAGCGTCCGCAACGACCACGATGTCGCCAAGCTCACCGGGGACACCCTGGCGACGATGGGTTCGTACATTGTTCTGGCGTTCGTGGCGGCGCAGTTCCTGAGCTACTTCGCGTGGTCCAACCTCGGGGCGTTGCTGGCGATCTCGGGGGCGGGGTTCCTGCGCGGCATCGGCTTGGAGGGGGCGCCGTTGTTGACCGGCTTCGTGGTCCTGTCGGCGTTCGTGAACCTGTTCATCAGCTCGGCCTCGGCCAAGTGGGCCATTATGGCGCCGATCTTCGTGCCGATGTTCGTCCTGCTGGGCTATTCCCCGGAAGCGACGCAGGCGGTGTTCCGCGTGGGGGATTCGTGCACCAACATCATCACCCCGGTATTTGTGTACTTGCCGTTCGTGCAGGCGTGCATGCAGCGCCACGATCCGCGGATGGGGTTGGGCTCGGTCGTGTCGCTGATGGTGCCCTACACCCTGACTTTCCTGCCGTTGTGGACCCTTTTGCTGCTGGGGTTCCTGTGGGCGGGCTGGCCGATCGGCCCGGGCGTGGGCCTGACGCTCGCCCCGTGAGCGGGGGGCTTCAGGCGGGAGCGTGACGGGGAATTTCCTCGTCTCGGCCCGCGGATGTCCGACACCCCGTGGTAAGCTTTCCGTCCATTCCCTCACCTTCCCTAATGCCTAAGCCCACGCCCAACCCCCAGCGGTTTGTCCCCGACCGGGCCGGGGCGTCGTGGGTGGAGGGGGCCCGATGAGTGCACCGGAGCGCCTCTATCTGGGCTGGGAGCGGTCGCTGGCCGAGGCGGTCGCGGGCCGGATCCTCGCCGCCGTGCCGCCGCGCGAGGGCATTCGGGACTTGGGCACGCAGCTGGTGCTGGTGCCGTCGGCGTTCGCCGGCCGGATGGTGCAGGAGGCCCTCGCCCGGCAGGCGGGAGCCCTGCTCCTGCCGCAGATCACCACCCCGAGCCATTTCCTGTCCGGCGCGGGCTTCCAGAGTGCGGACTCCGAGCTCGCGGAACCGGACGAGGTGGCTGGCCGCGAGGGGATGGCGCTCGCCTGGGTGGCGGTGCTGACCGACCCCGGTTTCAACCGCGCGGACTATCCGGCCCTGTTCCAGCGGGAGCTGCGTGGGCCGATGACGCCCGCGGGCGCCCTGGCTTTCGCGCAGGATCTGCTGCAGCTGCAGGATGAACTGGGGATGGCGGCGGAGGGGCTGGGGCTGGCGGAGACCGCCCGGCACGAGGCTTGGGGTCGGCCCGAATGGCAGGCGGCGGCCGGTCAGGTCGCGCGCTGGGAGCAATTGGCGCTGCTGGAGCAGCGCTACCTGCAGCGACTCGGGGAACTCGGCCGGATCGACCATAACCGGCACCGCCGGCAGGTGGCGTTATCGGAGGACTTGCCGGCGGGCATCGAGGCCATCTGGGTCGCCGGGGTGCTGGATGCCCCGCCCCTGCTGGAGACGGCCTTGCGGGTCCGCGGCGCGCGGGTCCCGGTGCGCGTCCTGATCGCCGCCGACCCGGAGGATGCCGGGGCTTTCGACGCGTGGGGGCGGCCGGAGGCGGCGGCGTGGGCGAAGCCGCGCGGGTCGCCGTGGCCGGAGTTCGCGCGGACGGTACACATTGTGCAGCAGCCCGAGGATGGCCTTGAGTGCCTGGGCCGCCTCGTGCGGCAGCATCACACCCGGCCGCAGGGCGAGGGCGCGCCGGCTTTGGCGCCGATGGGCCGCCTCGCGGTGGTGCCGTGTGATCGGGAGGCTTATCCGGCCCTGATCACGCGGGAACTGCACGCGCTGGCGCGCGGACCGGAGGGCGAGCCCCTGATCAACACGGCCAACCCCCTCGGGCGCCGCCATCAGGATCACGGCATCCACCACGCGGTCGCCGCCCTGCTGGACCTCGCGGACGAGCCGACCTTCGCGAACCTGCGGCGGTGCGTGAATCATCCGCTGGTCGCGGGCCGGCTCGGCCTGACCGAGATCGAGGAGCACGAGGAGGGCGTTGGTCGCCGGAAGATCGGCTGGCATCGGCTGCAGGCGCTGCTGGATGCGGTGAGCGCGGGGCACGCGCCGCAGCCCTTGGACGAAACGTTGGCGTTTGCCCGCAGCGTCCCGGTGGAGCCGACGATGGAGCCGCGGCAGCGGGTGCAGAACCAGCGGATTCGCGCGGCCGCGTCCGCCCTGGAAGCGGGTTTACAGGCCGCGGTGGAACTGCGGGCGTTGGGCTGGCGGCAACTCGGCGCGCGCGTCCTCGAGCTGGCGCAGCCGTCCCGCGGCGCGGAACTGAGCGAGGACGAATGGCGCTTCGCGGCCGATGTTTCGGAGGCCATCGAGGCGGCGCTGGACGGCCTGCAGCCGGCCCGCCCTCAGGAGGCCGCCCTGAGCGCGAGGGACGTGGTGCGCTTGGCGCTGCGGGCGGCGGGCGCGCGCTCTTTCCGCGGGGATATTGACCGCGAGGCGATCAACCTCCCGGGCTGGGTCGAGCTTCCCTGGGAGCCGGTCCCGCATCTAATCCTCTTCGGGCTGACGGACGACCTCGTGCCGGGCGTGCGGCACGCGCATCCGTTCCTCCCGGCGACGTTGCGGGCGGCGCTCGGCTTGGCATCACCGGCGCAGCAGTTCGCCCAGGCGGCCTGCGCGTTGGAGCTGGTGCGGCGCCAGCGCGCCGCCGGCGGGCGAGTGGATGTGATCGTGCCCCGGCACAACGCGCAGGGCGACGGCCTGCGGCCCTCCCGGCTCCTGCTGCTGAGCCCGGAGCGGGACGGGGACGTGCTGCTGGGCGCGGCCGGTTGTCCCGGTCGCCTAGATCACCTCCTGCAAGAGGTGCGGGCCGCGCGGGCGGAGCCCATTTGGGACATCCCCCCGGAGCATCGGTTGGATGCAACGCTGCGGTTGCCGGCTGATCCCGCGCAGGCAGACGTAAAGCTGCAGCGTCTGCGGGGCAGCATCAGCGCGACCGCGTTCAAGACTTACCTGGAGAATCCGGCCGACTTCTGGCTGAAGCACGCGCTGGGGATGTCCGAGACTTCCCACGATGCGATGGAACTAGATGCGGGTGGCTTTGGTACGCTGATGCACGCGGCGGTGGAGGCCTTTGGCCGGGACCCGGAGACGAGGGACCTCACTGAGCCGGAGGCCATCGGACGGGCCTTGGAGGCGAAGCTGGAGGCTTATTTCCGGGAGCGTTTCGGCCCTGCGCCGGCCGCATCGTTGCGGCTGCAGCGGGAGACGGCCCGGGCGCGGCTGCGGGCCTTCGCGGAGGCGCAGGCCGAATTGCGCGCGGACGGCTGGTCGATCCTGGAAGTCGAGGGCAAGCTGCCCGAGATCGAGATCGCGGCCGGCTTCAAGCTGCGGGGGCGCTTCGACCGGTTGGATGCGAACTCTGACCGGACCCGCTTCCGGGTTTACGACTACAAGTCCTTTGCCCGGGCGCAGTCTCCCCAGGCGAGGCACGTGGGCCGGGCGGGGGCGATGGATGCCTTGGGTTACTTTGAAGTCCCGAGCACGGCCAGGAACGCGGCGGGAAAGCCGCTCGCGAAACGCTGGAAGGACCTCCAACTGCCGGCCTACGATTGGGCGCTGACCGAGGGGCATCCGGAGGTGAGCCGGGGAACTTTGGAAATCGGGTACCTGTGCTTGTCGGGAGAGGCGAAGCCGGAGGCGGTCCGGGTCTGGGCCGACTTTGCCGGCCCGTATCGGGCCGCTGCCCGGGCCTGTATGGTGGAGATCGCCGGATGGTTGGCCCGCGGCGGACCCGAGGCCTTCCGGCCGTCGCCGCAGCCGTCCCAGTACCCCGTGTTGGCCCACTTGGCCGGGCGCCGGCCCGAGGCGGTGCTTAACCTTGCCACGCTCGGAGCGACCGAGTCCGCCCGCGTATGAGCACCCCTTCCACCCTCCCGGCGCTGAACTTCGCGATCCTCGCGTCGGCCGGCACCGGCAAGACCTACCAGCTCTCCGTGCGTCTCGCCCGGCTGCTGATGCTCGGGAAGGCCCCGGGGGAAATCATCGCGCTGACCTTCACCCGGGCCGCCGCAGGCGAATTCTACCTCCGGGTGCTGCAACGCCTGAAGGAGGCGGCGACCGACGAGACCAAGCGGCGGGCCATCTGCGGGGTGCATCCGGCGGGCGAGCCCAGCCCGGTGGATCAGCACAACCCGCTCGTGCTCAAGCTGGAGGACCACCCGCCCGCGGCCTTTGCGGCCAAGCTGCGGGAGCTGGTGCAGACTTCGGACCGCCTGCTGCTCGGGACGCTGGACAGTTTCTTCGTGCGGCTGGTCAACCAGTTCCCGCTGGAATTGGGCTTGGAGACGAGCCGGCCGGTGACCGTGCCGGAGCAGGAGGCGCCCGCGCTGGCGGAGGGAGCGATGCGAACGATGCTCGCGGAGCTGGAGGCCGCGGGCCAGCTCGACCAGCTGGGCGGGCAGCTCAACGACTACGTCGACGGTCAGGCGGCGGGCAACCCCACGGAGACCCTGCTGGAACTGGTGCGGTCGTACCACGAATTCCTGACGCGGGCCCGCGACGAGGCCACGTGGGGCGATCCGGAATCCATCTGGCCGGGCGCCAGCCGCCCGGCCTGGCTGAATCTCGATGAGCAGGCGGCTCCTGACCCTGCCGACATCGCCCGCGTGGTCGCGGGGTTGAGCAGGTATCCGCTCACCAAAGCTGGCGAGTCTACCCGACGCGATCAGCTGGTGGGTCAATTTGAGGACATCGCCCGGGTCGAGCGGATCGCGGAGCTGGAGTCCACGAAGCTCGACACCTTCCTGGAGCGTTTCGGCCCGGCTCTGGATGAGACGCGGACGCGGCTGGAGATCAGTTATTACCGGCAGCAAGTCACGCTGGACGAGGCCGAGGTGGCGGCGGTGCGACGGGTGGTGCAGGCGCTGATCAGTCTGGCGGTGCGCACCGCGGTGCGGCGGACGAAGGCCCTCCACGCCTGCCTCGCGGGGTTTGAGCGGGCTTACGACCGTGAAGTTCGCCGCCAGGGGCGGCTCAGCTTCTCGGACTATGCGGTCCTCCTGAACGAGTGGCTGGCCCCGCTGGAACGACACGAGGAGGTGGCGGCGGCGCTGGACGACATCCACTTCCGCCTGGATGCCAAGGTGAAGCATTGGCTGCTGGATGAGTTCCAGGACACCAGTACCCGGCAATACGACATCCTGCGCCGGAATCTGGACGAGATCGTGGGCACGGCCGGGGAGGACCGGAGCGTGTTCGTGGTCGGGGACACGAAGCAGTCGCTTTACGAGTGGCGGCAGGGGAACCGCGAGCTCCTCCACCGGGTGGAGGCGATGATCCGCGCGAATGGCGTGAGCGCGGAGATGAACGAGACGCGGCGCTGCTCGCCCCCGGTGCTGACGATGGTCAACGCGCTTTTGGAGAGCCTCGGGGCGCGGGACCTGGGCCGCTACTTCTCCCCCGCGGCCGCGCAGGACTGGGATCGCGTCTTCGGCGAGCAGCGGGCGCACCGGGATGCTCCCGCCTTGGGCCGCGCGGAATGGGTGCGCCTGGGAAAACCGTCCGCGGGCGAGGGCGAGGAGGGCAACGGCGGCGATTCGGTCGAGGTGGGAGCAGGGATGCCGGAACGCCACGCGCGATGGATCGCGGGCGATTTGGAGCGCAGCGGCGTGCTGGCCGAGGCCCGGCCGGGAATGCCGCGTGGCTTGCGCCCCGGGGTCACCTGCGCGGTCCTCGTCTCCAGCAACGATCAGGCGCGGAGAATCGCCGAAACGCTCCGGCTCTGCGGGGTTGAGGCCACGGACGAAGCGTCGGTGGCCGTCGTGCGGGACAATCCCGTCACCGCGGGTCTGTTCGCGCTGATCGAGGTGACGGCCCACCCGGAGGACGCCCTGGCCCGCGGGCTCGCCTGGATGGCCCCCGGGGCCCGCCGCCTCGTGGCGGACGAGCGCGGGGAACCGGACTGGGGCCGGTTAACGCGCGCGCTCGCCGAGCGGTTTGCGGCGCGGGGGGCGGAGGCGGTCGCGGACTGGCTGGTCGGTTCCGTCGCGACCGGCGCGGGGCACGCCTTTGTGGAAAAGCGGCTCCGTCAATTCCGGGCCGTGGCCGCGGACTACGACGCCACCGGGCGACGGGATCTGGCCGATTTCATCGCCTACGCCGACGGCACGCGCCGGCGCGACCTGGCGATGGCCAATTCCGTCCAGGTCATCACCATCCACCGCGCGAAAGGGCTTGAGTATGGGATGGTGTACCTGCCGTGCCTGAATGACTCGCACCACCGGATGGCGGACCTGCGTGGCGGGTTGCTCTACCTCACCCCGGCAATGGCGGAAAAGCGGACGGAGAAGGTGACTGACAGCATCTACGACGAGAGCCTGTTCCGGCCCGCGTGGATTCTGGCGGGCATGAATCGGGCGCTGGCCGAGCAGGTGCCCACGTTGCGGGACTCGATCGCCGCCCTCCGCGCGGAGTCGGCCTACGGCAGCCTGTGCCGGCTGTACGTCGGAATGACCCGGGCGAAGGTCCGCCTCGTGATGGTCTCCGACCGGCTGGCGGCGAAAAAACTGAAGGCGGGCGACGCCACGCACTTCGAGAGTGAGGCCAACGAGGGCCGCCACGACTTCGCCTGCTTCCTGGAGTCGAGTTTGAAACGGACCACGCGCGGCTGGCATAACCCGTCGCCGCTGCCGCCCGACGATCCCGCTGCGGAGGTGGCGTGGTCAGATGGTTCTTTACCCGACGATCTGAGCTGGGCCAAGGCCTTCGCGGCCAAGCCCGGGGCTCCGTCGGCTGCGGAGGAGGCGACCGATCGGGTGGCGCCCGGCTGGGATAATTTCGCGGCGGCGGTGCGTCCCCGGCGCCGGCAGCCGTCCGCCCACGCGCCCACCGGTGATGCCCCGTGGGCACCGCAGACCTCTGAGCTGCGCGGCAAGGCGTTCGGCACCTACCTCCACGCCCTGTTCGCGCGGCTGGGACGCGACGCGAACGCCTTCCTGACCGAGATTGGCGGCCTCGCCGCGCCTCCTGGCCAGGAGGAGGTCCACGCGCAGGCGATCGACCGCATCCAGGCCTGCCTGCGGGATCCGGAGGTCCGCCGCGTGCTGGTCGGGGAGCTCGAGGGCAAGCTGCTATGGGTCGAGCGCAAGGCGGCGATCCACCAGACGTTGCCGGACGGGCAGACCGAGATTGTGCCCGCCGTGTTCGACCGGGTCTGCATCACGCCCGGGAAGGGCGCGCTGATCCTCGATTACAAGACGACCCGGGGGGCGACGGACGCCGAGCTCCGCGATAAGTACCTGGCTCAGATGACCGCTTACCGCGATGCCGTGGCGCGTCTGACCGGCATCCCGCCGGGCGCTATCCGGTGCCAGCTGATCGGCATCTGGACGGACGTGGCGCGCGTTGCGGTGGTCGACGTTTTTTGAGGGCCCGGCCTGCGCCCCACCGGCTCACGGCGCCGCGAACAGCAGCGCCTCGATCCGGCGGGCCGCCTCCTCGAGCCGCTCCCCCGTCGCGGCGCCGGCCCGGCTGTCCGACAGCAGGATCACGAAGACCCGCGCCCCTTCCGCGCCTTCGCGCCATCCCGCCCGGGTGCGGGTCGCGGGGGCGCTGTCCAGCGCGCCGTCCTTGCGGAAAACCGCCCGACCGGCGGCGTCCCGTCCGTCGGCGAGGACCCGCCGGCAGGCCGCGACGGTCGCCGCGTCGAGGCCGGGCACGCGGCCGAGGGCAAGCGCGGCGTGCACGGCCGCGAGGGCCTCGGCGGTCACCTCGTTATCCCCGTGCGCCCGGCGGTCCGCGAGCATATGGCGGCGCACCTGCACCCCGGCGAAGCGCGGGTCGCGCGCGTGCAAACGCCGCGTCAGCTCGGCCGGACCGCCGAGGTGCGCCGTCACGAGGTTGGCCGCCAGGTTGTAGGTCGCGTTGTCGACGCCCCGGCCGTGGATCATCGCCTCGCAGACCCCGAGGGTGGAGCGGTCACCGAGGAGGCGCCGCGCGGTCGCGCGCTGGGTCGGGGTGAAGTGCGCGACTGCCGGATGGGCGGGGTCGTCGAGGGTGGCGGTGGCCCCGGGCAGGGGTTCCTCCAAGGCCGAGTTCGTCGCGGTCGTGCCCGGGAGGGCCTCGGCGCGGGCGGCGCAAACCTCGATCAGGTGGGCCACCTTGATCGCGCTGGCTGCCGGCATCGGGCGGCGGGCGTGCCACGCCACCATCGGGGGTCCTTCCGGCGGGCCGAACCAGATCGCGGCCTGCGCGGTCGGGCCGAGGGACGCGATGACCGCGGCGACCGGCCCGGGCAGCTCCGTGGGAGCGGCGGGCTCCGCCGCGCGGGCGGCGCCGGCGGCGGCGAGGGCAAGGACGAGGGCGCGGAAGCGGGCAGGGGAGGGGGCGGCGCGCATTCCCGGAGGATCGCGCCCGCGCCGCGCCGGGCAAGCCCGCGTGGACAAAGGCCGCGGTGAGCGTGGATTTACGCGGGACCGTTGAGCCGCCCCGCTCAGGGCACGGCGCTCAGGCGCACGGGGGCGCGGGTGACCGGCAGCTCCTGCGCCCGCGACAGATTCGGGATGTCCGCGCGGTCCGCCACCCCCTCGATCCGCAGCACCGGCAGGGGGCCCCCGCCCAAGGGTGACGTCCGCAACGTCACGGTGCGGCGATCGGCCGCCAAGGTCGCCGCGAGCACCGTGCCGCCGCCGCCCAGCTGGTAAGCCGCCGCGCGCTCCGCCCCGCCCGCGCCGTCACCCGCGCGCACCGCCTCGTCGAAGCGCACGAGCAGCCGCCCGTCGGAATCCAGCTCCGCCGTGAGGGCCGCGGGCGGGGTCGTCTCCGGCCGCGGCAGCGCGTCGATCCACTCCCGCAGCAGCGCCACGAAGGGTTTGTCCACCGAGTCCGACTCCAGCGGCGGCATCCGCTGCCCGATGACATTACCGCTCACCCGGTGGAACAGGTCGGAGCCTTCCGGATCACGCGGCGCCACGACGTGCCGGTGCCCGCCCGCGTCCGGTCCGACGAGCGGGCCGAAGACGAGGAGTTGGTCCGCGAGCGGCAGGTTCGAGTTGCCCCGCCAGGCGGCCGGGATCGGCGCGGAGTTGTGGCAAGGCGCGCAATTGGCGTCGAGGTAGGAGCGGACCTTCGCCTCGGCCCCGGCGGCCGGTGCGTCGAGCGCGGCGTGGCGCCGCAGGTTGCGCGCGGGGTCCGGCCCGGGTGACGAGTCGAACATCCCCCGGCGGTACCACTCCTCGAGCTGGTTGCGCGGCGCGCCGCCGGGGCCGGCGATGTCGCGGTTGAGCTGGCGGGTCTTCAGGCCGAGCACATACCCGGCGCCCTGCGAATGGCACTGGCCGCAGGTCTCGGAACCGGAATGCGCCCAGAGCACGCGCGTCCGGGCGCCCTGCTCGTCGAGCCGATCGAGGGTGGAGCGCTCGTCGTCGTTCTCCACCAGCGTCGCGTCGCGCCCGGCCGCGTCCCAGCGGTAGTTGAGCGCGTAGCCGGCGCCGTCCGCCTGGGCGACGAGCACGCGCGTCTCGAGCCGGGTCGTCTCCGTGGAGCGGCGGGCGTCCTTCACCCAGTCGACCTGCTGCACCAGCACCGTGCCCGCGGGGAAGCGCCAGTCGGCGTCCGGGTGGAAGCTGATCCGGCTGCCCTCCGGCAGGGCGATCCAGCGGCGGGCGCGCGCGCCGTTGAGCCACTGCGGCGCGATGACCTCGTAGGGCACGAGCCCCGGCGCCGGCTGGAGGGTGGCGAGGTCGGCGAACAGCCCCGTGGCGGAGAGGGTCGGGGGCACGTTGCCCGGCGCCGGGACGCGCGCGGCGAGCTGCTCGATCCGCGTGCGGAGGCCGTGGCGGAGCACGAGCAACTCCCCCGCGTGGTCGCGGCCGAAGGAGGTGATGCCGCCGACGCCGCCGTGGTAGTTGCGGAAGCCCGGGCCGGTCGCGAGCAGCTCGACGCCGGTGACGGCGACCCCCTCCGGCTCCACGGCGTAGGTGAGCGCCCAGATGCGCCCGTTGGCGAAGTCGGCACAGACGTACTTCCCGGCCAGCGACGGGTGCCGGCGGCCGCGGTAGACGTAGCCGCCGATGACGGAGCGGCCCTGGTCGCGGCCGTATTCCCAGACCGGGCCGGTCCAGCGGCCGAGCGGGCGCTCGGGCGCGGGCAGGAAGCCGGGCTGGCCGCCCTCGCGCACGGCCCACTGGAAGTTCTGCGGGGCGTGGCCGATCCGCAGGACCTCGATCTCCTCGCGGCGGGCCTGGCCGATCTCGCCGATCCACGCCCGGT
>Ga0194133_10002673_pt1 | contig 27097 bp, 23 predicted proteins | sample TA2KigOf40mmetaG_FD_155448 | JGI IMG/M metagenome (GOLD analysis project Ga0194133, IMG submission 155448) | Freshwater microbial communities from Lake Tanganyika, Tanzania - TA2015055 Kigoma Offshore 40m | ecosystem: Environmental > Aquatic > Freshwater > Lake | place: Tanzania: Lake... | reverse complement strand
CGTGAGCACTCTGCTTCGGGGCCAGCAGCTGGAGGCCACGATGAGCCGGGCGTTTCTGCTGCCGGTGCTGGCACTGGGGCTGGTCTCCAGCCTGCTGCTGCGCCTGGGGCAGAGCACGGCCCATTTCTGGAAGCCGCAGCAGCAGTGGCTGCTGATCGTCGCCCCTGGGGAGCGCAGCGCCCTCTCCCAGGCGATCGAGGCCGGCGGCTGTGCCATTCCCTGTGGCATCGAATGGCGCGCGTCCCTGGGGATGCCCCCGCTTCCCGAGGCTCTGCCCGGTTGGCTGGCCCTCGATGGTGTGGCCCTGGGGTTCCAGGATGAGCCCAGTGCAACCGACCGTGCCACGCTGCTGGCGTGGCAGCAGCAGGGCCTGAGGCTGCTGTCGCTGGCAGGGTGGGCGGAAACCTTTCTGCAGCGCTTGCCGCCTGAGCTTCTCTCCAGCGCCTGGGCGGAGCGGGTGGAGGCCTTCAGCCATGCCCGCAGCGGCCCGGCGGCGCGGCTCAAGCGCCTGGGAGATCTGTTCGGTAGCGGGCTGCTGTTGGTGTTGCTGGCGCCGCTTGCGGTGGTGCTGCGGCCGCAACTGCATCGCGATGCCTGTTGTGGCCGTGATGGTCGTGAGTTCGAGCGGATCCGCTTAGCGGGGTCGGGCCGCTTCAGCGCCCTGCCGCAGCTGCTCAACGTGTGGCGCGGTGACATGAGCCTGGTGGGCCCCCGCCCCCTGAGCCGCGCGGCGATGGCCCGGCTGGAAGCCCGCTTCCCAGGTACGGATCTGCGCCAGTGGATGCGGCCGGGGATGACTGGCTGGGGCCGCATCATCGGCCCGCCCCCCGAGGAGCCTGACATCCTGGCCTGGGAGCTGGCGCGCGACCTTTATTACCTGCGCAACCACTCGCTGCTGCTCGACCTGCGCCTGCTGGCTAGCTCTTTCCTGCTGCTTAGCGTTCCGGCAGCATGGCGGCGATGAAACGCTGGTTTGGCAATCTCGCGGCCCTAGGGGTGGGCTTGATCGTGTCGGCCGGAGCCGCCGAGATCATGCTCCGGCTGGCGGGTGTCAACCATCCCGCCTTTTACAGCCTGGATCCTCAGCGTGGTTACCGCCTGAGGCCAGGCGCTGAAGGCCTCTGGACCCGCGAAGGTCATGGCTGGGTGCGGATCAATGGGGCCGGATTACGGGGCGCCGAGACCAGCCGGCATCCTGCGGCGGGTAGCCTGCGGGTGGCGGTGCTGGGGGATTCGTTCACGGAGGCGCTGCAGGTGGATGAGCCCCTCACCCTGGTGGGTCAGCTCCAGCGGCAGCTGGCAGCCGCCCGTGCGTGCAGCCTGAGGGTGGCTCATCCCGCCAAGGTTGAGGTGCTGAACTTTGGTGTTGGCGGGTACGGCACGGCTCAGGAGTTGCTCACCTGGCGCCATCTGGCCCGTAGCTATCAGCCCCATCTGGTGCTGCTGGTGGTGTACCCAGGCAACGACTTTCAAGATAACGAGCCTCGCGTCCGGCCGGATCGACCTGTGGCGCGTCTGAGTTCCAGCGGCGCGCTGGTTGTGGACAACAGCTTTCGCGACAGTGCCGGCTACCGCTGGCGGAGCTCGCCGCCGGGCCAGCTGCTGGAGGGCCTGATCAACCACAGTCGCCTGCTCCAGCTGATGAACGACGTGAAGAACCGCCTTGCCAATCAGGCGGCGCCGCCGCGCCAGGCATTGGCTGGCCAGCCGCCGGCTCCCACCCCTCCAGCTTCCGGCAAGGCTTGGTCCATCACGGATGCGTTGATCACGGCCTTGGATCAGGAGGTTCGTGCCACGGGCGCTCGGCTGGTGGTGGTCAGCGCCAGCAGTCCTGATCAGGTCTGGCCCCGGCCAGAGCAGCGGCCCCGGGATCCCTTCCAGCAGGAGCGCCGCCTGCAAGCCCTTCTGGCGGCGCGGCGCATTCCTTATCGACCTCTGGGGCCATGGCTCCAGAGGCAGGTGGATCAGCAGGGGCTCACCGTGCATGGTTTCGAGGGCCAGGCGCCGGGCGAAGGCCACTGGAATGCCAGTGGGCATCGGCTGGCGGCGACCGCCATCACCTCCTGGCTCTGCGGCTTGTGAGGGCCCGTCGCCTGGCCGTGCTGGCCACCCACCCTGTGCAGTACTTCGTGCCTGTGTTCCGCGGCCTGGCTGTCACCCCGGGCTGGCACTGCCGGGTGTTTGTGGGCTGCCTGCATGGTGTGGATGCCCCCAGTTACGACCACGATTTCGGCGTGTCCTTCGCCTGGGACTGTGATCTCTCCAGTGGTTATCAGCGCACAGTCCTCACCCGCTGGCCTCTGGCGGCTTTGTCTGGTTGGCGGGGAGTACTGGCGGGTGGCTGGGCGGCCTTGCGCTTGTTGATGTGGCGGCCGGATGCCGTGCTGATCTTTGCCTATAGCCCCTGCTTCATCAGCACGGCCTCGTTGCTGCTGGGCCTGACCCAGGTGCCGATCCTGCTTCGGGCTGATACCTCGGATGAGGCGTACAGCCGCAGTGCCGCCAAAAGCTGGTTGCGCGATCAGTTGTTGAGCGCCTACTACCGCCGCTGTACCTGGATCCTGCCCATTGGTGCTGAGTCTTACCGGCATTTCCTGCGGCTGGGGGTGCCACCGGCACGGCTGCGAACTGTGCCGTATGCCGTGGATCAGGCGGTGATCCTCCCGATGGCGGAGCCCGAACCGCCGCGAGAGGGCGTGCTGCGGCTTGGCTTTGTGGGCAAATTCACCCCGGTTAAGGATCCCCTGATCATCGCCAGGGCCTTGGCCCACCTCAGCCAGGGGGAGCGTGAGCGCCTGAGCTTTGCGGCCGCGGGCGAGGGGCCGTTGCTGCTCTCTTGCCAGCTGGCCCTGGCGCCGCTGGTGCCTCGGGTGGAGTTCACGGGTTTTGTCAATCAGAGTGGGCTCGCTGGTTTTTATCGGCAGATCGATCTGCTGCTGTTGCCCTCTGTTCAGGGGGAGGTCTGGGGTCTTGTGGTGAATGAAGCGCTCAGCCAGGGCTTGCGTGTGATCGTGAGTGATCGGGTCAGCTGCCGCCATGATCTGGTGCTGAGCGAGCAGCAGGGCTGGGTGTTCCCAGCCGGGCAGTCGCAGGCCCTAGCCCGTGCCATTCGCCTGGCCCTGCAGGCTTGGCCCTGGCCCCGTTGTCCCACGCCGACCCCCGCCCCGCAGCAGCTGGTGGCGGCGGTGCAAGAGGTGCTCGGGTGAAGCTGCTTGCGATTCACACCCATCCCGTGCAGTACGTGGCACCCCAGCTGCGCTGGCTGGCGGCCCGCACCTCCCTGGAGGTGCTCTACCTCTGCCGCCAGAACGTAGGCAGTCCCGGGGTCGATGCCGTGGCTGCACCGGATCCAGGCTTCGGGCAGTCGTTCTTCTGGGATCAGCCCCTGCTGGAGGGTTACGGCAGCAGTTTTCTCGGCGTCGGTGGCTTGGCGGCGATCGAAGGATGGCGCGGCCTGCTTTGGCTGCCGGCGGTGCTGCGCCGCGTGCGGCGCGCCCGTCCCGATGCTGTGCTGCTGTTCAACCATGCGCCGTTGCTGGTGGCAGCCCTGGCGGGGCTGTTGCCCCGCCTCGGCATCCCCGTGCTGCTGCGCACGGAAGCCACCGATGCCGTGAGGATGCGCTCACCGCTGCTGGCCCTGCTGCGGGATCTGGGCCTGCGCTGGATCTATCGCCGCAGCACGCTGCTGTTCCCGATCTCCAGCCATGGTCGCCGGCATCTTGAGGTGCGCGGTGTGCCTCCTGAGCGGATCTGTTTGGTGAACTATGCGCCGGATACCGGCTGGCTGGAGGCGCAACGCCGCCACTGGCAGCCCCAGGCCAGGCAGCTGCGCCAGCGTCTGGGGATCCCCGCGCAGGCCCCGGTTCTGCTCTATGCCGGGCGGCTGGCCCCTGAAAAGGATGTGCTGCTGATTCCTGAGGCCCTGGCTCGACTGCCCCTCCAGGAGCTGCAGCGTCTGCATCTGATCACTGTGGGCATTGGGCCCCTGGAGCAGGAGTGGAACCGCCGCCTGGTCGCCTTGCTGGGCGATCGCTTCCATCCGCTCGGCTTCCTCAATCAGGGGGAGATCGGCATGGGATACGCCATGGCCGATGCCCTTGTGCTTCCCTCCCGCCACAGCGAGACCTGGGGCCTGGTGGTCCATGAGGCCCTGGCCTTCGGTTGCCAGGCCCTGCTCAGCGATCGTGTCGGCTGCGCCGCGGATCTGCAGGCCCTGGGCCAGCCGATCCGGCGCTTTCGCGCCGGTCAGGTGTCCGGCCTGGAAGCGGTGTTGCGCCAGTGGTTAACGGACCCGCACCACGCCCGCGTGGAGGCCTGCGCCGATCTGCCGGATGTGCTTGATTTCCCCAGGGCTCTGCTCGCGGCCCTGGGGTCGGGTCGCCGATGACGGGCCGCCGGGCCTGGTGGCGGCGCCAGACTCCCACGCTCGTGAACCTGGCCACGGTGGTGATGTCCCTGGCCCAGAACCTGGTGTTCACGGCCCTGATCGCCCGGCATTGGTCGGCGCAGGCCCTGGGCCAATGGCTGTCGTTGGAGGCGGCCCTCAGCCTGCTGTTGGTGCTGCCGGCGATCCTGGCCGATCTGATCGGCTATGAGTTGCTGCGGGCGGTTGATCCGGCGGAGCGCCACGGCATCTATCGCCAGGGCACCCGGGCGGCCTATGGCCTGGCCTTACTGCTGCTGCCGGCCACGGCGCTGTTGTCGCTGGGCCACTTCCCTGTTGAAGCTCCGCTGCTGCTGCTCTACGCAGCGGTGCGCCTGTTGGGTCAACCGGTGCTGGGGGCCATGGGCAAGCGCTTCTACAGTGACGGCCGGCTCAGCCTCTGTTTCAGCCTGGGAGCGATCGATCAGATCCTGCTGCTGGCTCCTGCAGCCCTGGTGGCCCTGGCCGGGGGAAGCTTTAGTGAGGCCATTGCCTGGGCGAGCTTTCTGCGCGGCCTTCAGGCCCTGGGCCAGGGCGCGCTGCTTCAGCGCGCCTTTCCATGGCGTGCTGCCAGCGTTCGCACGGTCTGGACTGTGCCACGGCTCTGGCGTCGGATGCTGTTGCTGGCGCCAGCCAGTCTGCCCACACCTCTGATCCAGAACGGCATCACCCTGATCACTGCCGTTCTGCTCGGCCAACCCCAGTTAGCAGTGTTCAGCACCCATCGCACCGCCGCCGGGTTTCTGGGGCAGTTCGGCAATGCCCTGATTGAGCCCCGCGTTCCCGTGATGCTGCGGCAGCCCAGACCCCTGATCGCCGTCTGGACTCTCACCGGGCGCACCCTGCCGCTGGTGGCTGCCGCCATGCCCCCGATGCTTGTGCTGTTTCCGCTGTTATATCCACTCTGGCTGGGGGGGGGATGGCAGCCGCAGTTGGGCTTGTTTGCTGTGTTGCTGCTGGTACAGCTGTTGCGGGCGGCGCAGCAACCGTTCGCCATCGCCATCCGCGCCCGCAATGAACCGCTCTCGGCCCTCGCGGAGGGTTGGGTGCCGTTGCTGCTGATCTACGTCCTGCTGGTGGTGCTGCACCCGCACCGGATCGTCCCTTTCGCTTTGATTCTTCTGGCCGCTGAGCTGCTGCAATGCTTGTTGCGCTGGTGGCTGCTGCGTGCCCAGCTTCCATCCTCCTCGTGATGACCGTTTCCTTGCCCACTGCTTTTGCCCTTTTTGGGGTGGCCGCCAATGTGGGCCTGGCCATGGCATGGCTCGCCGCCCTGATTGGTCCGCGGTGCCCCTGGCCGCTGGTGCACCCTCTTCGCAATGGCTGTCTCAGGCCGCTGGCCCTGGCGGTGCTGCTCCACTGGCTGCTGTATTTCGGCCCGATCAACGCCGGCGCCTTGCTACTGCAGTCCAAGATGCAGGAGTCCTACAGCTGGGTGATCCGCCGGCCGATGTTTGCTGCTGCGGCGATGCACAGCCTGGTGGCCTATGGGCTGATTCTGGCGTTGCTGGCGGGGCTCGCGCACCTGCTGGAAGCCTGTGGCCTGAATCAGCGCTTGCGGCCGGTGCCCCGCTGGCCTCGCCCGCAGTTGCTAGTGGTGACAGCGCTGCTGGCGCTGATCAGCGCGTTGATCGCCCCAGTGATCGGCACCATCGACGCCAACGGAGGGGCCTGGGTGGATGGCCTGCCCTGGTTGCTGCGTCCCTGGGCCAAGGGGCTGTTCCTGATCGAAGCGATCCCCCTGGTCGCGGCCGGCTGGCGGGTGCTGGCGTCTTCCGGGCCGCCCCCCCGCGCCGAGCGTTGGGTCTGGTTGCTGCTGGTGGCGCTGCAGTTCACCACCTTCATCCTGCTGCGGCAGCGCTTCCTCTCGCTGTTGGCGGTGGTCTGGGTGGTGATCTGCCTGCTGCGCTGGTGGCGCAGGCCGTCGTTGTGGGGCTGGCTGCTGGTTGGTCTTTCGGTGGCTTACGCCCTGCCCACGGCCCTGCGCTACACACGGCTTGCCCGTGCCCCGGGGCAGCCGCTGCAGGAGTATCTGGCTCAGTCGTGGCAGAACTTCGCGACTGGCCTCCTGCCCACGAATCTGGCGGCCTCGGCCCTGAATGATTTTTCCTACAACAAGGCCGGCCTGGCCTCTCTTTCGGTGGTGCTGGATCTGCGCCGCATGAACCTCCTAAGGGCCCATGATGGTTGGGCTTGGCTGTTCGCGGATCTGTATCGCTTCGTCCCCGGAGCTCTCAAACCCTGTCTCGCCAGCTGGGGTGCCGCTGGGGCTGAACGTTCGGTCAGCAGCGCCCTTGGTGTCGGCTTGCCCGGCTGGTCCAACACTGGGGTGTCCCCCGAGGTGGCCCGGGGCTGGGTGGTGGATCTGATGGAATCGCCCCTGCTCGATCCCGTCACTACAGGCGGCTTGATCGGAGTACTGAGCTTCAGTCTGGTGATTTCACTGCTGCTGACGTTGTTCTGGTGCGCCGCCTGCTGGTTGCAAGGCCGTAGGTCGTGTCTCTGGATGTTGCCATGCGGCCTGCTCGCCGTGGTGGCCCTGGGTCCGTCGTGGTTGGGGGATTTGCTCGTGCTCGGGAAGGTGGTGATCCCTTGGTTGGGCTTGTGTGGGGCTGTTGCTTATTATCGAGTTTGGAATTCGCTCAGGGTGGCTCGCAATAAAGGCGTTAATTGATTGGCAATGCCAAGCGCTCCGCGAGAATTCGTGTGGATATAATCAGATGCTCCTCTCCTGTCATAGGGATTATGCAAGTATAGGGGAATATATCGATATGTGTTTCGGGTTGATGGCTTGTTGCTGACCTCACTGATTACGTTGCTTACATAGCGATGAAAAGCCGCTAGTCGCTCACAAAGTGTATTTCGGCTGCCGTCCAAGGTGTAATAAAGCTCTGGCGAGCTAAATCGGCAGCTGGGATTGGACTGGGCAACAAATATCACTGTCTTGCCTTTGTAATGCCCCTCAAATGTTCTGATTGTATTGCTAATCGCAGCCTTGTAGAGTGAGCCAACGGCTATCGTGGCAATGGGCGGGACACGCAAGGGTGGAGATTCAGCCTCGCTCGGCAGGGGTGAAGGCTTGTAGTCGTAAAGATGGCGATTTCCGGTAACAAGGCTTTGATAATTGCCTTTGAGCTCTCTTACCAGGATGAGCAACGCCGAGTTGGCCTTAATGTATTGGAGTAGATCAAAGCCATTGCCGCTGCTGAAGTCACGTCCCTGAGGCGGTATGCCTGTCAGGCTGTAGACAGCATCATTGTGCCCGTAATACACAATGAAAAGTGAGGGATTAATAGGAATTTTGGAGAGCCACTGATCAATTGCAAATGCATTGCCAAATAAGGTATGGCCGGAAATGGATGCATTGGCGATTTCCAGATGGATGCCAGAAGCTTGAAGTTGGCTTTCAACCCGTTCGGCCCAGGTCAGGGCCAAAGGCATATTCTGTTCAATGCCTGTTGAGCCACCCAGAACTAGGGCTAGGGGCTTGCTGGTACTTTCCAGGCCTCTCAGGCCATAGTGGTCACGGCTAAAATCGACAAAGATATCTTCTCCAGTCACCCCACCTGTTCTGAACGATATTGCCTTGCCGGCAGTACGAGCAATTTCTGGTATGGCAGTGACAGGATCTTGCTTAAGCCAACGCCCAAAGAGCAGCTCGACAATGAGGATTGATATCGTTAAGACGAGTATATTGATGCTCAGCAAGCGTACAAAGTTTGTAATTGTCCTACTCGTCATGCGTTGGCTGATTGAAGTCTGATTGAAGTCTGATTGAAACGATATTATACTGTAACTTAAGGCTACCATCTCGTCCACAAGCTTCCGGTGATCGGTTTCAAATTCTTGATACTTGTCCTAGCGATCACGGCAATCCTTGCTGAGGATCTGAAGCGTCGGGATCAGTTGCCGCTGGGATGCATCTGGATTGTCTCCACCCTGATTTATGGAGGTTTGGGCATTTTACTTGGTTTGCGAGCCCCTTGGCAGCAGCCGAGGCCTATTTTGATCCCCTTAGCGGTGGATCAGCTGGCCTTTGACGTGCTCACCCTCGCGCTTTTCGGTTTTGCCGCCGGCTATTGGGTGATCAAGCGCATCCTGGAAGTTACCCATGCAGGCGAGCTACGCATTGCCCTCTTGATCAGGAATCGAGTGGCATTCAAATATTATACCCTACTGGCTCAGCTCTTGCTCGCCTGCTATCTTTTCGCCTCTATATTGCTAGATTTACCTGACCGCTATAATTCTTACCCTGCATCTACTGTAATCGGTAAGATCATAAATAGCATTTCTCTTACATCTCTGCTTGGGCCTGGAGCTTTCTTTTGCATTGGCAAACAGCTCAGAATGTGCACTTCTTGGTGGAACAGTAGAGCTGTTGCGCTTACAGGTAGTGTCGCTATTCTTAATCTGATGCTCGTGTTGAAAACCGGTAGCAGAAGCCTTCTGTTGGGTCTAGTGCTCGCCTTGCTATTTGGTTGGTTTTCCCATTCAACTTCCCGCCGGTCTTTTGGGCAGGCCGTTGCGACAGTTGTATTGCTCATGCTCATCTTCGTGCCCTTCAGTGAAGCCCTAAGAATCGCTAGATCAGACAGTGATTTTTATCGTGCCAATCCAGTCTATGCGGCTAAGATGTTGCAGGCTTCGTTGCTGCGTCAGCCCGAATTTAATGTCATCCTAAAGCAGCTAGATCGGCATCCTCTTGATCGAGCCATTTACATGAAAGTCAGCGATTGTCAGTACAAGCTCACGCGAATTGGCAATGGAGCGCCCATGGGTCCTATTGAGCTTCAACGGAGCCTTGGGAATGCAGATGGTTGCGATGCCTCTCGTAGAGGTCATATTTCAACTGATTACTGGCCGTCATCCAAAAGCATCTTCGCTGGAATGGCACGTGCAGATTTTTCGCTGCTATTTCCTACCCAGGCTTACCTACACCGGTTGCAAATAACCCTTTCTAAAGTAATTCATCAGATTTCGAAGGGGGAGGCCCCAAGCCTGCGGGCAGATGCTTATTACCGTTTTGGATTTATCGGTGTTTTCCTAGTGTATTTGTGTCTTGGCTTGCTTTACGGTGCTTTTAATAGCGCATGCTTTTATCTCTTGCGCCATGCGACCATCTGCGCGAAGCTCAATGTTGCTATGCTTCCGCTGACATTACTCACGGGTAATCTCAGCTTAGGTCTGCTGACACAACTCTGGCTGTTTGTTGTTGCATTGCCTAAGAACGTCGGTGTTCTTCTTGCTATCGGTTATTGTATCAATTTTCTTATTAAAGATATCAAGCCTCCGACTGCCCCCCCCTGACTCTTCAACTAACTTTCGAGGTAGGTCTAGGCATTGACCAGGGTAAAGTCTTCAGACTCCAACTTTTCGTAGCTCGACAAGCCCCTCAGTTTTGACCCAGGATCACAACATTGACCTCTGCTCCAAAATGGACACAACCACCAATCGTTTGAGACTCCAAGAGGATATTTGTAAATGACTATATTATTTCCTGAACTTGCTTTGCTTGTACCTCATTACTGCGCGTGCGCTGTCGATGCCAATCCAGGGTGACGAGGCGGGAACTTATCTTCGGCATGCCACAGATGGTTTTGAAGGCCTTTTTGATCTTAGTACAGCAAATAATCATTTCCTTAATACATTGCTGATTGCGCTCGCAACTGCAAAGGTCAGTTTCTCTGAAGCCGCAATCACAATCCCTGTTGTGTTGACATACGCTTGGTTTTTTCTTTATTATGTTTCATTGAGATTCTGTTTTTCTAGGTGGACTGACAGGCTTCTTTTCTCCAGCCTCAGCTTGCTGCCCTATTATATTAATGAGTACGCCTCTATGGCCCGAGGCTACATCATGTCAGCGTGTTTCGCATGTGCCGCTTTGAATGAACTTGCACTCTTCTCAAATTCAAGACCACAGTCTTCTAATAGCGATATTGAGCTTCACCTTCACTTGCGCCTTGTCGCTTCTGAGCAGCTAAAGGTGGTTAGGGTCTGCCTGTTCAGCTCATTGGCGGCACTTTCTTCTATCTTGATGTTTTCTTTCTTTTTGATTGTGAATTTGTATGGATAGTTCATCTAAGAAGGATTAGATGTCTTGCATATTGTCAACGAGAACTGCCGCGGCTCAGTGCAGCCGCCGTACTCGCAGGCGGTTTCTTTGTCTTGAGCGTACATCCTTTCATGGCCATTAAGAATTCTGGTGTTGCAACTATTGCGTCTCCACCAATTGGCTTTGGTGCATGGTTCATCGGATTACCACAGCTGTTATGGATTCCTATCGTGAGTGTTGCTCATGCACCTGGTTCTTCATCGCAATTCTTTGCTCAGATTATATGTTAAGCTTCAGCTATTTCAGTTCTTGCTGCAATCTTTTATGAAGAGTCTAGGCAGCACATGCGTGCTGCGATCCTTCTTATTGTATCAGCCTTGTCCATGATATAATGACTTGCTCTCATCGGCAGCTATCCAACAGGGCGGGGTTGGCTACCTTTTTGGCTTGTGATTATTTTTGTTATTGTTGCTGCCTTAAACCTGACTTTTGATCGTGGTGTGATCAAGTACTTCTCGCCTCAATGCGGTCGTTGGTTTGCTGTATCTGGACTGACTGCCTTGACGCTGATTGCAGTATGGTCAGTTTGGCGTAACTATCAAGGTAATTATGTGTATGAACTTCGGCCCTTCTACTACCAATATAAATCTTTAATTCACTATTCGCGAGGGCAGGATCTCAAATATCTCTCCTATAGCGACATCAATGACGAGGTATTGAAATTCTATTTTCTTAATGATGCTGGCCCGGTTCCACTGCCAAAAGAGTGCCCAATTGGAGTTAAATCGCAGCCTGGCTTTATGCCCTATTCGTATTCCAAAAAAGAGCCGGTCTTTGATTGAGATCACTCTTGGTATGCCACGTTTTAGTCTGTGCCGATTAATACAGTTGATAGTGGTAGGCTTTAATGCCTCGTAGAGGTTATACTGAGCTTTGAGTCTATTTCCCATACTTGTATTCAAACTGCAAAAGATCCAATGTATTGGATTTGGCCCATCGCAATCATTATTTCGATACCCTCCGTGGTGTTGCGGTTGTTCTTGTTCTCTTCTTCCATATCTTTCCGGGCTTCCTGCCGAGCGGTTTTCTTGGGGTCGATATATTCTTTGTGCTTGCCTGTTACTTTTCTGTGCGCAGTTTAGATAAGCGATCGGATTCTCTCGCTGGCTTGAACTTTTATCCTCTTGCAAGAGTGCGAAGGCTAGCAGCGGCTGCTTTCATTGTGCTCATGGCTACAGCTGTTTTCGCTCTGTTGCTAATCCCAAGCCCAGATGATGCCATTATGCGTGATATGCATCAAGCGGTGATAGGCCTCGGCTTTGATGACTATCTGACTAGGTCTGGTAGTGGTTATTTCCAGCCATCCCAAGAATTTAACACCTACTTGCACCTGTGGACGATATCAGTTGAGGTCAAGTATTATGCCTTAATTTATCTTCTTTGTCTGGGCGCCTGGCTTTTGGCGGCATGGAATGGGTGCCGCCTCAGTGGGCAGGCATCAGCGAGCCCTACGGATGTTTATGATGATTGTGCTGGTAATAGTTTCGTTTGTATTGTTCGTTTGTGATCATGCTTCCTCGTATTATCTTTTCGGCTCCAGGATCTGGCAGTTTGGCCTCGGATCGCTATTGGCATTCTTGGTGTCTTCACCTCGTGTCTGTATTTCTTCTGGCCCCTCGCTCTTCACTGGCAAATGGCGTGATGGGCTCTGTGCTGCAGTGCTGCCAGTGACGGTGTTGATGCTCGTGTTTGAAGCTCTTTTCTTCAAGCCCAACGAAGGTCAGGCTGGCGTACATATTTATGCTGTGTTGTTTGCGCTTCTCGCTATATATGGTGCAGTTCATATGCCACCTCAGGGCCAGGTCAATGTTGTTTTGGCGAATCGATTCGGTGTTTTGACCCGTGTGTTAACATCCTGGGCATCATCTCATATTCCTTGTATTTGGTGCATTGGCCAGTGGCTGTTTTCGCAAGATGGACGGTTGGCATTGATGGTTCATTCAGGCAGATCTTTGTGTTGCTGTTATCTTTGGCTGTTGGCTTGCTCCTCAATAGGGCAATCGAGGTGCGTTCTATTGAGCTGAGGGGAGTTGGTCTGTTGGGTATTGCGGCTTTTGCTTCAGTGCTGCCCTCCCAGATGTTTAGTCGCTATGCGACCAAGCTGCCGAGTCCTTATCTTGGTGCCCGGAACTTCATGCCCGAAGATCTCGGCGGATCTGGATATCGCGATTCTCTGTTTGAGCAGACAATTAATGGACGTTGTGAGAGCAAAACTGTTGATTTAAAGCGTCCCGCTGTCCGGACCTTTGGTCGTTGTCATGTGCGCTTTCATGCCAAGCCCAGTATTTATTTGTTTGGGGATAGCAGTGCCGGCATTATCAAGAAGGAGTTCTCAAGAGTGTCGCAGTCTTCTCGGATTAGCCTGAGTATTCATGCGGTTGATGGTTGTTTTGTGCCAGAGTTGAATGTGCAGGCTGGTTGCGGCTCAGGCTTGCGCTCCTACCTCTATAATGTGTCTGAGAAGTGGAAGCCTGGGGATATCATTGTTGCCAGTTACAACTGGATGGGTTGGGGCGCTGCAGCTGATGTACGCCACCGTCGGTGGCTGCCTTGGAGCAGATCCTGGAGCGCTTGCCTGCGGGTTCCCCTGTTTTTGTCTTGGGGCCCTACCCTGTCTGGCAGGTACATGAGCCGATCCGCTGTTTCGGCAATTTCGGCTACGTTCCAGGGACTTGCCAGCAGAGTGCAGCGGCTTTGGCCAGTGAGTCCAGGTTTCTTGCTGAGGCGATTCGGGCCATGCGACAAGATCTGGCACTGCCAGTTCATTATGTCGACCTAGTCAACACTCTCTGCCCTGACGGAAGCTGCAATGTGGTCAGCCGAGATGGCAGCCGACTTCTATATAAGGACGACGGCCATCTGACCAACTTTGGGGTCGTCTGGTTGTTCAGCGCCTGCTGTTGTTTGCCTCAAAAAGCTCATCCCACTGGCGTTCCGCCAGCGGCCCGACCGTGGGCCGGTAGCCATGGCTACTAAGCAGGTCGTAGATTTCGGCTGGTGTCTGCTGGTGGTGTTGCAGGAAGATCGGGCTGATTTCCACCACTAGCCGACGGATGCGCTGCTGCCGCAGCAGGGGTTCGAGGCCCCGTAGCGTGAATAACTCGAAACCTTCTGTGTCGATCTTCACCAGGGCCAGCTCGCCAAGTTCGAGCGCGGCCAGCGGCAGCACTTGGCAGGGCTGGCAGGCGCTGCTTGCCTGACCGTTGTGGTCGATGTGGTTCAGGCCAGTGTGATCGTGCTCGATCGTCAGCAGGCTGATGCTGGGCTGATCGCCGCCTGCCAGGTTCAGGGCCAGCACGTTGCTGGCTCGGTTCAACCTCAGGTTGGCTAGCAGCCGCTGAAATTCCCGTTGCGAGGGCTCCACGGCGATCACCAGGCCGGTCTGACCCACGCGCCGTGCTGCCAGGAGGGTTAGATAGCCAGTGTTGGCGCCCACATCCAGCATGCGATCACCCGGTTGTAGAGCGGCGATCGCCTGGCGGATTAAATCGTGCCCACCGCCATCCGGATCCAGGAAGGAGAGGTCCATGGCGCTGCTGAGCCGGGTGTCCAGCCATATACCATCGGCTGAGCGCAGGGGCACTGGCCCCAGCAGGCGTGTCAGGGCCCGGCTGCACCACTGCTTGCCCCGTAGATCGGGGGTATGGCGCCGGATCTGCAACCAGCAGCTGGCGATCAGACGGCGCATTCCGGTGAGCTCACACTCTCTTCTGGCTCAGTTTGCAGTCCGAGGCCACCCAGCAGCCTGGCCTGGAAGCAGTTGGCGCTGAAACTTGTCTGAGCGCGGCTGCGGGCGGCGGCACCGGTGCTGGCCAGCTGCTCCGGCCCGGTGCTCAGCTCCGCCAGAAGGGCCGCGAGATCGTTGGCCTGCGGCTCGATCAGCCAACCGTTGTGCCGATCCACGATCAGATCCGTCTGGCCGCCCTGGAGGCAGGCGATCGAGGCGCGCCCCGCCTGGGCCGCTTCCAGGTATACGATCCCGAAGCCTTCGCCGCAGGCCCTTCCATCCGCTTCGATGCCATAGGCGCTCGGCATCAGCAGCAGGCTGCAGCCCCTCAGCTCTCTGCGCAGCTCGCCATCGCTGAGGCCGCCGAGGAACCGCACCCACGGGCGCAGCCCCAGCCTTTCGCTCTCCTTCTCCAGGGCCAGGCGGTCGTTGCCCTCGCCCACGATCCGCCATTGCCAATTCCCCAGCAGGCCACCGCGGCGCTGCAGCAGCTCTAGGGCCTGCAGCACCAGCCGGTGCCCCTTGTAGCGCTCGTCCGCATCCAGGCGGGCCACCGTCAGCAGCCGCAGCCCGGCGGGGAGCGGCGCCGGTGTTGCGCTGGCATCGATCAGATCGGCCATCGGCTGCACCACGGTGATCGGTGGCCAGGATCCCGGCTGCTCCTGCACGCGGGCCTCGGTGAAGCGGCTGCTGGCGATCAGCCCTGTGCAACGCATGAGATCGGCTCGCACACCCTTCAGCGCGGCTCCCCACACCTCGATGCCGTGCATCCAGCAGTGCAGCGGCTGCTGCCGCGGGCGCAGCGGCCCCAGCCAGCGCAGAGGCCGCAGCAGCAGCGCATGCATGCTTAGCACCTGGGTGGCCCGGGGCAGCCACCACGCCAGCTGCAGCAGGAACCACAGCCGCCCCAGCTGCCGGCCCAGGCCTCCCGGCCCAAGCCGCTGCGGGCAGAGCAGCTGTACAGCCTTGCCCCGTTGCTGCAGGCAGGCCTGCACCTGCAGGCTCAGCCGTTCGATGCCGCCGCGCCGGCGCACGTCGTAGCTAATCAGCAGGATCATGGCGCCGGTTGCAGCAGCTCCTTGAGCACCGCCTCGTAGCGCTCCAACGAGCGTTCCAACCCAAACCGCTGCTGGTAGAGGGCCAGGCTGCGCTCGCCCATGGCCCGTACATGATCCGGTTGTTGGCTCAGCAGCAGCAACTGTTCGGCCAGTTCGGCTGCTTCGCCGGGCTCCACCACCAGGCCGCAGCCGACATTGAGCACCAGCTGTGCGAGATCGCAGCTGCGGCGAGCGATCAGCAGTACGGGGCGGCCACTTGCCAGAATTCCGTAGAACTTGCAGGGGGCCACCGTGTCCTCGGCGCCGGGGATCAGGCCGATTGCGGCCAAATCGCAGGAGGCCAGACTCTGCGGTAGCCGCCGGCGCGGCTGGTAGGGCAGCTGCAGCACGTTGCTGAGTGCGAAGCCGCTGCGGTAGGCCTCGATCTGGCTCTGCTTAGCGCCGCCGCCGATGAACACGAACTGGATCGGCTTCTGCTGCAGCAGGCGAGCGGCCTCCAGCAGGGTGAGCAGATCGTGCAGGCGGCCGAAGTTGCCGGAGTACTGCACGCTGAAGCGATCGGCATAGCCGTGCTCGGCCGCGAAGCCGCTGTCGGCGCGCCGGATCGCCGCACCCCGCTCCACTGCCCAGTTGTGGATCACGGTGAGTGGCAGCTGCCGGCCCAGATCCCGCCGCAGCCTCGCCTCCATCGCCTGGCTGAGCACCACCGTGCGGCTGGAGCGGCCGCACACCTGGCCCATCAGGCCCTGCCACAGCAGCGCCAGCGGACCTGCGGCCGGCAGTACGCCGCTGAGCACCGCTGAGCGGGGGAACAGATCCTGGAATATGAACACGTAGGGCAGGCCGCGCCAGAGACGCAGCAAGGGGCCCAGCAGGCCGATGAACGGTGGGTTGGACACGATCAGCACGCCATCGCCGCGGCGGCCGCGGCGCAGGCACCACAGCAGCGACCCCAGCAGGAAGCGCAGGCCGCGCAGGGCTTTGCCCACCACCCCCGGCGTTACGCCACCGGGGCGCACCGGGCCGTTCAGCCGCACCACCGGAAATATCAGATCGGCCCCAGGTGTGGCTGTTAGCACCGTGATTTGCCAGCCGCGTTGATGCAGCCCCCTGGCTAGATCGCTCATCAGCTGGGCCGTGGCGCCGGTGCAGGGCTCGAAGTGCTCGCTGATCAGCAGCAGGCGAGGCATCGCGGCCTGACTCACAGCGGCAGCCCCCGGTCCTGTCGTCGTCGTTCGATCACCTTCACCACGGTGATCAGGTCGTAGCCGGCCATCAGAAGGGCGAACAGCAAGCCCTGCCAGCCCTCCAGCAGGCCCCCCTGCAGCAGGTACTTCTGGCTGAAGCGCAGGACCGGCCGCAGCGGCCAGAGGCGGGCTGTGAGCTGCCGCAGCCGCAGCCAGCGGCGGGTGCCGAGGCTGCCGCTGTCGCCGCTGGTGAGATAGCTGCAGATCCGTTCGGCTTCCCAGTCGGAGTAGCGGCGATGGCGCTCCAGCCAGTCGTCGATGCCCTTGCTGAAGGCGTAGTGCTCATAGGGCTCCGGGATCCGGGCCAACCGGCCGCCGCCGCTGAAGCTTTCCCATACACCGCCCTCGAATTGCAGGCGACCCCGGCGCAGCAGGCGTGGATGCCAGTTCGGGTAGCCCTGGCTGCGCTTCAGCCAGCGCCCCAGGAACCAGTAGCGGGGCGTGAGTTCAAAGCCGTCGGCCGCCCCCGGGCTGGCGATGGCTCGCTGGATCGCCCGGCGGCAGGAGGCGCCCACCTCCTCATCGGCATCGAGGAAGAGCACCCAGTCGCTCTGCAGGCCGCCGTGCTCGAGGGCCCAGTTGCGCTGGTCGCTGATCAGAAACCGCCCCTGCTGGCGGTGCTCCAGCACTCGCGCACCCAGCCCGGCTGCGCGGGTCTGGCTGCCATCGCTGCTTCCCGAATCGAGCATCAGCAGCTCGTCACACCAGTGCAGCGAGGCCAGGCAGCGGGGCAGGTTCCCGGCTTCATTGAGGCACAGCACCACAGCGGCCACGCGGGGCACAGAGCTGGTAGAGGCGGGTGATGCCATCGGGCGCGGCTTGTCTGCGGTCAGCGGGGCGCCGGCGCGCTGGCCTGAGTCTGCAGGATCAGGTGATAGAGCTCGATTGCCCGACGGGCCACCGCCTGCTGGCCGTAATGCTCGCCCGCCCAGGCGGTAGCAGCCGCGCCCGCACGCTGCGGCTGCCGCAGCCAGCCAGCCAGCCAGTCGCGCCAGGGTTCGGCTCGTCGCGGCAGCACGCCACCGAAGCCGCGGGGGGCCGCCTCCAGCAGATCGGCCCCAACGCCGGTGCGGTCGCTGATCAGCACGGCGCAGCCGCAGGCCAGGGCCTCCACCACTACGTTGCCGAAGTTCTCGTGGCGGCTGGGCAGCAGCAGCAGGTCGGCGGCGTTGTAGACGCCGACCAGATCAGCGGCGGGCATGGTGGGCTCCAGCAGCAGGCGCTCGCCCAGCCCGAGCCGCTGCAGGTCCCTGCGCAGGGCGGAGCCGCTGCCGTCGTCGTCGCTGCCCACCAGCAGCAGCCGCCAGGGCTGGTGTCGCTGGCTGGCCAGTAGTTCGGGCAGCAGGTCGAGTCCCTTCTTGTGGTGCTGCCGTCCGCATACGAGGAGCAGCGGCATGCCGGTGGGGACGCCCAGCTGTTGCCGGCAGTGTTGGCGCAGGGTTTGATCGGGTTGCAAGTGGCTGAGATCCAGCGGATTCGGCAGCAGATGCCGCGGCGCCCGCAGCCGCAGCCAGTCCAGCTCCTCTGCCTCCTGGTGGCTGGTGACGTGCAGGCCGGCCGCCCGCTCCAGCAGTGGCCGCTCGAGCAGCAGCAGGTAGGGCAGTTTCTTCCACCAACTTTGGCTGAGGCTGTAGGGCCCGAGGGCTCCGCGAAGGCTATGAAGCACGGGGATGTTCCGGGCCAGGGCCGCCCGCTGCAGCGGCAGGCCGAGGGGCTGCCAGATCGCACTGAGGTGCAGCAGATGAGAGCCAGCAAGGACATCTGGCAGCGCCTGTTCGAGGGCCCGGGATCGGATGGCTCCCCTCTGCCGGTCGACGGGGTAGCGGATCACCTCCACGCCCCTCTGCAGGATCGGTGTGCCCAGCTCAGTTGCCGGCCAGTCAGGCAGGCCGGCATTGGTGGTGAGCACCCGCACGCGCACCCCTTCGGCGGCCAGCGCTTCACATAGCCGGCTCACGCTCAGCACGGGCCCACCGAACTGCCAGGCCGGTGCGTAGACGGGCATGGCATGAATGATCTGCATCAGCGGCCGGGTTTCAGTTCAAGCAGCAGCTCACGGTTGCTCATCACCACCACGGCCAGGCTGCCCAGCAGCAGCACCGTCAGCAGCAGCCCGCTCTGCCCCAGAAAACAGGTGCTGAGTAGTAGTCCGGACAGCAGGGTCATGGGCAGGGCTCTGAAGCCCTCGGTCACCAGGCTCTGCCTGAGCAGGGCCGGCACGATAAGCACGGTCAGCAGCGGACTGATCAGGCTGACGCTTGCATAGGCCAGCAGACCTCCGCTTCCATTGAACAGATGCACGGCAGCGAGGGCCGCCACGATCAAGCTGCCGATCTGCAGGAGCGAGAGCTGAATCAAGGTGCCGGTTGGCAATGGGCGTTGCATCGGCATCTGGCTGAGACCCTGCACCGCGGCTGCGAGCACCAGAATCCTGGCGATCTGCAGGGTTCCCTCTGAGGCGCTCCTGCCGAACATCAGCGGGAGCAGGGTGGTGTCGCTGAGGGCATACAGGCAATAAATCGCGATCGAGATCACCCAGCAGGTCTGGAAGGCGCGCTGATGCAGGCGTTCAGCGGAGGGCTCGTCGTGGCTGGATTTCACCCACAACACGGGCATCAGTGAGGCGCTAAGGATGGCGATCACCTGGGCGCAAATCTGGGCGACCCGCAGGCCATCCAGCTTGTCGATGCCAGCGCCGTTTACCACCCTTAGCAGCAGGGGCCAGAGGATCAGGTTGTTCACCAGCGGCACGCTGAAGAAGGGCAGGCCCTTGGCCAGCAATTGCCGCAGCAATGGCCAGGCCACGAGCTCCATGCGCTGCGGCCCGGCCAGGGCCAGCTGTGGGCGGGGGAGAAGCGTCGCGGCGATCCAGCAGTTCAGCAGGCTGATCAGGCCAAGCCCGGCCACCACGCCCAAGGACCCCAGCCAGAGCGCCCCGGCCAGGGGCAGCAAACCTTTGCCCAGGGCCAGCCACACATCCCTCAGGAACATGGCTCGGAATCGACCCAGGGCAAGGTGGATGCTCCAGAGGATTTCCGAGCTGGCATCGCTCAGCAGATAGGCCAGGACTAAAGTGGGAAACAGAGCTGACTGGCTGTGCCACATGGGGGCCAGGCCGCTGGTCTGAGCCAGTTGCCACAGGGCCACTCCGGCCACCAACAGCGAGCTCGCCAGGCTGAATAGGCAGTAGGTGCTGGTGAGGCGGAACCTTGCGGGAGCATCGACCTGCCTGGGCAGCAGCACAGCAAAGGAGTAGTTCATGCCCATCCGCCCCAAGCTGCTCACCAGCTGGGCCGATGCCAGCAACAGGGTGAACAGGCCCACGCAGTCCGGCGTGGCCAGGCGCACAAACAGCACAGACAGGCCCAGGTTGATCGCCTTGGTGCCGATCTGGGTTGCCAGCGATAGCGTTGCCGCCTTTCTGGTGGACGCTATCACCGCACTGTTCATCAGCGGCGTCGGGCCAGGAGATGCGTCTCAAAGCCGAACAGATTCGGCCAGCGCTGTGAGGCCTGGCGGTCCAGCCACCGGCTGGCCCGTTGCGGTAAGCGACCCCGCAGTGGGCCGAGGATCGCCCCCCCGACCGGCCACTGATGTAGCAGCGTCACTGCCGGGCAGTTCTCCACCAGCTCCCGCGCGCTCCAGTAGGTGAAGAAACGCAGATGGCTGCGATCGAGGGTGCCCGATTCCTGATACTCGAACGATCCTCGGGCGATCTGCAGTCGTGTACGCCAGTGGCAGATGTTCGGCAGCGCGATCAGCAGCAGGCCATCGGAGCTCAGCAGGCTGCTGATGCTGTCCAGCACCTGGGCCGGTTCCTGCAGATGTTCCAGCACATGCGACAGCAGGATCAGATCAAAGCGGTCGCCGCCAAGCCCGATCGTCTGCCAAGCGCTGCTGCTGATCAGCTGGTTCAGATCCGCCACGATCGTCTGATCGGCCAGCTGCTCCAGTTGCGCCGCCTCGCGGGCGGAGCAGGTGATCGCGGCGGCGTGCGCTCGCGGGTGAAGCTGTCGGAGTGCGCTGAGGTTGCTGCCGTTGCCGGCGCCCACATCGAGCAGGCGCCTGACTGTCAGGCCGCTGGAGCGGTTCACCAGGTCTTGATTGACCGGTGAGGCATAGAGATCAAGCCGGTTGAGTGGCTGGCTCATGCGGCGCTCTCCTTCAGCAGCCGCGCCGCTGCCTGCACGGTGGTGTGCCGCTTAACCCAGGCGTGGCTCGCTGCCAGCAGGTTCGTGTAGTGATCGCTGCCCATAGTCTGCAGCTGCATATTCAGGTCGGCAGCGGATGTGTAGATCACGCAGTTGTCTGCATCCAGGCCATGGGGTGCGCAGAGGGCCGGTTTCTGCTGCAGGTTGCGAAAGCAGAGCACGGTGCCGGCGGCGGCGATTTCGTAATGGCGTAGGCAGTCCCAGCCAGCTCGCCTGGTGGTGATGCCGAAGCGCGCCAGGTCCAAATCATTGAAATAGTCCTGCTGGCTGCTAAACGCATAACCGCTTTGGCTGTCCTCCAACTGGCTGCGCACCTCGTCGTCGACGATATGGCGGGGGAGCAGCTTGCTTTTGCGGTTCGGATCCGGTGTGCGGATCCATTGCGCTGGAATCGAGAAGCTGCAGGGTTGCGGGCTGAGTAGCTGGCGACTGAACAGGCGCCGCAGCTGTGGTCTCAGCCCCGCCGGCAGAAGTAGCTCTCGCCAGTGTTGGGGTTGCTGCAGATCCAGTTCGCGCTTGAAGTAACGCGTGCGTCCGGCCAGCGCCTGCAGATGGCCAGGAATCTGTAGCCCATGCTGCTTCAGCCTGGCGAGGCTCACGGGATAGAGCCGGGGGTCGTCATCCCCATCCAGCAGCAACAGCTGTGTGCGGGGGTGCTTTATCGATTTCAGCAGCTGGGGCAGTAGCCCAAACTGGCGCCAGATGTTGCCGAGAATCACCAGATCGAACCAGCCGGCTTCCAGTCGCTTCCAGATCAGCGTGCGATCCACCTGTCGTTCCGGCAGTAGGCCGTAGAGCGTGAAGCCATGGCCATAAAGCTGGCTGTGATGAACGGCTGCGAATGAGTCTGTATACAGCAGCTCCTTCTTTGGATAATCCACCACCTGATGACAGCCGAGGCTGATTAGGCCATGGAGCAGTGAATCGGCGAGGTAATCCTCCCGGTCGTCGCTGAGAAACAGGATGTTCAACGTCGGGGCCTGCTCAGGCCTGGCGTTCGAACACGAACACGCTGCCCATGCTCCAGAGTTGGGCGGAACTGAGTTGCCGCAGCAGCCAGAGACCAGGCTGAACGAGGCGGTTTTTGGCCACGAGGGGGCGCTGCCACTCCTGGACCAAGCCGAAGTCTTGTGTGCTCGCAACGCCCGAGAGAATCTGCCGGGCTTTGGCGATGTTGATCAAGTACTGATGCTTGAAGCCTTCCGGCAGATCGATTAGGTCTAGGGAGTGGGCGGGATGTTCCTTGCCGGCCAGCAGGCGCAGCCGATCCAGCAGGAATAATTCGTTGGGAAGGCTGACTATTAGATAGCGCCTAGCCAGGTGGATGGCTCGTTCAAACAGATCGTAGAAGCGGCGAGTGTGCTCGAGCACATCAAGCATCAGCACCACATCGGCCTGCTCACTGCCGGCGAGTACGGCCTCAACCTGATCCGGAGAGCTGTAGAGGATACGCTCATCGCTTGCATTCTGCTCGTAGATGGCGGCGTTGCTCAGATCGATGCCGCGGTAGCGCCAGTCAGCCGGCAGCAGCGCGCCTACCACACCATCGCCACAGCCAATATCCAGAACGGAGTGGACCTGGCTCAGGTGCGGGAGGATGTTGGATGTGATGGTGGCCGCCAGGCGGGCATCGGAACGATGGGGCAGCAGCTGTAAGGTGCTCATGGCGTAGGGGCGGGCATGTGTGGCAGTTTGCTGGAGATGAAGCAGATCAAGCCGATCAGGACGACATACTTCGGTAGATCCCACATCCACAGCCAAGCGGTTTCACCGATGCTGCCGGCTGGATACATCGTCAGGAACGTGGCTGGATAAAGCAGTAGAAGGATTTGCCAGACTGAACCCCAGCCGGCATGGCGATACCAGAGGCTGCTCACGAGCCTGTAGGCAATGGCGGCCAAGGCAGACCCAACAGCAACAATTGGCCACCCGCCACGCCAGTAGAGATCTCCGCCGAAAGATACGCAGTGGAAGGTCGTATAATACATCGTTTCAGCTTCCTTGCGACTGCGGCCACGGATTTCTTCGGCGATGATGTGAGCATCGCGGACAGGAACTTTTTTTGGGACTAATAATTCTGGTACCCAGGCCGTGACTGTGGCTTTCATGCGATGAAACCCTGCTCTGGGGCGACTGCGAGCTGGGTCTTGGAAGAGGTACCCATCAGAACATCCATACAAGGAAAGCCCTGTTCTTTTAATAAGAAATGGAACTGTATTGCTTGCCGCGAGATTTTGACCGGCTTGCAGTAGTGCCTTGTATCTGGTGGTAAAACTTATGCTGGTGCCGGCATCTGATCTTAGGAGGCTCTCGTACATGTTGATGCCAGGAATCGCGACCAGACTAGTTATCAATGAGGAGATGATGATAATGCGTTGTATTTTGACTGGAATGGGGGTGAGCCATAGTCCAAAGACCGCGTAAAGAACAGGGTAAAGAACCAGTCCTCGCCCTCCCAGAGGTAGGCACACCAGAAAATAGCCAGTGAATAGCATAAGAAGGATCAGGCGCTGCCAAATCCTCCTGGATTCGTAGATGGCTAAGGGAGTCAATAGGAAAAAGAGATCACGGAATCGCGCAAACATGCTGAACAAGCTGTCAGGCCGCCAGCGCTGTAGTACCCAATGAAGATAATCGCTCGGGTTGCGATCAAGTGTGCCGGAGATGGCGCCGACACTGATGTATGCGATCGCGAATATGCCAAATGTGAGGGCAAGGGGTATGGCCGCCTCTTTGGCCTTGGTCGTGTCTCGGATTCTGTGAACTGTTGGATGTCTTGGCCAGATGGCAAAAGTCAGGACAGCAGCTCCGCTGAACAGAAGCCAAAGCAGTTGTGTCTGGGGTAGGTAGCGCCAATACGGATAATTGCCTTCGTTAACGCTTGCAGGCTCGCCGAGTGCCAGCAGCAGCCCCCCTAGGCCGCAGCGCAGCCAGGCCCCAAAACAGAGCACTGTCAACGGCGGCAGCGGTGTAACCGCCAGCCACGATTGTTCAATCCGTACTGCAAGTAGCAGTAGGTAGGTACTCAGGGCTGCTAGGGGCAACCCCAGTGGCTGGCTGGCAAACGGCAATAACGGCAGGCAAGACAAAAGGAGCAGGCCCAGGCCGTAAAGTGGATGTAGCAGAATTGTTGCTGGTCCAAGCAGTTGGCGCAGCCGTAAATTGCTCACATCAGAGTTAATCACCCAAGGGCTTGCCATCCGAGCTGCCATGGTGGATCCATTCTTGCAGGCGCTTCGGGGCGGAGCGCACCAGCGCCAGGGCCGTTGCCCGCAGGCCAGCGGCCCTATGAATCGGTGCCAAACTCTTCAGGAGCGGCCCAGGGCCATGGCGGGGCAGTTGCTTGAGCTGGTTCCAGAGCTGGTGCTGCATCACCTGCGCGGCCCAGCGCTGGCGCCGCGGTTCCTGGGCCAGCAGCGGATGCCGGTGTAGACCTTCCACCACAGCCGCCACTTCCGCGAGCTCGTGGCCGCTGAGGCGGTTGCTGTTGGAGAGCTGGCTAGCGTGGGTGCGCACCCGGGCGATCGGCTGTCGGTTCAAAACGAGTGGCCCCTGCGCGCTGGCCCGCAGCAGCCATTCCCAGTCGGCCGCGTGGCGCCATTCGGCACGGAATGGTCCGGCCTGCTGCCAGAGCTCTCGGCGGAAGGTCATACCGCTGAGGTTGCCGTTCAGGCTGCCCAGCCGCAGGAGCGCCGGTACAAATCGCTCTGGCTCCAGCAGGGCGGTGGTGCGGCTGAGCTGATCGTGATGCCAGGCGCTGTCTGCGGGGCGAGGGCTACCGTCGCCGTTGATCGAGTCAAACGTCGACAAGATCAGGCCCGCTTGGGGCCACTGCTGGCGCAGCTCCTGCAGGCGCGTCAGCGCGCCGGGCAGCAGCTCATCATCGCTGCAGAGCAGCAGCACCCAGCTGGTTTCGGCCTCGGCGATGGCCTGGTTGAGGTTGGCGAACAAACCTAGGTTGCGGGGGCGCCGCTGCCAGCGCATCCTTCCGTTGCCATGGGCGTGCAGCCAGCGCTCCAAAAAGGCGGCGGTGCCGGCATCGGAGCCGTCGTCGGCGATCAGCAGCCGCCAGGGCTGCGGCTTGCTCTCCAGGGCCAGCACGCTGGCCAGGGCCGGCTCCAGCAGCTCGGAGCGGCCGTACACCGGCAGCAGGATCGTGATCGCTTCCCGTGGCTCCGCCATTAGCGCCGCTCCAGCAGCTGCCGATAGTGCTGGATCGCCCGCCAGCCGTAGGCCTCCCAGCTGAGCGCCGTGGTCGCCAGCTCCAGGGCGGCCTGCCGCTGGCGTTCCCACAGCCCCGGCTCCAGCGCCAGGCGCCGCAGGCACCAGCCGATCGCCCCGGGGCTGTGAACCGGCACCAGAAAACCCGCCGCGAACTCCAGCACGCTCGCCGGCTGCTCCAGCCCTTCGCCGCCCTGCAGCCGCAGCAGATCTTCGCCGCCTGTGTTGGTTGTGCATATCAGGGGCAGGCCGCACGCCAGAGCCTGCATCTGCACCATCGCCATGCCCTCCTCGATCGAGGCCATCACGAAACAGTGCGCCTGGCCGTAGTGCTGCGCCAGCTCCGCCTGGGGCCGATGGCCGAGTTGCTGCACCCGGGCCGGCTGGCGCTCCAGCAGCGTCTGCAGCTCTGGCGTGCCGCCCCCCACCAGCGTGAGGCGGCTGTCGGCCAGATCGGCGTCGGCGAAGCCCGCCAGCAGATCTGGAATGCCCTTGCGCACGGAGAGCGAGCCGGCATAGATCGCCCGCAGGCCGATCTCCTGCGGTGGCGCCGGTGGCTGCGCCGGTGGCCGGAACCGCTCTAGGTTCACCCCGAGCGCATTGCGGAACAGGCGCTGCGCCGGGAAGCTCCGCTGCCGGAAGCTCCGCTCCACGAACAGGCTCGGTACCGCCACCGCCGTGGCCAGGCTGTACTCCCGCAGCTCCATGGCTTCGATGCGCGGGTGGGTGCTAGGCCAGTGCAGCCCCAGCCGCTGGTGTTCGTCGCCCAGCAGGCGGCTCTGCTCAAGGATGTGGGCCGAGGAGCGTTCCAGCACGCCTGGGATGCCGTGTAGTCGGGCCCAGCGCAGCGAGGGCTCGCTCCATTGCGACCAGCCGTGGATCACGTCACTGCCCTGCAGATGGGCCACGGCTTGGGATGCGAACCAACGGTGCACCTGCCATTGGCAGCTCATCATCAGCGCCTCACCGCCAAGCCAGTAGATCGCCTTCACCAGCCAGAAGGTGAGGGGCAGACTGACCACCCGCTCTGCCGGGATGCCCCAGCGCTGCACAAACCAGCGGGGGTAATTGGTGATCAGTCGGTGCAGGTAGCCGTGGCGTTCCAGCTCTCGCGCCAGGTCGAAAGCGTGCCAGCGGCCCCCCACCACGATCGTCACCTTCATGCCGCCGCTTCCCGCCAATCCAGAATGCTGCGCAGCCGGGCGGCATAGGTGTGCTCGGGCCGGCGTAAGGCCTGGGCCCCGAGCACCCGCAGCTTGTCCTGGAAAGCGCGATCACCCAGCAGTGCTGTTGTTCGCTCCCGCAGCTCGGCGGGGGTTCGGAAGAAGCCGGCTTCTGGATAATCCGGCAGCAGGGCCCGATGCTCGGGGCTGTCCTGATAGAGACCACAGCCACCGATGGCGCCGATTTCGTAGGAGCGGTCGGTGGAGAGGTCGCCATTGGCTTGCCGCAGTAAGCCCAGCACCACCCCCGCCGCGGCGATGGCCTGGCAGTAGCTCTCGCCCACTAGGGCTTGCCCCCGCTCCCAGCCCGGAGTACTCAGCCCTGTCCAGTTGTTGCCATGGAGGCGGCGCCGCAGGGTTGGAAGGTCAGCCAGCGCTTCCAGCCAGGGCAGCCGTTCGCGGGCGCCGGTGCCGATGAACAACACATCCGCGGGGTTTGCGCTGGCATGTGCTGGGGCGTGGTGTAAAGCGGGGTCGTAGGCGAAGGGCAGCCAGCTGGTGCTGGGGGTGCCAGCTGCCTCCAGCCGTTGGCGCAGGGTCTGTTTGGTGCTGAAGATGTGGTGGTAGAAGCGCAGGTTGTGCAGAAAGCAGCGGCGCCGGTGAATCGGGTTCCAGGGATCGTCGGTGAGGTAGTTCACGATCCGGCCGCCGCCAGCCTGCACCGCCTGGAACACATCCGCTGAGAGCGGCAGGATGCCCGTCACCAGCACCAGCCGGGGCCGCTCGCGCCGGATTTGCCCCAGCAGCTGCCGCTGGAAGCCCCACCACTCCCAGCTGCGGCGGTCTGCTAGGCGGTAAAACAGCTTGCCGCGGAGCCTTTGCATGCTGGCGGAGAAGGCGGGGGCCGGGGAGCTGTAGGCCACCTGCAGGTCGTG
>Ga0194133_10002672_pt1 | contig 27112 bp, 26 predicted proteins | sample TA2KigOf40mmetaG_FD_155448 | JGI IMG/M metagenome (GOLD analysis project Ga0194133, IMG submission 155448) | Freshwater microbial communities from Lake Tanganyika, Tanzania - TA2015055 Kigoma Offshore 40m | ecosystem: Environmental > Aquatic > Freshwater > Lake | place: Tanzania: Lake... | reverse complement strand
AAGCCGGTGACCTGCTCGTCTTCAATGACACACAGGTGATCAAAGCCCGTTTGTTCGGACGCAAGGAAACGGGCGGGCGCCTTGAGCTGTTGGTCGAGCGGGTGCTCAAAGGCCATACCGTCGCGGCACACATGAAGGTCAGCAAAAAGGCTCCGGCCGGCTCCACCCTGGAGATGAACGGCGGCTTCACCGCGCGGGTGCTGGGGCGCTGGCCCGAAGAAGACGGACCTCTCTACCGGCTGGAGTTCAGCGCCGACCCCTACGCCCTCATGGCGGCGCACGGCCATGTGCCCCTGCCGCCCTACATCAAGCACGCGGACACCGCCGCTGACGAGGCGCGCTACCAGACCGTTTTTGCAGCCAAGCCAGGAGCGGTGGCTGCACCCACGGCAGCGCTGCATTTCGACCAGGGCGTACTCGAGGCGCTGGACGCACGGGGCATCGAGCGTGCGCACATCACCCTGCATGTCGGGGCGGGCACCTTCCAGCCCGTCAAGGCCGAGCGCATTAATGACCATGTCATGCACCATGAGCGTTTTGAAGTGCCCCAGCTCACGCACGAAGCGATTGCGCGTTGCAAGGCGCGGGGGGGACGGGTGCTGGCGGTGGGGACCACCACGGTGCGGGCGCTCGAGTCAGCGGCGCACTTCGGCCCCGACTACAAAGACACCAATATCTTCATCACGCCTGGCTTTCAGTTCAAGGTGGTCGATGTGCTGATCACCAACTTTCATCTGCCGCGCAGCACCCTGATGATGCTGGTCAGCGCCTTTGCCGGCCATGAACACATCATGGCCCTGTACAGGCACGCGGTGGCCCAGCGCTACCGCTTCTTCAGCTACGGTGACTCCATGCTGCTTGAGCGGCAGCGTCTGCCCTGAAAGGTGCCCCCGCAGGACCAATTTCCGATGCTTCAATTTCAGATCCTCACTCGCGACAACGCCACCCACGCGCGGCGCGGCACCCTGACCCTCAACCACGGCGTGGTGCAAACGCCGATCTTCATGCCGGTGGGCACCTACGGCACCGTCAAGGGCGTGATGCCCCGCAGCTTGCACGAAATGGGCGCGCAAATCATCCTGGGCAACACCTTTCACCTGTGGATGCGGCCGGGGCTGGACATCATGAAAAGCTTTGGCGGATTGCACCAATTTGAGCAGTGGCACAAGCCCATCCTGACTGACTCGGGCGGCTTTCAGGTCTGGAGCCTGGGCGCCATGCGCAAGATCACCGAAGAAGGCGTGCACTTTGCCAGCCCGGTCAATGGCGACAAACTGTTCATGTCGCCCGAGGTGAGCATGCAAATCCAGACCGTGCTCAATTCAGACATCGTGATGCAGCTCGATGAGTGCACGCCCTACGAGACCGATGGGCGACTCACCACCGAGGAGCAGGCGCGCCTGAGCATGGAAATGAGCCTGCGCTGGGCCGAACGCAGCCGCGCCGAATTCGAACGACTGGGCAATCCCAACGCCCTGTTTGGCATCGTGCAAGGCGGCATGTTCGAACACCTGCGGCAAGAATCTCTCGAAGCGCTCGTGCGCATGGAGTTTCCCGGTTATGCCATCGGCGGGGTCAGCGTGGGCGAACCCAAAGACCTGATGCGCCGCATCATGGCGCACACGCCGCACCGGCTCCCCGAGCACAAGCCGCGTTACCTCATGGGCGTGGGCACCCCTGACGATCTGGTGCAGGGCGTAGCCGACGGCGTGGACATGTTCGACTGCGTCATGCCCACGCGCAATGCCCGCAACGGCACGGTGTTTACCCGCTATGGCGATCTCAAGCTGCGCAACGCACGCCATCGCGACGACCCACAGCCCCTAGACCCGAGCTGCACCTGCATGGCCTGCGCCGGCCCCTCAGGGCAGGCCTGGAACGATGGAGGCCGCGAGGGCTTTTCTCGCGCCTATCTGCATCACCTCGACCGCTGCGGTGAAATGCTCGGCCCCATGCTCACCACCATCCACAACCTGCACTACTACCTCAACCTGATGAGCGAGATACGGCAAGCGCTGGAGGCGGGCCGCTTCTCTGGCTTCGTGCAACAGTTCCATAGTGACCGCGCGCGCGGCTGCTGAGCTGAAGTAGCTCAGCGCGCTGCAAGCCGGGCATCGCTGAGCAACTCGCCCCAGGCCAAGACATCGGCCTCGTGCGAGGGCTCGATCCAAGGCTCGCGTAGGGCTGCCTCGTGCCACTGCCGCATGGCGGGCAAATCAAGCAGGCCCTGCGCATAAGCGGCACACACGGGGTCGAGCGACAAACCGTAGGTCTGCACCCGAAAGACCACCGGGCAGAAAAAGGCATCCACCGCAGTGAAGGCATCACCGGCCAAAAACGGCCCGCCAAAGCGCTGCAGCCCATCGCGCCACAGCGACTGAAGGCGCGTCAGGTCGGGGGTCAACTCCGTCAGGGCCTCGGGGCGCAGGCCCACCCGCACGCCACAACTCATGGAGCAGATCCGGCGCAGAGTCGCGAAACCGCTGTGCATCTCGGCGCTGGCGCAGCGCGCCCAGGCGCGGGCAGGCGCCGATTGTGGCCATACCCCCGGATGACGCTCTGCAAGATACTCAACGATGGCCAGGCTGTCCCAAACCGTCAGATCGTCATCGACCAAGGTCGGCACCTTGCCGGTGGGTGAAAACGCCTCAAAACCACTGGGGGCGCCAGCGGTCGGAAAGGGATGCACAGACTCTTCAAAGGCCAGCCCCAAGGTGGACATCAACACCCAAGGCCTCAAGGACCAGGAAGAGTAGTTCTTGTTGGCAATATGCAATCTCATGAACAACCTCAGACTGGCGTTACAAAAACCGTCAGCACCCCGGTGTAGCCGTAGACGCTGCGACCGGCAATCTCGCCAGCCGCAAAAAAACCGACCACAGGCACATCGCCCAGACTGCGACGCACGATCTGCATTTCGGCACTCGGCCCGCCAAAATGCGGGCCGCCGCGGCCCGAGCAACTGATGTAGACCGCGCCAGCAATCTGCCGCTGGGGCGGCTGCGCAGCCCGGACCTCTTGAGCCGACTGCTCGAGCGCCCATTCAGGCGCCTCGACCTCCTCGCGGATCTCGGCACAGATGCGCACCAGATCGGCCCTCGCCGCCTGAACATGGCGCTCACAAAAGCTCAATTGCATACCCGGCTCAACCGCATGGGCCACCGCCACCGCGTGACGCGCCGGATCCAGGCCGATGATGTGGCGCACCAGAGTATCGGCACCAAAAGCCGCGTCACGCCGCCGCTGACCCGCAGCAGCGCCGGCCAGCCGCAAGCCCACCAGGGTGCGGCGCACCTTGGCCAAAGCCGGCTGCGGCTGGTCCAGACTGATTTGCAAATCCGAGAGCAGGCACTCAAGCGCCGGGCGATGATCCAGCTCGATCACCACATGGCCCTCGCACGCCGTAATGGTGCGCTCGGGTGAGACCGGCTGACACCCCTGGGTGACGCGCGAAATCAGCGCCACCTCGGGCCCGAAAGCCACCCCGCTCAAGCCGCCGACAAATACGCTGCCGGCCGCACCCTGGCCACGCAGATGACCCCCTCCGCTCTGGGCGAACTGCACTGCAGCAGCGCGGCTGGCCGTCAGTCCGCCGAAAACATGGCCGCTGCGGGTGCTGGCGGCCAGTTCGGCAATCAACTCGGCCAGGTCGGGCTCCGCCGGGTCGGCATGGACCAGGGCCGACTGCGCGACAAAGCGGCCACCCGATGCGCGCAGGGGCGCCACCCCGGAGAACACCCGGTACTGATCGGGCGGCAAGTCACACAGCATGACCGCCAGTGCTGGCTCGTCGAAGTATTCGACCTGATTGGAGGCGATGCCCACACCAGCGGTGCCGGCCCAGTCGACCACCTCGGGCAGCTGATCGCACAAATGATCGAGGAGTTCGGCCGCATGCGCGGCATAGTGATCGGTGATGTAAATCAGTCCCAGGGTGGGGGCGCCGGCATAGCCGGGTAAAGCCATCTGCGCACGCAACTGCGCGAGCACCAAAGCGGCGGCCATGGCCCACTGCGGGTGCGTGGCATGAGCGAAGGCAAAGCGCTGGCTCACCGCACGCCCTAAACCGATGGTTTGCCGGTCTTGGTCCGCGGCTTGGAGGCGGGCCGGCGCTTTTTCCCCACAGCGGCCGGCTCGGTGCGCGTCTGCGCATCGGCCACAGCAGCGCTCGCAATCTGTTGGAACTGCTGGGAAAGCGCGCTCCACCACTGCATCGGATCGACCGCGCCCGGGGCTGCGCCGACACCCGTCTGGGCCGAGGCCGAAACACGCGCCCTGGGCTTGCGCGGTTCGGCCGGCTTGGCCGCACGCGCCGCCGGCTGCGGCTTGAGCGTGGCGCTACCCCTTGCATCCGGCGCGTCCGGGGCCTTGGCACTAAAAGCCTGGGCCATGTCCTGTAGACTCACATTCATGCCCTTGAGCGTATTCAAGGTCATCTTCTGAACCTCCAGCGCCTGAATGGTGGCTTTGAGCGCGGTGGAGTTTTGCTCGAGCCAAAACAATACCGCCTTGAGCTCCTGCACCCGCTTGTCGAGTTCCTCCACGCTCAAGGTTGGCGCGACCCAGCCCGCCGGGCCCTGGGAGGCGCCGGCACGCGTCAAGCTCTGCAGAAATTCAAACCCCGGCACCCACTTGCCGAAATCTCCAAAACCAGTCGACTCGCCCATGACTTTGCCTCCAATGCAGTGCCCTTGCAATGCGTTCAAGGCCGCAGTCTACGCGCAGACTGGGCCATAAGAGTCAGTCGCTGCGCCTTGCCACATTTACGATTTATGACCAATAGGCCCCTCAGAAGTCAACCGAGGTTGATATGCTCGGCGCCCTCATGGAACACACCCTGGCCTCAGCCACCATCTTGCTGCTGCTGATCACCGATCCGCTGGGCAACATACCCATCTTCGTGAACAGCCTGAAGGCCGTGCCCAGTCACCGGCGCAAATGGGTCATCCTGCGCGAGGTACTGATTGCGTTTGCCGTCTTGCTGGCCTTCATGTTTGCCGGTCAGGCTTTTCTGCGCGCCATGCATCTGTCTGAAGTTTCACTGCAAATTGGCGGGGCCATGGTGCTGTTCTTGATTGCGCTGCGGATGGTCTTTCCGCCGCCACCCAGTGACAACCCTGTCGCCGAGCACGAACCGCTGATCGTGCCACTGGCCATACCCGCCTTGGCTGGCCCATCGGCGCTGGCCACGGTTTTGCTGCTGGTCAGCCAGGCCCCCGAACGACGGCTGGAGTGGGTGGCTGCGCTGAGCCTGACCATGATCGCCTGTGCCGGGGCGCTGTTGATGGCCGAGCGGCTGCAGCGCCTGGTCGGCTCCCGGGTGATCACCGCTTTTGAGCGCCTGATGGGCCTGGTCCTGGTGAGCATCGCCGTGGAGATGTTCATCCGGGGGCTCAAGGCCCTGCCGCAAAGCTGGCCCGCCTGAGACCGCAGAGTCTCAGGTCTGCAACCGGGCGATGCGCTGGTCAATGGCGCCGAAGACGCTCTGACCGTCCTTGCCCTTCATCTCAATGCGTAGGGTGTCGCCGAATTTCATGAACTCAGTGCTCGGCTTGCCGTCGACGATGGTTTCGATGGCGCGCTTTTCGGCAATGCAGCTGTAACCCTTGGGCCAGATCTTGCGACCGTTCTCCTCGGTGCCTCGATTACTCACCGTACCGCTGCCGACAATGGAACCAGCGCGCACATTGCGCGTCTTGCAAATGTGGGCAATCAGTTGCCCAAAATGAAAGGTCATGTCCGGGCCCGCCTCGCACATCCCCACCTTTCGCTCATTCCAGGTGGACTGCAGCGTCAGGTGCACCCGCCCACCGTCCCAGGCTGCACCGAGCTCATCGGGCGTAACCGCTACCGGGCTGAAGGCCGTGGCCGGCTTGCTCTGAAAAAAACCAAAGCCCTTCGCCAGCTCATCCGGAATCAGGTTGCGCAACGACACATCATTGACCAGCATCAGCAGGCGGATACCATCGAGCGCCTGCTCAGGGTTGCTGCCCATGCCGACATCGCCGGTAACCACCGCAATCTCAGCCTCGAAGTCAATCCCAAAAGCCTCATCAGGGCAGATCACCGGGTCGCAAGGCCCAATAAAGTCATCGCTGCCGCCTTGGTACATCAGCGGATCGGTGTAAAAGCTCTCAGGCACCTGGCTGCCGCGGGCCGCGCGCACCAGCTCAACATGGTTGATATAGGCCGAGCCGTCGGCCCATTGATAAGCGCGGGGCAGCGGGGCCATGCACCGTTGCGGCTCGAAGGGGAACGCATGGCGGGCCTTGTCCTGGTTGAGCGTCTGATAGAGGTCCTGCAACTGGGGGGCCAGGAAATTCCAGTCGTCGAGCACCTGTTGCAAGGTGCCAGCAATGGCCGTCGCATAATGGGCCGTTGTCAAATCGCGAGAGACCACCACCAATTGGCCATCGCGGGAGCCGTCTTTGTAAGTTGCCAGTTTCATGATGCACAGAATCGGGCGCGAAGCCCAGTTGCAAAAGGACGATCAAGGATTTGATCGTGTACCCAACCCGCAAGCTTAACCTGTCCACGCGCAGCGGCCCGTCATGGCGCGCGGTGTTGGCCCTGACGCTGGGCGTGTCTGTGCTGCATGCCTGGTTGCTCGCAGCGGGCCCCTCGCAACTGACGGTGACGCCAGCCATGGCCCAAGCCGTGACGCTGCACACCCGCACTGTGCCCGCAGCGGCCGACCTGCAAGCGCCGGCGCCGCGGGTCAGTAGCAGGGCCGTCGCTGCGAACCCCAGGACCGAAGAAGCGGGCACGGTAGCGCCTCCTGCGCCTGCACCTGCCACGATTTCAGCGGGCGTCACCGAGGCCTTACCGCCCGGACCGGGCCCGGTCGAACCGTCCTTGCCCGAGCCAGTGGTGGCAGCCGCCACCGACGAAAGGCCACCTGCGGCCCCGGCGCCCGCAAGCCCCGCCCCGATCCCGTCGCCCAGCCCGCCGGCTGATGCGCAAACGCCCGCGCCAGCCCCACCGCCGCCCAACGCAAGGCCGTCCGGCACTGCGGTGGCCATCTCGATACCGGGGTCGATCCGGCTACGCTACCAGGTCACCGGCCGCGCTCGCGGTTTCGAGCTGTCGGCCAGCGGCCAACTGGACTGGCAGCACGATGGACAACGCTACCAGAGCCGGCTGGCCATCAACAGCTTTCCGCTGCCCAGCCGCGTGCAGACCAGCGTTGGCGAAATCACGCCCGAAGGCCTGTCCCCGCGCCGTTTTTCAGACCGTACGCGCAGCGAGGTGGCGGTGCACTTCCAGCCTGACCTGGGTCGCGTGGTGTTTAGCAACAACAGCCCGCAGGCCGTCTGGACGCCCGGGCTCCAAGACCGGCTGAGCGTGCTGCTGCAACTCTCGGCCCTGATCGCTGGCGACCCGGCCCGCTTTGAACCGGGCCTCCGGATCAGCCTGCCGACTGTCGGAGGGCGCGAGCTTGAGCCGTGGGACTTCACGGTGGTCGGCCGCGAGACCCTCAAGTTGCCCGCTGGCGAGCAGGAGGCTGTTTTGCTGCGGCGCGAACCGCGTCATGCCTACGACGCAACCGTCGAGGTCTGGTTTGCGCCCGCGCTGGCCTACCTGCCAGTTCGACTGGTGCTGACCCAAGCCAACGGCGACCGGCTCGACCAGCAGCTCAGCGGCACTGAAAAGCCTTGATCCGCCCCTGTCTCTTGAAAGGTGGGCGGGGCGTCCTCAGATAGCTCGCAACAAGCCTGGAGGCCCTGCAGATGACGATGCAAATGCTCTACGACTCCGACGCCTTTGTGGTTGTGCACATGGTGGCCGACGAAGCCCATGCGCCTGCCAACATAGCCCCGTCGCAACCGGTGCGTCATGGTTTTGAGATCGTTGACAAGCGCCACGGCAAAGAAGTCTTTCTCGAGGGCCTGTGGGCCGATCTGTTCGAGGAACGCCTGCAGCGCTGGCGCGAAAAAGCGCCGAGCCAGGACGAAATCGAGACCACGCTGGAAGGCTACGCCCAGCTGGCGCAGACCCCGGTGGTTCTGCACTGACTGACTGACCCTCTGGCCGCACGCCCCGCGGGTTAGCATCCGGCCATGCCCGTTCAACCCAAAGGACCTGAGCTCCAGCGTCGCTGGCTGCTCGGGGCTGCAGCATGGGCTCTGAGCCCACCTGCGAGCCGCGCGTTCGCTCCAAATCTGGAGCCACACTCCGACCTGAGCGAGCGCCTTGCAGCGCTCACCGGCCTGGATGCGCTGCTGCTCGGTGAGCAGCACGATGCCGCTGATCATCAGCGCATCGCGACCGAGGTGGTGCGAACATTGGCGCTCAGGCAGCGCCTAGCCGCCGTGATCCTGGAAATGCTGCCGGCTGGGCGCAGCAGCGCTGGGCTGGCCATGAGCGCCTCCGATGAGGACATCCGCAGGACTCTGGCCTGGGACGACAGCGCGTGGCCCTGGGCAGCCTACGGACCGGTGGTACGGGCGGCGGTGCGCGCGGGCGTCGCGGTTCGGGGCGGCGATCTGGCGCGCGAACAGCTGCGCGCAAGCATGGGGCGCACCGAGCTGGAGCAAAAGCTCTCGTCTGCTGCCCTGACCCGCCAGATGCAACTGATGCGCGAAGGTCACTGCCACCTGCTGCCAGAGAGCCAGATCCTGCCCATGGCACGGATGCAGATCGCGCGCGACCTCAGCCTGGCCCATGCCGTGGTGGCGGCCGCTCGCGCGGCCCCGGCCGGCCAGATGGTGCTGCTGCTGTGCGGCAGCGTCCATGCCGACAAAACCTTGGGCGTTCCCCAGCATCTGCCCGCCGAACTCAAGACGGCCAGCGTGCGTTTACTCGCCCGGGGGGCAGATCCGGCCGGCGGGCACTTCGATGCAAACTGGGCGACCGAGCCGGCCCCGAACACCGATCACTGCGCCGCCCTGCGAGAACGCTTTCGGCCGACCGGCCGACCTTTGGCCCCGGGCTGAGGCGGCCGGGCGCGAGCTCAGGCCTGTTCGGCAATCGCCAGCGCCAGCACCTCCACCATCTGCTCGATGTGCGCCGGCTCGACGATGAAGGGAGGACACAACACCAGATTCTCACCGGCCGGCCGCACCAGCACGCCACGCTGGAAGCAGCGCAGGAACACCTCGTAGGCGCGTTGCCCGGCAACGGCACCCGCACGGAGCTCGACGGCGGCGGCCAAGCCCAGCGTACGAATGCCCACGACATGGGGCAGACCTCGGATCCGGGCATGAACCGCATCGCCCATGAGCTTGCCCATGAGAGCCGCACGCTCAAAAAGCCCCTCCTCATCGAAGAGCTGCAAGGTCGCGATGGCCGCGGCACAAGCGACCGGATGGCCCGAATAGGTGTAGCCATGAAACAGCTCGATGGCATGGTCAGGGCTGCTGCCGTGTGACTGCATCATGGCGCTGTAGATGCGGTCCGAGCAAATCACCCCGCCCATGGGAATCACACCGTTGGTGACGCACTTGGCAAAGTTGATCATGTCGGGCATCACACCAAAAAAATCGGCGCCGAAGTTGACCCCAAGCCGGCCAAAGCCGGTGATGACCTCATCAAAAATAAGCATGATGCCGTGCTTGTCACAGATCTGGCGCAAGCGCTGCAGGTAGCCCTGGGGCGGGATGTACCAGCCGGCGCTGCCGGCCACCGGCTCGACGATGATGGCCGCGACATTGGCAGGATCATGCAAGGGCAGGATGCGTTGCTCTAGCTCGAGCAAGGGGTCTTCGGTCCACACGGGCTCACTGCCATGGATATAGGCATGATGCACCGGGTCGTGGATAAATCGCATGTGATCGACACGCGGCAAGAGCTGGGCCCCATAAACCTTGCGATTGGCGGGCAGACCGCCCACGCTCATACCCCCAAAATTGACGCCGTGATAGCCTTTTTCGCGGCCGATGAATACATGGCGGTGCCCTTCGCCGCGGGCGCGATGGTAGGCCAATGCAATCTTCAGCGAGGTGTCGGCCGCCTCCGAACCCGAGTTGCAAAACAGCACTTTGTTCAGATCGCCCGGAGCCCGCTCGGCGATCATCTGCGCGGCGCGAAAGGCCTGGTCGTTGCTGGCCTGGAAGGCGGTCGCATAGTCCAGTGTGCCCAATTGCCGAGTGATGGCCTCGTTGATGGGTTTGCGGTTGTGGCCGGCACCGACGCACCACAAACTTGAGATCCCGTCGAGCACCTTGCGTCCATCGTGGGTGGTGAAGTGCATGCCGTCGGCGGCTACAAACACGCGCGGATCTTTGAAGAAACTCCGGTTGGGAGTGAAGGGGAGCCACTGGTGCTCCATGCTGAAGTCTGGGTAAGCCACTTTTTCTCCTGCGTTTGACAGCCCTCGGTAAGGGCCGGGGCCGATTTTCACTCCGGAATAAGGCCTTGACCACAACCCCCGGCCCGCAGAAACCATTTGCGACAATGCGCGCATGATACCCACCTACATCCTGACCCTGTCCTGCCCCGACCGACCCGGCATTGTTCATGCCGTCTCGGGCTTTCTGTTTCAGCGCAGCGGCAATATCCTTGATGCTGCGCAGTACGCCGATGACAAGGATGAAGATGCCACCGGCCTGTTCTTCATGCGCGTGGCTTTTGCCTGCGATATGTCGCTGCAGACGCTGCGACAGGAGTTGGGGCAACTTGGACAGGGCTTCGAGATGCGCTGGAGCCTGCACGCCGCCGGACAAGCGATGCGCACGGTCATCCTGGTCAGCAAGGAGGGCCACTGCCTCAACGACTTGCTGTTCCGCTGGAAATCGGGCCTGCTGGGCCTGGATGTGCGCGCCATCATCTCCAACCACCGCGACTTCTATCAGCTGGCCGCCAGCTACAACGTGCCCTTCCACCACATCCCTGTCACCGCTGCCACCAAGGCTGCCGCCGAGGCGCGGCAGTATGAAATCATCAGCGGCGAAGGGGCCGAATTGGTGGTGCTGGCCCGTTACATGCAGATCCTCTCCGACGATCTGTGCCGCAAGCTCTCGGGGCAGGCGATCAATATTCACCACAGCTTCCTGCCGAGTTTCAAGGGCGCGCGCCCCTATCATCAGGCCCACGCGCGCGGCGTCAAGCTCATTGGCGCGACAGCGCACTATGTCACCTCTGATCTGGACGAGGGTCCGATCATCGAGCAGGATGTGACACGGGTCGAGCACAGTCGCACGGTCGAGGATCTCACCGCCCTGGGTCGTGATACCGAAAGTCTGGTGGTGGCGCGTGCGGTCAAGTGGCACAGTGAGCGGCGGGTGCTGCTGAATGGCCACAAGACCGTCATCTTCAAGTAGGAGCTCGGCATGGCCAGCCCCGCCGGCGGCAAGCGCATTCCACCGATCCAGTGCCTGCTGACCTTTGAAGCGCTGGCGCGGCTGCGTAGTGTGACGCAGGCAGCCGATGAATTGTTTGTCACCCCCAGTGCCGTCAGCCACCGGGTGCGACAACTCGAGCAGATTCTGGGCACCAAGTTGTTTGGTCGAGCCGACTTTTCGCTGACCACCGAGGGCATCGAATACCTGACCCATGTGCGCGAGGGCCTGGCCACCCTGCAAAAGTTTCCGGGCGTGGCCGGGCAAAGCACAACCCCGGGTAAGCGCAAACTGCGTGTGGCTGTCACGCCGACTTTCGCACGCGCTCTTCTGATTCCACGCTTGTCGCAATTTACCGAAGCCTATCCAGAGATCGATCTGACGCTGCAGGTGTCCATCCCACTGCTTGATGTGGTGGCTGAAGATGCCGACCTGATGATCCGCTTTGGCGGCGGCCGCTACGCTGATGTCGAATACGACTGCCTGCTCAAGGACGAGGTCACGCCGCTGGCCTCGCCGGCTTTCGTGCGCGAACATGGCCCGTTTGAGACTGTGCAAGATCTGGAAGGCCAGGCCCTGCTGCGCTCCCCACTGGAGCCCTGGCGCACCTGGTTTGCCGCCTGCGAGCTTGACTGGCCCGAACCGACCGAAGGCTCACAGTTCAATGACATCGGCCTGATGTGTGATGCTGCCGCTGCCGGCATGGGCATTGCCCTGGTGCGACTTAAGCTGGGGGCTCGGTGGCTCGACGATGGCTCTCTGGTGCGCCTGTTTGACAGGTCGGCGCCGAGCCCGCATGCCCACTACCTGTGCTGGCGCACCGGTGCCATGGACCGCTGGGAGTGCAGCGCTTTTGCGCAGTGGCTCAAGACAGCGCGCGGCTGAGCCGGCGCGATAAGGTGACGCCGATGCAGCTATTTCAAGGCGCTCCTTCAAAAACTTCACGCCGGCCTGGCGACACTCCGGTACAGTCATCGCCATGAATGCCGTCTCTACGCCCCTGGAGCCATCGCGGCTCGAGCGCGCCCAGCGCCAGTCTGAAGTCGTGGCCGCGCTCAGCCAGGTGCTGCCGGCCCATGCCTTGCTGTGGCACCAGGAAGACACCACGCCCTACGAATGCGATGGCCTGACTGCCTACCGCGAGCGACCCCTGGTGGTGGCCCTGCCCGAGACCGCGGAGCAGGTGCGCGCGGTGCTGCAGGCCTGTCACGGCCTGGGCGTGCCGGTGGTGGCGCGTGGTGCCGGCACGGGACTGTCAGGCGGTGCCATGCCGCATCGCATGGGGGTGACCCTGTCCTTGGCCAAATTCAATCGCATCCTCCAGATCGACCCGCTGGCGCGCACGGCCACCGTGCAGTGCGGCGTACGAAATTTGGCCATTTCAGAGGCCGCGGCCCCATACGGCTTGTACTATGCACCCGATCCGTCCAGCCAGATCGCCTGCACCATCGGCGGGAATGTGGCCGAAAACTCGGGTGGCGTGCACTGCCTGAAGTATGGCCTGACGGTGCACAATGTGCTCAAGGTCAAGGGCTTCACCATGACCGGCGAAGATGTGGAGTTCGGCAGTGCTGCGCTTGATGCCCCCGGCTATGACCTGCTCAGCGTGGTCATCGGCAGCGAGGGCATGCTGGCCGTCACCACCGAGGTGACCGTCAAGCTGGTGCCCAAACCCCAGCTGGCCCGTTGCATCATGGCCAGCTTCGACGATGTACGCAAGGCCGGCGAGGCCGTTGCAGCCGTGATCGCAGCGGGCATCATCCCGGCCGGACTTGAAATGATGGACGGACCGATGACGACGGCCGTCGAAGACTTCGTGCATGCCGGTTATGACCTCAGCGCCGCCGCCATCTTGCTGTGCGAGAGTGATGGCACGCCTGAGGAGGTGGCCGAGGAGATCGAGCGCATGAGCGCAGTGCTGCGCCAGGCCGGCGCCACCGCCATCGCTGTCAGCCGCGACGAAGCCCAGCGGCTCAGATTTTGGAGTGGGCGAAAAAACGCATTCCCCGCCTCCGGCCGCATCAGCCCTGACTACATGTGCATGGACTCGACCATCCCGCGCAAACGGTTGGCCGATATCTTGCTGGCCATCGCCGAGATGGAGAAGCGTTACGCGCTCAAGTGCCTCAATGTATTTCATGCGGGCGACGGCAACCTGCATCCACTGATCCTGTTCGATGCCAACGATGCCGATCAGTTGCGTCGCTGCGAACTGTTCGGCGCGGAAATCCTGGAAACCAGTGTGGCCATGGGTGGCACGGTGACCGGTGAACACGGCGTCGGCATCGAGAAACTCAACAGCATGTGCGTACAGTTCTCGGCCGAAGAAAACGAGCAGATGTTTGGCATCAAGCGCGCTTTCGATCCGCAGGGTCTGCTCAACCCGGGCAAGGTCATCCCCACGCTCAACCGCTGTGCTGAATACGGCAAGATGCTGGTGCGCGCCGGACAGATCAAACATCCGGATTTGCCGCGCTTTTGAATTCAAGGGCAGACTTAAGTACGCTCGCGCCTCGCGGCGACACGGTTCACGCACAATCGCACCTATGGACTGGACTGCCCTGATTCAAACCGATCGTGCCGGCTTGACCGAGTGCGTGCATTTTGGCGCTATCGCCGTGGTTGATGCACAAGGCCGCTTGCTCGCCAGCGCCGGCAACCCGGAGCTGATGACCTTCACCCGATCGACGCTCAAGCCCTTCCAGGCCCTGCCTTTTGTCGAGGCGGGCGGCGTGGAGCATTTCAAGCTTGAGTCCAGCCAGCTGGCCCTGCTGTGCGCCTCCCACAACGGCGAAGACCGCCATGTGGTTCAAGTCGAAAAACTGCTCTCGGCCGCGCGACTGGGCTACAAGCGCCTACAGTGCGGCTGCCACACTCCGTATTTTGTCGAACTCGGCCTCAAGGGATCGGCTGGCCCCTACGACGAGCGGCACCACAATTGCAGCGGCAAACACGCTGGATTTTTAGCTTATTGCGTACAGCACGGGCTACCGCTTGACAACTACCTGGCGCCCGATCACCCGCTGCAGCAGGCCATCGTGCGCAGTCTCAAGCAGGTGCTCGGCTTGAGCGATGGGCACATGGTGGCCGGCACCGACGGCTGCTCGGCACCTAACTACGCGATACCGCTGTCTCATCTGGCTTTGGCTTATGCGCGTCTGGCGCAGGGCGCGGCCAGCCCGGTGATGGGCAGCAGTCTGGCGCACCTGTCGCACGCCATGCGCAGCCATCCCGATCTGGTCTCGGGCACTGCACGCAACGACGAGGCCTTCATGCGCATCGGACGCGGCGATTGGGTCACCAAGGTGGGCGCCGATGGCGTGCAAGCCATCGGCAGCCTCAGCCGCGGTCAGGGTCTGGCGATCAAGATCAGCGATGGCAGCAAGCCGGCCTTGTTTGCCGCCTCGGTCGCGTTGATGGATCGGCTGGGCTGGCTCGACGATGCGCAGCGCCAGGCCCTGGAGCCCTGGCGTGCGCCGGATTTGCGCAGCGTCAAGGGCCAGCTCGTGGGTCAGCGGCGGGCCGTGTTTGAGCTGCGCCGCACCTGAGCCTGGCTCTCCCCGGAGCTGACCGCCTAGAGACGGGCGGTGCCCACGGCCGAAGAGCTGGGCAAGCTCGACCACCAGGGGGGATTAATCGGGCTGTCCTGGTCCGGGGCCAACAACATCACCAGGTCCCCCCCGAAACGGCCCAGTCCCAGAGCCCGGGCCACGGCCTGATTTTCAGATTCACTGCGCATGCGCACGAAGCACAGGAAGCGACGCTGACCGGCCTGGTCGGCGCGCAGCAGCTCCAGCCTCTGCACCTGCCCATGCTCGGAAAACATCAGGTGCAAACGCTCGCGCAGCTCGAAGGCATCGAGCCCCGAGGGAGGCGCAAAGGGCGGAACCTGAGAACGCGGGTACTGGGGCAGGGACATGATGGACAGCCTCGGTGGCAAACAGACCGGTCACTCTAGCCCCGCCGGCTGATGCCGCCTCTTGCTTGAGACCGGCAGCCGGGCCTCTAAGCTAAAGCTCCCCCACCATGCCCAGCGCCTCGCCCGATTCATCCCCGGCTGCCGCGGTCGATGTGACTGCCCAGGAGGCGCACTCGCCTCTCGGCCCGATCCTGCGGGCGCGCCACGAGCAGATGCAATTGAGCACCACACTGGCCAGCATGACCGAGGCCTTCGCCACGCTGGACAGCCAGGGCCGGTTCAGTTTTGTCAATCCACCCTGCAATGACCTGCTCGGCGGGCAGGCCCGCGAACTGCTGGGGCTGCCGATCTGGGGCTTTCTGGAGGGTCCTGATCCGCGGAATCATAATCCACAGGTCCGCGGTTCGAATCCGTGAAGCGCCACCAGTCTCCTAAACCAACTGCCCTCTCACTTGGAATCACCACCCCGCCAGAACCCAATGCTGGCGCGGGTTTGGCGAAAGGTCTGTTGACTACAGACCCCGCCGCTGGGCCCAACATGGCTCCAAAACACCCTCTCCCCCGTCTCTGCTCTCCGCTCATCTGTCGACTGTCAACAGACAGGCTCTAGTATCCATTCGGGTTTGCGGGCGGTAGGTTGGAGTTGGAGATTGGTGGGCAGGAGAGATCCGAACTGCGTTTTGGCAGGCACCGGATCGCCCCAGTGCAAATCGTCAGCAGCTTTGATCCAACACCAGTACGGGCCTGCACACAGCCGCCGCGGACTTGAGCAATCAGTCCACGTCTCCTAGGAACATTCGGCCCGCCTCCTGCGGGCTGTTTTTTCGCGATGAGCCGCTCGACCATCACGATCTTGATGTGGCCGTCCCGCACGCAGCGGTCGATGCCGCCGCCCGCCCAGCCAAAGCCCCTGGCAGCGGTTCGGATCACGATCTGGGCAACGGCCCCCTTGCCATAAACTTCGTGGCCAAAAAACCAAGCAAATAGATCTTCGGCTGAACAAGTAAGTAGGCGCGTGAACGAAAGCCCGCGAAAGGCAGACAGTTTCACGGCCACCCCAGCAACAGCTTGGAGCCAGCACACCAAACGGCTGTTTGCTATCGTGCTGCCGTGAAGAACTCCTCACTGCACGCACCAAAGCTCGCACCGAGCTTGGACGAATCCGTTCGCTGCGTTCACGTCACAAGCTACGACCGCCAGCAGCCCATCGCCCAGCGTGTCGCCGTCATCACCGAAGCCCGAAGGCATCTGGACAACGGCGAAGTCCGCGTCGGTATGCTGGCGATGACCATCAATCCTGCAGACCTGCTGCAAATGAATGGCGGGTATGGCGTCCAGCCCAAACTGCCCTACACACCAGGCCATGAAGGCGTCGGCATCGTTTTGGAAGCAGCTCCAGATGTCACTCACGTCAGCGTCGGTGACTTGGTATTGCCGCTGGCGCCTGGTGGAACTTGGCGAGATGAGCGTGTGCTCTCGGCTCGCCAAGTCACTGTAGTCGAGGGCGAAGTTGACATTCTTCAGTGCGCCATGCTCAGCGCCAACCCCGTGACTGCCTGGGTCCTCTTACACGGGTTGGCTGAACTCACTAGCCAGAACTGCCTGATTCAAAACGCTGCCAACTCCGCCGTTGGCCAGTGCGTTCGGCAACTGGCGGCTGCCATGGGGGTCCGGCTGATCAACGTCGTGAGACGGGCTGACGCCATCGACAACCAGCGACTGGGCGATGAACACTGGATCATCGACCAAGACCTGTCGGGCACTGAATTTGCAGAGCAGGTAAGGCGTCTTGCAGGCGGCAAACCCATTCCACTTGCCTTGGATGCCATCGCCGGGCAGGCGACCTCCAAACTCGCAGCTTCGGTCAGCCCGGGGGGCAAGGTGGTCGTCTATGGCCTGCTGAGTCAGCAGCCCAGCCAAGTGGAGCCAGCAGACTTGGTGTTTCGAGGTGTGTCGACTCACGGTTTCTGGCTCGCCAGCTGGTTTGCCGACGCCCAAAACCGCGCCACCGCCAAGACGGTCACTCCGTCACTGCTGGGCCTGCTGGCGCGCGGCGACCTGCAGATGTCGGTCGCAGCAACCTATGACCTCGCCGCGATCGGCACTGCCCTGGACCACGCGGATCAGCCGCGTCGTGACGGAAAGGTTCTGCTGACCGGCGCTTGGCTTGCGCGCCTGCAGCAAAGCTAGGGGAAATCCCTCAAACGGACACCAACCAACCACTTGTTTGGTTTGGTGTACTTTGGTACTCTCGCGGCCATGCTGAAATTGGTCGGACCTGCTGTGGTGACCGGGGGGGCATCCGGCCTCGGACTCGGCGTAGCACGCGCACTGAGCCAGGCCGGAACACCGGTTGCCGTTCTCGACCGTCAAGAGGGCCCACCCCTCAAACATGTGCGCTATCACCTCTGTGATGTCACATCAGAAAACGAGGTTGCGCAGGTGCTGGAGCGCGCCGCACAGGACGTGGGGGTCGCCCGACTCATCGTGAACTGCGCAGGGGTCGGGCGCAGCGCGCGCCTGCTCGGACGTGTTGGCGTGCACTCCCTTGAACTGTTCCGCCAGGTTGTTGATGTCAACCTGATCGGCACGTTCAACGTACTGCGACTTGCGGCTCAGCCTCTCGCAGGACTCGATGCGGACGCGGGCGGTCAACGCGGCGTCATCATCAACGTCGCATCCATTGCAGCGTTCGACGGGCAGATCGGACAAGCCGCTTACTCGGCGTCGAAAGCGGCAGTGGTAGGAATGACGCTGCCGCTCGCCCGCGAACTGGGCAAGCACGGGATCCGCGTGGTCACCGTGTGTCCAGGCGTCTTTTGGACGCCGATGGTGGATAAACATGTGACGCCAGACGTCCTGGACGGCCTACTCAAAAATGCAGCTTGGCCCAAACGGGCAGGCCATCCCGATGAGTTTGCGGATTTCGTGCTGTCTATCCCGCGCAACCCCATGCTCAACGCAGAAGTTATTCGCCTGGACGGTGGTTTGAGGATGCCTTCGATATGACCCCGACCAGCAGCGATTTCTTCGACCTTGCCGTTGCGCGCGTCCGGCATGAAGCGTCCAGTATTGCGATCCTTGATATGCAACGCGCCGATGCGTCTGGCTTGCCCGCTTGGCAACCAGGTGCGCACATTGACGTACGAACGCAGGATGCGAGCGGCAAGGAAGTTGTACGTCAGTACTCCCTGTGCGGGCCTCAAGGCGAAGATTTTTGGCGCATTGCCGTGCTGGCGGACACCCGCGGCCGAGGAGGCTCGATTCACCTTTTTCAGACGGTAACGCAGGGTCAGAAGGTCAGCGTACGCGGCCCCAGAAATCACTTTGAACTGCCAAACGACGACCGACCTCTTGTACTTGTCGCTGGCGGTATCGGCATCACGCCACTGCTTGCGATGGCCGATCGCTTGCATGAGCAGGGTCGTCGCTTTCGCCTGCACTACTTTGCCCGTAGCCGCCACAGCATGGCTTTCCTTGATCAGCTCATGAGTGGGCCGTATCAGGAGCAGGTGCGGATGTCTTTCGACGATGGCCATCCGACACCTGTTGAGAGCATCTTCAGCCATGACGACAGCGAGTCGTGGCTTTACACCTGCGGCCCGGAAGGCTTCATGAAATCCGTCGTGTCTGCAGCGCAGGCTTCCGCAGTGAGCCCTTCGCGCATGAGGAAAGAGCTCTTCACCTCAGACGCTGCAGCCGCTGCCGACACCGCTGCGTCCTGCAATCGGGCTTTTACGGTGGTCCTGCGCTCCAGCGGCAAAGCGATTGAAGTGCCTGCAGACAAGACGGTGGTGCATGCACTGTCGGACGCCGGCGTCAGCATCGTGGTGTCTTGCGAGCAAGGCCACTGCGGGTCTTGCCTGACCGGCGTGTTGGAGGGTATTCCTGACCACCGCGACCAATTCATGCTGCCCGAAGAACAAGAACGCAATGACGCGTTCACACCGCGCTGCTCGCGCGCCGTATCTGAAACCTTGGTACTCGACCTATGACCCAGGCGCCTGTCTACGATCCTACGAACGACACGATTCGTCGCAACCCATTTCCTCTTTACGAATCGCTGCAGGAGCATGACCCCATCCACTGGAGTCCGGTTATTCGCAGCTGGATCATCACCCGCTACGACGACGTTCGTCAGGTAGCGATGGCGCAGACCATGTCCTCGGATCGGCTGCGCCCTTTCTACGAGGCCTTGAAGGATGAGCGCCGGGAGATTCTTTCCGGCGTAATGCGGTACCTGAACGAATGGCTGGTCTTTAAGGCGGCGCCAGAGCACACGCGCCTGCGCAAGATGATGAATGCAGTGTTTTCTCTGCAGATGATCCAAGGGCGCGAGCCTCAGATTCGCAGCACTGTCGAAGATTTGTTCTCGCAAGCTCCGGCCGGGCAACCGTTCGACTTCATGAAGGACGTGGCCGTTCTGCTGCCCGCCTACGTCATCCTGGACATGATGGGCTTGCCACGGGGTGACTTCCGCATGATCAAGGAATGGTCCGACGATTTGCGGCTGTTCATCGGAACCTCGCGAGCTGATGAAGACAAATACCGCAAGGCCCGGTCTGGCGCCGACCATATGTCGGCTTACTTCCGTGATGTGATCGCTCAGCGCCGCGCCACCCTAGGCGATGATGTCATCACGAAGATGCTGCTCGCCCAGGATGAGAAAGGCTCGCTCAATGAGGATGAGCTTGTGGCGATGTGCATGCTCGTCTTGTTTGGCGGACATGAGACCACCACCAACCTGCTCGGAAGCGCAGTCGTCGCGCTGCTTGAGCACCCGCAGCAGCAAAAACTGCTGCGCGAGAACCCGCAGCTGATTGATTCGGCAGTCGAGGAGTTCTTGCGTTACGACGGCCCCAGCAACTCCATAGCCCGAGTGGTGGCGGTTGATCACGAGTTACACGGAAAGTCACTGAAGGCGGGCGAACGAGTGTTCGCGATGATCAATGCTGCCAACCGCGACCCCAGACGCTTTGATCGCCCGCATGACCTCGAAATTCAGCGCTCACCCAACCGGCATCTGACATTTGGTCAGGGTCTGCACTTCTGCCTGGGCGCCCCGCTCGCCCGTCTTGAAGCAAAGGTATGCATCAATGCGCTGCTGGGACGCTTTGCGTCCATGGAGTTGGGGCCGGGCGACGTTAACTGGCTGGACGCGCTGGTCATGCGCGGGCCTTCCAATCTGCCGCTTGTGTTGAAGAGCTGAGAACTTCGAACAGGAGACGCCAGATGCAAAACGTTTATGTCATTGGTGTGTCTTGCACCGCTTTTGGAAAGCAACCCGACAAGACGTTCAAGGACCTCACACGCCAAGCATTCTCGGAAGTCGTGTCCGATATCGGCGTTGATATGGCACACCAGATTGAGCAAGCCTGGTTTGGCAATTGCGGCATGGGCACGTTCGGTCAGCGCAACATCCGCGGCCAGGTGTGCTTTACCCCACTGGTCAGCGAAAGAGTTTTTCCCGAACGGGTGCCCATCATCAACGTCGAAGGTGGCTGCGCCACGGCGTCCATAGCGTTTCACGGCGCGTACAAGGACATTCTTTCAGGTGAGGCGCAGGTCTCGCTGGCGATTGGCGTGGAAAAGACCTTTTTTCCTAACGACGTAGCCAGGACGATGGAGATTTTTGAGGGCGGCATCGACCAGTTCGATTCCCAGGAATGGACGGAGTACTACCGGCGCGCAGGCGATGCGTCGGGCAAACCATTTCAGCCTAACACAGGCGGCGGCACGTTGTTCATGGATACGTACGCCATGCAGGCCGCCTATCATATGAAAACCTTTGGCACGACGCGCGAACAGATCGCGTACGCTGCGTCGAAGAACCACGCGATGGGCGCGCTCAATCCCAAGGCACAGTACCGATTCACCGTCTCACCGGAGGAGGTGCTGGCAGACCGCGAAATCAGCTGGCCGTTGACGCGCTCAATGTGCTCTCCCATCGGCGACGGGGCTGCAGCTGCCCTTCTTTGCTCCGAGAGCTTTTTGAAGGCACTACCCAAGCGAGTGCAGGAGCGCGCTGTCAAGGTGGGGGCCAGTGTCCTGACCGGGGGCAAGTACCGGGCGCTGGACGAGCCTGGCCTGTCGCACGTTGCTGCCAAGAAGGCCTATGCCAAGGCGGGTTTGACGCCTGCAAACATCAATGTGGCCGAAGTGCACGACGCCACGTCGTTTTGCGAGATCTACCAAGCCGAGATGATGGGCTTCTGCGAGATCGGGCAAGGCGGCCCATTCGTGGCAAGCGGCGCGACCACGCTGGGCGGGCGCTTGCCGATCAACGTGTCTGGAGGCTTGGTATCAAAGGGACATCCGGTGGGCGCCACAGGCTTGTCGATGATCTACGAGCTGGTCTCGCAGTTGCGCGGCGAGTGCGGTGCCCGTCAGGTCGCCAATCCCGATGTGGCGCTGGCCGAAAACGGCGGCGGCGTGATCGGCTTTGACGAGGCCGCTTGCTCCATTACGATCCTGCGCCGCTGAGCCGACCGCACTTAGGGCAGACCGGCAGGACCGCCCTTGCCGAAACCGTCGCCGCTCGTTCCGCTGCGGTTCAGGCTGAGAATCGGGTTCAGGTCTTACGCCGGAACAATCCAACGAGGTGTTTCACCACCGTCGCAGGTGAGTCCCCATCGGGCTGATACCACATCAGGACTCCATTCAGTGCGCCCAAGAGGCCAAGGCGGAAGTACCGGCGCCTGACGCCCTCTGGCAACTCCACCGCATCGGCCAGTTTGGAGAAGAGCTTTTCGTAGCGGTCACGCTGCGCCACCAGCGCCAGGCGGAGCGACTCTGAGTAACTGGACGACCAGTCCGCAAGCACCGTCGCTGCCGGGCTCTCCCGGCTGAGCAGGGCTTCCAGATGGGCGACACAAGCCGCCTCCAGACGCTGCCAAGGATCCGTATACGACGCGACGGCCTTCTCAACATCGGCGATGAAGCGATCAACGCCGGACGAGTAGACCGCGATGAATAGTTCCTCCTTGGAGCCGAAGTGGTGGTAGATGGAGCCATGCAAGATGCCGAATGCCGCGGAGATGTCCCGCATGGATGTCTTGTCGTAGCCATGTGCGCCGAAAAGGCGCGCTGCCTTTTCGATCAGCTCCGCCCTGCGATCGGGCGAGATGTTGTTCGCCCCGCCCTTGACCTCTGGCTTGCGGGTACGCGTGGAGCCGGCTCTGCGCGGGGCCACCAATTCGGCTTCAGCTGTGGACTTCTTCAAGGCGCTTCCTCCGCGTTGTGACGTGTCTCTGTCTTCGCTGCTGCACGACATCAGGCGCTGGCTGACTATGCCGTCGCTTGATTCCAATAAGGCTCACGAAGCACCCGCTTGAGGACTTTACCGAGTGCGTTGCGCGGAAACTCGTCGCGAACCTCAATGGCAGCGAGCCGCTGGTGCTTGGCCAGGCGCCCGTTGCACCAGGCCAGCATCGCTGCAGCATCAAACTTGGCGCCTGGCTTGAGAACGACGAGTCCCAGCGGGGTCTCTCCCCAGCGCTCGTGGGGTATGCCAATGACCGTCGCGTCCAATACGTCCGGATGCTTTCCGATGATTTCCTCCAGATCGGTCGGAAACACGTTGAAGCCGCCAGAGATGATCATGTCTTTCTTGCGGTCCACAAGGATCAGGTAGCCGTCTGCGTCCTGACGACCGATGTCACCCGAGCGGATGAAGGTTCGGCTACGCTCGTCTTGCCAGATCAGCTCAGCCGTGGCCTCAGGGCGTCCGTGATAGCGGGACATCATTCCCGGGCCGTAGCCCGCGATTTCACCGACTTCCCCGGCATGAAGAGAACGCCCGTCTTCGCTGAGGATGCGTACTTCGAAGCCCAGAACAGGTGTACCCACGGTATCGAACTTCTCCTGCGCAGCTCCCGGCTTGAGCATGGTGGCAAATCCCTCGCTGAACCCGTACAGCTCGATAAGCTTGTCACCGTAACGTTCGATGACCTGGCGCTTGGTGTCTCGGCGAAGTGGAGATCCTGCGCACAGCAGCACCTGCAGGCTGCCCAGGTCGTAGGCGCGTTCATCCTCCTGCAGCACGGCGATGTACTGCGCAGGCACCATGAACGAGTGGGTGATGCGCTCGGCTGCGATCGTACTAAGGAAACCTTTGGGGTCAAAAGCTGGCATCACCACACAGGTTCCGCCGCTGAAGAGCACGGGCAACATCATCAGCCATGTACCGTTGGAGTACAGCGATGTGGTCGTCAGTGCCCGGGACCGATCGCCGAATCGCATTTCGATCGAGTTGGAGATCGCCCAGTGCACTCGCGCCCTGTGGCTTTGTACGATGCCTTTGGGCAGACCCGTGGTACCTGAGCTGTAGATGATGTTGAAGTCGTCTTCATTACGGTAGACCACCGGCGGAGTGCTCGCAGAGCCGCCGGCAACAAAGTCGCCGTATGGCTTCCAGCCGCTGGCACTCCCATGCACAACGCAACGGCACTCGGCCTTCAGGTGCTGCAACTCCGCCCCGTAAGGGGCCAACCGTTCAATGAAGTCCGGGGTGGCGAAGGCCCAGCGGGCTCCACTGTCGTTCAACAGCGCAGCCAATTGGGAGCCAGTCAGCAAGCCTGAAAGCGGCACGGCGCACGCGCCAGCTTTGACGATGCCGAATATGACCTCAAGCATCTCCACCGAGTTGCCCATCATCACCGCCACGCGATCGCCGCGCTGGACCCCAACGGCCAGCAAGGCGTTGGCTACCCGGTTCATGTTGTCATTGAAGTCACCCCAGGTGCGACGTACAGGGCCGCAGACCACTGCCTCCTTGTGACGGCGAAATGCTCCATGACTGCTGAAGATGTCCGGAATCGTGATCTCGGCGTTATCGATGGTGAGCACGGTACCTCCTGAAATCGTGTTGTGTTTGAAGCTTGCCTATCAAGTCGTGGGGTGTGCCTGCGAGATCGAACGCTGCTTGGACCCTACGGCGTGCATGAGCGGCTGCGCTGCAGCGTCGACCATGCAGTCACAAAAGAAAGTGCGCTCCAGGCCCTCGCCGCGCTCCAGCGGCCAGTCCCGAGCACCACGTACAAGTGTCTTGATATGAGCACAGGCGCGCGCTGGCCGCAGTGCGATTTGCTGCGCCAATGCCTGAGCATGCGCCAGAGCGTCCTTCACGCATGCTTGCGCAAGACCCAGCTCAACCATCTGTGCTGGCCGCAGCACCCGTCCCAGCAGCAAGAACTCCATAGCCCGGCTTTCGCCGAGCAAACGCGCCAACCGCTGGGTCCCTCCGGCGCCAGGCAGTAGCCCCAGATTGATCTCGGGCAGGCCATGCTCGTGGTCGCCGTCTTGAACCACACGCAGATCGCAAGCCAAAGCCAGCTCGAAGCCACCTCCCATGGCCGAGCCGTTGATCGCAGCGATATAGACGAGCGGGCTCTTCGCAATAGTTTCGATGAGTTGATGGATCGGTGCCGCGGGGACGAGTCTTTGCGAGGAAAACCTCATCCCCCGCTCACGCATGCCTTGCGATCGCCGATGCAGCTCAGCGACGTCGTAGTGCCGGATGAACACATCAGGCTGCCCGCTGGTAAGGATCGCCGTTCTCAGGCCAGCCAGCGATTCAACATGCCGAACCATCCCTAGGAGCTCAGCCTCCATCTGCGGATCCATCAGACCCATGTCCGGGTTGGAGCATCGCACGATGGCCGTATTAGCTTGCAGCGTCAGAGACACCCTTCCCCCAGCTGCGTCTGTACCATTATTTGCCATGCTCAGTCCCAATGAATTACAAAAGCTGCGCGTTCCCGTCGTGGCTGCACCCATGTTTCTGGTTAGCGGCCCCGAACTCGTGGTGGCCAGCGCCCAGGCGGGTATCGTTGGCGCGTTTCCGACGCTCAACGCACGTACGCCGGAAATCCTGGACGCGTGGCTGCTGGACATGGCGTATCGAATCCGGGGCGCACAGGGAACCATTGCTGCTAACTTGATTCTTCACCCGTCCAATCCGCGCCGCGACATTGATCTGGAGATGGTCATCCGGCATCAGGTGCCGTGGATCATCACTTCGGTAGGCTCCCCTGCACCGGTCGTCGAGCGGGTTCGTGCGTACGGTGGACGGGTACTGGCTGATGTGGCCACGATCCGCCATGCAAGAAAGGCCATTGACGCTGGCGTCGACATGCTCGTACTGCTGACCGCAGGCGCCGGAGGCAACACAGGCTGGCTCAACCCCTTTGCCTTCATTGAGGAAGTACGTAGCTTCTGGAGCGGCCCGCTGGCTGTCGCAGGCGGTATCACGACGGGGCGTCAGGTGCGAGCCGCGCAGATCGCTGGCGCCGATCTCGCCTACGTCGGCACACCATTCATCGCCACCCATGAGAGCCTCGCCGCCGATGAGTACAAGTCGGCCCTGTGCGGCGCTGGTGCAGACGACATCGTGCTGACCGATGCCGTGACCGGAATCCCGGCAAATTTTCTGGCGTCGTCCCTTCGGGACAACGGCATCATGAACGCCGATGGAAGCCTCTTGCCCAAGGGTGCTACGGACATTGCAAGCTGGAAGACGGCATGGAGCGCCGGGCACGGCGTCGGATCCGTTGAGGCGGTGTGCAGCGTGGCCCAGCGGGTGGACGCGATTGCAAGCCAGTGGCTGGCCGCCGGCCGTTAAGGGAGCAAGCCTGAGGTCCGACAGCTCGGCCGCTGTCATATGGCGCGGTCCTTGTCCTGCCAATACCGGCTTCGAAGCTCACGCTTGAGAACCTTGCCCGTTGCGCTGCGCGGCAGGCTGGGAACGAACTCAACAGCCTTGGGTACGCTGACGGCACCGATCTGCTCGCGAACGAGCGCCTGCAACTCGGCGGCCGTAGCTGCGCCATCCGGCTTGAGCTCGATGACGGCGTGCACCGCCTCTCCCCACTTGTCGTCGGGAATGCCAAAGACACAGGCTTCCTGAACGCCGGCATGAGCCATCAGGCACTGCTCCACCCCGGCTGAGTAGACGTTGAAGCCGCCCGAGATGATCACGTCTTTCTTGCGATCGAGCAGCATGATGCGGCCTTGCACATCCATGGCACCCACATCGCCCGTGTGATACCAGCCGAAGCGGTGAACGTGCGTCGTGGCCGCTTCATCTTCCAGATACGCCTGGTCGCTCACCCAGTCGCGCAGGACCACCTCGCCTGGCTCACCAACCGCGCAGAACTGCCCATCGTCGCGCATGACACGAACCTGGCGACTGATCGACCCTCGCCCGATGGAGCGCAACGTGGATGAGCCGGCTGGCTGCGTCCCTTGCATGTGCTCATCCGGCAACAAGGCCGTGATCGGGCCGATGGCTTCAGCCTGACCGTACATGTTCATCATGACGGGGCCGAATGAGGAAATCGCCTCGCGGAGCTTTTCTTCGGCCATGGGAGCTGCCGCATACACGAAGTACTCAAGCGATGCGTACTTGAACTTCTTGAGCTCAGGAGAAGCCAGCAGCATGTAGATCACGGTGGGCGGCAGAAACAGGATCTGGACCTTTTGCTCTTCGATGGCCTGCAAGATCAACGCAGGATCTGCCTTATCCAGCAGTACGTGTGTTGAGCCAGTGAACGTCAGCGCAAAGATGAAACTGCCGGCGAAGTGGGTCATCGGTGCGACGACCAAGTGCTTCTTGGGTTCGAACACACGCATGGAGAAAAGCATGTCCATGCTGGTGACATAGTTCGATAGATGGGTATGCATCACCCCTTTAGAGGCACCCGTGGTCCCGCTGGTGGAGTAAAGCGTCCACGGCGTGGAAGGATCGTGCGAGACGTCTGCGGCCAGTGTTCCTTCGGGGGCAAGCCACTCTTGCATGGATGGCACCGCGCCGTCGGCTCGGTCCAGACAGCACCAGGACTGCACGGAGGGCAGCTCGGCCTTGACCCTCGCGGCCAGCTCTGCCACGTCGCTGTGGTGAACCATCACAACGGGC
>Ga0194133_10002671_pt1 | contig 27117 bp, 18 predicted proteins | sample TA2KigOf40mmetaG_FD_155448 | JGI IMG/M metagenome (GOLD analysis project Ga0194133, IMG submission 155448) | Freshwater microbial communities from Lake Tanganyika, Tanzania - TA2015055 Kigoma Offshore 40m | ecosystem: Environmental > Aquatic > Freshwater > Lake | place: Tanzania: Lake... | reverse complement strand
GCAACATCGCCCAGGAAATAAAAAGAACTAACGCAAATACAACACAATAAACAACTATCGAAAACACAAAAAACTCGAATAAAAACTCAACATATTTTTCTAAACTACTCGAAGAAAAACATTATGAAAAGAAAAAAACAAGAGATCTTTTGTCCTCAGAAAAAAGTCAAATAATACAAAAAAGTTTTTAAGATTGGGATTAGCTGATAGAATGTGTTTTATAAAAATAATTCTTTAAAAAAACGTTCATGGATCGCCAAGTTATCCCTCAAAAAAATACTTCTTACCTCAAAAATTTACTTAAAGGATTAATATTTTTTAAATCCTTTAATCGAACGCATTGGTTTTCGATAATCCTCTCCGCCGTATGCATAATAGCAACTATTATTCTTTCATTCTGCTTACCCCTTGCGCAAAAAATAGCCATAAATGCTCTAGAAAAAACAACCCAAAATACAGGTATTTTGTGGCCGCTTGCTCTTATTTGTTCTTACGCCTTAACATGGTTTGCTCGCCAAGTTATTATGCAAGCTCGAGAACTGTTTGCACTCGCACCCTTTGAGCACCTTATTACAATTATTTCAGAACAAACATTTGCTCACCTGCTCAAGCTTCCAATGAGTTTTCATGCACACAGACGTCTAAGCGTTTTAACGGGACTTTTCAAAAAGGTGCAGCTCAACATTCCTAACATTTATCACACTATTTTTTATTGGGTGGTTCCACTCATTATCGAATCTATCGGGGCGGTAATCATTGTATACAAACTGTATGGCTTCTTTTTTTCAACAATCCTCACTCTCACATTAGTTTTTTATGCCTTTACGATTAATTATTTTTCAACAATGACACGAATCTACAGGCAGCGATTTTTAAGCATTCTTTCAAGTTCCCACTCTTTTTTCACAGACACGCTTTTACATGCAGAAACAGTTAAATCATTTTGTCGTGAAAAGTATGAAATCGAAGAATTTAAAAAAATAAATTTTGCGACCGCTCGCGCACAGGTAACATATGGAACAGTTCACACCAGCATGCATCTTATCGAAGCAATAATTCTTGGAACCGGAATAACCATATTCTCACTCAAAGCAGCATTGCTTACGCATGATTTCACCTTTTCTCTCGGGGATTTTTTACTTCTTAATGGATATGTTTTGCAGTTTGCCTTACCCCTCTCAACGCTTGGACACCTTTTACGATACCTACAAACAGGATTAATTGACCTTGGAAGCATTTTGGATGTTTTAGATATCGCCCCCGACAAAACGGTCAACAAAGATCTTCCCGCTCTCACCGTTTCGGATGGAACCATAACATTTAAAAACATATCTTTTTTCTACACTCCTGAACGAGTTATCTTTGAAAACATTTCATGCTCATTTCCAGGTAAAAAAACAATCGGAATCGTCGGTTCTTCAGGGTGTGGCAAATCAACAATTTCACGACTAATCACGCGCCAATATCATCAATCAAAAGGACATATTTTTATCGACGATCAAGACATTAGTCACGTTTCAACACCTTCTCTTAGATCTCAAGTAGCAGTTGTTCCCCAAGAATGCACGCTTTTTAACAATACAATATTTTTTAATATCGCATATGGATGTCCCAATGCGACGGCTTTTGATGTCTTTAATGCAGCGCGAGCAGCAATGCTTGAAGATTTTATAAAAAAACTACCACATCAATTTGAAACAGTTATTGGAGAACGAGGACTCAGACTCTCTGGTGGGGAACGTCAACGAATTGCCATTGCACGGGCACTACTCAAAAAAGCTCCCATCTATATTTTTGATGAAGCAACATCTGCCCTTGATAACAGAACCGAACAACAATTACAAAAAAACCTTACTTCATGGTGCGCTGACTCAACAGTAATTCACATTGCGCACAGACTCTCTAGCATCACACACTCTGATATTATTTATTATTTTGAACATGGAACAATTATCGAGCAAGGAACACACGATCAGCTTCTCGCGCTCAACAAAAAATATGCTGATTTATGGAACAAACAACAAAGGAACGGTGAAGAATGAGCTCCCCAAAACCAATTTCATGGAATTTTATTAAATGGATTTTTGCTCAAATAATCCCAAACGAACTCTCGCTACAACTGAGATGTTTTGTTGTCATGCTTATGAATTTAAGCATGATTGGACTTCAACTCGCACTCCCATTTGTCCTCAAGCAATTAGTTAATTCACTTGAAATCGAAAGCGAAGAATCAACAATCATTATTTTATGCTTTGCTTATGGGTTGTTGTGGATTGCAACACGGTTTGTAACAGAAATTAGAGAAATTATTTCCTATAAAATCTTTGCAACCAGCGTAAGCCAAGTAACCGGATCTTTTTTCGAATATCTTTTAAATCAACCCCTCAGTTTTCACATCAATAAAGATATGGGAGCCCTTATTGATGAACTCAAAAGAACTCAATACACCCTCTACAAAGGAAGTATTGGTTTCTTCCTCACTATTTTGCCAAGAATCATAGAATCATTGGCAACGCTCTATATTTTATGGAAAAGCTACCCTCTTGATATCGCCATCACCTGCACCATCTTTTTGTACGCAATAACATCTGCGTCTATCACCTCTGCAAGTGCATCAATTAATGCTGAACAACTAGCAAATGAAGCAGAAAACGAACAATCAAACTTCCTTTTTGATCACCTATTAAATATTGAAGCGATTCAAAATAATGCCCAAGAAAAAGCCGAATACGAACGGCTTCAAGCTGTCCTTTCGCGAACAGAACAAGCTCGAACAATCGCATTTAAAGAGCAATTTATGATGATGGTTCTTCACGGGGGGCTTACCGGAGGACTTCTTTTATGCGTTTCTCTTCTCACCGGATACAAAGTACTTAATAAAGCATACACCATCGGTGACTTTATTTTACTCAATAGCTATATCATCAGCTTCTCTGAATCAATCAGCCAGCTTGGTAAACACATAAAAAATCTGCGGGAGGGGATTGTCGATCTTCAAGGAATTTATGAAATCTTTCAGACAAAAGAAAAATCATTACTTTCTGATGAATCAAACCATGGAGACAAAAAAATCATACCCTCAAATACTGCTATTTCATTCAAAAACATTTCTTTTTCTTACATTCCCGAAGCACCACTGCTAAATAATATCTCATTTGATATTTATCATGGTAAAACGGTTGCAATTGTTGGTGCATCTGGCTCAGGAAAATCAACCATCACCAAACTCCTTTTGCGATTATATCAACCAACTCAAGGATCAATAACAATCGGCGGCACACTACTAGAAGAACTAGACTTGATCGATTTGCGCTCGCAAATCGGCATAGTGCCTCAAAACCCCGTTCTTTTTAAAGACACAGTATTTAATAATATCGCATACGCAAATCCTATTGCGCCATTTGAAGAAGTTAAGCTTGCAGCAAAAACAGCTAAAATTGATGAATTTATAACAAAACTTCCACAAAAATATGAAACCGAACTGGGAGAGCTTGGAATGACTATTTCGGGAGGCGAACGCCAAAGAATAGCCCTTGCCAGAGCATTACTCAAACATCCATTAATTTTCATCTTTGATGAAGCAACTTCAGCCCTTGATACTCACACGGAAACCTCTTTGATGAGCAGTATCGTAAATGCATCAAAAGACAAAACAACTCTCATGATCGCCCACCGACTGTCAACAATCATGCATGCAGACCACATTATTGTACTCGATCATGGAAAAATTAAAGAACAAGGAACACATGCTCAATTACTTGAGCTGAATAAGCTATACGCTCAGTTGTGGTACAAACAAGCAGAGTCGCCAGAAGCTTAAGTGGCTTGCCTGGCCGAAGCTGAATTTGAGCGAAAAGCTCCATCCTATTATTTGAATCTCATATACCGCCTACGCTAAAGCTCTGGCGAGTAGCCTTCGCTCCCCGTTTCTTTTAACGTAAAATTTAATTCATTAAGTGGCTTGCCTGGCCGAAGCTCAATTTGAGCGAAGGCTGGTGGAGGCGATGGGAGTTGAACCCATGTCCGCCCCAAATCTAGCGCCAAGCGCTACGTGCGTAGTCTTATCTTAGATTCAATTATTTTTCCAAAAAGACGTGGCAATAAATAATTGTCCGCTTCGTGTACATTTACGATACGCTGCGAAAAATCCTACGTAAACGTTCTATTTAGTTATACGAGATTGCTCGTCAATAGACAGACAAGCAATCAAGAATGCTAGCTTAATTAATAATTAAGCACATGCAGCAGCAAAGCCAAATGATGACATTGCAGGCATTGAAGCAAAAACAGGGCTCATGTCAGAAACTGACCAAGACATTGCTTTTGTTCTCGCATCGTGAGAGTTAGACTCTGCACTTATTTGTTTTTTGTACCGTTTTACAAGTTTGCACAACTTGGCACGCTCTCAACACTGTCTCTGACACGTCGAAACCAATACGCCCCCACAAATTTCAAAGAAAATCGATAAAAAATCGATCTTTTTTAGTGTACGAGCAAGCACTCACGAATGTCAAACAGCAAAAGTGGCCTTTTTTAAAAAAAAATGCATTAAAATTCAATAAGACATGTAACTTCAATCATTTTTTCCAATTTTCAAAAGAAAAATCAAAAACTCTTAAAGTCCTCATTACCCAAGAAAATTATTGTAGAGTAAATCTATACTCTTATTTAGATCGGTAACTTTATCCGGGGAATGGTTACAAAAAATTACGGATTTTTATGAAAAAGAATTTGTGTAAACAATTATTTATTATCACGCTTGCAAGCCTTTGTATGCAAGCACCAGCGGCCCCCTTATTTGTTGAAGGCGAAAGCACACTTACAATAGAAAGAATCGCCGGAGTTGAAAGCCTCTATGACATTTTGGGAGTAAACCCCGATGCCGATGATGCAACAATTAAAAAAAATTATCGCAAATTAGCTCTAAAACTACATCCAGATAAAAATCCTGAAAATAGCGCTTACGCAGAAGAAGTATTTAAAACAATTACTGCTGCATTTGGAATTTTAAGCGACGCGTCAACTCACGCTGCATACGATCGAGCAACCGCTGAAGATAAAAAAGAAAAATTAAAACAAGTCCTCAAGGGAGTTATTACCGCAACCGGAACAACAGAAGATCAAGTTGAAGAAATCAAAAGACGTTCATCGCCGTCCAAAAGACCTGTTTCAGGTGCTAGAACGGCAGGACATGGAGCCGGTTCTGCAAGACCTCATAAAGCAGCAGCAACTCGTCCAGCAACTCGTCCAACAACTAGAGCTGCCAGCCCAGACGAAGATGAAGAAAAAGACCTCACAAGTGCTTTTGTCGCAGAACTTTTAAGAAGACAAGAAGAACGAAGAGAAGAAAGAGCGCGCGAACGCGCACGGCAAGCAGAAGCAGCAGCCTGGCAAAAAGACTACAAATTTCATGCAGCACAAAAAGCGCGCGAAGCTTCCAGAAGAAGATCACACTCGCCCGCTTCAAGCTTTCATCATTTTAGAGCCACAAATACTATCCCCTACCCATCACCCCTTAGACAAGGTCTTTTTGGTGTAAACTTAGATATTAAAATTGATGAGCTAGAATTTAGACTTGTCAATTCAGGCATGTATCATTATCCGGCTCTCGTAGAAAAAACAGGACTTCCCGCAACGCCTGATGATCATCTTTATCGGCTTGAAGAATTAACCGGCGTTGCAATTTCAGATGAAGACTGGCGATGGGTTTTTTATGAACTCCTGTCATTCGGATTTCTCTCTCAAGAAATCCTTACGGGTTACAATAGCAAATCAACAGCGCAAGATCCTCGACTTTGTAAAATCTTAAAAAGCCTGATGCGAGAATCATTTGAATGGGGAACATTCAAATTAATGGAAGACAACGTAACCAATGCATGCCTTACCGGAAGAGTAGAAATAACGGACCCGTCAAGCTTAAAAACACTGTTATTTTTTATTAAAAATCGCCGAAAAATGTTATTTGCGCAGGAGCCTAAAATTACTGCAGTCAACAATCAGATCAAAAAACTAGATGCTGTAATTCGAGAAATTCAAGAAGATTCACATAAATAGATCTAATCTTAGACGCTACAGCCAAACGAGAAGTTTAATTGAGCAATCTAGTATAGTTTTATATTGTCGATATACTAACGTATTAGCATGTTATCAAGTATCCGTACCGTTTACATCTCTCACCATGAGAGGAGGTTGCAGTTATGAAGTCATCCCAAATTCGAAAAGAATTTCTCGATTTTTTTAAAGAACAAGGTCACACCTCTGTTCAAAGTTCATCACTTATTCCAGCCGATGATCCAACTATTCTTTTCGCAAACGCGGGAATGAACCAATTTAAAGACGTTTTTCTCGGAAAAGAAAAACGCTCGTATGTTCGCGCGGCATCATCTCAAAAGTGCGTTCGTGCTGGCGGTAAACATAATGACTTAGATCAAGTAGGATTCACAGAAAGACATCTTACCTTTTTTGAAATGTTAGGAAATTTTTCTTTTGGCGACTACTTCAAAGAAGATGCCATTTCTTTTGCTTGGAAATTTTTAACCGAGAAATTACAACTTCCTGCGGAAAAACTCTATCCAACCGTTCATACTTCTGACGACCAAGCTGCTGAATTGTGGCTAAAAGTAACTGGCGATCCTAAAAAGATTGTTACCCGCCGAGGAGACAAAGACAACTTTTGGCAGATGGGCGATACCGGACCATGCGGACCATGTACAGAAATTTTTTATGACCGCGGCGAAAAATACGGGCCCTATCACGTTGATATTGGTGGAGAAAACCCACGATACATCGAGATTTGGAACCTTGTCTTCATGCAGTTTAACAGACAGGCAGACGGAACCCTTCTCCCGCTTGCTCAAACAGGAGTTGATACTGGCGCAGGACTAGAACGAGTTGCTGTTGTTATGCAAAACTGCGAAACCGTTTTTGATACCGATACCTTCACCTACCTGCGAGCAGAAATAGAAAAATTATCTGGCCTTTCATACTCAAAATCAGATTCTTTGATAAAAGCTGCTTTCAATGTTTTGTGCGACCATATTCGTTCATCGTCATTTATTATCGCCGACGGTGGAATGCCTTCAAACGAAGGCCGCGGATATGTTCTTCGAAAAATTATTCGAAGAGCTGCCTTGTTTGCTCAAAAATTAGGTTCTCCGCTCTTTTTCCCTAAACTTGCAGACACGTTGATTGCTGAAATGGGATCACACTTTCCAGAACTCACCAAAAGTCGTGATTTAATTATTCAAACGCTCACCCTTGAGGTTGAACGCTTTTCTGAAAATCTTGTTAACGGGCAGGCTATTTTACGCCAATACATCCAAACAAATCAAAAAGCTAATCTCTCTCAACTCTCTGGCGAACAAGTTTTTAAATTGTACGATACCTTTGGATATCCACCAGAACTTTCAACCTTAATGGCTCAAGAATATGGCTTCACCGTGGACATGCAAGGTTTTGAAAAAGAAATGAACAAACAACGCGAACAATCAGGTCAAAAAACAGATTCAGCAACTCAACAATCAACAATTAATGTTCCATCAACAATCACAAGCATCTTCACAGGATACGAAACAACAAAAACCGAAAGCGTTATCACCTGGTCACAAGCGACCAACGATGGCATATTTATTGTGACAGAAAAATCACCTTTCTATGTTGAATGTGGCGGTCAAGTTGATGACACTGGCTCTATAACAATCAATGGAAAAACGCATCCTGTGATTGGATTGTTAAAAGCCGGCGGTTTTACAAAAAACTTTGCGATCGTTCACAAACTTCCTGCAAATTCATTTACATCATCAGATCTTAAAGTAGGAACCGCTGTCTCATTAACCGTTGATGCAAAAAAACGTGCAGACACCGCTAACAATCACACAGCAACCCACTTGCTGCAAGCTGCACTCTGTACTGTCCTTGGCTCATACATCAAACAAGCCGGTTCTGTCGTTCACCCAGACTATCTACGATTTGACTTTGCTCATCTTACAGCACTTACACAAGATCAGATCGATCAGATCGAAAACCTTGTAAATCAAAAAATAACTGAAAGCATTTCTGTTAAAATTAACTTTCAAACACTTGCAGAGGCTCAACAAAAAGGCGTTACCGCTTTTTTTGGTGAAAAATATGATCCAGAACAAGTTCGATCTATCGAAGTTCCAGGATTCTCGCACGAACTGTGTGGCGGAACTCACGTTGCAAACACGGGACTTATTAAGACATTTAAAATCACGAGCGAAGCGTCTGTCGCAACAGGTGTACGTCGAATTGTTGCTGTTACCGGAAACGGCGCAGAAAAGCTTCTGAGGGAATCTTTCAATTCAGTCAAACATCTTTCCATGAGGCTTAAAACAACTCCGAGCGACGTTTGCGAAGGGGTTGAACGTCTTTTTTCAAATATTCAGCAACTGCAAGATGAAATTAAAGCCCTAAAAAGCAAACTTCAGGATACACAAATTCCATTCTGGCTTGATGAAATGAAAACCTACAATCATCTTCGCACACTCTACCTCAACATAAACGATGTTGATTCAAACGAAATTCGGGAAATTTGCGAAAAACTGGCTAAACGCCAAGATGGTTTGTTTGTTGTAACTTCAAATAAACCTGCAAACCCAAACATCGTTTCGTTTGTTGCATATCTCAGCGAATCAGTTCGATCTCACCTTGATTTAGCAAAACTCTCTGAGTTCTTTAAATCAGAAGGACTCAAAGGCGGAGGAAAAGCAGGTATACTTCAAGGCGGCGGAACGCTGAACGACAAAGCAGAGTTCAAAGAAAAATTAAAAAAAGTCTTTGAAGCCCTTGGCGAACAAATGCGCTAAATAGGTGTTGCGTGAGAACTCAAACAGTATCTTTTAAATTTGCACTCATGATGGTTGTAAACACCATCATGGGCGCAGGTTTTTTGGTTAATATTTTTCCACTAATGAAAGTTGCTGGCTACTTAGGTTTTCTTGGGTATATCGGTGCATTTTTAATCTTACTACCAGTTATGCTGGTTATGGGAAAATTTGCACAGCAGCGACCAATGAGTGGTGGAATGTATCAATATCCAAAAGAATTTCTTTCTCCACTTGCAGGCTTTGTGAGTGGCTGGAGTTATTTTTTAGGAAAATCTGCCACGATTGCCTTACTTACTCACGCATTTACCTCTTTTTTTGTACAGCAAAACATTCTTCCACCAATTTTTTCCGTGCTTACCTACGATATTATTATCGTTACCATACTGAGTATCTTGAACATGCTCGGCGTTTCGATCTCCGGAAAAATTCAACTTGTTTTCACCGCCCTCAAAACAATTCCTTTTTCTGCGGTTCTCATTGGAGGAATATTATTTTTAAAAAACAATGGAATTCCCAGCTCAATTCCAATACCAGAAACACTTTCTTTGCAATCACTTTTACCTCTTGCGTTGTTTGCCTTTTCTGGTTTTGAAGTCATCTGTGCCATCGGAAATCAAATAGAAAAACCAGAAATAAATAGCCTTCCAATTATCTTATCGGCAGGGGCGATTGTTTTGGCTCTTTATACATTTCTACAAACAAGTGTTACATTTGTTTTAGGCGGTTCATGCCCTGAAAAAGTTAATGCCCTCATAGCGTTTTCTCAAATAAGCTTTGGTTCTCCATTACTTGGATCCATAATTATTAATGCGGCATACCTTGCTGTTCTTTCAGGTATTTTATCGAATCTTGCAAACAATACGTGGAATTTTCACGCACTTGCACGAGACGACTTTTTTCCACAAAGCAAAATACTTTCGCTCATTAATAAGCAAAACGTTCCATGGGTTGCTCTTACCATAAAACTTATTTTAGTCATCTGCTTACTTGTACTTACTCAAGAACAACCAGCTCTTCAAAATATCTCTGTTGCGTGCATTACTATTTCATATCTTCTAAATGCTCTGGCAGCATTTGTAGGGGCTGCACAAAAAAAAATAATCCAAGTCCCTCTTTTTATCAGCGGAATTGGATCACTTTTTTGTTTGGGAATCTTAATTTTCTGCTACTTGAATATCACAAAGTTTGGACTATCTCTCCCATTCATCGGCATTTATTTAACCGGCGGAGTTCTCGCGCTCTGCAGAAAAATTATTTAACAACTGGTTGAACAGTTGTTGAAGCTTGCTGGTTCGTGTTTGCGTTTATAGCATCTTGAATTGTAGCAGCTGCTGTTTGATTCGACGGTTCTTTTTGCAGAATACTTAAGGCTTCTTTTATCTTAGCTGCAATAGCATTTGCTTTCTCTGTTGCTTTTTTTACTCGCGCTTGAGCTGCAAGATCAACCGAAACTTGAGCCTGCTGAGTTGATTGAGTATCCACAGAAAAAACAGCTGAAATCGAAATACTTAAAACCAATAACATTCGTTTTAACATATACTTTTATTCCTTAAAAAGTGGGCGCTTTGTGCGCCCACTTTTCAACTTAATTAATTACAGAATATCTGTAAACATCGTTACATTTGATGGAGCAGGTTGAGCTGCTTTTTTAGCATTTTTTCCATTACGACGAGCTTTTTTTTCAGCTTTTTGTTCTGGAGTCATATTTTTTCTTTTTTCTGCTCGCTTTGCTTTTCGCTCAGCTTTTTCAGCATCAGTCAATTGCTTTCTGCCTTTTTTTACAGAACAACGGCCTTTTTTTGATTGTTGTGTTTTTTCTGTTTTTTGATCTGAAGATTTTCCATATAGCGCAGAAACTGGAGCTACCAACCCAAGTAACAACGAAAGCAATGCAATGTTTTTTAAATTAAACATAAAAACCCCTTTTAAATAGTGTTTTGAAACGAATTTTTTACTTTTTATTCTGCTGAATTATCAAAGATTGATTCATCTAAAAGCTCATTTTGTTGATCACCAACAGGCTCGTATGATGAATCTTCAGGTGAATTATCTCCCAAGTCACCCAAATCTTCTGCAAGATCTGCTGCCATAGCATCAAGTTCAGCTTCTCGCCAACTTAAATCTTCTCGCTGCTCAGCATCATCTTGCATTCCGTCAACATCAACATCCATCGATACGTCAGAAGCGCCTTGCTCAAAATCTACATCTTGGCTATCGTCACTTTCCATGTCCATGTCTGAATAATTTATGGTATCGAATTTGGAAGATTCATCCCAACGAGAAGAAGTATCATCTTCGTCAGAAGAATCTTGCGCCATCATTCCTTGCCCCTGCTCAGAATCAGTCATCATGCCCTGGCTCTGTTCAGAATCATCTGAAGCCTCTGCATCTACAGATCGATACAACATGGCGTTAGACTCATCCCATCTACCAAGATCTTCGTCCGCAGAAACGAATCCAACTGAACATGAAAGAATAAGCAGTATTAATTTTTGAATTTTCATAGTATTTTCCCCAAATCCACCAGAAATGCGATATTTTATCTTCGTTTCTGGAGAACTTTAATCCAACCTACATTCTCATCATAGGACAAATTCTTTTCAGATTGCAACAATAATTAAAATTAAGCGGCAAAAAACTACATTTTCAAAAAATTACAAAAACGAAAAGAATCTACAAATCGAAACAAAAACAGAAAAAAGAATTTGCAGGGACATCTTGTAAGCTGAATTCTGTACCACACATGCGTGTGGCGATAGTCATTTCTCTATGCGACATACCCGCCCGTCAATCGAAAATCGAAACATTCTCGGGGCCTATTTTGTCTTGCTCCGCAAGGGGTTTTCCGCACGGAACAGTTGCCCTCCCGTGTGTGCGCTCTTACCGCACATTTTCACCCTTACCACACACATAAAATGCAGTGGCGGTATCTTTTCTGTGGCACTTTCCGTAAGCTTACGCCTCCCACGCTTGAAAAAACTTGCGTGGCTTGCTCTCGATTTGGAGTTCAGACTTTCCTCACCACCAAAAAAGGTAGCGCGACTATCCAAATATCCCTGCAAAAAAAGTATATATTTTAAAAAAAATATTATCTATCTCAAAAAGAAATCAAACAATAGAAATCAACTTATCTCACAATTTCATTCAAATTCCAATACAGAAAACTCTTCACCTGGCATCCAATTATAAATCTTTTTTACTACTTCTTGACGTTTCCCATGATAAATCAATTCAAGTCGAATAGGCATGCTTACGTCAGACCATTTAAAATACTTTAGGTTTCTATCAGTTTTTTTTAAGGTATACCCAAAAAAAACACTAATTAAGGTGCTTGCATTATTCATGATCGATACAGGAGAATGTCTAAAATCCTTCTCTAAATCATCATTCTCTATCAAGAAAAATCTTTTTTTTCCTTTTTTTATTCTATCCATTTTATCTGCAGGAAATTGCGTCAAATCAATCGTTACTGGCTCCTTAAACTTATCAAGATCTACAACCAAAACACCAATTTCGGGATTTGGAACATACTGGCCAACATACATTCCTGGGACAATTTCCTCGAGTGTATTTCCAGATCCTGCAAGATACCCATATCGCGAGGGATACCGCGCGCACAATTGTTGATATTGCTCAACTAGCGTTAATCCCAAAAGCTCTTGGCCTGGAATATTTCGCGCAAGATGCAAGGTACTTTTTGCAACATCATTAAAAACGTCACTTATTTGTTGGCCTAAATAATCTTTAACCGACGAAAAACATCGTCTTGCATTACCCACTTGGGCGTTGTGCTTAAATAAAAATCCTGCACCTGCAGCCACAACAAGACCCTGAATCATACCCACCCAATGTTTTTTGAGAAAGTTATCATCAACGAGCAATTTTTTAAAAAAATTAACAAACGCGACAGGCGGCTGATCGGCAAAACCCTTGAAGGACACTACAACTTTTTTGGTAGATCCGGTTTTTAAAAAATCAATTTTTACGGTGAAGTTTTTATAGTACTCCAAGAAAACACAGTTAAATTGCTCACTTTTTTGATATTCTCTGGCCTTGCCAAAGTACATCAAGTGCATTTTTACTCGATCGATAATAGCATCAAGGGCCGATCCAAAAATCTTAAAAAGCTCCTGCCCTTCTTCCATTCGTTGAAGAGCACACAAATCTTCGTACGAAAAAAAACAAACCACATCTTTTTTGGGATATCTTTCTAATTCGCCAGACACCTTTGTGTAAAAAAAAGATGTTTCATGTGCAAGGTTTTGATCAGGGAAAAAACGCGTACAGGATAAGAATGGCTTTTCCTCAGCCCCCAAAGCCCCTAATAAAAAAAGGCCTGAAATTAAAAAAAATCTTTGAACAAAAAGCATACTTTTAAAAAACAAGAAAAACGCGACTACTCTTTTTATCTTAGCCCATCACAAAAAAATTCATAAATTTGCTTAAAAAAAGAAACAAAAAGAGCTAAATCGCATTTTATTTGAGCATTTCACTTCACAGCCCGAAACAATCACCCACCTAAAGACCGGTAAATTACTGTTATTTTTTTGCCATATGGCTCCAGCCCAAACCCATCTTCTATTTTTTTTCTTACAAAATTAAACGCCCCTGCTTTTTGCTCAAAAAGAGTTAATATTGCCCGCTCCCACACATCAAGATCACCTGGATCACACAAAAAACCCGTTTCCTGATCCTCTACAAGCTCTTCAAGCGGTGACAAATGAGAAGCAACCACCGGCAACCCAACAGCCCCTGCCTCCAGTACCGGACGAGCAAAATGCCCTTTTTGAGCTGGAAACACCAAACAATCACTGGTCTGCAAAATGTGGTGCGTAGATTCAACAACCCCTGTAAACCGAATATTTTTAGCCATTTTTTGAGCCAGCTGGTTAACCTGACGGTACCACTGCTGAAGACCCAAGATAGTGCGTAATTTTGACTCAGTGGGCATCTTCCAGGAACCTGCCACAATTAAATAAAAATCGTGATTCTTAACCAAGAGCCGCTCCAATATGCGCAATGCCAACAGTGCTCCTTTTTCGCGAGACAACCCACCCAAATAAACCAAAACATTTGCTTCTTGGGGAATATTTAAAAGCTCTCGCTGCTGCTTTCGCGCGGCAATATTTGGCGAAAAAAACTGGCAATCAACAGGATTTTGCAAAATCACTAATTTTTTAGAATTTTTCCAAAAGCGACCATCATATGTAGATATTGCAATAATTTTTGTTGCACAGCGCTCAACAATAGATTGAATTATCATGCGACGCAAACCCATATACCCCGAAGCCAACGACTCCCGAATATGCCAAACGACGGGAATGTGTTTCCACCATGCCACAAGCGCCCATACTGATAATGAAGAGGTGTTTAAATGCACAATATCTGGTTTTAATTCATCAAACCACTTACCAGCATCAAAAAAAAGCACCTGTACCCAATCCCATAATGCTCGTAAAAAATGATGCACGTGATACCAGCGATACCACCAAATAACCGTATGCGAAAATTCTGCCCTCAAAACAGGCCCTGCAACTGCTATCCCTTCGTCGGTAAACAACTTTACCGCAGGAGAATCAAACAAAAATAACACCACTGGTTCAAACTCTTTTGTATCCAACGATCGAATAAGCAACCGCAAGCTATGAGGAGCACCACCAATCCCAGATCCATGATGAATAAAAAGTATTTTTTTCCTGATCATCATATTTTTAATAACTTAGAACTCTATGCCGTTATGTTCAGCCCAGTTAGCAAGAACAACAAGCAGCCACAAATCACGATACTCACGAGGATCTACATGAACTTTTTGACACAAAGCCTCAACCTTAGATTTATCAACCCAAGAGGCATCTTTAAGCACCTGAATTCGATCTTTAAAATTATCTTTGAGCCAAAAACCCAGAGGCATTTCAAACCCTTTTTTTGAACCAGTTAAAACATCCGTAGGAAAAAAATCTTTAAATCCTTCTACTAGAAGCGGCTTGTTAAACGGCTGCCCAACCCACTTTTTATATGAACTTGGCATAGAAAGAACCAACTCAACAAAATCAATATCCAGAAAAGGAACACGCGTTTCTATAGTCCAAGCCATACTTACCGCATCGGTATCTTGCAGCAAAACACCTGGAACATACCAATCCAATTCTGCCTTAGAAAAAGCATTTAAAAAATCGTCCTCTTGAGCAAAAATACGCTCTAACGAAAGATCTTTTGACGAAAAATTCATAATCGATTTTGACCGCACATCAAACGATAATAATTCTGATAATTTTAAATAATTGGGAACACTTCGATATGCCAAATAAAGATCTTCACCATCAACCGCCCCATGCGCCAAAAATCCAACCCCAAAACGAGAAAACACAGCTTTTGCAAACGAGAATTGATCTGCAACATATTTTGCCATCCAAGAAAAACCATTAAATCCCGGCAACGTATACAGCCGACTCCTTTTTAATAATTCATTGAAATAGCGGTATCCCAAAAAAAGCTCGTCTCCGCCAATCCCAGAAAAAACAACTGGCGTATGCTGGCCTGCAAGTTGAGAAATCATAAACGTATTAAACCCATCTCCACTTGGCTGATCTATTGCTTGAATAAATTGTGTAAAGGCGCTTCGTGCATAAGCACCATCAACCTGAATTTCATAATGATTTGAACCATATTTTTGAGCTGTTTGACGAGCAATCGCCGATTCATCGGTTAACCCTTTGAATGGAGAAGAAAAACCCAAAGAAAATGTTGAAACCTTTTTATTACAAACCCTTGTAAGCATCGCAAGTAACAATGTTGAATCAATTCCGGCACTCAAAAAAACACCCAAATCAACCGCAGCCGCCGAATATTGCCCCACCACCTGTTGAAATTTTTCTTTAACAGCTGATACGCACTCTTGAAAATCTTTCCAGCGATCCTGAACCCGAACAGATGAAATTGTCCAAAACTTTTTATAGTGAAATTGCCTATCACTAAATTCAACAATAGTTGCGGGCTCCACAGAACGAACTCCCTTGATGATCGTTTCTGGCGCTTTTACAAATCCATATCGAACATATGCAGAAAGAACTGCGTAATTTATTTTTTTTTCGATAAGTCCACTTGCAATCAATGCTTTAAGCTCCGAGGCAAAAAGAACTCCCTGCACACCATTATGCTGAATTTGTGCAAAATATAATGGCTTGATGCCAAACTGATCTTTAATCAAATAGGCTTTTTTGTGAACAGCATCCCAAACAACAAACGAAAACATGCCGCGTAATTTTTGAATAAAATCAATGCCCCAGCAAGCAAAACCCAAAAGCAAAACTTCCGTGTCTGTGCCTGAATTGATTTTATACCCCTGCTGAATAATTTCTGGCATCAATAATTGATAGTTATATATTTCACCATTAAAAATAATGGTAAATCGCCCATCGGGCGTGGTCATTGGTTGAATACCAGAAGCGTGCTTGTTCACAATCGCCAATCGCTTGTGACCCAAAAATACTCGGGCATCTTTTGATGCAAAACGACCATCCCCATCAAATCCACGATGTGCTATTGCATGCATCATTCGATCAACTACCGAAACAAAAAATTGCTCTTGGTCACCAACAGATTCACATGCAATAAAACCAACAAAGCCGCACACCAAAAAATCTCCACTAGTGTTCTAGTTGACGATCATTCACAATAGCTGCAATTTTTCTCGGAGCTACAGATTTGCGACCAACAGGATAATACATAATCCCTGCAGCTGCCATTTCATGCGGATCAAAAATATTGCGGCCATCAAAAACAACTTTATCAGAAACAAGTAACAAATCTGATGGGGTTAACCCGACAAACGCCGCCCACTCTGTGCAAATTATTAAAAAATCACAGCTTTTTAAAACTTCTTTTACTGAATTAGCAAAATCAACTCGCAGTTGAGGATATGATAATTTTAACGAAGGAAGAGCTACCGGATCATACACAATCATCGATTGAACTTTATCAACAAGAGCATTCATAAGCGCTACCGCTGGCGAAGAACGAATGTCATCGGTTTCGGGCTTAAAAGCAACACCCAAAACACCACAACGACGAGACGAAAGCATTGAATCATAATATGCATAAATACGTGAAAGAAATGCCGAAACTTGATTCTCGTTAATCTCTTCAACGCATTCAGCAAAGGACATATCAACTCCGTGCACACGCCCAAGATGCATTAATCCTTGAATATCTTTTTTAAAGCAACTGCCGCCATACCCAATTCCTGCACGCAAAAAATGTTTTCCAATGCGAGTATCCGAACCCACACCCTTTTCGACAGCCGAGATATCAGCGCCAACAACGTCTGCTAGTAAAGCAATCTGATTCATAAAACTAATTCGTGATGCGAGCATTGTATTTGAAACATATTTTGTAAGCTCTGACGATTCGTAATTCATCGCAAATAATTGTGTTTCTTTATTCTGAACAAATGGTTCATACAGCTCAATTAGAACTTTTTTTGCCCACTCTGATTTTACCCCAAACACCACTCGATCAGGCTTCATAAAATCATTAATCGCACATCCCTCGCGAAGGAATTCTGGATTTGAAGCAACATCAAAATCAAAAGCATACGCACACGTTTTAAAGATAGATGCAAACAATTCTTCAGTTTTTTTACAAGTACCCACAGGAACGGTTGATTTTTGAACAAACAACATGCGACCACGCGCATTACGAGCAACCTCAACAACAACCGCCCAAACATCGGTCATGTCAACGGCACCATCTTTTTGCGAAGGAGTTCCAACGCAACAAAAAACAACTTCTGGTTCGGTTGAAAGCGCTTCTGAAATATCTGAAGTGAAATAAATATTTCCCGATCCAAGAGCAAGCCTCAGCAAACTATCAAGACCTGGTTCATAAAATGGAACCTGTCCAAGTTGCAGTGCCACAACACGCGACTCATTTCTTTCAACAACCACAACGTTGTGACCTGCTGAAGCAAAACAAACCGCTGTTACCAAACCAACATATCCGGCACCAATAACCACTATTTTTTTCATATCAAACTCCTGCCTGCCGACTTTTTTTCGCTGCAATCGTATGCAAAAAAGTACCAAGTTTTTTTGCCACTGCCTCGTGAGAATATTCTTCTTCTATTAATTTATTTGCCCGCTCAATACATCCTTGTCGCAACTGGTCATCCTGCAATAGCAACCTCAATTTATGCGCTAGATTATCAACATTTCCTTGTTCAAATACAAGACCCCCATCTTTTATCACCCACGGAATCGCTCCAGCATCAGATCCAACAACCGCAACACCATGGGCCATGGCTTCAATAAGAACATGTCCAAACTGTTCCTTCCAAAGAGCAGTATCCTTTGAAGGTAAGACGAGAATCGAAAGAGTTTTTATCAACTCAATCGCCCGATAATGATCGACTGAGCCTGTAAAAATAACTTTTTCTGCAACACCCAAAGACTCTGCCAAGTTTTTTAAAAAAATCTCTTCTTTCCCAGATCCAACTATCAATAATTCAAGATCTGGCTGAGACAAAACAACTTGCGCAAAAGCCTGAATTAAATTATCTACACCTTTTTCTACAGTTAATCGACCAACAAAACCAATACATTTTTTTTTCGAAATAATCTGTTCATGTTCAACATCAATTCCCAACTGTGGAGCCACCAGAACGGGTCCATTAAATCCATCTTCCCTGAGCAACCTTGATGCCTCAGGATTACCAACAACTGCCGCTGTTGAAAAAAAACGATTAAATCGCTCAATAAACGACCAAAAAAGCGTATACTTCCATCCCCACGGATGTCTCCAATTAACCCATGTAAAAAAAACAAAGGGTACAAACAAACCTTGCAACAAACAAACGGTTATAAATTGAAAATAAGAAAAAGCATTCAGCCCTTGTTCGACCAACAAAATATCTGGTGAGGTATTTTTTACAATTCGCCACACATCTCCCCATGAATATCTATGCAAAACTTCATTTCCGTGATGAGCAACCGAATATTCTTGAAAAAAAACCGTTCCCTTCTGATTTTTTGCCTGAGAACTAACGGTAAATAAAGCATCCTTCCACAGTGTCGGCGTAATAACAGTAACCAAATCAGCAGGATACACCGAAGAATAGACCTCCCACTTTTTTTTATTGATTGATGAAAGGTACGTGTGCCCCACTACCAAAAGTTTCATGTTCACCCTCTTTTTGTTCATCAATTGCTATAAAATGATTTTCTAACTCTGGATACGCGCGACTCAATGCCCATTGAAATCGAGTAAAAACTGTTTTTTTTGAAAACAATGCATTAACCAACGTCAACGCTCCCCGCGCATAAAAAGCATGTTTAACTCTATCTTTTTTAAGCTGCTCAACCCGATCAACCATTTCTTCAACTTCATTCAAATTCACCAGAAATCCAGTCATTCCTGGAATCACATAATCTAAAACACCACCACATCGCGTAGAAACCACTGGAACGCCCCATGAAAGCGCATCCAAACCCGCAATCCCCAGGCCTTCTTGGTCAGAGGTGATAACAAAAACAAATGCTTTTTTATATAATTCATCTAATTTTTGCTGCGAAACAAATCCATGAAAAATTATGCGACCAGCAAATCGCTTTTGCACGTCCAAAACAAGAGGATCTTCTTCTGGAAAACGCCCAACAATATCACAAAACACCATGTCATCGTTTTGACAAAGTTTTTCGCATACAGCCAACAGCATTGATAAATTTTTACGCGGATCTGTAAATCTTCCAACAGCTAACAGATGAATCCGAGGTCCCGTTTCTTTAATTTCTTGTAGCTTTATCTCCACAGGAACAGGACAAATTTTCATCAATTCTCGAGATTTTCCCAAAACTTGGGTACATAAATTTTGTGTATACAAACTAATTGGCAATAAAACAGTTGTTTGCGCTAAAATTTGTTTTTCTGAATACTGCAAAACGGGATCCGCTATTTTTTGAATAATTTTTTCAGACAAAGATGCTTTTTTTAACCGATGCTCACGATCGTGCGCATATGTTGAAGCTAACCAAAAAACAAATTTTTTATTCAATAAGACTGCGGGATGAGCAATGTGCGGTGTTCCACCTGTGACAAAAACATACTCATATTCGGATAAATATTTTTTCCAAATATTGTAAGTAAACCAATACAGCGAAGGTTCACTACGAGCTAGGACGGCGCCGATCTCGACACACTTCATGCCCTCGTATTCACGCTCAATAGAAGTTGATGAAAATCGCAGCTGTGAAAGACTCATCGCGACATCTGGATAAAAACTTAAACAATATACTTTTGGCTGAAAATACCGCTCACAAAATTCGTATACTATTTTTAACGAAGACAGCACTCCTCCGCCATCTCCTGGATGCGGCGCTATAATCGCAATTGGTGGCTTTGTGCGAACAGAAGAACCCATGAAATAATCCCCGGCAAATTATATCCTTAGCCAAAGCGTATCACGAGTTACAAAAGTGGTGAACAAAAACAACCGCCACGATCAAAAAACAGCTTCAACATTTTTTGCAAAGAATATATCTCAACTCGTTTTTTTGCTTCAGCTGCCATCTTAATTCGTTCTTCTGGATGATCTAAATACCAATTAATTTTTCGCTCCAAATCATCAACATCTTTATACATCGCGATTGATTCATTTTCTGTAAAAAGAATATCGGCATGCTCGTGTGAATAGGTGGCCAGTTGAAAAACCTCTGCCGCAGCAGCTTCCAAACTTCGCATATTGTGTGCTGTATAATTTTGTAATCGCAGTGGATTTAGCACAATCTTGCAAGCCCTCAGGCGATCAACCATCTGCTGCTTATACTCAGCAGAACCACAATACCGCTCATAAAGAATTTCGTCTTGGTCTTTATACTCATCCCATCGATTACCCCAAACGCCAATTTTTAACAGAGGCAAACGTTTAACTATTTGTGACAATAATTCAAAACGCTCATCATCGGCTGTGCCAATAAATCCAACGTCATACAATGGCTCTTTTGGTAAAAAATGTTCAAAAAATCGCGCATCATACCCAAATGGAAAATAACAAACATGCCTAACTCCCAACGACGTTAAAATCGGCATCAACGCTAATGACCAAGAAAGAACAACATCATACAACGCGAGAGATTCCACGACGCCTGGATTTGAATTTCCGTTCGTAAACAAAAACGGATTATCTGGATAAAATAAAATAAATCGAGTTTTCAATCTTTTTTTTAGTCGACTCAATGTCTTTGGCAAAATCGTGTCGCCTTTTAAAACAAAGCAAAAGTCAGGCTCAAAACTCGTACACAATTCTTCAAATCGCTGGTTAATTAGATAAGAAAAAATCGATGCAGAAATTCGATTAAGACGAAATCGAGATAATACGCCAAAAGCAGTTTCAACTCGGGTACAATCAAAACTCCGAACCTGATATCCATAATTTTGCAAAATCTCAACAAATGAATCTGCGTAGGCATAACCAGACAACGATGTTGAACGCTCACCAACAATAAGAATCTTATTCACTACGACTTCCCACAAGCCGACGACCAAAATTCAAAGTATATCGATAAATTGTTGCTATCGCATCCGTACAATCATTCCATGAAATGTGAAGCGCAAAAAATGTTCTTATCCAAAGAACAACAACACCTACAAACATCCCAATCGTCATAACAACGGCGCCACAAAAAGCTCCCGTTAAAAAATTACACAAAACAACTGTTGCAAAAAAAAGAGCTCCTCCCTGCACAAGATGCTGTTGAAACATAATCCAGGGTTGTCGCAATCCATATAAAAACAAACTTGGAACATCATCATAAAATGCTCGCAATGCACCATACAAACAAAGAAGTTGATACAACGGCACAGCCTGTCTCCAGGATTCACCCAAAACAATAATCATCCATACCGGAGCCAAAAATGCCAAAAATGCTTGAATCGGAAGTATCACCAAAAACTTAGTCATCTGAGCTAATAAAAAAATCTTTTTTAATTGCTCCAAATTCCCAACATTTGTCGCATACAACGGAGTTGCAAGCCGACCGCAGACCGTCGTAAAAATAAGCGGTAATGTCGCCATCTTAAAACTTCGAGCATACAGTCCACCTTGATGTGTTCCATGCGAAACACCGATAAACGCACCCATAAAATCATATAAAAAAAGACTCACAAGGCCACTGCAGGCCGTTGCAATCCCAAAAGAATGAATCCATTTTTTTAATAATAAAAAATCAAATTCTCGTGAAAAACGCCAAGACGAGGCATACACATACCCGGCGCATAAAAAAATTTTTTCACTCAACCGTTGAACAACTAACGCAGAAACCCCAAAACCATTTTTAACCGACACAAGAGCCAAAACAAAACTCAACACCAAGCTTACAATTTCAAGTCCTGCAAGCTGACAAAGACGATACTCCCTCTCCAAAATAGTTTTGTACGTCAACGAAATTTTTTCGAATAAAAAAGCAAGCGCCAACAAAAGTGCAATTCCATGCACATCAGAAAAAAAAGATATGTTTTTTACATATCCTGTCGCCGCAACCACTAAAAGCGGAATTAATCCTAAAAAAAATCTTATTTTAAGGTGTGTTGCATAAACCACCTCTGCCTGCGCCTCGTGCTCATGCAAAATGGCCTGATCCCAACCCCAATCAGTTAACGCATTAAAAATATCTAAAGAAAAAACACCAATAACCAAGCGCCCAAAATCGGCGGGATCTAGTAAGCGAGCAAGCCAAAAGGTAAAAAAGATTGAAAAGAACATAGAGCCATAATGACTTGCAAGAAGCGAAAACCCCTTTAAGACATATTGTGACTCTATGTTTTTTTTCATTGATTTGCCAAAATGCGCGCGTATTGTCGAACTATTTTTTTGCCATACGCATTCCAGGAGTATTTTTTGACATGGCTTTGTCCAGCAAGCCCCATTTGATACAAGTCTTCTTGATGCGCATACGCCCAACCAATTTTTTCAACTAATGCATCAGTATTTGCATGCGGAACAATAAATCCATGAGCTCCGGATTCGATAACATCTTGCGCACCCGTTCGGTCGGTACATAAGACAGGGACTCCAGCTGCAAGCGCTTCTGTGTAAACCATTCCCCAGCCATCTTGTACAGACGGAAGAACTAACAACGATGCTTCACTGTACCATTTTTTTAGATCAGCTTGTCTTACCGATCCTACATAGTTCACCGAAGGCGAAACCATAATGTCACCAGTAAAATCGAATGGAGATCCAATAATTGTTAATTCTGCTGTACTTGCAGGAAGATTTAACCGCTTCCATGCTTCAAGCAAGTAACCGATACCTTTTTGCAAAGACAACATACCAACAAACACAACTTTGAATTTTTTTGGCTGCTCAAGACGAGAAACATAAAACTGATCTACATCAACCCCATACGGCGTTAAAATCAATTTATGAGGCGAAACACCTTGATCGATAAAACTTTGCTTAACATGAGAAGACGGAACTGAAATGTAATCAGCAAGTGCATATTCTTTAAGCATTTTTTCGCAATTTTCTGAATTAATTGCTGCCGGTTTTACACCCCAACGCTCAGCTTCTTCTTGAATTATTCTTTGTTGCTCTAAGATGTGCATCGAACCAGATTCGATCACAAGCTTTGCGCCCATGTTTTTAATAGTCGCAATACTTTTTTCAACGTAATGCGCCCAACCAACAACGATATCAATGTCTTTTGCTTCATGGAGTTTTTCATCAAACCACTCATCAAACCATCGATCCTTCATTACGTACCAAGATGCAGGATTCATAATGTATCGTCCTCCAAAAGAGTTATACACATTATCCCAAAACCCTACCGATTTATTGTAAAAGATTTTTTGCTCTGGAACGTAATTTTCATCTCCCTGTCTATAACTTGCAGTGTACAAGCCATGCAAAACATCATATCGCTGTAGTTGATGCGCTAAATGAAATGCATGAAACCTGCCCCCCGCAGCCACCGCAATCTTCATAGAATTCCCTGCTTTAAAAGTTTATTTTCCACCCCATAAACACTATTTGCATTCGCCTGCTCTTGCAAAAAATATTCAATCGTTTTTTGCAATCCTCGAGTCAAATCACAGGTTGGATTCCATGAAAACAACGTTCTCATTTTTGTAATGTCTGGACATCTTTGCGGAGGATCATCATGGGGTAATGGCTTGAAGATAATTTCTGATTTGCTTCCCGTCAGATGAATAATTTTTTCCGCAAGTTCCAATAATGTTACTTCGTGAGGATTACCAATATTAAGTGGGCCAGTAATTTCATCACCAGACCATAATACCCTCATAATGCCTTCAACCAAGTCATCAACAAAACAAAAAGATCTTGTCTGTAGTCCGGAACCAAACATTGTAATTGGCTGATTTGCAAGCGCTTGCGTAACAAACGTGCTTACGACCCTTCCATCATCAATGCTCATGTACGGACCATACGTATTAAAAATACGAATGACCTTGATATAAGTACCATACACACGAAAAAAATCGAAACACAATGATTCTGCAGCGCGCTTTCCTTCATCGTAGCATGCGCGAATACCAATAGGATTGACATTCCCCCAATATTCCTCTCTCTGAGGATGCTCCAACGGAGAGCCATAAACCTCACTTGTTGAGGCCTGCAAGAATCGCGCACCAGTTTTTTTTGCAAGTTCTAATAAATTTAATGTTCCCAAAAAAGATGTTTTAATTGTTTCAATCGGTGCCGACTGATACCAAATGGGAGATGCTGGACATGCAAGATTCATAATATAATCAGCAACAATTTCTAGTGGTTTTGTAACATCATGATTGATTATCGAAAATCGCGGATTGCTTAATAAATCATCCAAATTTCGACGCTTACCTGTAAAAAAATTATCCACCCCAATAACTTCATGCCCATCAGCAAGAAGTCTACGACAAACATGCACTCCCAAAAAACCAGCAGCCCCAGTTACTAAAATTTTTTTCATATACTCAAATCTTAAAAGATCATAGACATGCCTCAACATGAAACAAATCAAACCTGCTAATGTCAAGATACGAATACCTAAAACAAACTCTTTTTATACTCAAATTAAGAAATATTAAAATCATTCAACTTTACACGGAGAAAAAATCGCGATATCGTCTCCGGCGAAACTAAAGGATTCTTCCGAGTTTTATCATGATGCGATTATGTTTTTTAATTTGTTTATTGTTTGCTCATTTGAGCGTCTATTCGCAGGAAATCAAACGAGTTTTGTATTCACCTTACGGCATAATTCACTACATACAAACAACAACAACAAGAAGCGCCGACAGCCAACTCACCACCGTCAACACCGAAATTAATTTCCAGCCATACGAAAATAATCAGACAACGGCGAGCTCATCTTCTCATTCGAATGAATCAAGCCATTCACAATTCTCTAGCTTTAGTGATCGCCGACAGCAAAGACGTGAACGCCTTGCAAATCTTACCCGTCAGAGCACTGAGCAAATACTCGATTACGCAAGACAAGCAACCAATGAATACTACCAAACCCACCGATCTGCGGGCTCTTTTCTTGGATTTGCAACTAGGCCGATGTGTTTTGTAGGAACAGTTCTTGATTCTGGCATGGTTGAATATCATCCGATTCTTGCCGGTCAAAATCCTGATGAATGGTTTGATTTAGGCGCATTTTATAGTCCACGCACCGATCCTTTTTTGCAGCATATTGTAAGAAATGCACATGAACAAACCATGGACGATGTCAGCCGCATGGTGCGCAGTTGGTCAGATGAGCAGCACATAGAATTTGAAAAACACAAAGACGTGCACAATGACTACGCCGAGTACCTCAACAATAAATACAGTGGCTGGGCAAAAAACTATGGCGGGTACCACTTTCATCCATCAGCGCTGTATACCATGTCCAAGTATCGCATCTCTCCCTGGAGCGTTATTGATGCACTCGATTATGGGAAAAAATCAGGTGCCGACGAATCGTATAATCCTTTTTTAAAAATTTATTCGAGCAACCAAAGCGCAGGGTTTCGCGTCTTGCTCAGGAGCAACATGGTGCGCAAGAGTGAGATTTTAGCTGTCGCAAACGAAAATGATCCACTTGAAGAACCAAGCGATTCTGCCAAAAACCAAGAATTTAGTAATCGCAAGTGGGAAGAACGTTGCCTGCTCAAAAAAGCGCGCGAAAAAGCATGCGCGCTCAAGCGCACCCAAGACGGACTTTTGGAACTTTCGTTTCTTGAGGGTTTGTACAAAACATTTTCTGCAGAACAAAAAGCATCACTCGCATCGTTTGATGCACAGCCCCTTGGCATGGACATGTATGAATACAATATTTGCCATCACGACCAAGAAATGCAGGTTCACTATCACCTCTTCAGACCAAGCGCAACACGGTTTGTTGTCGAAAATAAATTACTTCCAAATGAATTAATCAAAAGTTTTTTGCACGCAGACCGATCAACCTGGATCAACCACCCTGGATTGACGATCGCGATTAACGATGCAACAGATTTGTGCATGCTGATCGATGAAGGCAACAAGCGCATTCATACCATTTTTAAAGGCGCTGCCTGGGGACGCAGGCTCAACACGCCACCCTTGCCAGAATGCTCACATGAAAAAGCTGTTATGCGTGATACGCGTGATTGCACAGACATATTCAAAAAATATAATTCCCTTTCGGACGATGAAGCTGCCGATCTTTCAGACACGCTCTGGTTAGATCACCTGCATCCCTCGCCCGAACGGTGGGAACATGAAACAACCTGTTCTTCTGATGGGATGTCATTTTATGGGTGGCATTTTACAAAAGTAGCCCTTTTTGGGGCGCTTGTGTGCGATGTTTCACCTCGTGTTGTAGCTACCGCCCTTGGGCAAGCTTCTACTTCGGCCGGCGCGGCTGTTGCGACAGGATCGACCTTCGCACTCGCACCCAACCTGACATGCTTGGCAATCGCCGGGGCCGGAGCTTTTGTGGTCTACAATGTCGCGCAAAAAATTGTGAGCCGTATTGTACGTGTTATCGAAAAAATAAAGAATCTCGTAAATTCATTGGGTTTTATTTCAGACAATATTTCGTCAGGGGTTCTTCCTTCTACTGTCATGAAATCGCCTGAGGATATTCGTTATGCTTCGTTCGTGCGTGAAATTAATGATGTCAGAAATGATATATGTGCTTTTAATGACGACATTCACGCAAGCAAAACAACGGAAAATGAATTGCCCTCTGGGAATAATGATCCTGGAGGTCCCAAAAAACCAGATGATGAAGATGAAGAAAAGAAAAAA
>Ga0194133_10002670_pt1 | contig 27117 bp, 19 predicted proteins | sample TA2KigOf40mmetaG_FD_155448 | JGI IMG/M metagenome (GOLD analysis project Ga0194133, IMG submission 155448) | Freshwater microbial communities from Lake Tanganyika, Tanzania - TA2015055 Kigoma Offshore 40m | ecosystem: Environmental > Aquatic > Freshwater > Lake | place: Tanzania: Lake... | reverse complement strand
GGTTCCACAGGGCCCACAGTTCCACCTGTTCGCCATTGGCTGCGGTGCCCATCAGGCCGCGGGGCACCACGGTGAGGGCGCAGCGGGTGCCGGTGAAGCCGGCGTTCTTGGAGAAGGAGCGGAACTCGATCGCGCAGTCGCGGGCGCCTTCGATCTCATAGATCGAGTGGGGCAGCGAGGGGTCCTGAATGAAGGCCTCGTAGGCGGCGTCAAACAGGATCAGCGAGCCGTTGGCACGGGCGTAGTCCACCCAGGCTTTGAGCTGCTCCTTGCTGGCTACCGCGCCGGTGGGGTTGTTGGGGAAGCAGAGGTAGATCAGATCCACCTTCTCGCTCGGGATCTGCGCGGTGAAGCCGTTCTCGGCGCTGATCGGCAGGTAGGTGAGGCCGCCGTACTGGCCGGCGTCATCGGCATCGCCGGTGCGGCCCGCCATCACGTTGCTGTCCACATACACCGGGTAAACCGGGTCGGTCACAGCGATGCGATTGCCGGCGCCGAGAATGTCGAGGATGTTGGCGCTGTCGCACTTCGAGCCGTCCGACACGAAGATCTCTTCAGCGGAGATCTGGCAGCCGCGGGCCTGGAAATCGTGCTGGGCGATCGCCTCACGCAGCCACAGGTAGCCCTGCTCCGGGCCATAGCCGTGGAAGCCTTCGCGGGTGCCCATCTCATCAACGGCAGCCTTCATCGCCGTGCGGCAGGCCTCGGGCAGCGGTTCGGTGACATCGCCGATGCCCAGGCGGATGATCGGCGCGCTGGGGTTGGCCTCGCTGAAGGCCTTCACCCGCCGGGCGATCTCGGGGAACAGATAACCCGCCTTGAGCTTGAGGTAGTTGCCGTTGACCTGGGCCATGTCGCGACTGGGCCGCGCGGGCCCCTGAGTACTGGGCGCGATTGTCCTATGCGGCGGTGGCCGGCTGGGGTGAGCATCCCCATCGCGCTGCTGCATACGATCGATTCAGCGCTGCCGTCGCCGCCGTGACCGTTGCTCCAGTTCAGCCGGCCGGTGCTTCAGCAGATGCGCCCGTGGATTTCGCGGCCCTGGTGGACCGCACCATCGCCAAGCCGGGCCGTTACCTCGGCAATGAGCTGGGGGTGCAGCCGCGCGACTGGGATCAGGCCTGGCCGGCTGCTGGCGTGCGCTGGGCGCTCACCTACCCCGAGATCTACGAGGTGGGCTCGAGCAACACCGGCCACATCATTCTCTATTCGATCCTCAACAGCGTTCCGGGCCAGCTGTGCGATCGCAGCTATCTGCCCGGACCGGATCTGGCGGAGCGGCTGCGCGAGCGCGGTGAGGCGCTGTTCGCCGTGGAGAGTCGCCGGCCCCTGCCCGCCTTCGACATCCTCGGTTTCTCGCTCAGCTACGAGCTCGGCGCCACCAACATCCTTTCGATGTTGGAGCTGGCGCAGATCCCGATCCGCGCCTCAGATCGCGGCGATCTGCCCCTTGCTGATCCGGCCGCGCCGCCCTTGATCTTTGCCGGCGGCCCTACCGCCACCAGCAACCCCGAGCCGTTCGCGGCCTTCTTCGATTTCGTGGTGCTGGGCGATGGCGAGGAGGTGTTGCCCGAGATCGGCCTGGTGGTGGCGGAAGCCAAGGCGGCCGGGCTGAGCCGCCGCGAGCTGCTGATCGATCTGGCCCAGGTGCCGGGGGTGTATGTGCCGGCGCTCTACGGGCCAGCCGCCGATGGCGTCACCCAGGTGCCGTTGGTGCCCGGGGTGCCGGCGCGGGTGCTGCGGCGCACCGCCACACCGATGCCTCACTACGCGATGGGCCTGGTGCCCCATATCGAAACGGTGCACGACCGGCTCACGGTGGAGATCCGCCGCGGCTGCACCCGCGGTTGCCGCTTCTGCCAGCCGGGCATGCTCACCCGCCCCGCCCGCGATGTGGAGCCCGAGGCGGTGATCGAGGCGATCGAAACCGGCATGGAGCGCACCGGCTATTCCGATTTCTCGCTGCTCTCGCTCAGCTGCTCCGATTACCTCGCCCTGCCGGCGGTGGGCGTGGAGCTGCGCAATCGCCTCGCCGATAAAAACGTGAGCCTCACCCTGCCCAGCCAGCGGGTGGATCGCTTCGACGAAAACATCGCCCACATCCTTGGCGGCACCCGCAAGGCGGGCCTCACCTTCGCGCCGGAGGCCGGCACCCAGCGCCTGCGCGACATCGTGAACAAGGGCCTCACCGATGCCGAGCTGCTGCGGGGCATCCGCACCGCCATGGAGAGCGGCTACCGCAAGATCAAGCTCTATTTCATGATCGGCCTGCCGGGTGAAACCGACGCCGATGTGCTCGGCATCGCCGAAACCTGCTGGCAGTTGCAACAGCAGTGCCGTGATCTGGGCCGGCTGGAGCTGAACCTCACGATCAGCAATTTCACCCCCAAACCGCACACGCCGTTCCAGTGGCACAGCGTGAGCACGGCGGAATTCCAGCGGCGGCAGCAGCTGCTGCGCGATGCCCTACGGCGGATGCGCGGCATCAAAACCAACTACACCGATATCCGCCTCTCGGCGATGGAGGATTTCGTGGGCCGCGGCGATCGCCGCCTCGCCCCCGTGATCGAGGCGGCCTGGCGTGCTGGCGCGGGCCTCGATGCCTGGTTTGAGGCGGCTGATCGCACCTACAACGCCTGGACCTCCGCGATCGAAGCGGCTGGGCTCGGGGGGCGCTACCGCGACCTGGAGATGGGCGAATGGAGTGCGGCCGAAGGCATGGATCCCGACGATCTCGCCGCCTTTTGCAGCCAGCCCCTGCCCTGGGATCACATCGATTCCGGCGTGGACAAGGGCTGGCTGGCGGACGACCTACGCCAGGCCCTGGCTGCCGCCGTGGTGCCCGACTGCTCCTTTGACGGTTGCAGCAGCTGCGGGGTGTGTGGCCCGGAGCTGGGCCACAACGTGGTGGTGCCGCCGCCCCCGATCCCGGAACAGCGGCCGCAGCGGGCTCCGGCCAGCGAGCGGGTGGCGCGGCTTCGCTTCCGTTTCAGCAAAACGGGCTCCATGGCGCTGCTCAGCCACCTGGATCTGGTGCGCTTGATGGAGAGGGCCCTGCGACGCAGCGGCTTGCCGGTGAGCTTCACCGGTGGTTTCCATCCGCTGCCGCGGGTGCAGTTCGCCCTGGCTCTGCCGCTGGGGGCCGAGGCCGATGGTGAATGGATGGATCTTGAATTCACCCAGCCCACGGATCCGGCCGAGGCCCTGCAGCGGCTTCAGGCCCAGTTGCCGGCTGGCTTCGCCTTGCTGCAGGCAGAACCAGTGGCGGTATCTGGCCCCAGCCTGTCGCAGGAGTTGGTGGCGGCCTCCTGGCAGCTGCAATTACGGCCGACGGCCAACGGCGTTGCCAGCCCGCCGCCTCCCTTGGCGGCCTGGCAGGCGGCCGCTGCGGCATTGCTCGACAGCACCGCGTGGATCTGGCACGACACCGACAAGAAGGGGCGGCCGCGGCAGCGCGACTGCAGGCCCTTCCTGCAGAGCCTGGGCGTGACTGGCCTGGAGCTCGAGCCCGCAACTGTGGTGGTGCGCTATGGGGCGCAGGTGGACCCTGCGGGCCGCAGCCTGCGACCCGAGCAGCTGCAGCACTGGTTCGCGCAACAGCTCGATACCGGGCTGGAGATGGTGAACCTTCGCCGCGAATCCCTGCAGCTTCGGCAGAGCCCAGAGGCCTGAAAACACCGTGCTAGCGTGCGTCCATCGGTACAACCTGAGGCAGGCTCAGCGATCCAGCTCAGCTCAGGCATCAGGTTCCGCATCAGTTTTCACGAACCTCTCTTCCTGAAAGCTGCCGGTGCGGCGCCGTAAGACGGGTTCCAATCAGATCTGGTTCTCGCAAGCAACGGGCTTCGGCCCACTCACTCGAAGGCCATGGGCCTGCCGCCGTTGGTTCACTCGGCGTTTTCACTGAATTTTTCAAGCACCGCTACTTCGTTTATCCCTTTGCATCGGCGATGCAGGGCGGATTTTCGAGATCTGCGGCACGGCGTTGAGCGCCACCCTCTGCTTCTCCTTCCGGCCTGTCTCGTACAGGTCCTCTCCTGACCTTCCATGCCTCAGCAGATCGTCATCGCCGAGCAGCTGCGCATCGCCGCAGTGCTCACCGATGACCGTGTGGACGAACTGGTGGTGGCCCAGGGCCGCTATCAAATCGGCGATGTGTATCTCGGCACGGTTGAAAATGTGCTGCCGGGCATTGATGCCGCCTTCGTGAATATCGGCGAAGGAGAGAAGAACGGCTTTATTCATGTCACCGATCTGGGGCCGCTGCGGCTCAAGAAGGGCACGCTGGGCATCACGGAGCTGCTCGAGCCGCGCCAGAAGGTGCTGGTGCAGGTGATGAAGGAGCCCACCGGCACGAAGGGCCCTCGCCTCACGGGCAACCTCACCCTGCCGGGCCGCTTCCTGATCCTGCAGCCCCATGGCCAGGGGGTGAACATCTCCCGCCGGATCAACGCGGAAAGCGAGCGCAACCGCCTGCGCGCTCTGGGCGTGCTGATCAAGCCCCCGGGCGCTGGGCTGCTGATCCGCACGGAAGCCGAAGGGGTGAGCGAAGAGCTGCTCATCGATGATCTCGAAGCGCTGCTGCGCCAGTGGGAGGCGATTCAGGCCGCCGCTGAGGCGGCCACGCCGCCGGTGCTGCTCAACCGCGACGAAGACTTCATTCATCGCATCCTGCGCGATCACTACAGCCCGGATGTGGCGCGGATCGTGCTCGACAGCGCTGATGGCGTGGGCCGGGTGAATGCCTTCCTGGGGGCCGATCAGAGCCAGGTGCAGGTGGAGCAGCATCTCGACTCCGGCGAGATCCTCGAGGCCTACAAGGTGAACGCCGCCATCCGCGACGCCCTCAAGCCGCGCGTGGATCTGCCCTCGGGCGGCTACGTGATCATCGAGCCCACCGAGGCGCTCACGGTGATCGATGTGAACTCGGGCTCCTTCACCCGCTCCGCCAATGCGCGTGAAACGGTGCTGTGGACCAACTACGAGGCCGCCACGGAGATCGCCCGCCAGCTGAAGCTGCGCAACATCGGCGGCGTGATCATCATCGACTTCATCGATATGGAGTCGCGCCGCGATCAGCTGCAGCTGCTCGAGCACTTCACCGCGGCGATTCGCCCCGATTCGGCCCGCCCGCAGATCGCTCAGATCAGCGAGCTGGGTTTGGTGGAACTCACCCGCAAGCGCCAGGGCCAGAACATTTACGAGCTGTTTGGTCGGGCCTGCCCCAGCTGCGGCGGCCTCGGCCATGTGGCCGTGCTCCCCGGCAAAGACAGCCTTCAGCCCCTGGCGGCCGCTCCCGGTCTGGTGCGCTCGGCTGCCTCCGCCCGCGCCGAGGTGTTCAGCCCCGCTGGCACCGACTCCGGCGGTGGCCGCCGCCGCCGTGGTGGTCGCGGCGGTCGTGGCGGCAGCGATGCGCCCGAGCTCAGCAGCTACGACGACACCACGACAGCCGGCTCGACCCATGAGGCGGCTACGGCTCCTGCGGAACCGGCCTCCCGCCGTCCGGAGCCGGAGTTGGTGGCTGTGCCGATGGAGCCTGAGCAGGAACTGGTGTACGGCTGGCTGGGCCTGAATCCAGCCCTGTTGCTCGATCCGGTGCCGTCCGCCGACAACCTGGTGGTGCGGGTTGTTCGCCCGGGCGAAGACGCGGAAGCGGTGCTGGAGCAAGCCCGCCAGCAGCTGGCCGCTGCAGGCCCCCGCCGCCGTCGCCGCGGCCGCGGCGGCGCGGCGAACAGTGCCGCGCCTGTGGCTGCTGCTCCTGCTGCCTCCCCCGCTGCAGGCGAAAGCCTGCCCGTCACGGTGGAGATCACGCCGCTCCCGGTGGAAACCTTCCCCACCTTCGCCACCGTTCCTGTGCTGCCCGACAGTGGCCTGGAGCTGGTCACAGCCAGCGCGGAGCCCGAACCGGCCAACGGTCGCCGCGTGCGCAGCCGCCGCCGCAACGACGCACCAGCAAGCAGCTCTTCCAGCAGCACGGCTGTTGCCGTGTTGCCTGTGGAGCAGCCCGAGCTGTCCGCTGCTGCTGCGCCGGCCGAAGCCGACGACGAGGCCTCGGAACCCCGCCGCCGCCGCCGCCGCTCTTCCGCCACCGAGTGAGTGGTCCCTGTGCCGCAGCGCATCGCCGGCGTTGACGAGGTGGGCCGCGGCTGCTGGTTTGGCCCGGTGTTTGCAGGGGCGGTGATCCTGCCTGATCAAGCCCGGGCCAGCCTCGCCGCCGCCGGCCTCACCGACAGCAAGAAGCTCACGGCCCGCCGCCGCGCCCACCTGGTGCCGCTGATTCAGCAGCACGCTGAGCGCTGGGCTCTGGGACAGGCTTCGGCGCGGGAGATTGATCAGGTGGGGATTCGCGCCGCGACCGAGCGCGCCATGCTGCGCGCGTTGCAGCGCCTTGGGGCGCCGCTGCCGGAGCTGGTGTTGGTGGATGGGGTGTTACCCCTCAGGCTCTGGCATGCCCCGCAGCAGACCGTGGTGCGCGGCGACAGCGAACACCTGGAGATCGCCGCCGCCAGCGTGCTCGCCAAGCAGGCCCGCGATGCCCTGATCAGCCGCTTGGCGGAGCGCTTCCCCGGCTATGGCCTCGAGCGCCACGCTGGCTACGGCACAGCCGTGCATCGCGCGGCCGTTGTGCAGGCGGGCCCAACCCCGCTGCACCGTCGCTCGTTTTTGCGCAAGGTGCTGGGTTGAGCAAGGTGCGGGTGGCTTAACGACCAGCCGGGGCCAGGCACCAGGCTTCGAAATCGTGGAGCAGTTGCTGCTGCACGCGGGTTTTGATGCCGAGCAGGATGCCGGCCAGCAGGGATCGGCCGGTGGCTTCCAGCACCTTCACCGGAATCAGGCGCAGCAAGCTGGGCTGGCTCACACTCACCGCCAAGCAGGCTTCTCCGTTGAGCCCCTCGGCGCTGGCCTCCAGCCACGATTCGAGCGTGAGTTGAAAGTCGTCAACGATGCCAAGCCCTTCCAGCTGGCAATCGATCGCCTCCAGTTCGATGCGGTTGGGGCTGCGGCGCGCCACCAGCTCCACCACCGGTTGGATCTGCAGCTGGAACACCTGCAGCCGGGTCACGGTGTAGCGGTAGCGGCCGTTGCCCAGGTTTTCCAGCTGCTGGGGATCGAGCAGGGCACCGATCACCCGCTCCTCATCGTTGAGATAGTCGGGCAGCAGGTCGGCCTTGTGGGGCACCGACAGCTGCAGGGCTTGGCTGGCGCTGAAGGCCAGAGGCATGGCTCGTTGGCCGGCGCGGCATGATCCTATCCAGCACGGCCCGCAACGCCTGTATGCGCATCGCATTTCTTGGTCCTGTTGGCACCTACGGGGAGCAGGCGGCGATCCGGCTGTGTGCGCTGGAAGGGATCGAGGCCCCGCAGTTCATGCCCCAGGTGGGCATCCGGGCAGTGGTGAAGGCCGTGGCCGAGGGCCGCTGTGAGGCGGCGGTGGTGCCAGTGGAGAACTCCGTGGAAGGTGGCGTGACCGCCTGCATGGATGCGCTCTGGGAGCACCCGGAGTTGCGGGTCGCCCGGGCCCTGGTGTTGCCGATCCGCCATGCGTTGCTGGGGTCTGGCCCGCTGGAGGGGGTGAGCGAGGTGCTCTCCCACCCCCAGGCGCTCGCGCAATGCAGCCAGTGGCTGGGGGAGCAGTTGCCTGCTGCGCTGCAACTGCCCACCAGCTCCACCGCCGATGCGGCTCGGATGGTGGCCGGTAGTCGCTTCCGCGCCGCCATTGCCTCCTTGCAGGCAGCGGAGGAACACGGCCTCGAGGTGCTGGCCTACCCGATCAACGATGTGGCCGGCAACTGCACCCGCTTCCTGCTGCTGCGGCGGGGCGAGCGCACCCTGGCGGGCCCGATGGCCAGCCTGGCCTTCTCCCTGCATGCCAACCGTCCGGGAGCGTTGCTTGAGGCACTGGCCTGCTTCGCTCACCGCGACCTCAACATGACGCGGATCGAATCACGCCCCTCCAAACGGGAGATGGGCGAGTACATCTTCTTCGTGGATCTGGAGCTGCCCCATGGCGAAGCTCCCCTGCAGCAGGCCCTGGAGGAACTGCAGCCCTTGTGCGAACACCTGGCTGTGTTCGGCGCCTATCCAATCAGCCAACTCGAGGCGGCTGAATCGGCGTAAGCGCTCTCGCGGGTTTAAGCGGGTTTGCGGGTGCGGAACACGCCGAACTGCATCATCCCGGTGGCAAAACCCCAGTGCATCAGCAGCAGCGTGGGGGTTTCGCGCAGGCCCATCACCACTGCACGGGGGCCTAAGCCCAGCACCGCCGCCGGCCGCCGCAGCCCTTCCACGATTGAATCAATCCAGGACGGAAGGGTTTCGCGGCTCCAATCGGCCGTTTGCACCTGCAGGGTGGAGTGGTTGTGCCCTTCTGCCCAGGGGCTTTGCTCCAGGTTGCGGCGGAAGCCGGGGATGCTGGCGAATTCAGGGTGCGCCCACTGCACGAGTAGTTGGTGCATCACCCAGCGCTCCAGGCGGTTGAGCGGCTTCACCGCTGGATCGCGGCGGTTCCAATCGGCCACAGCCAGCAGCCCACCGGGTTTGAGCACCCGCAGCAGTTCATCGGCATAGCGCTGCTTGTCGGGCATGTGGGGGCCGGCCTCCACGCTCCACACGGCGTCGAAGCTTTGATCCGGCAGGTCCAGGGCCAGGGCATCCATCACGGCGAAGCGGCAGCTGAGGCCTGCGGGGGTGAGCTCCTGGGCCCGCCGAATCTGGCCGGGGCTGATGCTGATCCCGAGCACGTTGAGGCCGTAGTCGCGGGCCAGGATGCGGGCGCTGCCGCCAATGCCGCAGCCCACATCGAGCACGCTGCTGCCGGGTGGGAGCTGATCCAAGCCGCTCCAGCGCACCAGCTCGTGCACGAACTCTTCCTTGGCGCGGCGGAAATCGCGGCGGCGCGGCGGCTGGCCGTAGTGGCCGAGGTGCACATGCTCGCCCCAGAGGCGCTCGAGCAATTGATCGTCGGTCCAGCGGTCGTAGGCATCGGCCACGCTGGCGGTGCTGGTGAAGGCGCGGTCGCGCCAACTCCACACCAGCAGGCCGAGCAGCAAGAGGGCTGCGAGCACGGCCACGGCCAACATCAGCCCTCCCGCGAGCGGAGTGAGCACAGCAAGGATCAGCATCAACGGTTCAGCGATCCTCGTCGGCGTCCGGGCCCTGCAGATCCCGGAAGGTGTCTTGCAGCACGGTGCGGGCCGCCAGTTGCCGGCGGGTTTCATCCAGAAGCTCGAATTCCTGGCGCAGGCGCTCTTCGGTGTCGGTGATTTCGAGCAGGGTTTGCTGTTGATCAGCCACAGGCCCGCCCAGGTGAGAACCGATCCAGAAGGAGAGCTCCCGCGGCAGATCCGGCAGGTCGGTGGGCAGGCTGGTGGGTTTGCCCATCAGCTTGCCGGTGAGCTCCACCACATCCTTGAGCGCTTTCTCCACGTTGCTGGAGAGTTCGCTCAGGCGGTCGTGGCTCTGGGGGTGCTCGTCTTCAATCCAGCTCACCAGGCCCACCTTGAAGGGGGCTTCGCGCACCACCTCCAGCACACGGAAGCGCTGCTGGCCGAGGGTCACGATGTTGCTGCGCTCATCCGCCTGCGTTTGGCACTGCAGGATTTCGGCGCAACAACCCACATCGGCCATGCGGCCTTCCTGGGGATCCCAGCGCACCACGCCAAAGCGCCGATCGGTTTCCAGAACCGTGCGCAGCATCATCCGGTAGCGCGGCTCAAAGATGTGCAGCGGCAGCACTTCCTGAGGAAACAGCACCACGTCGGGCAACGGGAACAGTGGCAGCTCGCGCACGGCCAGTTGCGTCACGTGGCAGGTCGTTATAGGTGGGCGAATCCTAGGGAGCGCTGATCAGCGCCGCGCGGGCGGCGACCCACAAAAAAAAGCCCGCCTGACGGCGGGCGATGGCTGCTCTCTCGATGAGTCAGCGGATCAGAGCTTCACCTCGATATCCACGCCGCTGGGCAGATCCAGTTTCATCAGGGCATCGATGGTCTTGGCCGAAGGGCTGTAGATATCGATGATGCGGCGGTGGGTGCGGGTCTCGAAGTGCTCGCGAGAATCCTTGTCCACGTGGGGCGAGCGCAGCACGCAATAGATCTTGCGCTTGGTGGGAAGGGGGATCGGGCCGATCGCGGTTGCAGCGGTGTGGTCGGCCGTTTCGATGATTTTTTCGCAGGAGAGATCCAGCATGCGGCGATCAAACGCCTTCAGGCGGATGCGGATCTTCTGCTGAGCGATAGCGGTGGACATGAATCAGGCGGGAGAGGTCAGCAAGGACCAGCACTCGTGAGCACGAGGAACTGGGAAATGAACGCTGGATTGTCGAGGTGCGGAATGGGATGGAGAGGCGGGGAGCGAACCCCCCGATCTCCATCCCAGAACCTAGATCACGGCCGGAGCCAGATCAGGATCACTCGATGATCTTGGACACCACGCCGGCACCGATGGTGCGGCCGCCTTCGCGGATAGCGAAGCGCATGCCCTGCTCGATGGCCACGGGGCAGATCAGCTCGCCGGTCATCTTGATGCGGTCGCCGGGCATCACCATTTCCACGTTGGAGCCGTCGTCGGCGGTGAAGGCAGTGATCTGGCCGGTCACGTCAGTTGTACGGATGTAGAACTGCGGGCGGTAGCCAGCGAAGAAGGGGGTGTGGCGGCCGCCTTCTTCCTTCTTCAGCACGTACACCTCACCTTCGAACTTGGTGTGGGGCTTGATGGAGTTGGGCTTCACCAGCACCATGCCGCGCTCGATGTCTTCCTTCTGCACGCCGCGGAGCAGCAGACCCACGTTGTCGCCGGCCATGCCCTCGTCGAGCAGCTTGCGGAACATTTCCACACCGGTAACGGTGGTTTCGCGGGTGTCCTTGATCCCCACGATCTGCACGGTTTCGCCCACCTTCACCTTTCCGCGCTCGATACGGCCGGTGGCCACGGTGCCGCGACCGGTGATGGAGAACACGTCTTCAACAGCCATCAGGAAGGGCTTGTCGATTTCGCGCTCGGGCTCGGGGATGCCGCTGTCAACGGCGGCCATCAGTTCGGTGATGCGGCCTTCCCACTCAGCATCGCCTTCGAGGGCCTTGAGGCCGGACACCTTCACCACGGGGATGTCATCGCCGGGGAAGTCGTAGCTGCTCAGCAGCTCGCGCACTTCCAGTTCCACCAGCTCGAGGATCTCCTCGTCGTCCACCATGTCGCACTTGTTCAGTGCAACAACCAGGGCGGGCACGCCCACCTGCTTGGCCAGGAGGATGTGCTCCTTGGTCTGGGCCATGGGGCCGTCGGTGGCAGCCACCACGAGGATCGCGCCGTCCATCTGGGCGGCACCGGTGATCATGTTCTTCACATAGTCCGCGTGGCCGGGGCAGTCCACGTGGGCGTAGTGACGACCGTCGGTTTCGTACTCAACGTGGGCGGTGTTGATGGTGATACCGCGCTCACGCTCTTCAGGAGCACCGTCGATCTGGTCGTAAGCCTGGGCTTTGGCCTGACCCTTCTTGGCCAGCACGTTGGTGATGGCGGCGGTGAGGGTGGTCTTGCCGTGGTCAACGTGGCCGATGGTGCCGATGTTGACGTGGGGCTTATTCCTTTCGAACTTCTCGCGAGCCATGATGAAAAAGAATCGGGGGGTAAATGGGTATGGGAAAGATCAGGAATTGCCCTGATTCTTGGAGATGATGGCTTCTGCCACGTTGCGAGGAACTTCCTCGTAGTGGCTGAATTCCATCGAGAAGATACCCCGACCCTGGGTCATGGATCGGAGCTGGGTGGCGTAGCCGAACATCTCGGCCAGAGGCACCTTGGCCTGGACCTTGGACTGACCATCATCGATGGACTGTCCTTCAACCTGGCCGCGACGGGAGGAGAGGTCGCCGATGACGGACCCGAGGAAATCCTCAGGCACCTCCACCTCAACCTTCATCATCGGCTCAAGCAGTACAGGGCTGCACTTCTTGACGCCGTCCTTGAAGGCCATGGAGCCGGCGATCTTGAACGCCATCTCCGACGAGTCCACATCATGGTAAGACCCGTCGATCATGGTGACCTTCACATCGATCATCGGGAAGCCTGCAATCACGCCGGACTGGCAGGTTTCCTTCATGCCGGCTTCCGCCGGGCCGATGTACTCCTTGGGCACGACACCGCCAACAATCTTGTTGACGAATTCGAAGCCTGAACCCGGCTCGCCGGGCTCCATTTCGATCACCACGTGGCCGTACTGGCCCTTACCGCCGGTTTGGCGAGCGAACTTGCCTTCACCCTTGGCGCTGGCGCGAATGGTTTCGCGGTACGACACCTGAGGTGCGCCGATGTTGGCTTCCACCTTGAATTCGCGCAGCATGCGGTCCACCAGGATTTCCAGGTGGAGTTCGCCCATGCCGGCGATCACGGTCTGGTTGGTTTCCGGATCTGTGCGAACCCGGAAGGTGGGGTCTTCCTCGGAGAGGGATTGCAGCGCTTTGGAGAGCTTCTCCATGTCGCCCTTGGTCTTGGGCTCCACGGCCACCGAGATCACAGGCTCGGGGATGTAGAGGGATTCCAAAACGATGGGATCGGAATCCACGCACAGGGTGTCGCCGGTGGTGGTGTCCTTGAGGCCGAGCACGGCACCCAGGTCGCCGGCGCGCAGCTCATCCACTTCCTCGCGGTCGTCGGCCTTGAGCACGATCAGGCGCGAGATGCGCTCTTTCTTGTCCTTGGTGGAGTTGAGCACGTAGCTGCCCTTCTGCAGCACACCCGAATAGATGCGCACGAAGGTGAGCTTGCCGAAGGGATCGGCCATCACCTTGAACGCCAGGGCGCTGAAGGGAGCGCTGTCTTCGGCGGGACGCACAGCCTCTTCACCGTTGGGGAGTACGCCCTGAATCGGGGGCACATCCACAGGTGCAGGCAGATAGTCGACCACCGCATCCAGCAGCAGCTGCACGCCCTTGTTCTTGAAGGCCGAACCACACAGCATCGGCACCAGGCCGTGCTTCAGCACACCCTCGCGGATGCCCTTGCGCAGTTCTTCCTCGGTGAGTTCGCCTTCTTCGAGGAATTTTTCGATCAGCGCTTCGTCGGTTTCGGCGACGGCTTCCATCAGATAAGCGCGCCATTCGGCGGCCTCATCGGCCATCGAAGCGGGGATATCGGTTTCTTCGATGTCCTTGCCGAGCTCATCCTTGTAGATGAAGGCCCGGTTCTTCACCAGGTCAACGATGCCGCTGAGTTCACCTTCAGCACCGATGGGCAGCTGGATCGGGGCGGCCTTGGCCTTGAGGCGATCCTTGATCTGGCCGTGCACCTTGAGGAAGTCGGCGCCGGTGCGGTCCATCTTGTTGACGAACACCATGCGGGGAACGCTGTAGCGATCCGCTTGGCGCCACACCGTTTCCGACTGGGGCTGCACGCCACCCACGGCGCAGAACACGGCGATCACACCGTCGAGCACCCGCATGGAACGCTCCACCTCAATGGTGAAGTCCACGTGGCCGGGCGTATCAATGATGTTGATCCGGTGATCGCGCCAGCTTGTGGAAATGGCGGCCGCGGTAATGGTGATGCCGCGCTCGCGCTCCTGGGCCATCCAGTCGGTCACGGCGGCGCCATCGTGCACCTCACCGATCTTGTGCACCACACCCGAATAGAACAGGATCCGTTCGGTTGTGGTGGTCTTACCGGCATCAATGTGTGCCGCAATACCAATATTTCGTACGCGTTCCAGGGGATAGGCGCGAGCCACGGGTTAGGTCTCCGGAGGGGGAATCGACAAAAAAGCGAGCGTCACTTTACAAGTCGGCCTCCGGCCGACCTGCACGGGCGGCGATCAGTAGCGGTAGTGGGCGAAGGCCTTGTTGGCTTCGGCCATCTTGTGGGTTTCTTCGCGCTTGCGAACGGCGCTGCCGGCTTCATTGGCGGCATCCATCAGTTCGCCAGCCAGCTTCTGGGCCATGCTGCGGCCGTTGCGGGCGCGGGAGAAGTTCACCAGCCAACGCAGAGCCATGGCGGTGCCGCGCTCCTGACGCACTTCCATCGGCACCTGATAGGTGGCACCACCCACACGGCGGGCGCGCACTTCCACCAGGGGAGTGGCGTTCTTGACGGCGGTCTCGAACACTTCCAGGGGGTCAGCGCCGGTGCGCTCGCCGATCAGCGTGAAGGCATCAGAAAGAATCCGCTGAGCGGTGGACTTCTTGCCGTGCTTCATCAGACGGGCCACGATCATGGTGGCCAGGCGGCTGTTGAACTGGGGATCCGGAAGGATCGGACGCTTCTCGGCGGCGTTGCGGCGTGACATAGACCTGGGGGAAGGGAATCAGGAAACGGCTACGGCTGGTTAGGAATCAATCCTTGGGCGTCTTGGCGCCGTACTTGGAGCGGGACTGACGCCGATCCTTCACACCGGCGGTATCCAGCGTGCCGCGGATGATGTGGTAGCGAACACCGGGCAGGTCCTTCACACGACCGCCGCGGATCATCACCACGGAGTGCTCCTGAAGGTTGTGGCCGATGCCGGGGATGTAGGCCGTGACCTCGAAACCGGAGGTGAGACGCACACGGGCAACCTTGCGCAGCGCCGAGTTGGGCTTCTTCGGGGTGGAGGTGTACACGCGGGTGCACACACCGCGGCGCTCGGGGCAAGCGCGCAGGGCAGGCGACTTGGTCTTGCGGGTAAGGCGCTGCCGCTCGCTGCGGATCAGCTGCTGAATCGTGGGCATCGAGGGCCGGTTACGGGAGGCCGGAAAATCCGACCGTGGCGACAATCCGCCACCTTACTTTGTCGCCTGCACCCCCACCCCTGAAGCCTCCTCGACGGGGCTGAAGGCGGCGCCGCAGGCGCAGATGCGCAGCTCTCGGCCCGCCCGAACCAGAAAGCCGCCGCCGCTGAGATCGCCGCGGTAGTCGAGCTCCAGGCTGCCCAGCCGTTCGCACTGATCGCCGGGGGCGAACAGGGTGATGCCGTCGGCGCGGGCGACCGCGACGCCAGCGAGGTGGCCCGGGCGGATGCGGATCACCCAGCGTTCGCAGCTGCCGTCCACCAGGTCGAGATGCATCATCCCGGGGGTGCCTGCCACGGCAGCCTGGCGTCCCAGTTCGGCGGCTGCCGCTGCAGTGAGGCGCAGGCTGTGGCCCTTGGGCATGGCTCAAGATCGGGGCAGTTGCCCCAGTGTGTCAGGACTGGGCCTCAGGGCTGCTCTGGCGTGCGGGCCTGATCCAGCCGCGGCACCAGGCCCAGGCCGTTGTGCACGGCTGCTGCCACACCCCGCCCCTTCACGGTGTGCACATCGGCGAGCACCAGGCCGGTGGAGCTGCCGCCATCGAGGTTGAGGGCATCCCGCAGCCCCTCCTGCTGCATCAGCAGGGCTGTTTCCATCAGGGTTGGCCCTGGGTTGTTCACCCCTTGCAGGGTGATCAGCCACAGCTGCCGGCCGTCGCTGGCCACCACGGTGCGCGGCGCTGCCTGGGCCAGAAAGCCCGAGCTGAAGCCCTCGGCGGTGCCGTTGAGCACCACCCTGCCGTTCTGCAGCAGCAGGGGCCCGCCGCCGAGCACGTTGGGCTGCTCGCCCACTGGGCTGCTGGGGCGGCTCTGCAGCGTGAGCCGCTCGCCGCGTTGCCAGGGCACGCTCACCCCGCCCCGAGCCACCACCAAGAGGTCGCCCTCACGCAGGGGAACGCCCGAGGTCATGGATCCCAGTTCATAGCGGTCCTGCACCACCCCGTTGCGCACCAGAACTCCCATCTCGGTGCCGGTAATCGGTTGGTAGCGGCTGCCCCAGTCGGCGGTGTAGCGAGCCAGGCCCTTCTGCACGTAGCCGCTGTTCACCGTGGTGATGCTCCAGCGCTGGCGCTGGCTGTCTTCGATGGTTTCCGCCAGCATCAGCCGATCGAAGCGGGGCAGCTCTCCGGCCTTCCAGCCCGCCGCGCCCCGATTGAGGATTGGCCCCGAAAGCCAGCGCCCCTGCTCGCGCATGGCCCCGAGCGGCAGGCGGTTCACCCGGTTGAAGTAGCCGCCATTGATCGCAATCAAGGCCTGCTCCTGGCGCGCCAGCTGGCTCAGGCTGCTCAAGCCCTGCATGCCATCGCTGCGGTTGAGCGGGCGCAGCTCCAGGGGCACCTGGCGGGGATCAAGGCGCACGCTGTTGATCAACACCTGCCGTGAGCCGATGCGGCCGATGCGGCGCTCCAGCTTCAACCCCTGGTTTTGCAGCGCCACCAGGCGCGGATCCCGTTCCGGTGCCGGAGCGGGTGTGGCTGTGGTTGCGCTGCCCTCTCCCGAGACCGGCAGATCCAGCACCAACCGCCAGGGCCCGCCCAGGCTGAGGCGTTCCCCATCGCGGGGGATCTGCACGCTCAGCCAGCCACCGCGCTGGTTTGGGTTCAGCCCCAGCTGCTTGAGCTGATCCAGCTGCGGCGGGCTGGCCTCCGTGCCGATGAGCAGGCGGCCCTCACCGCTGCGCACCAGCGCTGGTGCCGTGAGATCGAGCACTACCCGTTGGCCGCTCACCCCCTGGTTGCTCCAGCGGATCGCTTGGAGTGGGCGCGGTTGGAGCTGCAGGTTGAGGTCAGGGCCTTCGACCCGAATCGCCACGCCCACGGCTTCGAGCAGGCCGCTCACCGGTACGGCCACTTCGTCGTCAAGGCTGCGCTGGCGATCGGCGCTCACCGAGAGCTTCTGGCCGAACCACTCCAGCTCCATGCTGCCGTTGGCGCCGGAGCTGCGGCTGACCCCCAACTGGCCTTCGAGCACCTCGAGCGGCAGCCACAGTTCGCCCGCGTCTTGAAGCCAGAGCGCCTGTTGGCGCAGGCCATTGATCGTGATGCTGCTGCCCTGCAGGCGTGCCGAGCCCGAAGGTGCGGCGCGGCGCTGCAGGGGCGGGCGCGCAACGGGTGCCGGCAGGGGCGGCGGCGGCGTGAGGGGAATGCCGGGGAGCAGAGCCGCCAGCGCCGGCAAGGGGGGCATCCAACAGCGGTGGCAGGCCCGGCCACGCTAGCGAGCCCGTTTGGCTGCGCCCAGGCTCAGGCGTGGCGAACAGGGAATACCAACTCCTAGGATCAGCAGTTCGCAGCGCGGCCTCAGGCCGGGCGAATCAGGGCCAAAGCAGCGGTTGTGGCGCACATCCTGTGCGAATCGGCCCCTTGGCGGCCACCGTTTGCCGGTGGTTGGTTCGCTCTCGCGCTGGACCAACTAGCAACAGGTTGTCGCCGGGTTATGTCGCTGTTTTCTCGCCCCGAATGGCCCCATCGCGACACCCCCGCTCCAGCGGCGGTGGCCGGCGAGAAGGATGCCTGCGGTGTGGGTTTTCTGGCCAGCCTGAAGGGTGAAGCCAGCCATTGGGTTCTGCGGCAGGCCCTGCGCGGCCTCGATTGCATGGAGCACCGCGGCGGCTGCGGTGGCGACGGTGATTCCGGCGATGGCGCCGGTGTGCTCTGCGGCATCCCCTGGAGCTACCTCGATGCCGTATGGCCGGAGGCTGCCGCCGCTGCTGCCGGCCCTCGTGGCCTGGGCATGGTGTTTCTGCCTGCCGATGTCGCTCGCCGCGAGCAGGCCAAAAGTTTCTGCGCTGAAGAAGCGGCCAAACTGGGCCTGAGCAGCCTGGGCTGGCGCGCCGTGCCGGTGGATCCGGCGGTGCTCGGCCCCTTGGCCCGTGGCACAGCTCCGGTGATCGAGCAGTGGCTGCTCGGCGCCTCCGAGGCTGGTGATGCGCTCGAAGCGTTGCTGTTCCGCCTGCGCCGCCGCTGCGGCGATCGGGCTCGCGCCGCCTGGGGCGCCGGCCCCAGCGATCTGTATTTCGCTTCCCTGAGCGGTCGCACCGTTGTTTACAAGGGGATGGTGCGCTCGGAGGTGCTCTCCGCCTTCTATGGCGACCTGCGCGATGAGCGCTTCGCCGTGAGCTTCGCGGTGTATCACCGCCGCTTCAGCACCAACACCCTGCCCCGCTGGCCCCTGGCCCAGCCGATGCGCCTGCTCGGCCACAACGGCGAGATCAACACCCTGCTGGGCAACCTCAACTGGGCCCGCGCCTCCGAGGCCGATCTCGATGCGGTGTGGGGCGATGCCGCCGCTGATCTCAAGCCGGTGGTGAACCCGGCCTTCAGCGATTCCGCCAACCTCGACGCCACCCTTGAGCTGCTGGTGCGCAGCGGCCGCCCGATCACCGAGAGCCTGCTCACCCTGGTGCCGGAGGCCTTCCGCGATCAACCCGAGCTGGCCGATAAGCCCGAGATCCAGGCCTTCTACGAATATTCCGCCTGCACCCAGGAGCCCTGGGATGGCCCGGCCCTGCTGGTGTTCGCCGATGGCCGCAGCGTGGGTGCCACCCTCGATCGCAACGGCCTGCGCCCGGCCCGCTACTGCATCACCAACGACGGCTTCGTGGTGATGGGCTCGGAAACCGGCGTGGTGGAGCTCGAGGAGAGCCGCATCATCGAAAAAGGGCGCCTCGGCCCCGGCCAGATGCTGGCGGTGGATCTGGAGAACGGCCGCCTGCTGCACAACTGGGAGGTGAAGCAGGAAGTGGCGTCGCGCCACCCCTATGGCCAGTGGCTGGCGGAGCACCGCCGCAACCTCACGGCTCAGCCCTGGGCTCAGGAGCGCAACCTCGGCGATCTGGAGCTGCTGCAGCTGCAAACCGCCTTCGGCTTCACCGCTGAAGACTTCGATCTGGTGATCGAAGACATGGCCGGCGCCGGCAAGGAGCCCACCTACTGCATGGGCGACGACATCCCCCTCGCGGTGCTCTCCGATAAGCCGCACCTGCTTTACGACTACTTCAAGCAGCGCTTCGCGCAGGTGACGAACCCGCCGATCGATCCGCTGCGCGAAAAGCTGGTGATGAGCCTGGAGATGCATCTGGGCAAGCGCGGCTCACCGCTCCAGCCCCAGGCTTCCGCCGCTGCCGCGCTGCATCTCGACAGCCCCATCCTCAATGAGGCGGAACTGGCCGCCGTGGCGCAGCAGGGCATCGCCTGCAGCACCCTCTCCACCCTGATGCCGATCACCGATGGGCCCTCGGGCCTGGAGGCTGCTGTGGAGAAGCTCAAGGCTGAGGCTGAAGCCGCCGTACGCGGCGGTAGCCAGATTCTGGTGCTCTCCGATCGCGGCATCACCGCCACCACCACCTACATCCCGCCGCTGCTGGCGGTGGGTGCGGTGCACCACCACCTGCTCAACCTCGGCCTGCGGCTGCAGACCTCTCTGGTGGCTGACACCGCCCAGTGCTGGAGCACCCATCACCTGGCCTGCCTGATCGGTTTTGGCGCGAGCGCCGTGTGCCCCTGGCTCACCTGGGAAACGGCGCGCCACTGGCTGGCGCAGCCCAAGGTGCAAACCAACATCGAGCGCGGCAAGTTGCCCGCCCTCACCGCCGATCTGGTGCAGGCCAACGTGCGCAAGGCCCTGGAAGACGGCCTGCGCAAGATCCTGTCCAAGATCGGCATCTCGCTGCTGGCCAGCTACCACGGCGCCCAGATCTTTGAGGCGATCGGCATTGGTGCCGACCTGATCGAGCTGGCCTTCAAGGGCACCACCAGCCGCGTGGCCGGCCTGAGCCTGAGCGAGCTGGCCAGCGAAACCCTGAGCTTCCACGCCAAGGCCTTCCCCGAGCTCAACCGCACCAAGCTCGAGTTCATGGGCTTTGTGCAATACCGCACCGGTGGCGAATACCACCTCAACAGCCCGGAGATGGCCAAGGCCCTCCACGCGGCTGTTGAGGCCGGCCCTGGCTACGACCACTTCTCCACCTACAAAACCCTGCTCGAGAACCGGCCGGTTACGGCCCTGCGCGATCTGCTCGAGCTCAAGCCCGCCACGGCGCCCCTGCCCCTCGATCAGGTGGAGAGCGTGGAGAGCATCTGCGCCCGCTTCTGCACCGGCGGCATGAGCCTCGGCGCCCTCTCGCGCGAAGCCCATGAGGTGCTGGCCGTGGCGATGAACCGCATCGGTGGCAAGAGCAATAGCGGCGAAGGCGGTGAGGATCCGGCCCGCTTCAACACCCTCAGCGATGTGGATGGCGAGGGCCGCTCCGCCACCCTGCCCACGATCAAGGGCCTGCGCAACGGCGACACCGCCTGCTCCGCGATCAAGCAGATCGCCTCGGGTCGCTTCGGGGTCACCCCCGAATACCTGCGCAGCGGCAAGCAGCTGGAGATCAAGGTGGCCCAGGGGGCCAAGCCCGGCGAAGGCGGGCAACTGCCTGGCCCGAAGGTGGATCCCTACATCGCCTGGCTGCGCAACAGCAAGCCCGGCGTGGCGCTGATCTCACCACCGCCCCACCACGACATCTATTCGATTGAGGATCTGGCTCAGCTGATCCACGACCTCCACCAGGTGCATCCCGCCGCCAAGGTGAGCGTGAAGCTGGTGGCCGAGATCGGCATCGGCACCATCGCCGCTGGCGTGGCCAAGGCCAATGCCGATGTGATTCAGATCTCCGGCCACGACGGCGGCACCGGCGCCTCGCCGCTGAGCTCGATCAAGCACGCCGGCGGCCCGTGGGAGCTGGGCCTCACCGAAGTGCACCGGGCACTGTTGGAAAACGGTCTGCGTGATCGCGTGCTGCTGCGCGCCGATGGCGGCCTCAAGACCGGCTGGGACGTGATCATCGCCGCCCTGCTCGGCGCTGAGGAATACGGCTTCGGTTCGATCGCGATGATCGCCGAGGGCTGCATCATGGCCCGCGTTTGCCATACCAATAACTGCCCGGTGGGCGTGGCCACCCAGAAGGAAGCGCTGCGCAAGCGCTTCACCGGCATCCCCGAGCACGTGGTGAACTTCTTCCTGTTCGTGGCGGAAGAGGTGCGTCAGTTGCTGAGCGTGCTCGGCGTGGCGCGTCTCGAGGATCTGATCGGCCGCACCGAGTTGCTGCAGCCCCGCGCTGTGCAGCTGGCCAAAACCAAAGCGATCGATCTCTCCTGCCTGCTCGATCCCATTCCGCAGGCGGCTGATCGCAGCTGGCTTCAGCACGACGCCGAAGCCCACGGCAATGGCCCCATCCTCGAAGACCAACTGCTGGCTGACGCCGAGCTGCTGGCCGCGATCGAGGGCCATGGCCGCCTGGCCCGCACCCTGCCGATCATCAACACCGATCGCAGTGTTTGCGCCCGCCTTGGTGGTGAAATCGCTGCCCGCCATGGCAACACTGGCTTCCAGGGCCAGCTGGATCTCACCTACGAAGGGGCCGCCGGCCAGAGCTTCGGCGCTTTCACCGTGCAGGGCATGAATGTGCGCCTGGTGGGCGAAGCCAACGACTACGTGGGCAAGGGCATCAATGGCGGCCGCATCAGCGTGGTGCCCCCAGCTGGTGGCCGTGATCCCGGCAGCCAGGTGATCCTGGGCAACACCTGCCTCTATGGCGCCACCGGCGGTGAGTTATTCGCCCTCGGCCGTGCTGGCGAGCGTTTCGCGGTGCGCAACAGCGGTGCCCGCACCGTGGTGGAAGGCGCCGGCGATCACTGCTGCGAATACATGACCGGCGGCGTGGTGGTGGTGCTGGGCAGTACCGGCCGCAACGTGGCTGCCGGCATGACCGGTGGTGTGGCCTTCCTGCTCGATGAGGCAGGCGGCCTGCGTGAGCGGGTGAACCCCGAGATCGTGGCGATCTGCGAGCTCACCACCCCCGAGCAGGAAGCGCTGCTCAAGCCGCTGCTGGAGGCCCACCTTGAGGCCACCGGCAGCAGCAAGGCCGCGGCGATCCTGGCCGATTGGAGCAGCTGGAAGGCGCGCTTCAAGCTGCTGGTGCCCCCCAGCGAGAAGGCCAACGTGGGCCTGGCTGAGCGCGAGGCGGTGGCGGCCTGATCGGTTAGCCGGCGCTTCGGTTCGGTTCACGCTCCCGCCGGTCGGTTCGTACCACCGGCGGGTTCGGTTGGCCCGATCGGCCTGCTCGATCGGGCTGCATAGCTTGCCTGCAATCGCACCGGCAGCCATGCCTCCTGAATTCGCCCAACACATGCAGCAGCTCTTTGCCCGCCAGATGGCCGTGGCATTTCTTGAGCACTGTGCGCAACTGCAGGCTCCGGTGAGCCTGGTGAACAGCCGCATCGATGAGCTCGCCGCTGGCCCTCTGGCGGTTGAGGCCTGCGCCCTGGAGGCGGAATTCCTGCTCGAGCCCTAGCGCGGATACTGCGCCATCAGCCGCTGCACCTCGCCGGCGTGATAGCTGCTGCGGGTGAGCGGCGTGCTCACCACCTGCAGGAAGTCCAGCTCCTGCTCGCCATGGCGCCGGAACGCCTCAAATTGCTCCGGCGTCACGAAGCGATCCACCGGCAGGTGTTTGGGCCCGGGTGAGAGGTATTGGCCGATGGTCACGATGTCGACCTGATGGCGGCGTAGATCGGCGAGCACCTCCAGCACCTCGGCATCGCTTTCCCCCAGACCCACCATCAGGCCTGATTTGCTGTAGGCCTTGGGCCAGCCTTGGCGCACCCGCTGCAGCAGCTCCAGCGAACGCTCGTAGATCCCCTGAGGCCGGGCTTTTTTGTAGAGCCGCGGCACGGTTTCGATGTTGTGGTTGAGCACATGGGGCGCGGCATCCATCACCACGGCCAGGGCGTCCCAGTTGCCGCAGAAATCGGGGATCAGCAGCTCGATCGTGGTGAGCGGTGAGCGCTGCTTCACCTGCTCGATGCAGGCCACGAACTGGCTGGCACCGCCATCGGTCAGGTCGTCGCGGTTCACCGAGGTGATCACCACATGCTTGAGGCCCAGGCGGGCGACCGCCTCGCCCAGCCGCACCGGTTCGGTGGGATCGAGCTCGCGAACGCTCTTGTCGAAGTCGATGTCGCAGTAGGGGCAGGCGCGGGTGCAGCCCGGCCCCATGATCAAAAAGGTGGCGGTGCCGCCGGCGAAGCACTCGCCGATGTTGGGGCAGCTGGCCTCCTGGCACACCGTGTTGAGCTTGAGATCCAGCAGCAGATCGGCCACTTCGCCGATCCGCTCCCGCTGGGGAGCCTTCACACGCAGCCAGTCGGGTTTGAGCACAGCGCCACCACCGCCCGCAGGCGCAGATCAGCCACCAACTCTAGAAACCAGCCCCAGCGCCCTGGCCAGCCCAGAACCCTGGCCGGGCAGCCATCTCCTACACTCCCGGCATCGGGATGTAGCGCAGCTTGGTAGCGCACTTCGTTCGGGACGAAGGGGCCGCAGGTTCGAATCCTGTCATCCCGACTTTCAGCTGAGTTCGGCGCCTGGGTAGCCCCGCGGGGTCACCATCCGCCCGCCTTCCACGCGGCTGCTGCTGTTGCCGATCAGCACCAGCGTGAGCATGTCCACCTGCTCCAGCGGCAGCGAAGCCAGCTCATGGAGGCTCACGCTTTCCTCCTCGCGGCCCAGCTGGCGCGCCAACACCACCGGTGTGTTGGGCGGCCGCTCGGCTAGCAGCAGCTCTTGGGCGCGTCCAAGTTGCCAATCACGCCCTTTGGAGCGCGGGTTGTAGAGCGCCACCACGAAATCGCCGGCCGCTGCGGCCTTCAGGCGCCGCTCGATCACCTCCCAGGGGGTGAGCCGATCGCTGAGGCTCACGGTGCAGAAATCGTGCATCAAGGGGGCGCCGGCCCGCGCCGCTGCCAGCTGCAGCGCTGAAAGGCCTGGATGCACCTGGAATGCCGGGCGGTCGTGCTCCGGCAGGGCCATCCACTGCTCCAGCGCCAGGCCGGCCATGCCGTAGATGCCGCTGTCGCCCGACGACACCAAGGCCACCGTGATCCCCTGGCAGGCCAGCTCCAGTGCTTCACGGCAGCGTTCGCGCTCCTGGGTGAGCTGCCCATCGCTGCGCAACTGATCGGGCCTGCGCAGCGGCTCCAGCAGATCTAGATAAAGGCCGTAGCCCACCCACACGCTGCTCGCGGCCAGCGCCGCGCGCGCATCAGGGGTGAGCAGCGACAGGCTGCCAGGGCCGCTGCCGATCAGGTGCAGGCAACCCCGCTGCGGCGCCCATTGCACAGCCGCCTGGGCGATGGCTGCTGTTGCTGCGCCCTGCTCCCCGCCCTGGGCGCGTTCAATGCGTTTCTGTGTGCGCAGCCTGGCTTGCGGCCCTGCGGCCAGCAGTGCGGCCGCTTCAGCCACGCTGGCGGTGCCCAGCTCGGCCTCCACCACCGCCGATGGATTCGGCACCTCTACGGAGTTCAACGCGCTGCTGCTGAAACAGCGCAGGGGCCAACCGTGCTCTGCGGCCAGTTGCAGCAGGGCCGGTTCATCGGCTTTGCGATCGGCACTGGCGAGGCCGGCCACGGCTTCTAGGGCCAGCCCTTCCGCAGCCAGGCTTTCCTCCAGGCAGCGCTGCAGCAGGGTGAAGCTGGTGCCGCGTTCACAGCCCATACCCACCCACAGGGCCGGGGGATGCCAGCGGCAGTGCGTGCTCCGCTCCACGCCCACGCTGAGCTGGCTGCCGCTGCTGCTGTGCTCTGGCAGGCCTGGCAACTGCAGCCAGCGGCCATTGCCGCTTTGGTGCTCCAGCTGCAGCGCTTCAGCGCGGGCTGCCGCTTTCATCAGCGCATCCCAGTCGCCGGGGCCGCGGCGCCAGCCCCAGGGGGTGCCGAAGGCATCGAGGGCGAGGCGGCCGCTGGTGGCGCTGGCCCCAGTGATCACGGCCTCCCCGCCCAGCAACGCCGCTACGCCACGGGCCAACGCCTCGGCTCCGGCGCCATGGCCGCCCAGCAATGGGATGGCAAACCGGCCCTGCGGGTCGGCCACAACCACGGCTGGGTCGTGCTGCTTGTCTTGCAGCAGCGGCGCGATCAGCCGCGTGATCGCACCGCAGGCACCGATGGCAATGAAGGCCCGGCTGCGCGGCCATTCGCTGGCCAGAAACCCTTGCAGATCACCGCTGTGCCAGGCCTCACCATCGGCAGGGCTGGCGATGCGATCGATCAGGCCTTGCTCCAGCAGTTGATGCAACAGGGGCAGGGCGTGGTTGCTGAGGGACAAACCCCAGCTCAGGCGTTCACTCATCCACCCAGCTTCTCCCGCAGCCCGGCCAGAGGGCCGCGGGGGGAGGGCTTCAGAAGTTCACCGTTGGCATTCACCTGGTCGCGGGCTGAGCCGGTGAGGCTGGTTTGCGGTGCCAGGCGCTCCGGCGGGGGCGGCGGCGGTGCCACGGCAGCGGCTGGAGCTTCGCTGGCTTCGGGTGTGCTGGCCGGGTCAGTGGCTGGGTCAGGGTCAGGTGCTGGGTCAGTGGCGGGTGCAACCGGCTCAGCGGGGAGTGTGAGGGCCTCGGGCGTGGGATCGCTGCGCGCCGGATCGTTGGCCAAGGAGCTGTTGTCGTCAGCTGGTGGCTCGGTGGCGCCGGCTGGAGGCGCTGGCTCGGGGCTGGGTTCCGATTCGGGGCTGGGCGCCGCTGAAGGCTCTGGCAGTGCTTCGGCTGTGGCCTCAGGCTCGGCTACGGGCTCGCTGGAGGTTTGCTTATCGGGCTTCCCGCTGGATTCGCTGAGCTCGGCGTTGGGGTTTTGAGTGGCGGGGGGGTCAGCTGTGGCGTGCGGAGGCTTGGGCGCTGGCACCTCTGTGGCCTCGGCCGCAGCTTCAACGGCGGGTTGTTCGCCGCTCAGCAGCGCCAGATCCGTGGCGGAGAGCCGGGGGCGCAGCCAGGCGGGCTGAGGGCCTGCGCTGCCGATCACCACCTCCCGCACCACACTGTTGAACGGAGGGTTGAGCGGATCACCGCGCCCATCGAGCAGCTCCAGCTGCACCGCATTGCTGCCGCGCTTGAAGCCCTTCAGCCACAGGGGGGTCTGGCGGTCCACCAGGAAGCTGTCGCCATTCACGCTGATGCGCAGGCGCCAGCGGGCGTCATCGCCGCGCAGGTTCTGCAGGGGGGCATCCAACAAGAGCCAGTCGATCAGCACCGGCTCCATGGCTTGCTGGGCATCGGGGCTGGCCGCAATCAGCTGGGCACTGCCGCTGGCGGGCAGTTCGGCCGCGTTGCGCGCCACCCGATGCACACGGATCTGGGCGCTGGCTCCGGGCGCTTTCACCGCTTCTCCCCAGGGCCGGGCGGCATACACGGTGATGCGGTGGCTGCCGGGGCGCAGATCGGGCATGGGAACAGATGCGGCAGCCTTAGAGCTGGTGATCCGCAGCGGCTCCTGATCGTCGAGTTGCACCATCAGATGGGGCCCCAGCCCCAGCGCACCGGCATCGCTCAGCGGCCAGTCGCTCACCTGCAGCTTCAGGCTCCAGGGGCCAGCCGGCAGCAGGGCGTTGTCTTGGGGGGCGAGCACACGCACCTGAGGCGCCCGCTCATTGAGCCGTTCATTCAGTTGTTGAACCGCACCGGGCGGCGCCACTTCCTGCAGGGCTCCGGCTGGGGGCGTGGCGCTCAAGTTGCCGGGGCTGGCCGCAGATGGGCCTGGGCCGCTCTTGCTGCCGCAGCCCCCACTCACCAGCGTGAGCACCACCAGCACCAGGGCCAAAAGCGCCCGCCGCGGTGCCGCCAGCATGGTGTTGCCTCCCGATGCTCGTGTGGAGCTTGATGTCCACATTCTGCAGCGTTGCGGAGAACAACCCGGCTTGCAAGTGGCGATTGCTAACAAAAAAGAGCCGCTAATTCGTGGCACTTGCCTACAGCAAGGGCTTAAACACGCATTTTTTCGCTGATGTTTTGCTTCGGCGAGAGCTCAGTCCCTGACTGGCGCGGCTCCGGATTGAACCTTTGTAACTGCCGGGCCAAAGGGCTCGGAATTCACTTTTATACTCCTGCCAGCGGTCCCCTTTCTGGGGCCCAAGCTCCAGTCACGAAAAGGGGTTTCGGCTTCGGCTGCGCCTTCTCTTCCGTCTGGCGCCCATGGGCGAACGCGGCTTTGCCGCTGCGTCCGTGGCTCCACTGGTCAGCTCCTGCCGGCTCGTCCGGCGCTGCAGACCGGAAGGGTGGACCTCCACCTCGATCCCGTCCCTCGAGGAACGTCTCGATGACCATCAGCCCACCAGAGCGTGGGAAAACGGCGAAAGCCCAGGTCGACCGGGTGAACAACCCGGCCACCTTCGAACTGTTCGGCAAGCCCGGCCATTTCGATCGCAGCCTCGCCAAAGGTCCCAAAACCACCACGTGGGTTTGGAACCTCCACGCCAACGCTCACGACTTCGACAGCCACACCAGTGATCTCGAAGAGGTCAGCCGGAAGATCTTTTCGGCCCACTTCGGTCACCTG
>Ga0194133_10002669_pt1 | contig 27118 bp, 26 predicted proteins | sample TA2KigOf40mmetaG_FD_155448 | JGI IMG/M metagenome (GOLD analysis project Ga0194133, IMG submission 155448) | Freshwater microbial communities from Lake Tanganyika, Tanzania - TA2015055 Kigoma Offshore 40m | ecosystem: Environmental > Aquatic > Freshwater > Lake | place: Tanzania: Lake... | reverse complement strand
GCGCACATCAGTTGATCTGATATGATCCTTTAGGCGAGGAGAGTATATTTAATGAAGAAATATATATTTGTGACAGGCGGTGTCGTTTCTTCCTTAGGAAAAGGCATAGCAGCTGCTTCAATTGGGGCATGGTTTGAAGGTGCTGGTTATAGGGTGCGTTTGGTTAAGATGGACCCTTATATTAACCTTGATCCAGGCACAATGAGCCCATATCAACATGGTGAAGTTTTTGTGACTGATGATGGTGCTGAAACTGATTTGGACTTGGGGCACTATGAGCGCTTTGTGGATGAGAAAACATCAAAGTCGAGCAATTACACCTCTGGTCAGATTTATTATGAGGTGATATCCAAGGAGCGAAAAGGCTTGTATTTGGGTAAAACAGTTCAAGTTGTTCCACACATTACAGACCAAATACAAGAATATATTTGCAAATCCATAGACGGCTATGATGTTGGCATCGTCGAAATTGGTGGTACTGTTGGTGATATTGAATCATTGCCATTTTTGGAGGCAATTAGACAACTTAAATTAAAGCTGCCATCTAACGATGCTGTTTTTGTGCACTTGACCCTTTTGCCTTATATTTCTACAGCTGGCGAAATTAAAACCAAGCCCACACAGCACTCCGTGAAGGAGCTGCGGTCGATTGGTATTCAGCCTGATATATTGTTATGCCGTTCTGAAAATATGGTTGGCAAGGAGCAAATTGATAAAATTGCACTTTTCACCAATGTTCATGCAGATCAGGTATTTTGTATGCCTGATGTGACAAGCATCTATCAGATTCCTCTTTATATTAAAAGTGCAGGTATTGGTATCCGCATTGCCAGGCTTATGGGATTACCTGCAGTTGAACCTGAGCTTTTAGATTGGCAGGCGTTGGTTTCTGATCAAAAGACAGCAGTGCGTGAGTTATCCATCGCTATGGTCGGCAAATACACTGAGTATGCTGACTCTTATAAGAGTATCAATGAGGCACTGCTCCATGCATCTATTAAACATGGTGCAAAACTGAAAATTACCCATATAGATGCTGAAAGTATGGTCTTGGATCAGGTGATGCAATCACTGAAAGGTTATCATGCCATTTTAGTCCCTGGAGGCTTTGGTAATCGTGGTGTTGAGGGTATGATCACTGTTTGTCAATATGCCAGGGAAAATCGTGTGCCGTTTTTAGGGATTTGCTTAGGGATGCAGGTTGCAGCGATTGAATTTGCAAGACATGTTGCTGGCTTGGTAGATGCGAACTCAACAGAATTTGATGAAAAAACATCATGCCCGTTGATTGGCCTGATCACTGAATGGGCTGATGAAACTGTACAGGGGAAGATGGGTGGAACCATGCGCCTTGGTGGGAAAACTGCAGTCATTAAAGAGGGATCAAAGCTTTTTGACATTTATCAGTCTCATACTTTAAGAGAAAGGCATCGACATCGCTATGAATTCAATGATGGGTATTTAAAATTGTTAGAAGATCATGGCCTGGTGTTTTCTGCCCGCTGTCAAGATACAAACTTGGTCGAGGCGATTGAGCTAACTGATCATCCTTGGTTTATTGCCTGTCAGTTTCATCCAGAGTTTACTTCAACACCTCGCAAAGGTCATCCACTGTTTAGCGCGTTTGTTAAAGCAGCATTAGGGCATCAAAATGGGTAAGTATTATATTGAACATGTTGATGCTTGGATGATATTTGATTCAAGAGGGGTCCCAAGCATTTGTGCCAGGGTAATATCTGGTGCGTTTAAAGCAAAAGCGATGGTGCCCTCAGGCGCCAGTACAGGGCAGTTTGAGGCTCTTGAGCTTCGTGATCATGCTAGCGCCTTTAAAGGGAAGGGGGTTGATATTGCTTTAAGTCATATACGGGGTTTGATTCGTGAATTATTGTTAGGCCAACCCCTGGAGCCTGCGATACTTGATCAGAAAATGATAGCCCTTGATGGGACAGCTGATAAAAGCTATCTGGGTGCAAACGCTATTTTAGCGGTGTCAATTGCTTTATGGCGTCTTGCTGCAAAGTGCAATCAGGTCAGTGATTTTGATTTTATTCAATCGTATTGTGCTGGAAGGAGGTGTTTACCAGTTCCGATGATTAATATTATCAATGGTGGGGTCCATGCTACAAATGAATTAAACATTCAGGAGTTTATGATTGTTCCTCATGGTTTTAGTGATTTCAAGGCTGCTATTTCTGCAGCATCTGAGGTCATATTGCGCTTAAAATCGCATTTGCAAGAAACAGGGCAGGGGTTGTTGGTTGGTGATGAGGGTGGCTATTCCTTGCAAGGATCTGATCCTGCCAAGGTGATGCTGTTACTTAATACACTCATTGATCAGGCAGGATTTCATGGGAAAATCAATCTTGCGCTTGACTTGGCCGCAAGTGAGTACTATGACCCTAAGCTGGGTTATCGACCTGTGGATCAATGGCTAGGGCCAAAAGAATACTTGGATTTGGTGCATCGATGGGTGAAGGATTTTGGCCTTATTTCAATTGAAGACCCCTTTGCAGATACAGATGAGGCATCTTGGGAGCAGTTTATGGCATTGAGTCCAAGTTGCTTGGTGGTTGGTGATGATTTATTTGTGACCCAGTCTGATCGATTGCAAAAGGGGATTGTGCGAAAACAGGCCAGTGCAATTTTAATTAAACCCAACCAGGTGGGTACAGTTTTTGAGACTTTAAATTGTATTGCTTTAGCCAAGGAGCACAACTGGCCATTTATTATTTCTCATCGCTCTGGAGATACTGAAGATACATTTATTGCAGACCTTGCTGTTGCCACTGGGGCGCCAATGATTAAAACGGGTTCAATCGCAAGGTCAGAGCGTGTCTCAAAGTACAATCGATTGCTTGAAATTGAATATGAGGCAATGGATAAAGGTGGTATACAGTATGGTTCAGAAAGTTAGTTTAATCCTGCTTTTGGGGTGTTTGTATTTTTTGACAGTGATGTTGTTTTCTGACCGTGGTATTTTGCAATATCGACAGTTGACGCAGCAAATAATTGATATTCAAAATAAAAAAAGTGCACTGACTCAATCCATTAAGGCAGGTAAAGAAAGTATTCAAAAAGCAGAAGATCCTGCTTATATTGAAGAGCAGGCAAGACTTAGGCACGGTCTTGTAAAAACGGATGAAACTGTTTATTGGCTATCTAAGTGACACCTGCGATCAAGGGCCTTATGAATGAAAGGCCATGCCTTTTTAAAGATGAGGGGCTGGGCCTGGTTATTGGGGTGTATTTGATCCGTCTGAAACAAGTCTTCCTGAATAACATATTCAAGCAAGTTTTCTGTTCCAAGGTGTGTTTTAAGCAAATCCATATAGACCTGATGGTGCTGCTTTCGATAAGCCAGGGGCATGTTCGGTGGAAGTTTGATTCCAAGCACAACCAGTTCAAATTCATGCTGTTTAGATAATGCTTCTATTGAAAATAGGTTGTGATGAAATTCTTCCAATGAGATATATTGAAGAGCATCATTTCCGCCCAGCTCGATGATGACAATATTGGGTTTTTTATTTTTCAGATATGTTTTTAGTAACTCAAGCCCACTTCGGCTGGTGTAGCCACTGACACTTAGGTTGACCAAAGAGGCGCCGAGTGATTTGATTTGACTCTCTAAAAGATTTGCCCATGTTTTTTCAGTTGTGATACCATATCCTGAGCTGATGCTATCACCCAGAAGAAGGACTTCACATGCCAATAAGGAGGGGTAAATGCAGGAAGAAATAATCCAGATAAATAATGTGCGGTTTGGCTTCACGAATGACCCTATCATTTCAGATTTTTCTATGATAGCAAAAAAAGGAGAATGGATCACGTTTATTGGGCCATCCGGTAGTGGCAAGACTACTTTATTAAATTTAATTGCTGGCATTTTGTTGCCGCAGGCGGGTGATATTACGGTTTGTGGTCAATCACTTGGATCATTAAGTCATGATGCCAGAGAGCATTTTCGCCTGCAGAATATTGCGATTGTATTTCAGGATATTAGATTGCTGGGGATGTGGAGCGTGTTTGAAAATGTCTGGATGATCCTTTATTTGCAAGGCTGGACAAGGGAAAGCGCGATGGAGGCGGCCTATGTTTGGCTGGGTAAGGTCGGCATTATAGAGTTAATTGATCGCTCGATTGATTCGCTTTCCGGTGGACAAAAACAACGCGTTGCGATTGCGCGTGCGATGGCTAAAGCGCCTACAATTTTATTGGCAGATGAACCTACAGGCAGTTTGGATCAAAAGAACACCAGCCATGTACTTGGCCTAATGCGGGAATTGTGTCATGAGTCAAAAACCACTTTGTTGTGCGTGACGCATGATCCTGAGGTTAAATCATTTTCCGACCAAATAGTGACTTCTAATGAATGGTATGAAGCATAATTCTGCCCATTTTTGGGTGATACTGGGTGTTTGGCTGCTGATGGTTATTTCCATTGTCGGATTTGAGGTTATTCAGGATCAGGCAAAATCTCAAAATCAAAAATGGCAAGGTGGCCAGGTTATCGTAGACATGCCAATGCCTTGGGATGATCAAGCTTTCGGAGTGATTCCACCGGGTATAGATAGCACATTCTCGGTTTATACCAACACGGCCATTGAGAAGCATGGACAGTGGCAGGGTATAGACATTCAAGCATTGGATGCTCAATATCCCCTTTTGGGGGAATTTAAGGTCAGCACTGGCCTGGGGGTTGCGAAATGGCACGATCAAGATGTTTACTTAAGTGGACCGATTGATGGCATTGAGGTGGGTGACTCAATTCAGATTGGACTTGGATCATTTGTACTAAGGGGCTACATCATTGAGCAGGATGAGATTTCAAGTTTTCGATATCTGGTTAGTCCCAGGGCGCTGATGACGATGGGAGGGGTTAAGGCAAGCGGTCTTTGGCAGCCTGGCAGTCGTGTTTCTTTGCGGTATTATTTTACTGCGCTGGACGCTTTACTTTTGGATGAATTCATTTTGCAGCTAAAGAAATTGAATCATCCGCATATGAAAATAAGTACGCCAAAAGATGAGAGTACATGGAGTCAATTTGGTTTTGAGAAGATAAGTCAATGGCATCAATCGATAGTAGGCGTGATTTTGCTGGTGGTTATTTCTTCGCTTTGGGCTTTGACTCGGTTGAATCTCATCGGCCTTAATGAGGCTCAATCCATGATGAATTACTTTGGCATTTCCAGGGAACGTGTTCATTGGATTTGGATAAAAGGTCCCTATCTTTATGCTTTTAAAATTTGGCTGACATTAACTCTGCTGAGTTTATTGATGAGTCTGAGGATGTACTATCCAATATGGCCATTTATTCATTTGAACATTTTCTTGGCTGTGGTTTATGGGCTGTTCTTAATTTGGCATTTGCTTCGGTCAAAGATCTGGGTCCCAGGACGGTGTATATTGCTTATGTTAAGCATCAGCAGTTATTTATATGCAGGGCAGTGGATTGCCATTCCTTCTGTTTTATGGCTGATAGGGTCATTACTATTAATTGGATTTTTACTGCATGTGGTCATAGGGTTTTTGACAAAATTTGCCAGTTCAGAGCAGCCCGATTGGTTGCTGGCCCAACATTTTATGCGTGTCCATCAAGTGTTGTTTTTGAGCATGGGTCTGGTGACATGTTTAATGCTTGGGGTGTTTTTGCTAATTAATGTGTCACTCAAAGACCTTGAAAAATCGCTTCTAAGTCAGGTGCCAGATGGGGCGCCAAATGTATTTTTGGTCAATGTCACTCAGCAGGATTTGTCCGGGCTTCAAACTTTATTGCCCAGTCAAACCGTGTTTTATCCCGTAGTGCGCGCAAGGATTACGCAGGTTCAGGGGAGGGATGTCTTTGAGCGACGTCCTGAGCTTCGTGAGGATCCAGCTTTTAATCGAGAGCTGAATATGACCTACATGCAGCTGCTGCCGGATAATAATCACGTTGTGAGCGGGGTATGGGATCCGGCACAAAAAGGGTTCTCTGTAGAAGAGGCTTTTGCCAATAGAGCTGGTATTGGCTTGGGGGATGAGTTGACAGTTAGCGTTTTTGGGCAGTTGATTCATGGGCCAGTTCTTTCAGTGAGAAAGGTTTCTTGGCAATCCATGAGTCCGAATTTTTTTGTGATTGCAGGTGGAGGACTTTTGGCAGATCAGGTCGCAACCTGGATATCAAGTTTTCATTGGGATGAGGCTATTTCGGGTTCATTGAAAGAGTCATTAAAAAATTTCAGACATGTGACGGTGATTAGGGTCGATCAGATTATTTTGCAAGTGAGGTTATGGCTGGCGCGATTAATTGGTTTTGCCAACGGTTATGTGCTTTTTATTTTTGCAATGATGCTATTTGTTGTGTGGGTATTGCTTAAAAGACTAATGGCTGTGATGGCTTTTGAAATTGAAGTTTTGCAAAGTTTGATGGTACCAAAGATTCATCTGCGCAGATCCTTAAGACTTGTATTTGGTTTAAGTCAGCTTGCATCTGGATTGATTCTTAATGGGGTATTTTTACTTCTATACCGCTATTTAATTCCGCAGCTCAGTGCTGATTATATGACACTGATGGCATGGGTTGGACTTATGTTGTTCATCATATTTTGGGCTGGTAATCGTCAGATTGACCGAATGACAAATCAGTGCATTGCTCAAACGGATCACTCACAGGGCAAAGGTCGTGAGTAAGAGGGTATGGCCCGATTTGAGCCATACGCGCCGTTTCTATAATGCAGATTTGACAGTGCCAAAGGTGAGTGGGTAAATGGCTGTTTGTTGATCAGCTGCCATGCCCAGCCCCCTGGACGTTACAAGTGCAACTTGTCTTGTGTTACCAAAAAGACCAAAAGGATTGCCTTGAGTGTACAAAGGAAACTGTGTTGTTTTAGGTATAGCACTTCCAGGATTTGCAAGCGGGGGTAAATTACCTGTCGGGGCCAGATCAGCTGGGGTAATTGGTGTTGCCCAGGTAGTTACTTCATAGGGATTGGGAAAAAATCGATCTAAACCAAAAGCTGAGTCGTAAATGAAGCTCTTTAGATCAGATATCGGAGATAGAAAATCAAGGGTTTCATCATCACCATTCTTGGCCGGAGATAATAACGGACCTGCTTTTTGATCAGAGCGGCTTAATGGGTTGTGAGCACTGGCTGCTGATTTTGGATTTGTTTTTTGCTTTTTAGACATTTTATATTCCTAAAGTTAATTTTAGTTCATTATGAAACCGAGTTTGCAATAAATCAATAAATTTTATAAAAAGTTTATTTATTACATTTATTTATTAAATAAATATTATATTAATAATAGATTTTAAGGACTGCGTTAGCGATGTATTGCCTGGGTTTGCCATCGGGCTTTTATATGTGGAATTTGGGCTTAAATGGTTGTGAGATGCTGTAAGATTGGATATAATAGCGCCATGAAATTTATGGAGCTATTGTGAATAAGCAGCCTGTCTTTTTAGATTTGACGAAAATTCATTTACCAATTACAGCGTTGGTCTCAATTTTGCACCGAATTACTGGTATACTTCTTGTGGCATTGTTGCCAATTGGAGTGGCGATGCTTTATGGCGTATTTATTAGACCAGAGTTATTTCAAGAATGTGTGCTAATGTCAAAATATTTTCCTATGGCATTTGTCTGTTTTTATTTATATCATGTTGTGGCAGGTACGCGACATATCTTGTCTGAACTTCTGCATTGGCATGAACTAAAATGTGCGCGCCAAACTGCTTGGTTTGTTTTAGTGGGCTGGTCTTTGCTTTCTTTGCTATTTATCTTGAGGGTTTTATAATGGATTGTTGTCATCAAAAAGGGCTGACTGATTGGCATCTTCAGCGTGGAACTACCGTTTTTATTTCATCCTATATAATACCTATGATCATTTATTGGCTTGTGTATCCGCAGGCGAGCTTGTCTGAATGGCAGCAGTTTTTAACCAGCTGGCCTATGTTGGTTGCTGCAATTGTGGGATTATTTGCCCTTGCTGTTCATGCTTATATTGGCATTTGGGTGGTTTTGACAGATTATCTCTCAGACCATTTGGCAGCGCAGTCATCCTGTAGATCCATGCTTGCTTTAAGGAAATTTTTGATAGGTTTGATGGGTATTTGGGTCTTTGGCTCTGTACTGGTCGCTTTGGCTATTATAGTGGGATGGGGAATATTGTGAGTATTTTGAGAGAAAAGCAATTTGATGCGATTATTGTTGGTGGTGGTGGCGCCGGTCTTCGAGCTTCTTTGGAGCTTTCCTCTAGTGGTTATCATGTTGCAGTTGTCTCAAAGGTGTTTCCCACTCGATCACATACTGTGGCAGCCCAAGGTGGCATTAATGCCGCCCTTGGGAATGTAGAGGGAGAAGATGATTGGCGCTGGCATATGTATGATACCACGCTGGGTAGTGATTTTTTAGGTGACCAGGATGCCATTGAATACATGTGTAAACATGCCCCAGATACGGTCTTAGAACTTGAAAAAATGGGCATGCCATTTAGTCGTGATGAAAATGGGAAAATATATCAACGTGCCTTTGGTGGTCAGACCCGCCATTATGGAAAAGAATTTTCAGTGCATCGAACCTGCGCGGCCTCTGACCGTACAGGTCATGCAATGCTCCATACTTTGTATCAACAAAATATTCGTGCCAAAACACAGTTTTTGACTGAATGGTATGCGATTGATTTGGTAAAAAGTGAATCTGGCAAGGTATGTGGTGTTATTGCCATTGAGATGAAAACAGGTGACCTTTATTTTTTAAATGCCAAGGTGACTGTTTTGGCAACTGGAGGTGCGGGTAAGATCTTTAAATCAACCACCAATGCCTATACCTGCACGGGTGATGGCCTGGGTATGGTATATCGTGCAGGGCTACCTTTGCAGGACATGGAAATGTGGCAGTTTCATCCAACTGGGATTGCCAATGTCGGTGTTTTAATTTCTGAGGGTGCTCGTGGTGAGGGTGGCTATTTGACAAATAGTGAAGGTGAGCGCTTTATGCAACGTTATGCGCCTCAATATAAAGATCTTGCGTGTCGAGATGTGGTTTCTCGTTGCTCTGCTATTGAGATTCGTGAGGGACGTGGCTGTGGTCCAAATAAGGATTATGTGCTTTTGAATATCAGTCACTTAGGTGAGGAGATTATTCTCAAGCGCCTTCCTGGGATTACTGATCTTGCAAGAACATTTGCTGGGGTGGATCCATTAAAGGAGCCGATTCCAGTTGTGCCAACATGTCATTACATGATGGGAGGAATACCGACCAACCCGCAGGCTCAAGTGATTGATGTGCAAAAAGGGAAGGATCAGGTTGTGCCTGGGCTTTACGCTGCCGGTGAATGTGCTTCCGTGTCAGTGCACGGCGCAAATCGGTTGGGTGCAAATTCCTTATTGGATATCGTGGTGTTTGGACGTGCGGCAGGTAAGCATATTAAGGGTCTTCTTGACAATGGCTATGAGCAAGAGACTGTTGATCAAGGTGCTTTAAATCGTTCAATGAGTCGTTATCAACGTTGGATGGACAACAAGGCTGGTCCAAGTTATTCAGAGCTAAGGCTGCGTCTGCAAAACTTAATGCAAAAAGACTTTGGCGTTTTTCGCACAAAAGAGGCCATGCAGGAAGGGCTTGATGGCTTGATTGCAATTCGCCATGAGATGCAAAACGCGACCATCTCGGATCATTCTAAGGCGTTTAATACAGCATTAATTGAGGCCCTTGAACTGGATAACATGATCGAAGTGGCATATGCCACGGCCCTGGGTGCTCTTCATCGTGAAGAGAGTCGAGGTGCGCATTCAAGAATTGATTTCCCAAATCGTGATGACAAACATTGGCATGCACATCTGATTACTTATACCGATGGGCGAGTGGCTAAACGTGCTGTTAATATGAAGCCTCATGAAATGGATCCAATAAAATTGAAAGAGCGAGACAAATAAGATGCAAGTCACCATTTATCGTTACAATCCTGATTTTGATCAGAAGCCAACTTATAAAATGTATGATGTGGATACCTCCAAGGTTCATGGCATCATGCTTTTGGATGTTCTTGAGTATATTAAGGCAAATTTAGATGACTCATTGGCATTTCGACGCTCATGTGGTGGGGGAGTTTGTGGGTCAGATGGGATAAATATCAACGGTAAGAACTCACTGGCATGCATTACCCCTTTTAAAGAGCTGCCTGAAAAAGTCACTTTGCGCCCATTGCCGGGTATGCCGATTATTCGTGACTTGATTGTTAATCTTGATCAATTTTACACCCAGTACAATTCGGTCAAGCCCTACCTTCAAACTCATAGCAATCCTGAAAAAGAACACATTCAGTCCATTGAACAAAGAGATAAATTGGATGGTTTATATGAGTGTATTTTGTGTGCTTGTTGTTCATCTTCTTGCCCTTCCTTTTGGTGGAATCCGGATAAGTTTGTAGGACCAGCTGGTTTATTGGCTGCTGCACGATTTATATTAGATTCAAGAGATGAAGAGAAAGAGAGTCGTTTGAAAGATCTGGATGACCTGTACAGACTTTATCGCTGTCGATCCATTATGAACTGTACCACGGTTTGTCCTAAGGGGTTGAATCCCAATGCAGCAATTTCAAAGATTCGTGATGAAATGATTAAGTCAAAAACAACCTGCACTGAGCCACATCATGAACATGACTAACAAATATGCTCAATTTTTAAAGGACGCTCCTTTAGCGGGTCAAAATCAATCCTATCTTGAGCAGATGTATCTGGATTATTTGCAGGATCCTGCAAGTGTTGATAATCAGTGGCAATCTTTTTTTAAACACAATGGCCATGTTCAAGAAAGAATTGAGCAAATGCATCCTGTGATTAAAGCACGTCTTATGCAGCTTAATTACCAAGCTGTTGTGCCTGGGTCTGATCAAAATTCACTAACTGATTTTTATAGAAGGTATGGGCATGTTTTGGCGGGTAATGACTATTATGCAAAGCAAGTAACGCCATCTTGGTCAGAGTTATGTGCTGGTTTTCCTGGTTTTCAAGATAATCCTGATCTTTCAAAAAAGTATTGCCAAAAAATAGGCTATGAATTCATGCATATTGAAGAGCCAAACATCAGGGAGTGGTGGCAACATCAAATTGAATCTTTGGCTGGATTACCTGAGCACCAACAATTAGTTGATGCGCTGGAGCAAGTGAATAAAGCTCATGAGCTAGAGCGGTTTTTGGGCATTCAATTTGTGGGTCAAAAGCGTTTCTCGCTTGAAGGTGCTGAAGCGTTGATTCCAACTTTAAACTTTGTGATTGAAACACTTGCTGTGGGTGGTATTTCCGATCAGGTCATTGGAATGGCACACCGTGGCCGCCTTAATGTACTGGTTAATGTGTTGGGGTTGTCAGTTCAGCGATTGGTGGATGAATTTAAAGGTGCCAATAAAATGTCCAATACCACAGGTGATGTGAAATATCACCTTGGGCATTCCATTGATCGAACCATGCATGGAAAGAAGGTGCATATTTCATTAAATTACAACCCCTCACATCTTGAGGCTGTTAACGGTGTTGTCTGCGGCAATGTTAGAGCTAGAAATGATCGTTTTGAGATGGAGCCCTCCATTCAAAAAACCAAGGCTGCAGGGATTCTTATACATGGGGATGCATCGTTGGCTGGACAAGGATCCGTGATTGAGGTCTTGAACATGTCAAGAGTTGATGCTTATCAGATAGAGGGCACTGTGCATATTGTGGTTAATAATCAAATTGGGTTTACTACCACACCTGCTCAAGATCGCTCCAGTCGATATTGTACCGACGTGGCCAAGAGTATTGCTGCGCCTGTGATTCATGTTGATGCTGACGATGTTGGATCCTGTATACGCGCAGCTATCTTGGCAGCAGAGTTTAAATTGCGCTTTAAGCGGGATGTCTTTATTGATCTTCAAGGGTATCGCAAGCACGGTCATAATGAAGCCGATGAGCCAAGAGCAACACAGCCGATGATGTACCTGGGACTGAAAGATCATCCTGGTGTGGCAAAATTGTTTGCAGATCAGCTGATCCGAGATAACGTTGTCAATCCATTGTTTGTGGAAAAAATGATCAATGATATTCGTGAAAAATTATCACAAGGACAGGTTTTGGTTAATTTTTCCTCTGAAGATCATTCACCCAGGCATCAAGATTGGCAGCTGATGAGCAATCATGCCAAGGATGAAAAGACCAGCATTACCAAAGAGGTATTGCAACTGATTGGGCCTCGAGTTTTTGATCAGGGTGACATTGAAATTCAAAAACAAGTGAAGCAAACCTTAAATGCCCGCTTGAAGATGCTTTTGGGACAGGAGGCAACGAACTGGGGGTTTGGAGAACTGATTGCTTATGCATCATTAATCGAAAGTGGGTTTAAAGTAAGGTTGGTTGGACAGGATGCTGAACGTGGTACATTTTCGCACAGACACGCTGTTCTGCATGATCAGGATACTGGTAGAGTATTTTGTCCTTTGCGTGAGAATTTCACAAAGCATGCTTTTCATGTTTACAATTCAACCCTTTCTGAGTATGGTGCTTTGGCTTACGAGTATGGCTATTCTGAAACAGACCCTAACACACTGGTGATTTGGGAGGCGCAGTTTGGTGATTTTGCCAACGGAGCTCAGGTGATTTTTGATCAGTTTATAAGTTCAGCTTGGCAAAAGTGGAAGCGCCTAAGTGGTCTTGTTGTATTCTTGCCCCATGGCTATGAGGGCCAAGGTCCTGAGCACTCATCAGCAAGGATTGAAAGAATGTTGCAACTTTGCGCACAAAATAATATGCAAGTGGCAGTGCCAACGACACCGGCGCAGATTTTTCATTTATTGCGCTTGCAAATGCTAAGATCAATGCGTGTGCCGATGATTGTTATGACGCCTAAAAGTCTGCTTAGAAATCCAATGGCAGTTTCCGAATTGGATGAATATACCCATGGGCATTTTCAGCGGGTTATTTCAAATAAAAATTCACCTGTAAAATCTGAGCGTGTGATTCTTTGCCAGGGTAAAATATACTATGAATTAAAGAAAATGCATGATGAGGCAGCTTTAGATATACCGATTATCCGACTTGAGATGCTGTATCCGTTTGCGCATGATGAATTGGCTCAGGCACTGAAGATCATCGATACTCAAAAAATAATTTGGGTTCAAGAGGAGCCCTTTAATCAAGGTCCATGGCTTCAAATTCGTCATGAAATTGAAAAACATGTGCCAAAAGGGGCGACATTGAGTTATTGTGGGCGTGAGGCTCAGGCATCACCTGCTGTGGGTTATGCTCTAATGCATGCTGTCAAACAAGAGCAAATTGTAAAACAAGCACTGGGTTTAGAAAAGGAGTAGAAAATGGTAGAAATTAAGGTACCAGTTTTGCCAGAAAGTGTGTCTGATGCACAGGTTGCGCAGATCCATAAAAAAGTGGGTGATTATATTAACGAAGGAGAGGCGCTTTTTGAGCTTGAAACCGATAAGGTTATGCTTGAGGTTTTGGCCACTGCCAGTGGTGTCATTACTCAGTTAAATGTATCAGTATCTGATGTTGTTACTGCCAATGCAGTTTTGGCAAAAATGGAGCAAAGTGCTAAACCTTTGGTTAATACAGTCAAGGAAGAAACCAAGCAGGTGACTGAAAAACCTGCGATGGAAGCACATTCGCCATCAGTTCGCCAAGCTTTATTTGAGCATAATATTGATGCCAAGGACGTTGAGGGTACTGGTAAGAAAGGACGATTGACACGCATGGATGTTATTCATCAACCAGGCACTGGCCGAAAAGAAGAAAGGGTGCCAATGAGTCGGTTGCGTGCACGCATTGCTGAAAGGTTGGTGGAAGCACAACAAACAGCTGCCATGCTAACGACTTTTAATGATGTTGATATGACTGAAGTTATGGCGTTGCGCTCTAAATATAAAGACTTATTTGAAAAAACACATGATATCAAATTAGGCTTCATGTCCTTTTTTGTAAAAGCCGCAGTAAAGGCGCTGCAAAAATTCCCTGCAGTCAATGCTTCAATTGATGGTACGGATATCATTTATCATCATTATCAGGATATTGGGATCGCAGTATCCAGTGACCGCGGATTGGTTGTACCAATTCTTAAATCTTGCGAGCATATGTCAATGAGTGATATTGAGTCCAGTATTGTTGCTTATGCGCAAAAAGCGCAAAAGGGGGCATTGACTTTGGATGAGATTACAGGTGGAACTTTTACCATTAGCAATGGTGGAATTTTTGGATCGATGCTTTCAACCCCGATTATTAATCCACCTCAAAGTGCTATTTTGGGCATGCATCGCATTGAGAATCGCCCAGTGGTTTTGGATAATCAAATTGTCATTCGTCCCATGATGTATTTGGCATTATCCTATGATCATCGTATTATTGATGGCAAAGAGTCGGTGCAATTTTTATCTGCAATTAAGCAGTATCTTGAGGATCCTGCTCGCTTATTACTTGATATATAGGAGATCGATATGAATATGAATGTTCATGAGTACCAGGCCAAGCAATTATTTGCAAAAGAGGGTATTCCGGTGCCGCAAGGTAAAGTTTGTCGGTCTGTGGAAGAGGCATTAAACATTTATGCAGAACTGGGTTCTAAACAAGTCGTTGTGAAAGCTCAGGTTCATGCCGGTGGGCGAGGGAAAGCCGGTGGAGTCCGAGTGGTTGATAATAAAAATATGCTGACGGATTTTGTAAAACAAATGATTGGTAGTCAGCTTGTGACTTATCAAAATGCGCCGGAAGGTCAGCCCGTTCACCAAGTTTTGCTTGAAGAGCCCTGTCAAATATCCTCTGAGCTTTATCTGAGTGTGGTTCTAGATCGCTCATCACAAACAGTGATTTTTATGGCCTCCTCCGAGGGCGGTGTTGATATTGAGACCGTGGCTGAGAGTACACCGGAAAAAATATTTAAATTCAGTGTTGATCCTCTGGTTGGGGTCATGCCCTTTCAATGCCGTGAGATGGCATTTTTATTGGGATTAGAAGGTAAGCAAATCAAACAATTTACGCATATCGTTACCAAGCTATATAAGTTATTTACTGAAAAAGACTTAAGTATGATTGAGGTTAATCCTTTGGTGATTGATGCTTCTGGCGATTTAGTATGCCTGGATGGTAAAATTAATATCGATAATAATGCAATGTATAGACAGCCACAAATCAGAGAATATCATGATCCAAGTCAGGAAAATGAACTTGAAAATCGTGCTCGCTCCTTTGATCTTAGTTATATTGCTTTAAATGGAATATCGGCTGTATGGTCAATGGAGCTGGACTTGCAATGGCTACTATGGATCTGATTAAATTATCCGGTGGTGAGCCGTCTAATTTTTTAGATGTTGGTGGCTCAGCAACTAAAGAGCGGGTAACTGAAGCGTTTAAAATTATCTTAGCAGATCCAAATGTAAAAGCCATTTTGGTCAATATTTTTGGGGGAATTGTTCGCTGTGATTTAATCGCAGATGGGATCATCAGTGCTGTGGCTGAAGTAGCTACAGATTTGCCTGTGGTGGTGCGTCTTGAAGGACATAATGCTGAATTGGGCAATCAACGTCTGGCATCTAGTGGGTTGAATATTTTAGCCTGTGATAGTTTCACAAAAGCTGCTCAAATGGCAGTTAAAGCCAGTAAAGGAGTTTAAAGATGAGCATTTTGATTAATAAAAATACCAAAGTTATTTGCCAGGGTTTTACTGGCGCGCAAGGCACTTTACATTGTCGCCAAGGTATTGAGTATGGCACTCAGATTATGGGGGGTGTTACCCCTGGAAAGGGTGGTACGATGCATTTGGATCGACCTGTATTTGATACAGTTAAGCAGGCCGTTAAATCGACTGGGGCTGATACAAGTATCATATTTGTCCCAGCTCCATTTTGTAAAGATTCTATTTTGGAGGCTGTTGATGCAGGTATTAAGTTAATTATCACCATCACAGAAGGAATTCCAGTCATAGATATGTTGATGGTTAAGCAGGTTTTGGATCATCATGGCGTCAAAATGGTGGGTCCAAACTGCCCTGGGGTGATAACCCCGGGAGAATGCAAGCTTGGAATTATGCCAGGGTATATACATCTGCCTGGGCAGGTTGGTATTGTCTCTCGCTCAGGCACCTTGACCTATGAAGCGGTTAATCAAACCACTGCACTGGGCTTGGGGCAGAGCACATGTATTGGTATTGGTGGTGATCCAATTCCAGGCATGAGCTTTATTGATGTCTTACAGATGTTTGAAAATGATGATCAAACCAAAGCCATAGTGTTGGTAGGGGAGATTGGTGGCAGTGCAGAAGAGGAGGCGGCTGAGTATATCAAGTCACATGTTCGAAAACCCGTTGTTTCTTATATTGCGGGTGTAACAGCTCCCCCTGGAAAGCGGATGGGTCATGCAGGCGCCATTATTTCAGGAGGAAAGGGAACTGCTGGAGAGAAATTTAAGGCGCTAGAGAGAGCTGGGGTGCAAACAGTACGTTCCCCAGCTGAAATTGGTATAGCTGTGAAAAAATGCCTGTCACGATAGGGGTTCATAATGATCCCGGTTCTTATTGATTGTCATTTAAAGAGCTTGACAACATTGTTCTACAGTGTAAAATAGCAGATAAGATTCCTGCAGGATGCATTTAAAAAAACTGGACTGGCGTCTTAAACATACTTAATTAGGAGAGAAACATGAGTAATATATATAGACCAAGTTTTGACGGTGCTACTAGTGCTAAGCTAAGCGACTTTAGAAGATTGGGTTCAACATATACCTTGAAAGCTATCGCCACTGCTGCTGGTGCATTTGCATTTTTTACTTTGGGGCCCGTTTTACCAGGTCTAATCGCCGCAGGCGTGACAGCTTTTTCATTTTCAAAACTTGCAAATGCTCATTACAACGCATATGATTCATTATCGCTCAATGAACATTTAGTTCCATTTACTTTGGGGGAAAGACAATCTCAAAATGCAATTGTACATAAGATAGAATCTGCTATAAATTTCTTGCAACTGGCTACTTATAAGGCATTGTGGGAAGCTATGAGAAATGGTGTTATTGCTCAAAAAACGAATGATAGTAAATTTTATGAACTTGGTGTATTAGATCATGATTCAGAAAAAATGATGTCTAAAGAGATGCTGGGCTATGACCTATTGGGTGCTGCAATCTCCATCCTGCTTTTTGTTTTTGTTCCAGCCGTTGGAGCTGGCTCAATAATGGCTAAGCTTGCTGCAGCAACACTTCCAGTGCTTTTGACTGGACGTTTGGCTGATTATGCTAAGAGTAGAGTCAGTGAGTCAATCAATCCTATTGAAGAACAAAAGCAAGGATATCGACAAACTACCAATGAAAGCCCTGTTATTTCTGCTACTCTTGATGCTAATCAGACTCCACAGTTTGTAAATTTTACTGCTTCTGAAAGCGATAATGTTTCAGATAATGAAGTAGAGATTACAGATCCACAACAAATTACAAAACAAGGTGCAGGTGCAGGTCAATAATTTAATTCCAACGAATATTTGGTTAATGTTTTTTATCAATAAAAAAACCTGAACCAAAAGAGAGGGCCTTAGGCCCTCTTTTTTTATTCCTGGTTCAGTAATACAATTATTTTTAATACTGCTTTTATTGATTCTCCAGTCGCTGGAGCTAAGTCAGGCATAGCTGGTTTGCTTTTAGTTTTTTTACCAGCTGCTTGGATACTATTGCCCTTGGGCGGATAGTCGCTGATAAATTTTTTGAACACATTCTTGATCATGCTGAAAGAGTCAGGACCTTGGCTAACATTTGAATGCTTGCACGAAATTTGAGTTAAATAATCCTCAATACGTATCGAGTAAAAAAATGAACTGAAACCAAAAATCACTCTTCCAGCCTGTTATACCAGTAGGGCTTTGATTCTCATCGTTTGCCTTTATGTTTGTCTTGCTATATTCAATGAAATGTTTTGGCTTTGAGCTTTGATATTTTATGCTGATTTTAGAGAAAAAAATTATCGTGGCTGAAATTGAATTTGTTAGCGGTTTTCCCTGGTTATTTAGGTTTTGTTTTTAATTTAATTTGGATTTTGTTTGGGAATTAAATTATATAACCCGATTGGTCTTTTATGTGATAGCTACAATTTTGCTTAATTTTCATGAGATCTGCCATTTTTTCAGTTTCTTGTGGCATTGGTAAGACCTCATTGATGCATTTAATCGATTCTTTGGACTTATCAAGCACAGAAGTAAATTAGATGGAGATTCTCTTTATCTTTTTAATATCCATGGTATGATGGGCTTTGGATGAAGTTGATGATGAGATGAAACCTAAACATGTTTACCTAATTAAGAATTCTGTTGTTTTTTTGGTAATGGCATCATTACCACATACCGTTTTGTATTGGGTGCTTATGTCATCTGTGCAATTTGATCTTCTGAAATTGATTTTTGCCTGGTATAATTTACTGCCCTCGTTAACCGCTTTCCAAGATGGGCAGGTCAGCATCAGTGATTTTTTTGCCATAATGATGAATGATAATAGCTCTTCAAGGCCTGCATCTTATTTAAAAGAATTCTTGATCTCCACATTGATTTCATCAACTGTGATTTTTTTGTCCATCCCGTATTTTATCTCTGGCATATTGGTGACTTTCATGGCACTTTACGATTCCCGCATTTCGGATGATAGGCGAGAAATCCCAAAAAGTAGTAGTGGGATATTCCATCCAATAACTCCTTTTCGTAGAGAAGAATCTAATTCTACTTTTAACCCAGGTAATTTATACCAAGGCACACCCCTAAACTGAGGTTTTATCATAAGGGTTTTTGTCTTGTCTTAAAATTAATTGCATCGGACATCCAAATGACTGTAGTGCCTTTGTAAATTGATTGCTCAAGTATTTTTTATAACTTCCAGGAAGATGGTCCACCTGCTTGCCTGTGATCTTGATTTTAAGCGGCTTATATCCTACAGGGTGTGCAAATCGAAGTTTTACCGGCGTTTTTCTTGATGATAATGGTGGGGGGGTTTGAGTAACCGCATGATTGAGTATTTTTGTGAGATAGGTACTGTTTGGGGTTAGATTGAAGGCTTTAATGATTTTTAGGATGTTGCATTTGAGGACATTGAGCCCTAAACCTGTTTTGAATGCACTAAATATGATCGGGCAGGGCCACTGCTTGGTATAATTCTCTGTAAAAGTAAGCAGTGTTTTTTGCTGTAGTTTATCTAACAAATCCCATTTGTTTAAACAAATGATCATACCGCTCCCGCTATCCCAAGTGTGCTGCATCAGTTTAAGATCCTGGTCAGTCAGACCAGCAGTACTGTCAACCACAATAACTGTAACTGCAGACTTTCTAAGTGATCCCAGAGCCTGCCAGATCATTTGTTGCTCAAGCTTAATTTTAATCCGTGATTTTCGTCTTACTCCAGCGGTATCAATTAAATTAAGCCTTTTCCCGTCAATTTCCACAGGCATCTGGATGCTGTCTCGGGTTGTTCCGGCATGTTCAGAGACAATCACTCGGTTTTCACCAAGCAGTAAGTTGCAAAGTGTGCTCTTACCAGCATTGGGTCGCCCAAGAATACAAATGCTATCAACCTCTTCTTGAACATAAGGGGTTTGAGGATATTTATGAAGATATTGCTCAAGCCAATCAAATAAATGAGAAAAACCAGCCTTATTTTTACTTGAGATCAGAATGTAGTCCTCATTGATAGAAAAGAAATGAGCGCTTTCCTCTTGATAAGTCAGACGGTCTTGTTTGTTAACAAGTACAAGTGACTGGATATTAAATTGTTTAATTTTTTGCCATAGCATTCGGTCAAGCTCAGTAGGTCCTTGCTCTGCATCAACGATCAACCAAACTGCATCTGCCACTTCTAATGCGAGCTCGGTTTGTTCATTCATTAACGTTTGCAGATCATCATCAGTTTCATCTAAAAAACCAGCTGTATCAATGAACTCAAAAGAGCCATTGTCCAGGTGAAGAAATCCGCAGCGACGGTCTCTGGTGACTCCTGGTTGATCATCAACCAAAGCTCGCTGGTGCGTAAGTGCATTGAAAAGGGTTGATTTACCCACATTAGGGCGGCCTATGATGGCAATACGTGCGCAGTTCATGAAAACTCTTTTTGTAGACGATAGGTTAATTGATCTTTAATCCCTTTGCTAATAGGATCCATATTTTGTGTGTGAATTCTTCCATAAGCCTGCTTCCATATTAAAACAGCCTGCGCATCGTCATTGAGGGTCTTATAGGAATCCCCCAGGTATAAATCACGAAACAGTAAGAAGCTGGGCTCAGTGATGGATTTTAAGACACTGATGGCCTCATTGGGGGCCTTCATGTTAATGTAAATGATGGATAATCGAAGACGATATAGGTCACAAAATGGCTGGAAGCAAACAGTTAATAACTCTTTGTAGATTTTAACGGCATTTTGTGGGTTGCTCATGAGCTCATTTTTAGCAGCCGCAGCCATCACCAGCTGTGTGATTAGCGCAGTTTTATTCAAGGCCTTCATTTGCTCAAGGGTTGAATGATGATTAGAGTCTTTGGCTGAATTTTGTTTGACCCATTGTGACTGTAAGATTGACAACTGTGCATTATTATTTTTGACCGTTTGTTTTTGAAACTCCCAGCCACCGAGGACTGCAAACAAAAGGATTATCGAAATAATAATGAAATGTTTATATTGGCGATAAAATTCAATGACAGGCTCTTGCCAAGGGTTATGTTCACTCATAATTGCTCCTGTAAAAGTTGATTCAGTTCTTGGGGAGATGATGCGGATTTTTCATCTGAGTTGGACAGATTTTTCAATGTCAGCGTATCTTGGATCATGATCACATGATTCGCGCCTTGTTTAACCGCACGAGATAACCCTTTTTTGATGGAGGAAAATTGAAAGTCAATGCTAATCTGACCAGGATAACTGATGAATGATTGTATTTCAAATGCTTTTTGAACTTGATCCTCATGGCATAAAATAGTGCATTTTCGTACAGTTTGAGGAATGATATTCAGTGCCTGCATCATTAAAACAAGCCGCTCAATTCCAAATGAAAGACCTGTTGCTGGCCATGACTTACCACCCAGTAGAGCACTTAGCTGATCGTAACGACCGCCCCCACAAACAGCGCTTTGCGAGCCAAGTAAATCAGTTTGCCATTCAAAAACCAACCCTTCGTAATAGTCAAGGCCTCGAACCAGCTTCGTATTCCAGCTGAACGTGGTGTCAAGCGCTGTAAGCATTGATTTTATCTTGGCAATTTCTTCTTGCTCCTGAGTATTGTAAAAGTCATCGAGCCTGGGTGCATGATCAATCATGCCAATAACAGCTGGATCTTTGCTATCAAGTACTCGTAAAGGGTTATGCTCAAGGCGGATTTTAAGATCATCAGATAATCCATCCTTGTAGGGCTCAAAATAGGACTTGAGTGATTTTATGTATAAGTCCTTGGTGGATTGGCATGGCAGATAATTGATGTGCAGTTCACAGTGGGATAATAATGCCAAGGATTGGAGTGCCTTTTTTGCCACTTGGATCATTTCAATGTCGGCGTGAATAGAGGTGAATCCAAAACATTCAAGTCCAAATTGATGAAACTGTCGAAGTCTCCCTTTTTGAGGCCTCTCTCTGCGAAACATGGGTCCTGTATACCAGCATTTTGCAGTTTCTCTTCCAATGATGCCCTGATTGATCATGGCGCGAACACAGCTGGCAGTCCCTTCAGGGCGAAGAGCAATGTGTTCACCGTTTTGGTCATCAAAGTGATACATTTCCTTGCCAACAATGTCGGTATGTTCACCCACTGATCGTTTAAAAAGCTCAATATTCTCAAGAATAGGCAGGCGAACTTCACAGAAACCATGCTGTGATGCGGAGTGTTTTAGGATTTGTTCGATATGCGAAAAAAGGGGTGAATCCTCAATGATGTCTTTAAAGCCACGCAGTGGTTTCATATTCAGCCTTATCGTTTACGTTCAATATACCTAAAACAGTGATTTTAAATCGTTTATCAGCTATCATAAGTTCTAATTTAGATTGAATCAACCATTCCTGCCATTTTAATGCTGAATCTTTTCAGTACTATCTTTTTTTATCTGAGTTTGGAATTGCAATGAAAAAGAAAAAGTTAAAATGAATCGAATATTCTATAGTCTTCCTCTTGGCGATAAGGATGGCGGGAGTAGAGTCAATGTAAATGCTGCAAAATATTTCGTGCATGCAGGGATTGAGAAAAGATAATTTTATATGAAAAAAAGACGCCCGAAGGCGTCTTTTTGCTACTTAGTTAGCCTTAGAAACTCATTGAAAGACCTACATAGTATTGATCCAATGATGGCTTTTCAGACTCAAGGTTAAATGTTGCTCCAGCAGCAGTTTGACCAAGGGCTGTTATTTCAAGACCAGCAGTGTTGCTTGTTAATGTTACAACGTGCTGCTTGGCTTTTACAGTTAGGTAACCAGCGTTAACTGCTATTTTTTCATTTAGCATACCAGACAGGGCAACACCAAATGATGTCTCAGTTGTGGATACTTTGTCTGTTTTGATTGCGTTGGCAACTGCAGATGCGGCGTCGTTGTCAACATTAGCTGTTGTTAGCGCAGCATCGTTAGCAACAGCACCATCTGCAGTTAGTGCAACTGACTGAATTGCACCTGAGTGTGTTGTTTCAAGGCGTTGAATGCGAATTTCTGGACCGATTTTAAAGCTGTCATTAAAGCCAAACATCGCTTTCACACCAAAACCATAGGTTGGTTTGATCGCTGTATTAATAAGCTCTTTGTAGGCAGTAACTGCAGTTCCAGCAGCCCCTGTTAGGATTGCATTTCTACCTATGGTGGTTTCTAATTTCCCACTATTGATGACAAGACCTGCTTCTAAGCTGAAACGATCAGACATTTTCATGGTAGCTGAAGCTTTTAAGCCAAGGATTTGCTTTGAACCAGCAACTGTGTTGGCAAGAGTATTGTAGTTTTCCGCTTGAGTACCTGCTGCAATTGCTGCAGCTGGTGTTGCGACTGTACCTACATTTCTTTTACCTTCAAGGGCAAAGTTTGATGCTTCGACGCCAAGACCAAATTTTGCATCCAAAGCATAGGTTGAAGCTGAAAGAACAGCTGCTGCTGCTATTACTGAAGTGTATTTCATATCGTTCTCCGATTGTGTTTATCCATAACTCATCTCATTCTAGATGTTTTTTTTCTTTTTTTTAAATTTTTAATACTGGAAAATGTTAAATAATCATTATATTTGACATTTTAGCATAACTAAAGTGTAAAAAATGCCAATTAGCATCACAGCTGCCTGTTATTTAGCTGATTTTTATGAGAATTTTCTTACAATGCAGCCATGGGATGTCTCAAATGCTTGTTGTTTCCTTTTATAAATGATCCCAAAATTGTGGCTTTTAATGCACAGCTATTGTTTATTTGCCTAATGCAACAAATAAGAAATCGCGATGGTATTTTTGCCTTGGGTAATCATCAAACTGAGCCTGCTTGGGTTGCGAGAGGAGCATTGCTTATTTTCAGCAAGTTCTGCCTTTGCATTTAAGGTGATTTCTGTCTTTGGTCCCTTATGCAGCCAGTCCTTTTGATTTCTTATGATGTGGCTCCGATGATTTTTTTATGGATTAATCCTGTTGAAAAATTCGATTTTCTTGAGTAAAATTTTAGCTTATTTTAAATAGGAAGTTTAAATGAAAGATTCACAAAGTTTAGTGACCGTCAAAAAATCTGTAAAACATCCATTGTTTTCCTGTGGAGGTTCCATTATAGGTCCACTTGACGAAGGTCTGGATTACAAAGTACTTCGACATATTTTTCATCACAGTTATTGGCCCGTTACTTATAGTTGGAGATTTAATTCGGAGTACGAGAGAGCTCAACTGAATTATTTAGAAGTCAAATATGATGGCCCTAAATTATCACGACTAAAACCGGGTGACCGTATGGCACGTGAATCGGGTGGTGATCTGCATGAACTTGATAATGCGATTCAGGGTTGTTTTTGGGAAACAGTTGTGATTTGGCCGATGCTGGGTCTTTTGTTGGGCCCAATAGGAGGCGGAGTGGCATTATTGCTGATGGCTAATTCAAAACGAGATGAGGCCAATGCTATTACGGGCAATAGTAACCGAATTCAATCCCTTAGAAATGACGCTGATCACTATCAGCGATTAGGGACTGGGCTGTTCTTCATTTTAATCATCACTTTTCCATTATTTATGATGTATTGGCGCTATAAGGGCGGTGTTGTGGCTCGGGTAAAAGGGACCCAGAAAGCAAATATTATAATTACAGGAGCCAAAGAAATCAAAAAATCACTGAATCAAGAGATGGAATCTCTTCAAGAATTTAATGCGCGAAAAATAAGCGTTATTGAATTTCAGGTTTTTTTGTATTTGCTATCCCATCAATTAGAATCTGAGCAAATGTATGCTGTTTACAGTAAGGAGTTTTTTGAGTTAATCAATAGATATTATGACTTGGAGGTATTTTGGGATGAAGATCTCGAGTTTTTGCAGCTTATCTATGGGTCTGAGGTGAGTGATCTGGGCATCAATTTTGATACATTGCAGGAGGATAGAGAGGCTCTGAGACAAGCGATTATCAAGGAAAGTTTGCCCGTGTTTGTAACTCAAAAAATCGGTACTTCAATTTTTTCCAAATATCGAGAACATGTTGATTTTAGGCTTATTGGAAAAACAATTGTGGAAAAAGTCTCTGCCCAAAATGGACCTTCTCTTCAAGCACCTAAGGTTTCTCAAGCAGGTTTTGGTTTATTTTCAGATAAAAGACCGGCAAATAATGATAGCTCCATTGAATTAAGAAATATTGCATCGCAGATCTTATCTGGCCAGGCTGCTCCTAAATAATTGGTCGCCAAGAATGGCAACTTTAAAAGGAGATGATTTGTTTTAATGCATGAGATGACATATAAAGCCATTTGCAAACACAATGCATTGCTAATCCATGAGCGTATTTTTTTCATAATGAGATGGCTCTGTGGTTGTCAAAAATTTGTGTTTGTTGATTTTAAGATTGGGGTTTTGTTTAATTCAAATATTAAGATGTAGATTGGGCAGTATAAGAGTTTGTGTCTTTTTACAAAAGCGCTTTTAGGTGCGGCTGCTTTTTACTTTGCAATCAGTTTGGCAAAAAAAGCGGCATGTTGATCGGAGTCATTAAGGCAGGGGATATAATCGTAGCTCCTGCCCCCATGTTTCATAAACAATTGCCGATAGGTAACATTGACTTCTTCCAAGGTTTCAAGGCAGTCCACACTAAATCCAGGGCAGATCACAGCAATTTCCTTGTGCTCATGTGCTAACTTTGGAATCACATGATCGGTGTATGGCTCAAGCCATTTTTGGGCCCCAAAGCGTGATTGAAATGAGGTGCTAATGTCGTTGTTGGTTAGATTCAGCATTTCTTTGATTAAGCGTGAAGTTTGCATACAATAACAGTAGTATGGGTCACCTGCTTTTAACATGGCCTCAGGAAGACCATGGTATGAAATTAAAAGATGTCTTTTGCCATGTTGTTTAAAATACGTATTAATTTGATCCGCAATGAGAGCGATAAATTCAGGCTGATGGTGATAAGTATGAATATATTTAATATCCCAAATGAAATTCTCTTTTGATAATTCTTTGGTAATGGCATCAAAAACACTGCCGCTGGTACTGGCAGAATATTGGGCAAATAAGGGGATAATTGTGAGCTTTCGAATAGGATATGCTTTTAAAGCTGAAATTGCATCACGGATGGATGTTTGTGGATAGCGATAGCAACTAAGTACATGTGTCTTATCATCGGTGATTTCATCACATTTGCTTGCCAGGCGATCAGTATAAAAATGAAGAGGAATATTGCCATCAATTAATATTGATTGGTAACTGTGAATCAGTCGACGTGAGCGAAATGGAAGAATAATGCCAAACAAAATGGGGTACCATAAAATTTTTGGAAGTTTGATAACGCGGCTATCACTTAAAAAGTTTTTTAAAAAGGAAATGATACTCATGTAATTGGCTTTTTTGGGTGAGCCAAGGTTCACAAGCAATATACCCTGATGATGCTCCGGATTGTTGTGATACAAACTCATAATCTCTCCTTGATATTAATTTGGTCGCCGATATGAATTTGCTGGCACAGCTTGATAATGTCGTGGTTTAGCATGCGAATACATCCCTTGGATTGAGGTGTTCCAATGAGTGTCTCTTGATGTGTTCCATGAATGTAGATAAGGCGCTCATATGAATCAACACCAGGCCCTTGGTTAATCCCTGGCTCAAGACCCTTTAACCGAATAATTCGGCTAAGGATCATGTCGATGGAGCTGGCATTTGACCACTGAGACGGCGGATATAAACCAATGGGTTTTCTGGCTACAAATTGTGTGTAAATGGGTTCATGGATGCCAATAATATCACAAACTGCATGCAGACCCAGCGGGGTTTTAAAGCTGTTTTTTTCTGAGCCTGGCCCAAGTTTTGCAGATGAAATCTTGAAAGTGTGTTGATGATGGATGAGAACCTGTTGATCAATGTCGATGAGGATCATGATGTAAGTGCACCAAGCACAGCTGCCGAGGGGGCTAGATATGCAGGTGGGGTATTTGCTTTTGAATCAAGTTTGGGATAGGTGATGGACCCAATCTGTGCCACAGAGCCATTAAGCAAGAATGAGGGAAATTGATCAGTCTTGGTTTGATAAAGATAAAAAGCATTTACAATCGGCTCAATGAATTGATAATTGTTAAGATTCTTGTATTCAATCACCAGTTTACTGAGCGTCACTTGTTTTTGAGTTTCTTTTGATAAAGAACCATTGCCCAGTTCCTGCATAAGTTTAAAAGCAAATAATTGCTGTTCATTGCTTTGCTTTTTCTGAATCAGCATGCGTTTGATTTCATCAGTGGCCTCAGCCAGGTTTTTTGGGGTTTCAGGGTTGACTTTGACTAATTTAATCACAAGGAGTGATTGATCAGCAGTCGAAAGAACGGGGCTGCTATAAGAGGCAGCGTCATTGCCTTCAAGATAATTCATGACTTCAGCTTTTGGCCAGTGACCATTGATTTGAGCGCTGCTTAAATTTGATGTCATAATTTTTGTATTGAATTTCTTGGAAATTAAAGAAAGGTCAGTGCTGGTGAAG
>Ga0194133_10002666_pt1 | contig 27130 bp, 21 predicted proteins | sample TA2KigOf40mmetaG_FD_155448 | JGI IMG/M metagenome (GOLD analysis project Ga0194133, IMG submission 155448) | Freshwater microbial communities from Lake Tanganyika, Tanzania - TA2015055 Kigoma Offshore 40m | ecosystem: Environmental > Aquatic > Freshwater > Lake | place: Tanzania: Lake... | reverse complement strand
CATATTCATATTCATATTCATTCATATTTATTCACATTTTGTCCACGCTTTTGAACGATATAATTTCACGACGTCGCTTCTATCCCGAAGAGTTTGCGCGTTTATTATTCCAAACATCAAATCCAGGCTCGCCCCCACATTGATACATGATTTCCCCAATTTATACAATTCATTGCACAGCACGTTTCCAAACCCGCCGCAGGAAACCAAAACAATGTCCATTGCCTTCATATCAATGCCCCCCGCTGTCTGGATTTGGTTAATTAAAAACGTCATAAAGTGGTCCAATGAATAAAATTGGTTAATTGAGTGCTTGAAATCAAGAATTTTGGAACGTAAAAATATCGACCCGGTTACAACATTCACACTGGCACACCCTTCAAATAAATCTATACCGCCATACACTTCCTTTCGCAATTCCGGCGAAGTGGCAACTTCATGGATGCGGGTTATATTGCGGTCCGTAATAATCAACACATTTTTACCGGAAAGAGCCCGCGTCCATAACGCGTCCGGTTGTTTGCTCCATTGCGCGTAATGATACGCCTCAAATGCCGCATTCCACAGCATCACCTTTTCGTTGTGTTTTCGTGAAATATAGTCTTGGCTGGTATTGTATTTCAACTTGTATTCATTGTCCCATATGTCGTAACCAAAAAAGATGTCACATTTATCAAACGCTTCATCGGTTTTTACAGCAAACTCCGCAATGCTTCTAACATCGGTTAAATTCAGATGGGTCTCTTCCTTGCCTTCATTAGAAAACAAAATGGAAATTTCCGCTTTTTCTTGGGCGGTGGGAACAATGTAATTTTCATACTCGCGTATGTTTGTGATTTCCTCCATAGGTTTGCCGGCGTCAATTGCCTTTTCGTATTTAGCCCGACGCACCAACGTGTCTCCAATCACATAAATCAAGGAGTCGCCGCCTATCTGCGGTATTATAAATCGGCGCCGTTCATCAAACCGCTTCTGTATATAATTATGCAGCCGAATGGCGTCATTGTAGAAATGAAAGGTAGTCAGGTTGGTTGTGGCTTGGCACGCACTTGGAACGTGTATTCCCAACGTTGACGGCATGATTTTAATGGAATAATTGGTAGGAACCACCATGCCCCACGGCTGTCCGATTGTGTCTTTCTGGGTGTAATCACGGATTTGCGTGGTGTGATAATGGTATGTTTTAATTAAATCGGGGTCATTCAACACTTCGTAGCCAAGTAAACTGTACAAGTATATTGCCTTGTTGTCGCAGCCCGGTTTTCCGAAATAAAATGAAAACATGCGTTGTTGCTCCGGGGGGATGGTAAAATTGGAGTGAATAATCCACACATCCTGCGAATCAAATCGCGGGCCAAATATTTCGGCGTGTTCTAGGCGTTTATTGGCGTTATATTCAAATCGGAGAAGCGCCATCACCTGTTTTTTACAGTGCATGTTTGTAAAACGCAGTTGATTGATGCTTTTGTCAAAGAAAATGTCGGCGTTTATGATGGCATTGTAGCCACAAAGCCCCATATTTGTAATGTATTGATAGGCTTGTTCAAATGTAAGGCGGGTGACTACATTGGTTTGAATGATTTTGGAACGCGCGCTTTCTGGCAGGTTGGTTATTCCCATTTCTTCGTCAGTGTAAATACGTTCATTCAATAAATGAACGGACGTAATGTGGCTGTTTTGAATGTTGCGACGAAGACACTCCTGTATTTCGTGGTGGCGGTCCGCATCCCTATGAACAAAAAATTGGTAAATTACATTAATTGCGCGGTCTTTTTCTGGACACGGGTTTTCATTTAGTTCTGTTGGAGGCGATATATGAATGATTTTCATACAAAAAAATTGTGTGTATAATGTTATTTATAAACACAATTTTAAGTGGTTTCAAATGTCCAAATGTCCAAATGTCCAAGGTCCAAGGTCCAAGGTCCAATTACTCAATAACTCAAAGGCTCATGGATATATGAGTAATTTTCCAAAATATGGGTCCGCCTTCAATTCTTGCGCCAAATGAAATGCCCGGCGTCGTTTCAACACAATGGCGCGATTTTCAATGGACGTTTCAAAATCCACAATTCGTTCAATTATACACCGCTTTTGTTTTGTCTTTGGTTTTTTCAATCCATAGTAATTTAAAATATGCGTTAATTCGGAAACGGTGTATCGTGCGTCATATTCGTTCTCCATTTCAACGCACTGGGTGGCAATAACCCCATCATCATCATCATCATCATCATCATCATAATGCGTAATTACTTCATCCTCATTTTCTTGTTCCAAATAATCATAGTCATCTTCTAAATTCACGGTTTCTTCAATCCCATATTCATTATACACTTGTTTCATTAACTTATCATATTCGCTTTCTTCGCTTTCTTGTAATGGCGGTGAAGACAATGTATGATTTGAATTTGTTTCAATTACTGTCATTGATACGCCATCCATGATTATATTATTTATTCATTTTATGTTTATATGAATTATCTTTTGTTTTTGTTTTTATTATTATAATTATAATTATTTCTTTTGTGTTTTTGACACCTTATTTACTTCATCCATAATATCCATGTGTTTGAAAATGCACTTGTTTGAAATACTGGGGAACGATTTCAATTTCAAATGACTTACTTCCTCCACCTTCAACACCCGGCCCTTGAACGCCGTCTTCAAATCTTCATTTTCAATTCCCTGGAAATAAGAGCAACTGTTCTTAATAATGATGAACAAATTCTCCGACAATTCATCCACCTCATTTGTCTTATTGTTTCCACGAATGTTTTCCCACAGCAGTTCCTGTAATTGACGCACAATGTCAATTACCGTGTCCGCATCAACCACGCCTTCCTTCATTAAATTCACAATAAACAGCGACATTGCCTTGCGGTTTTCATTCACTTTGTTAATTTCACAGAACTTGTCGTAATCCTTCTTAGAATCAATGTACTCAATCTTGCTAAACAACTTGGTAAATTCGTCCATGTTTTTATCAAAAATGGTGCGAAACACCGGGTGTTGCGACATTAAATCCTTAAACAGGCGGGCATACAGCGCGGAATAAAAGGTGTTGGTGCTGGCGGTGTGAAACACGGACGTCCCCACGCGGTTCATTACATCGGTTCGCATATCATCTTCAATGTTTTCTTCCGCGGCGGTTAATTTAACCAGCGTGGCGCAAATGTTGGAAAACATGTCATCGTATGTCTTCTCGGTAATCTTATTCAATGCGGCACGAATGTTGTCAATGTGCGCCTCAATGCCTTGCTTCTTCTGGATTTCCGTCTTCTGGAAAGCGCGAATGGCCTCCCAATCACTTTCGGCGATTTCTGTGGGGCGGTTCTTTCTGCGGCCATTGCCACCGCCCGACCCCGAACTCGCGGCATCACCGGCGGCAGCAGCATCGTCGCAGTGTCCCTTGATTGGAAACACCGGGGTTCTTACATAGGATGGCGCGCCTACCAATTCTGCCAACTCCGAAACAACGCGCACCGTTTCATTCGGCAAATCAATGTGAAACCCGTTTTTCATAAATGTATGAAAATCGTGTAAATGATATTTTGGAATTGTAGTTGCGGTCGTCATTACAAACTTACTAAACTATAATATATAAAACAAAACATTTATATCGGTTTTACACTTGAAACAACAAAAACAATAAACAATAGGCACAATCCACATAATACGCACAATCCACATAATACGCACAATCCACATAATACACATAATCCGCACAAACAACAACCATAAAAAAACTTAAACATATTAGTTGTGTTTTACTAGTTATTTTATTTGCGAAACAAACAAAGAAATAAAAAGATGTCAGAAGAATACGACAGCAATCCGCCTACATTTAGTACGCTTTCTAATAGTCAAAGCAATCAAGGACAAACACCAGGACAATCATCAGGACAAGCACCAGCACCAGGACAAGAACAAAAAAAACAAGGTCCCGTCCCACCAAACGAATTCCGTAAATGGGAAGACGTGGAAGTGTTTTCGCCGCATTTGCTGCGCGGGATTTATGGTTATGGTTTTGAGAACCCCAGCCCCATTCAACAACGCGCCATTTTACCCATCATTGAACGCCGCGACGTCATCGCACAAGCCCAGTCTGGAACTGGAAAAACGGGCGCCTTCACCGTTGCGGCGCTCCATCTGGTGGACCCCTCTATCAAAGAAACCCAAGCCCTCATTATGGCGCCAACCAGAGAACTGGCAAAGCAAATTCACGACGTGGTGTCCGGCATTGGCCACATGATTCCGGGTTTGAATGTGCGTATGTTGATTGGCGGCACTTCCACCGACGAAGACACCACCGAAATGAGAAAAAATGTCCCGCACATTGTGGTGGGATGTCCCGGGCGCGTTCATGACATGATTCGCCGCCACACATTAAATAGTTCTACCATCCGTATTATGATTCTGGATGAAGCCGACGAAATGCTGTCTTCCGGTTTCAAGGACCAGATTTACAACATTTTTCAATTCTTGTCGTCGGATGTTCAAGTCGCTTTGTTTAGTGCCACAATGCCGGCGGAACTCCACACCCTAACCGAGAAATTTATGCGGTCACCTATGAAAATCCTAGTAAAGGCGGAAGCCCTGACGCTGGAAGGCATTGTCCAGCACTATATCGCCGTGGATGACGACATTCAGAAATACCTTACACTGAAAGATTTATTCAAGGCCATTTCGGTTTCGCAGTGCATCATCTTTTGTAACAGCACCAAGCGGGTTGCGGATTTGTTTGAAGCAATGACGATTGACGGGTTTCCGGTTTGCTGCATTCACAGCGGCATGGAGAAGCAGGACCGTGAAAAGGCGTATTCAGAGTTCAAGAAAGGAATGCACCGTGTCCTCATTTCATCCAACGTGACTGCTCGTGGCATTGACATTCAGCAGGTTAGCACAGTCATCAATTTTGATATTCCGCAGGATGTGCACGTGTATCTTCACCGCATTGGACGGTCGGGTCGTTGGGGGCGAAAGGGCTTCGGTATTAACTTTGTTACTAAGAAGGATTTTCGGATGTTGAAGGAAATTGAAGGGTATTATGGGACATCAATTACTGAACTGCCAGAGAGTTTTGTGGAAAGCATAAACAGTCAATAAATAAATAGACATTACATAATCAACGGACCAAGACGAATAAAAAAATAGGTATTCAGCCTCCGCCTCTGCTGCCAACGCCAACGCCAACGCCAATGCCAATGCCAATGTATTTTTCTGCTGTAAAGAATATGAGTAATAAGACGGTTCGCAACCGGTAAAACCAGACGCAGTCATAATTACGCAGCAGCAGCAATCGCTTCCGCTGTCGCAATCTGGGTTTCAGGAGTAGAGTGCGTTTCATCATGGTCAACCAACTATGAGGTATCAAAAAAAAAAGGTTTTATTGCGACATCACCTTGAAACAAACGTGGGCGGACCTTGTCATCTAAGCATCCATCTCTCCATCTTCATCTTCATGAAACGACAAATGATACTATACAATTCCACACTCTCAGCGTGCGACAACCTGTCGTCTCTCATCTTCTAAATCTTTCGCGGATTTTCGTTCGCGTTCTGCGACAACCCAGCGTAGATGACGCGAATTTGACGTGTGTTTGTCAAATTTTCCTTGTGGACCACGCCATCCACATTGACATCTAACTGGACGCAAAAATTCCAGTTCGCTAATCATGTCATAAAACAACCGATTCATAATAATATATATTGCGTGATGAAACACCAACGGACTCGTTTCGTATCCGGCATTTCCTTCCTGTGGTTTGTAATTGAGAAGCAATCGGAATAACCCGCTTTCTTCACCGCAATGAACGATGGCATACTCGTAGTCGTGAATACTTGTGTCAGGACCACACAGTTCCAGGAGGATTTTTTCCGCAACTCCTATAATTTCATCGTATAAATCTTCGTCGGTTTCTTCAATCTCCTTCAGTGTCATCCAGGGTGCCATCATCGCCACGCCGCCGCCACCGCCTGGACTCGGGCGACTCAAAGTGTCTCGCTTGTGCTTGTATAATGAAGCAATCGCATTCATCCCGCGTAAATACTCACCTTCTGGCAGTTTATCCATATTATCATCAAGTATACCCATCATCACATCCAGTTCCTTTTGAATCAACTGTTCAACTTCTCTTGCACTCGCTGCGCTCATTATGAATTTTTTCTTCTTCGTGTTTATTGCTATGTATTTGACGATAAAACATTTCAATTTTTTCGTCAAACTCCATCCGCCCGTCCGTCCTCTAGGATTGGTCTGGCTCTGGCCGCTGTCCCGGATGTATCAATGAAATAATGACATAAAAACTGCGGAACAAATCCCACTAAATTATCTAAGATATGACTAACACACCTATCATCGCATAATCGCTATAAAATATGGCTACGACATATCCGCCTCCACATTTCGGCGTATCATTTTCTTCTTTATTTAGCGATGTTAAAGATACAATCAAATCCATTCCAACCGACCCCGAAAGCATTCGCAAACTTCTTGTCCAAACCCAAACCCAAATGGAGGTAAAGAATGCGAATACTCAGAACAATAATCAGATTAATAACGCAACCGCAACCGCAACCGCAACCGCAACCACCACCAAAAATGTCCGCCCCTGTATTTTCAAGCACCCCATTCATTATTTAGACGCATCCAGTAAGCACGAATTGCCGCCTTCAATCGCCGACGATTTAGAATTGATTGATGCGAAATTAGACAAGTTTCCGAACAATCCCAGCAATCCCAGCAATCCCATCAATCCCATCAATCCGAACAATCGTAAGGGGCTGTATTCCTATGTGTTTAATCCCGCAACCATATTTGGCCGTGATTATTTGAATGAATGGTCTAAATATTATACCACGGATACCGATTTTTTGAAGGATACACAGCGCTTGCTGTATAATTTAAATGCGGGGGTTGTTACCCAGAATTTTGGTGATAATGACAATGACAATCGCAAGGATAATGACATTGATACTACCAAAACCGACCGCATATTCACTGACATTGATACCCGGTGGAAAGAACTGCGGGGAAGCGGGGATGCCGCAGAATTTAAAGAACGGTTTAGTTATGTTGAAGTCTCTTTTTTTGACCGCCTAAACCGCTCGCCCCATTTTCTTCAATTCTTAACAATGTATAACATTTCATCCCCGCTGATTGCGCTTGCGACGCCCATTTTCGTATTAATTTTGCCGTTTTTCGTGCTGCGGTTCCGGGGCATCAGTATTGGGATTTCTGGATATTTTGATGTGCTAAAAAACATCATATCGCATCACGCAATTGGAAAACTATTTACGCAATTTACGGAAGTATCGTGGGACCAACGCATATACCTTATCATATCCGTGGTGTTTTATGTTGTTCAGGTGTATCAAAACATTGTTGCGTGCCAGCGTTTTTATAAAAACATGTATTTGATTCATGATAACATTTTTATAATAAACACGTATTTGACTGGAACGGCGCAAAATCTGGAATATTTGATTGCCCAAACAAAACGCTTGCCGTCATATGCCGCATTTACGGCGGATGCGTGTAATAAACTGGACCGCATGCGTGAATTGTGCGATGCGTTGAAAACGGTGTCGCCATTTAAGATATCCTTTTCAAAGTTTAATCAAATTGGGTATGTTATGAAGTATTATTACGAGTTTTTTATGAATGAAGACATTGAGGAATTGTTGCAGTACAGTTTCGGGTTGAACGCATATATGGAACACTTGTCTTCTTGTAAGATGTTGATTGAAAGCGGGCATTTAAATGCGTGTGAATTTCTAATTTACAACGATGACGACGAAGACGAAGATGAAGACGACGAAGACAACGACGAAAATGAAAACGAAGACGAAACCCACGATGAAACCCAAGACGAAGCCAAACACGAAGACCAAGACGAAAACGAAAACGAAGACGAAACCCACGATGAAACCCAAGACGAAGCCAAACACGAAGACCAAGACGAAGACGAAACCCAAGACGAAGACGCAGCCAAAGACAAAAACCAAACCCAAAACAAAGAATCCAATAAAAAACAAAAACCATATACGGAAATAAAAAACCAATATTATCCGCCGTTATTAAACGCGTCGCCTGTGAAAAACACCATCGCATTGGACCGCCAATTAATTATAACCGGACCAAACGCCGCCGGAAAAACCACGCTCATCAAATCCACGTTGTTTAACATCATTCTCTCGCAGCAAATTGGCTACGGCTTTTATTCCTCTGCCAAACTCCTTCCATACCACTACTTGCACTGTTATTTAAACATCCCCGATACGTCGGGCAGAGACAGTTTGTTTCAAGCGGAATCCCGGCGTTGTAAAGAAATACTGTCGTGCATTACCACCCATCGCGACAAGCGTCATTTCTGTATTTTTGACGAACTGTATTCTGGCACAAATCCGTATGAAGCCATTGCGGCGGCATATGGATATATTGACTATGTATCCAAGTGCTCCAATGTAGATTTAATGCTCACCACCCATTACATTGAGTTATGCAAGTATTTGAAAGACCACGCCCGCATTTGCAACTTGAAGATGGACATTCGCACAATTAACGAATTTGACTTTACATATTTATACAAGGTGTCGCCCGGTATATCCGACATTAAAGGCGGGGTGCGGGTGCTTCACGATTTGGAATATCCTGACGAAATCATTGAATCCGCCAAGAAAATTATTGGAATGCGAACAAAACTATAAATTTTCGTTGTTGGTTGCCCTTGTGCGTATTGTAATCGTTTTTTTATTTATGGCGTATTTGTATCGTATCAAAACAAACTAAACAAGCCAAACCAAACAAAACAAGCCAAAATGGAGAATTTACAATTATATATTGGAATTATTTTGACTTTAGGTATATGCATTGTATTGGTTACAGCGTTATTTTATTATTCGCGACAGCGATTTGCAATTTTAGAACATTCGCACAAAGAACAGGCAATGATATTACACGAATTTATAACAACCACGTCCCGGGATGTTGAGGGCATGAAGCACATGTTAATGAATGTTTCATTTCCGTATTTCCAAAATCAACAATCGCAACAATCGCAACAATCGCAACACCGCAATAACAGTAATAACAGCAATAACAGTAATAACAGCAATAACAACAATGAAAAGAAATTGATACACATATCAAGCGATGAAGAAGACAGCATTTCGGACAACGATAGTCACATTAGCGAAAGCAGTATGACTAGCAACACCACCACAAGTGAAAACGAAGATTATAGCGACGACGACTACAGCAACGACGAAAGCGAACCGATGCGTCTTTTATTACACCACAACAAAATCTACATCGGCGGACTTCATAATTTGCAGGATGAAGAAGGCGTGATTGAATTAAAAGACGACTGCGTAAGCGACGATATGTCTTTATCCGAACTTGAAAGTGATTGTGACGACAGTGACGACGACGCTTCGTGTAAACAACAAAAGCAACAACAACAAAAACCACAATCACTTACCATCACCATCATTTCAGATTCCAACGCAGTTTCAGATTCCAACCCAGTTTCAGAATCCAACCCAGAAACAAAGGATGCCGCAGGTTTAGAAACGAAGGATGCCGCAGGTTTAGACCAAGTTCATGTCATCAAGATAGACACGCCACAAAAACAAAAACAAGAACAAGAACAGCATCCACCATTTTCCAATAATTCCAATAAAAAGAACATTCACATTGTTAATTTAGACGACGCCGCCGACGACGACGACGACGAAAGTCATAAACCACAACAACCGCAAGAGGAAGGCAACGCGCCTCCGACTCACAACTTAGCCAATCTTCAATCATATACTGCCGTGTCTGTGGGAGAATTAAGACAATACATAAAAGAGCATCTCTCCCCCGAAAAGTTGGAAGAATTAGGAATTTCCGAATTAAACAAAATTAAGAAGGCACAATTGGTGAAAATAATTCAAGACACCAAAAAATATCTCTCTCTTATATAACTCAATAACATCAATAACACAACACGGAAATGTCTACATCTATGCCATGGAAGGCCAATTATAGCGGAAGCCACAATGTCTATTTTGATTTCCCGCCCCTGATGAGCGATGGGCGCAATTTTGCGGGGTGGCAGCGCGAAGCCCCCATCAACGCCCAAATCCGAAAAAACAACAACATTAGCAGCAACTGGGATTACCGCCAATACCTTACGCATAATGCCGAAAAAATCATTGACACCAACTACATTGATGCGGTGAATGAAGCGGGACATTCTCCGTTTGAAGTTCCGACCGGCCAGAAAAACACGCCTTTTATGTTTTCGTCTGTTATGGATGAACGCCGACCAATCGGGTATGAAAGCAGCGACCTTAAAGAAATTTATTTGTCTCGCAATCAATTACAGTCTCGTATGATTTCACCATCCATTACGCAAGACCAGTTATTGAAGTTTCAAGCGACCCAGCAATTCACAAACTAAACTAAACTAAAATACTAACATCACGTCAGAGTACCATATAAATATTTTTCATACTTATATGTTATTATAACATTCTTATAAACATTATTATAACACAATCACATATAAGTATGAAAATCATAAGCATTGATGTCGGTATGAAAAACCTGGCTTATTGTGTATTAGAAAAAGAAGATGCTTCGGCTCCGTCTTCATTGCCTGACACGATTTCACGGACGTCTATTATAAAATGGGGGGTTATTGATTTGCGGACCACGCCACAAGAACAGCAACAGCAACAGCAACAGCAAGAGCAAAACCCGGTTCAAGTTATATATCCTACTTGTAGCCACGATAAACGCCGGGCAAAATATATGAAAAAAACCGACATGAATACAACTTTTTATTGCTCAAAATGTGCCGAAAAATGTAGTTCGTTTATTCCCACAAGAGAGATAACGGCAATTCGCAACAATCCGAAAACACTGGAAAAATTTAAGATGGATGACCTTGTTGATTGGCTGAAAGCGCACGATGTGGCGTGTGAACCAAAAGCCCGGAAAAGCGGGCTTATTGAAACAATCAAACACACAATCCAAGCGAAATATTTAGAAAACGCAATTGCCGTGACAACCACAGACACGCTCATAAACCAGGTGACAGTGATAAACCCCGTATCAAATCCGCCAAAACAAAAGGCCCACGATTTAGATTTAATTACTTATGGCCGAAACCTGGTACTGCATTTAGACGAAACCTTACAAGGTATTCACATTGACGCAATGATTATTGAAAACCAAATAAGCACCATCGCAAGCCGAATGAAAACACTGCAAGGAATGATTACACAATATTTTATAATGAAATACACGCCAGTGATTGAATTCATATCGGCATCCAACAAACTGAAATTGTTTATGGATGACAGCCTTCCGGTTTCCACATACTCTGACCGCAAAAAAGCGGGCATTGAAATTTGCCGGAACATACTGGCGGCGAACCCATTACTACACCATTGGAGCCCGGTATTTGACAAACACAAGAAAAAAGATGATTTAGCGGATTCTTATTTACAAGGGTTGTGGCGACTTACAAAGCCGTTTTCGCCGTAATAACCTCACGCGCACCCGCACCGCCCTGCATACAGTATGTCACCCGATGACACATAAGCACGGTTGTGAGTGTCTTGCGAGTGTCCGCCATTTGGACCGACGCCATATTTTGGAGGTCGGTATACTTTCGCAACTTCATTCATATTTATAAACGTAACCCCCGTTTTTTTTAGTACGTCGTCATTTACTAAAAAACAATTCACGCCGTTGGACTCGCAATACACGAGAGAATACCCAAAATAACGCCCCAATTTATAATACGCCAGAAGCGACGCACCAAAATAATTGGTGTAATCCCAGTGTCCGTGTTCATCGTAACGAACCACGCAATCATTGACCGGCAAATGCGTGGCATTGTATTCGCATATGATAATGTCGCACTCATACTTTTGTAATACTTCATACAACACATAAAAATCATTGTAATCAATGTCAACGGAGAGAACTTGTATGTGGGCTGGAACCCCGTATTTTTCAAACAATGCCAATATATTCTCTCGGGTAATGTATTCTTTATGTAAATTAGCGCTCGGATTTTCATAACAACAATCCATGTGCAAGCCGTTCCATCCATAATTTTCTCGTATAATGCGAGTATTACATTCGGTTCCTTGTTCTACGCCAAACTCCACAAAATACCCAGAATCCCATTTACTTTTTGGTAAATACGGCAATATTAAAGTTTCAATTAATTTCATTGTAATGCCGTCTTCGCCATTTTGAGAATAAATACGCTTTTCATATAGTTCCAAGTTAATTGGTGGAAACATGACGATGATGATGACGATGATGATGACGATGATGATGACGATGATGATGATGTTGTTGTTGTAATTAATTGTAATTATTATACAATTTTGTGTTTAGGCTTATATTTTTTATTTTTATTTTTTATTGAAAAATGAACCTAAAAGTATTTACATAATTAAAAAAGATAAATTTAAATATTTTATTTTTTTATTTATATAAAGTATAATGACAGACCTACAAAATTTTATTACCAAGCATCTACCGATTAATGATGAAAAGTATAATTTATTAATCAGTGACGATGGTTTAGATGGATATAAATTAGTTAATTCAATTCACGGTAATGTTGTTCTTTTATACAAAGAAAAAAATATAATGTCACTAAGAGGTGATATTAAATCCGAGATAATACCTGAACTTAATAATTTAAAAATAGGTGGAAAAAATAAATCTCGTCGCAATAAATCTAGACGCAATACAAAAAATAAAAAATCAAGAAGAAATAGAAAAACTAGTCATCGTTAAATTATTAAGGAATAAGTTCATCAAACCAAAATCCAATTGTATTGCGTAAGGAATACTTAAAAATAATAAAATATAATTTATCCACAGAGAGACAGATAAACATATGAGCGACGCAGAAGTAATTGACATCGGCAGTTTAGACGCATTGCCAACCATTTCATTTGGAGATGGCGGCGGTAAGAAAGGATTGTATGGTGCCGACTTGCTAATGAACACCGGCAAAATGACAAAAGGAGAAAAATCCGGGGGTGGCGACATTGATTTAGGCGAATTGAGTGACTTGGAAAACGAATTGAATGATTTGACGGATTCCATCCCAAAGAGAAGTTCTAGGGAGATGAGGTCTGATTTTTTTGGTGGCGGTGGCGGCGTTAGTAGCAACAGCAATAACGAGTATGGGTCTAACGGAGGTGGTGGGTCTGGACTGGGGTCTTCTACGGCAAATACTGACGCCGACACCAAGACGTGGGACGGATACCAAAAGTTTAACAACATTCCGCTTGACCCCGACGCACACGTCGCCCCTCAGCCCCAATTAACCAAAGAAGAAATGCTGCGAGAAAAGTTCAAGGTTCTTAAAAAGTTGGAAGAACTGGAAAGCAAGGGCGTGTCTTTAAGCAAGAAATATTCTATGGAGTCTTCTCTCTCCGAAATGAAGGGCGAATACGAGACGCAAGTGGATGAACGCGAACGCCAGAACAGCATCAAGTTCCAAGGCAAGATGATGCTGGCGTGTATAACCGGGTTGGAATTTCTAAACAACCGGTTTGACCCCTTTGATTTTAAATTGGATGGGTGGGCCGAACAAGTGGGTGAAAACATAACCGAATATGACGAAATTTTCTCAGAATTGCACGAAAAATACAAGTCAAAGGCAAAGATGGCGCCAGAAATAAAGTTGCTGTTTCAATTGGGTGGAAGTGCGCTCATGCTTCACATGACCAACAGCATGTTTAAGAGCGCATTGCCGGGAATGGATGACATTATGCGACAAAATCCCGAGTTGATGCAGCAATTTACACAAGCGGCGGTTAACACCATGTCTCAAAACATGACGGGGTCAAAGGGTGGGAGTGGCAATAACAGCGGTAGTAATGGCGGTGGTTCCGGGTTTGCGAACTTTATGTCTGATATAATTGGTGGGAATAGCGGAGGCGGTAATAGTGGAGGCGGTAATAGCGGAGGCAATAGAAGCCGAAGCCCCCCTCCTATTATTCCTCAACGACCTCCCCCAGCCCCAATCGCAACAAAGGGACCGAACGCCCCTCCCCCTCCCATTCGCCCCGGCTCTCGTCCCGATTTGACAATGGGTTTAGGAAATATGGGGGCGTCCATGAGTCGTGGAGGCGTGGAATTGAATGAATTTGATGCTCCGGTGTCTGAACCCCGCAAGCGCCCCGAAATGAAGGGCCCCTCCTCGGATGTCTCCAATTTGCTGGCCGGACTAAAAACCAAGACCATTAACATCCAGCCAACTTCCCAACCTTCTTTATCGGACAGCGTATTGGAAGACATCGGCGAGACCATCAGCGTATCCGACTTGAAGGACCTGTCGCAAGATTCGGCACCCCACAAGACCAAGCGTCGCCCTAGGTCCGAGAGAAACACCATAAGCCTGGACATCTAGAACATTTTTTGATAAATTTGATAAATATGAAAATTTACTAACTAATTCCTAATTCCTAATTCAATGTTAGTAAATTTTGTTGCTTTTACTCCTTTTTTCTTCAATTATATTTTCTGTTGGTCTTTCTACGGCAGAAAAAACGCTTGGTTCCGCACGTGCGAACGCACCCTTCTGTGCGACGGCAAGTTTCGCGCTTCAATCCACGGCATTTTGACGATTTTAGGCTTTTGCGATAAGCCTTAACTTTAAGTGAACGAGTAGCCATATGTTTTTGCTTGTATATATATAACACCAATATAAAAAATGGATAATATTGTAAATAAAATAATAAATAGTATAACTCCAATATCATCTAAAAAAACGAAACAACCAATGCATCGTAATAAAGGAACAAACCCTGATAAAGGAACAAACCCTGATAAAGGAACAAACCCTGATACTGATAAAGGAACAAACCCAAACCCCGATAAAGAAACAATCCCCGATAAAGAAACAAAAACAACCGAAAAAATAAACAACGGCTTATTCATTTTCCGCCGGGATTTGCGCATTCAAGACAATCACGGATTAATTGAAGCAATATCCAGATGTAACACGGTATATCCGGTTTTCATTTTTACCCCCGAACAAACATCCGCATCGGCAAATAAATATCGTTCTGCCAACGCCATCCAATTCATGATTGAGTCGTTGGACGACTTACAACGGGAAATTCATAAAAAGGGCGGAACCCTCGGCATATTTTACGGCCATAATAAAACAATTGTGGAACGCATCATATCGCAGTATAAAATAGACGCCATATTTTTCAATAAAGACATTACGCCGTATGCGGTAAAGAGAGATGAAGAACTCACAAAATTAATGCCCCCTGGCCGGGTGTTTGCCTGTGACACGGACTATTATTTATTGCCGCCCAAAAGCGTTGTGTCCACGGGGTCTGGGAATGTGTACGAAAAATTCACCCCGTATTACGAAAAAGTATTGTCAGATGGATTGAAACACATCCCTCGGCCACAATACCTGAAAACATACAAATTTGCGTCGTCATTGGGAACCTTTGGTAATTACGACCTGCGAACGGCGTATGTGTCATTGATTGAACCAAACCCCAATCTTTTGTTGTCGGGTGGAAGAAGCGAAGCAGTGCCGCGCATACAAGCCCGCGCCTTACGCCCGCACGCAAATTATAAAAAAAACCACAACATGCTCCACCTGCCCACCACGCAATTAAGCGCATACATTAAGTTTGGGTGTGTTTCTATTCGTGAAGTGTTTTATGCCATTAAAACGGCACAAGGCATTGGCTCCGATATTATACGCCAATTGGTGTGGCGCGACTTTTATGCAAATTTGCTATACGAACACCCCTCCGTGCTTGGGCGTGCGTTAAAACCGGCGTATAACCGTGTAAATTGGAGACACAATGCCGGGTATTTGGATGCGTGGAAGCGTGGCGAAACCGGGTTCCCCATCGTAGATGCCGGGATGAGACAATTGAACACGGTGGGATACATGCACAACCGGGCCCGCCTGATTGTGGCGTCCTTCTTGGTGAAAACGCTGCTGCTAGATTGGAGGGAAGGCGAGAAGTATTTCGCAACACAATTGCTGGATTATGACCCCGCATCAAATAACGGGAATTGGCAATGGGTTGCCGGAACTGGCGCCGACAGTCAGCCGTATTTCCGTATTTTTAATCCTTGGAACCAATCCGAAACTTACGACAATGACGCGGAATACATCAAGACGTGGATACCGGCGCTGAAAGATGTGCCGGCGAAACACATTCATGAATGGTATAAATACGGCGAACAACACCCCGAAGTTGCTTCTACTTATGTGACAAAACCCATCGTTGTGTATGAAGCGCAGAGAGATAAAGCACTGTATATGTATAAATCGGCATTTTCATAATATTTTCATAAAAAAAATCAATATAAACCTTTTCCTTTTAAGATACATACATACATATAGTATCATATATATTACCATCTCATCCCACCTCATATCATGGCTGATACTTTTAATCCAGATAAATTCAAATTGGTGTGCGCCAAAGATGGTATGAATTTGAAGAAAAGCAAAGACGACCAAAACATATTTGTCTTGGAGTTTGAATGTAAAAATCAAAACAATTACCCACTCCGGAATTTTATGAACATCAACTTGTTTAAATTGGTGTTTGAATTGAACCGTGACGTATTAGAGGCGCTTGATTATGTGGAAGAAAACGCCGAAACTGGCGAGTATTATATTATGTATCGTTTCAAGCCGTTTGGACAAGATTTAGGTATTAAGAAGAAATATTTATACATTTGTACCACAATTACCGAAACACATAATACGGTTACCTTTTCTGCCAAAAGTGTGAATTATCCGCACCACGACCACATGGTGGCGAACGGGTATGAGTTGATTGAAACCCCCCTTTCAGTCCAATCCTTTTATTTTGTAAATAACATTTATTTTCAGACAGTTCATATGTTTCAAATGAATATTGAAGACGATTTACCAATTTATATGGAAAACACATTGGGCATTCTCATTAAAAAGATTTATTTACGACTTAAGCAATTTTTAGAGTGCGCCAAATGATTACTAATCGCCTGCAGCATAATTATCGTTTAATGTAATATTATAAAGATATTTACTTATAATATTATAATTACTTGTTCGGTATAGGTGTAAAGGTGTAAATTTAATTAATTCATATATCCATATATCCATCAAAACTTCACGTGAATTAAAAAATGTTACATACGAAATACACAGATGAAGAAGAACGCGAATCATTAAAAAGCAATAGCAACCGCAACCTCAACCGCAACCGCAACAGCAACAGCAACAGCAACGAACACATTGATTACGTTGATTATTTAGCACAATTATCTGAATCAGAAAACGGAGACAATATGGCCGCCCAACCCGCCCACGCATCATATTTAGATACACTGCGTGGGTTTTCATTTTCGGTTTATACAACCTACATCATTTTTGTAGAATATATGAAATTTTTGTTTAACATAAACAGTAAAAATAATTGTATTAAAAGCATTGCACGCCGTCTTGCCAAACAAAATATGTTTTACATAAAATTGTTTCAAGGATTTGCCACAAATAAAAATCTTGTGAATGATGATTTGTCTAAATTCTTTTTAAATTACACCGACCAAGTTCCATACCACGACAGCGAATATGATATAAATGAATTGAAAGCCTTGGAAGCAATTGAATTAAACCCCATCAATATGTCGCCCCCATTGCGGGATGAAACAAAGGAGGCACATTGCGCATACGGCAAACCCTTGCGCCTAGTAATTGACGACAACTATAAACCATACAAATCGGGAATGATGTCCATCATATTCAAAGGGCACATTGGAACCAAGCCAGTCATTATTAAGTGCCTGCGAAAAAATATATACAAACGCTTCAACAAGGCGGTGAAGTCAATTTTGGGGTTTGCGCATTTCACCAGATACATTCCGAAATTAAATAACTATAACATTGAAAACGTGGTGCTTGAAAATGCGGTGTCAATCAAGGAGCAGATTGATTTCACGACGGAACTTGGATATTTGGTTTCATTTTATAATAAATGGAAGGACGTAAAATATATTGAAACCCCTTATCCTTATGTTGAATATACCAAAAGCAACGAAAACATTATTGTAATGGAGTATTTAACCGGGCATAAAATAAATGACGTGAATAAAGAAGATATGGATGGATTTGCACGGTCTTTTGCGAAGTTTAATACAAAGTGTGTTTTTTATGACCGGCTGTACCACGCAGATATTCACCCCGGAAATGTGTTATTTAAACGTTTGCCAAAAACACTTCCAGAAGGCGTAAGTCCCGCGGTTGATAAAAACGGAATAAGAAATGACGTAGAATATGTTGTCAGTGTATTGGATTACGGAATTGTCGGAAAATTAACCAAAAAAGAACAAAGTGATGTATTTGAATTAGTAAAAAATACTCATCAAAAGAATTATATTGCGGCAGCCGAGATTATTATCAACGACTTTTCCGAATTAAAAAATGGCGCTGAAACACAAACAAATTCGGATTCTTATAAGCACCTCAAAAAAGGTATGAATAAAATATTGAATATTATATCGCAAGATTCCAAGTTTCTTGGCGTAAATGAACTTTGTGAAATTAACACCATATTACAATTAAATGACATGAAATTTAAAGGGTCTTTGTATAAAGTATTGTTAGCGTTGGCTATTTCTGATTCAGTCGGGCATAAGATATATAATAAGAAGACATATATGGCGCATTTTATTGAGGTGTTTGTAGAGATGTTCGGTTTAGGGTTATAGGTTTTAGTTTTGGTTGAAATAAACTTATTTATATATTATATATTATATATTAATAATGAAAATATTTAATAATAAAGTATATATTACGTGTTTCATAATTGTATTTATCATTATTCTTGTTCAGTTGTGTGTAACCTACTTATTTACAAATACTAAAAAGTTTTCAGTTCGTGCGTTGATACGAAATGTAAGTATTGGGTTGTGTATTTATTTTTACACGGTATATAAAAAATTATACGTATTATTGATTCCTATACTTTTAGAAATCCTACTGGAGGTTGCAAAGTGGAACGGTTTTCATATTGAAAAATATATTGCAACTGAATATATGTATAGTGATTATTTTCACGAATTAACTATTGAAAATGACCCTATTTATACCAATTTAACTGAAGGAAATTGTGATTCTATATTAGGTATCGATACGAAAGACCATTCTTCTGATAATTTAAAAAAAATATTAGATTGGACAAAACAAGTTTATAATGATTCTTATCTACATAAAAAACCTTACTTTGTAGACGTTAATGGTAAAAAGCACACTGAAAATATAAAAGAAATCACTGATAATGAAAAATTCAAACTGATATGTGATATATGTAAAATTAAATCCGGTATGAAAATTTTAGAAATTGGTTTTGGAGAAGGCGATTTCATGCGCTACATCAAAAAGCACTATAATATTAACGTTGTGGGTGTAAGCATTTCCGAAAAACAAGTTGAACTTGTAAAATCACAAGGTTTCAACGCATATCATATGGATTATTGGAATATTACGCCTGAACTTATTGGTACGTATGATTTGGTTATACAGTGCGGTAATATTGAATATGCTGTATGTAGCGGAGAAGACAAAAACAAGTATACTGAATTATCTAAAATAATAAGTAACGTTATTAACAAAAATGGTCATTATTTTATTACATGTATTCATGCTAATGAAGATTTTGGAGAAAAATCACTAGATGACTATCTTAGACTATACTTTTTGTGGAGTGGTAATGATGGACTTTATCCTCATGGAAAAAATGGATTTTCAAAATATGCTGAAAAGGCAGGATTAATTCCAATATACCAAGAGGAAAGAACAAATGATTATTATATTATTTCAGTATTGTATTTATCATATTATCGTTGTAGAAGAAATAAATGTCAAAATACATTATCACTACCAGGATTTATAAAGGCGTTATTTAAAACAATTGCTGCACCATATTATATACATACCTATTTATGTATGTTAACTACTAAGTATTACTATTGGTCACCCTGGTTATATCAGTTCATTCCGCAATATAAAAATGGAAAATGGGTATCACCTGAAACCTTAGAATATATTTTATTTAAAAAACAACAAATTGTATAGGTTGATTTATTTTCGTTTTTTTTGTAAAATATAATTGATAAATTGTATTAGAAGTAAATATATTTATAATACAATACCAACAATATATACATAGCATTATCGTTTCATACCATTATCGTTTCATACCATCATCTCATCACAATCGTTCGTCATATAATAAATAATAAATGGACGTCCGCCCAAAAATAAAAATTGGGATTGTTGGAAATGGCTTTGTAGGCAAGGCGACACAATTACTGGGACGATTAGTTCCTGCAAAGGCATACAAAACAAACATTGAAACAATGGTGTATGATATTCGCCCGGAAGCGTGTGTTCCTCTTGGCACCACCTTAGGCGACTTGGAACAGAAATGCGACCTTATATTTATTTGTCTTCCAACACCACTGAACCACGACGGCTCTTGCTATACCGCCATATTAGAAGAAACCATCTCAAAAATAAACCATCCGTTTAAAATCGTGAGAAGCACCGTTTCGGTTGGTTTTTCGGAAAAACACAACTGTTATTTTATGCCCGAATTCTTAACAGAAGCCAATTGGGAACGTGATTTTATAAATACAAAAACCTGGTATGTCGGTATTCCGTCATCCATTCTAGAACAACAACAACAACAACAACAAGACGTAACCGTGTTAGAATTTAAACGCAGAATGAATTTTCTCTTGAAAAGCGCGGTATTGACGGGAGCGATTTATTACAGCAATTTGGAATATTTGACAACCGGGGAAGCCGAGATGCTAAAATTAATGAAAAATTGTTTTCTATCCGCCAAAGTGGGAATTATGAACGAATTTTACGACTTGTGCGAACAATTGAATGTCAATTATGCCCGGGTAATTAAAGCGGTGGGGAACGACCCGCGTATTGGCACAACGCACATGATGGTGCCTGGGCCAGACGGCCGCCGAGGATTTGGCGGGACTTGTTTCCCCAAAGACACCCATAGTTTATATTATCAATTTAATAACCACGGTGTAGACAGTGTCATATTTCCGGCGGTGCTATCTCGCAATGATGCCAAGGACCGCACTGAAAAGGAGTGGGTGACGGATGTTTGGCGCACAACCCTGCCCCGCCCCGCAATCAAACGAATTTGTGTCGTTGTTGGAAACAGATTAAGCGCAAAACGGCGCCTTACCGAAAAACTGCTGCTAGATAATGTGATTGTGATATACGTGGTAGACAACCTGGTTCGGGATGAACGCACACGAGAGCCGATATGTGATGAACGGTTTGAACACAAAGATTGGCTGGATAAACTCACCGCAAAATGGGGTGGCAATGATTTTATGGTGAAATACGCCGACACATCAAAACCGTTGTTTTTTCCGAGGGTGGATTATATTTATTACCTAGGGTTTGATTATACGACGCCCTTGTATAGCATACAACACCAAATGCTTACCACAAACAGTGTGATTGATTTATGGAAAACGCAACCAGGGTCTATATTAGTGGTGTTTCGCAAGGTAGGGATAAAACAGAGTTTGGTGTTTGACTATTTGCCGGTGTTTGAAATGATAAAATCAAATATGATATTGGAACCCATGACACCACCAAATTTGGCGATTGAAATTGTGTCGGAAAATGACATTGATGATGACAAAAACTAAAATAAATAAATTTATCTATATCAAATAAACAAACAACAAACAACAAACAACAAACACAAACAATCAACAACCAACAACAAACAAGAAATGTTTTTTAGCAACAAGAACAAAAACAAAAACAAGACACATAAATCCACATTGAAAACCGGGGATATTTTATTATGTGACAATTTAGGACATTCATTGATTGACTGGGTGGGATGGTTCATCAAATATATGACATACAGCGATTACTCGCATGTCGCAATGATAGTTAAAGACCCGCAATTTACAAAGGAACCGCATGAAGGCTTGTATGTGTGGGAAGCCGGAAAAGAAGACAAAACAATAAAAGACATTGATGACAACACCTGCAAATTTGGTGTGCAAATCGTTCCATTGGAACAATTTTTGGCGAAATATACTGGAAAAATATATGTTAGACAAGTTGAATGCGAAGACATTGACACGTATGAACACATATTCAACACGGAAGCATTGCGTAAAATACATGACGCGGTGTATGACAAGCCATATGACTTGGTTATTACCGATTGGATAAACATGTATCGGCAAAAAGAAACGCATCCGCAAAAGACCGACCGGTTTGTATGTAGCACGCTGTTGGGATACATTTATTCTAAACTCGGGATTTTGCCAGAAAATATGGATTGGAGTCTTTTGACGCCGTCGTTTTTTTCAAGCGAGAACCAGGGGAGGGGGGGGGGGGGGGGGGATGGATGGGTTGTTGGGTGGTGGGTGGATAGGTGGATGGGTTGATGGGTTGATGGGTTGATGGGTTGATGGATGGGTTGTTGGGTGGTGGGTGGATAGGTGGATGGGTTGATGGGTGGATAGGTGGATGGGTTGATGGGTTGATGGATGGTGCGGGGGGTGATGGGTAAACGCAGGGGGCTAGGTAATTGCGTATAGAATTGAATAATATTTATCATATAATACAATATAGTAGTATATTACATGATACAAAATTTTGTTGGTACGCAGTATCGTTTAGCAAACAATTGGTATTCAGTCATAAATGTAAATGAATTTAAGAATCGTCCAATTCGGTATTTAGAAATCGGAACATTTCACGGTGCCAATTTATTGTCGGTTGCTGAAAGTTATGGTGCTCACCCCGACAGCGTTCTTCATTGTATAGACCCCTGGGAAGATTATAATGATTATCCGGAATACAAAAACGACCAAGACACGAATTATAATATTTTTATAAACAATCTTAACAATACAAGTGACGCCAACAAAAGGAAAATAAAGGTTCACCGCGGCTTTTCAAACCTAGAAGTTCCCAAGTTTGATGACGAGTATTTTGACATCATTTACATTGATGGAAATCACGAGCCAGAATATGTATTGGAAGATGCTGTTCTCAGTTTCAGAAAGTTGAAAAAAAATGGATATTTGATATTTGATGACTACGGCTGGGGAGGCCCAGATTTAACACAAGCTGGTATTGACGCATTTGTTAAAGGGTATCACAAGCGTATCACAAAACTAAATACTATACAAACACAATTGTTTGTAAAGAAAAACTAATTCATATATTTATTATATTTTTTATTATATATCACACTACATTACATATAATACATAATACATAATACATAATACACCACACTACACAAAAATCAAAAAAATACCAAAATGGCAGTGCCGGTGTCTGTGTCATATCCAGTAAAATATATCCCTCCGGGTTTAACCCCAAGAGACCGCAAAACGCAAAAAGCGATGCTACAAAAATCACGAAAAATGTACAAAAAAGGAAAGTATTACACTCGCAAGCGCGTTTCATCCTATTCCCACACCACCTCCAAACACATAAAAAAGGCGTTAACAATGTATCCCGGAATTACTCGTATTGTTCCTTCTCATGAACTCGCGAAAAAAACAGGGTGTTCTGTAAATGCGCTTTCAGCAATTGTGAAAAAAGGGGAAGGCGCATATTATTCATCCGGAAGTCGTCCAAATCAAACCGCACAATCGTGGGGATATGCTCGTCTTGCTAGCGCCATCACCGGTGGGAAATCCGCCGCCATTGATTTTCATATCTTAGAAAAAGGATGCAGTCACAATGGAAAAGCATACCGTCTTGGACTAACCGCAGTGAAAAATGTGGATAGAACTCGCCGTGTGCCTCACACAAATAAATAAAAATGTTTTGGTTTTGGTTTTTGGTTTTTTTGGGTTTTGTAAATTCCGATAACAACTATTCCGATAACAACGGTAACGGACCATATTCATCTGTCATCGTGATGGGTAACTCACACGATGACAAATATTCACATATTGCGGCGCCTTTATTATTTATTCTCCATTTGGTCTGTAATGTTATGACTTCTACTCCGGCTCTCCACGCTTCATATACCGCTGTTCTATATATCGCATCTATTTTGGATGGCTGAAATTGCGCCACATCCTCCCTCTGTATCACAAAACACAATATAGTTCTTATGTTGTTGTTGTTGTTGTTGTTGTATGACGTTTGTTTCAATTCCTGTAATTCTTTGATGTGTTTGAGTGCCCGTTCGCTTACAACTTCATCCTCTTTCAGTGTTTTACGATATCCATCCGGGAAATAGGCAATCATGGTATTATTTGTATTGTTTAAGGCGGCGCTGCGATTTTCTTTTTCTATGGCTTTTCGTTCCTTCTTTGTTACATCCACTACATCCGCAAGTGGAACATTTTTGACTTCTAATACAAATTGACGCCCGTCGGCATCCACGCCACTGAAATCAAATCGTGAATTTAGAAATGTTGTCTCTCGCGAATAAGATTGTATGTGCTTCAAACACTGTATGTGGTTATGACACAGCGCCTTTTCTACGATTGTTTCGGCGAGTTTTGGGTTTATGCCGACAAATACCGTATTTCCTAATACGTTTGTATGTATCGCGAGTTCAATGCGATGAGAGCACGTTTTTTGTTGTGTGGTTTTCGTGGTTGGAATTTGAGAACATACCACTGAATGATTCGCGTCAGATAATCCGCAACACCCAAGCGCAGGAGCGTGTGCCACTATGCTTTGTATTGAGGATGAAGATGAGGATGAAGATGAGGTCTGGATTTGTTGTATATCAGCGACATATGGCGATTTACACACAGCAGATGGGCGTTTTATTACTGTTCCAGTTATAACATTTGGAATTGAATGAAGAATGACATTGAATTTGATTGGCATTACTGTCCGGTGTGGTTGTGTATTATGATAAAATAGGAATACTTTTTCAATTTTTTTTGACAGTGCGATTACGAGCCGTTTTATGATAAACATTATGTCTTGTTTTGATATTACGTTTTTGCGGCTTATTTGACCGCGTTTTTCGTGGAATACGGGTATGTCGGCGGCGGGTTTTATGATGAATTCCACCTCCACCTAGTTCATTATATTCTTCAACATTCATCTTTTCTCCTTCTGTTGACCAGTTGGGGGTTGAAGACGGGTATAATGCTTTTTCTTCTGCTACTTTTGCTGCTTGTGCTGTTCCAGGTGGTTTTTCCAAGACTGTTACTTGGTTAGTAGATGTCAACTGCATCGCAAATTCAAGGGTTTTGACAGATGCTTCATAAAATTTAGGCGTTGTTTCTTGTCGCACACACGCAAACATTAAAAATTTAGTTGGTTTATTTTTTAACGGATCAGAAGACTTTAATTTGTCTATACTATCCAACATTTCTGTCATTCCTATACTTTTTACCCAGTCATTGTTTGTAGGAGAGTCCGCAAAGTTGTCTGGTATATAAGGAGAATCAGGGTTGTTATTTTTATATATTCCAATTTTTGATTTCTCTTTAACACCTCGTCTTTGTTGAAAGTAACGACGCATAAAATTCAATGTTTCATTTATATAATATCCTTCTTTACACGTGTCTAATACATTCTGTACTTTTTGAATAATATCTTTAATAATTTGAGGAGGATAATTTTTACCATATTTTGTTGTTATAATATTAATTGCACTCTTTTCACCAGTTAATGCGGATTTTAACATAAATCCTGTAATACTTTCATTTTCCCCTGTCTTTAAACCTTTGCTACTGCCAACCGGTAATTCCTTTCCATCAATTTCTATTGTACTATTTTTCCAAATTTCATCTGGGTTTTCACGCCCGCCCATATCACAAACAGTTAAATAACCATTTCCGATTTTAAGTGTTATAAACAAATGCCCTCTTGATGACTCTGGATTATTCACCGTCGCTTTTATTCTACCATCTTTTACTCGTTTTTTATTAATAATATCTAATAGGTTCAAAAAATTATCTTTGGTTGGTTCATTATTAAACTGTGTTATCGCATTTGGGACATTATACGAACTATCATAAGTATTATCACGAAAAATAAGTAAAGGATTTATATAATCAATTACATTTATTTCCTTTAATCCATAATTATTTGACGAGTTCTTAGCGATATTAAAGTCTTTACTATACAATTCTTTCACTTGGTGTATTTTGGGCTTGAGTTTTTTATCATCTATAAAATAATCAATTGCTTGTATTATGACACCAGCGTCATCTTTGTTTTTGTTAAGCAATGTATATGTTTTTCCACTACCAGAATATCCATACCCAAAACACGCTATGTGATATCCCATCTCTATTTGGTCAAAGGTTGTTTCTTTTAAGTTATTAAATAAATATTCGTTGTTTTTGTCGGGTTCAAACACATCATAGTATGGTCCTTTATTTCCGCCTTTATTTCCGCCTTTATCTCCGTCTTTACTATATATAACACGTTTACTACCAACCTCTCCGTAAATGTTATATTTTATTGGTATCACTTCCTTATCATTCTCCTTTTGTAGCGAACCCCCTTTTACACGAATAAATACACGCACCGAGCCATTTAAATCCTCATATGTTCCAATTAATTCTTTGTGATATTCAATCATTTGCTTTAAAAAATCTTGAATTATAACACTTGACTTACCGTCTGTTGGGTTATACTTTTTTTTTAGCGAATCTATTAATGCTGTCTTTTGGGTTTGGGTTTCGGATTGGGTTTTTGGGATACCATAATACGGTAAATAATATGTTGTTATGTTGTCGGGGTCGTTTTTCATATACTTCGGCCTAACATTCTTAATATAGTGGTTTATTACTGACATCACATCGGCCGTGCATCTATCCCCGCAGCTTTTACAAACCTCATTTATTTTTGACTCATACTTTGTTTCGTCGTATGTCGCAATATCTTCCATAACACCTTCACCATTTAATCCAGCACAAAATTCTTTTACTTTATTATCATTCAGAACCATTTTTTCATTTATTTGAATAAGTGTATCTGCCAAGTTATCATATAATTTCTCGGTTTCTTGGATTTTTTTATTATCATTTTCATTTTTTGTTTGTTGTAAAGTCGCAAGT
>Ga0194133_10002665_pt1 | contig 27131 bp, 19 predicted proteins | sample TA2KigOf40mmetaG_FD_155448 | JGI IMG/M metagenome (GOLD analysis project Ga0194133, IMG submission 155448) | Freshwater microbial communities from Lake Tanganyika, Tanzania - TA2015055 Kigoma Offshore 40m | ecosystem: Environmental > Aquatic > Freshwater > Lake | place: Tanzania: Lake... | reverse complement strand
GCCGAATACACCGGCTTCACACAAGACGGCTGGAAGAAAAAAAAGAAGAAGAAAAAGGGCAAGTTGCGAAACAAAGACAAGGCCCGCAGAGATTTCACGTTGCCGCCTGACGACCCGCACGGCCCCGACCGTGTCACCCAAAACGCCTAAGGCTTTTAAGCCTTAGTTAGCCAGAACTCCGCTTTTAGGTCGGGGTCAGATTGGGTTGGTTCACCAGACCCCTTGGCTTGATGCATGGCCGTGGCCAGCACCTCACTAGCGATGGTGGCAGCGTGCTCTTCTATGGCCTGAGCCGTTTGTGGCTCGCTTGACCACCATGAGAGCTCGATTCGGTCACTGACCTCTAACCCAGAAGCTTTTCTCGCCTCTTGTACTAACCGAATGACCTCTCGCGCCAACCCCGTCCTCTTTAACTCAGGTGTCAAAGTGAGATCTAGCGCAACGGTTTCGCCTGCATTGCTGGTCACCGCCCACCCTTCGCGGGGTTGCTCGGTCACGATCACATCGTCGGCATCGATCTTCACCTCAGCTAACCCAGGTGTTGTCAGCTGCGTTTTTATCTGGGCATAGCCGTTTGTTCGCAGTTGGTGAGCTAATTCAGGCGCGTTTGCCGCAGATATTGCTTTGGCTACCCCTTGGGTGTCACCGCCGAATTTCGCGCCCAGATTTCGAAAGTTCGGCTTTATGTTCACTGTCACTAAGTCACTCGAGGCGGCTAAGTCACTTACCGCCATGATGTTGAGCTCTTCGGCTAACTCATCTCGCAACTCTTGAGGCAGACCTGCCCAGCCAACTGCCGATACAAGGGCCCGTGACAAAGGCTGGCGAACTCGCATCTTGCTAGCGGCTCTTGCACCCCGACCGAGCTCAGTCAATCGCCTAACCAGATTTACCTGCTCACTTAAACCTGCGACGACCAAACTTGGTTCATAGGCAGGCCATTGGGCAAGGTGTACCGAAATTGCCTCACCTTCAACCGGGGCAAAAAGATCTTGCCAAACCTTCTCGGTGATAAATGGCGTGAACGGGGCCATTGCTAAGGTCACCATGCGCAAGACCTCGTGCAAGGTTGCTAGCGCGCTTGCCTCACCTGCCCAGAAACGCCTTCTCGTTCTGCGCACGTACCAGTTCGAAAGGTCGTCTACGTACTCAGCGAGCAACCTGCCTGCACGTTGGGTGTCGAAGTTCGCTAAGCATTCGTCAACTTCATGGACGACTTCTTGGGCCCGAGAGATCGCCCACCTGTCCATGATTGGGCGCTGCGCAACCGGCGGTGCCGATGAATACGGTGGCTCGCCCTCGCTGACTCGGCCGTATAAAGACAGAAACGAGGCGGTGTTCCAGTAAGTCAGGAGCACTTTGCGAACCACATCGTCGATGTTTTGGTGGCCAAGGCGACGTGACTGCCACGGCGAACCAGCGGCCAACATGAACCAGCGCACGGCATCAGCACCGTGCTCGTCCATCAGTGCGATTGGTTCCAAAACATTGCCTAGGTGCTTGCTCATCTTGCGGCCTTTGTCGTCCAAGATGTGTCCAAGGCAAAGCACGTTTCGATAACTCGACTTATCGAAGACGGCCGTGCTGATCGCCATCAAGGTGTAGAACCAGCCACGCGTCTGGTCAAGGGCCTCGCAAATGAAATCAGCCGGGAATGCCCGCTCGAACTCGTTCTTGTTGGTCAAGGGGTAGCCCCATTGCGCAAAAGGCATCGCACCCGAGTCGTACCAAACGTCGATCACCTCAGGTACCCGAGTCGCCCTTTCGCTACAAACAGGGCACGCGAAAGTAATTTCGTCTACGAAAGGCCGATGCGGCTCTAGATCGCTTAAGTCTTTGCCAGCTAGTGACCCGAGCTCAGCCAAAGATTCGACCACCGTGAAGTGCTCTTGCGGGCAGACCCAAATTGGCAAAGGGGTTCCCCAAAAACGATTTCGCGAAAGCGCCCAATCAACGTTGTTGTTAAGCCAATCGCCGTAGCGACCCCACTTAGTTGACTCGGGGTGCCAGTTAGTCGCTTCATTCTCACGCAACAACGCAGGCTTGATATCGGTGGTCTTTATGTACCAAGCAGGTTGTGCGTAGTACATAAGTCGCGTGTGACAACGCCAGCAATGTGGGTACTGGTGCTGATAGATCTCTTCGGCAAAGAGCACCTTGCGATTAGCTAGATCTTCGATCAAAACTGGGTCAGCGTCTTTAAAGAACATCGTGCCGACCAGCTTCAGTGAATCGTCAAATGTTCCATCAGCTCGGACGGGGTTTAACACGGGTAGGCCAACTCGGCGCCCGATAGCCATGTCTTCGGCACCGAATGCCGGTGCTAGGTGCACCAAACCAGAGCCATCTTCGGCGGTTACGTAGTCAGCGTTAACAACCGAGAAGGTTGCCTCAGAATGATCGGTGACACTTACCAACTCGAAGGGTCGTTGGTAGCGACTACCAGTTAGCTCCCGACCTTTGAACTCAGCAATCGTGACGAAACCCTCGCCTAGCAAATGTTCGGCGCGGCTTCTCGCTACTAAGAAAACCTCGCCGTCGCTTGCGCCTGCTCGGTGGGCGAGCACGTAATCAAGCGCGGGGTTGGCAGCGACGGCGGTGTTTGAAATCAGAGTCCAGGGGGTAGTCGTCCATACCAACAGGCGCGCATTCGGGTGTGCGTCAAATATGGGGCCTGCGGTTAGCGGCAACTGTACGTAAACCGAGCGGTCGTCGACTTCTTCATAACCTTGCGAAAGCTCGTGATCAGAAAGAGTTGTGCCACAACGTGGGCAATAGGGGCCAACTCGAAAGTCCCTAACTAGCAAACCTTTGTCAAACATCTGCTTTAGCGACCACCAAACTGACTCGACGTAGCTTGGCGCCATCGTGTAATAGGCATCTTTGAAATCGACCCAGTAACCCATGCGTTCGCTCATCGCGACGAACTCGTCCACGTGTCTTAAAACTGACTCTCGACACTTTTCATTGAACTTCGCAATTCCGAATTTCTCTATGTCACCTTTGCCTGAGAATCCGAGTTCTTTTTCGACGAAGAGCTCGACAGGTAGCCCGTGACAGTCGAACCCTGCGCGCCTAGGTACGTGCCGACCTTTCATCGTTCGATATCGGGGGAATATGTCTTTAAACACGCGCGCCTCGACATGGTGGGCGCCGGGGCTGCCATTTGCGGTGGGCGGGCCTTCGTAGAAGACCCACGGCTCGTCACGTTCGGTCTGGCTCAGTGATCTTTCGAAGATGGAGTTTTTGCTCCAGAAGTCGAGCACTTCGTGATCGAGGCGAGGCAAGTCCACTTTCGGTGGAACCTCGCGATACAAGTTACCTCCGAAGACGGTGTTATTTCAGATTACGCGAGGATAGCCATCATGACGACCAAACCGGCTTCGCAGTTGAGCCCTCAGCGGGTCTGGTTATTGGCCGGCTCGGTGGCCTTAACCGTCGTCTTAATCGATCAGTTAGCCAAGTTGTGGGCGGTTGCAAACCTCGAAGGGCGCTCACCAATTGTTGTCTTGGGTTCACTCTTTGGCGAAAACGTCGGGCCGGTCTTTCAGTTACGAGTCATCAGAAATGCTGGCGCCGCCTTCGGGCTTGGCGCGTTCGGGCCTGCATCTACCTTGGTGCTTTCGGTAATCGCGATAGTCGTTGTCGTCGTCTTGATTCGCTTCGTCACTCGAATCAAAGACCCTTGGTGGGCTTTAGCCCTAGGGCTAGTACTAGGTGGGGCACTGGGTAATTTGATAGATCGCTTGACGCGAGAACCAGGTTTCTTGCGTGGCCGCGTAGTCGATTTCTTTGAGCTGCCTAACTTTCCAATATTTAACGTCGCTGATCTGTCACTGACTTGTGCGGTCATAATCATTTTGATTCTTACCATCAAGGGCCGCAGCTGGGGTTGAGAAGTTCCAGCATCTTTTGGCTCAGGCAATTGTGATCGAAGTCTTGTACCAAGATGACGACGTCATCGTCATCAACAAACCTGCAGGCGTGGCGGTGCACCCTTCACCTGGGTGGGGTGGCCCCACCGTCGTCCAAGCACTTGCCGAACAAGGCGTGCTTTTAAGTTCAGCGGGTGCAAGTGAGCGCGAAGGGGTGGTTCATCGACTAGACGCAAATACCACCGGGGTGATGGTGCTGGCGAAATCCGAACGCGCATTCAAAGACTTGAAAGATCAATTTCGAGACCGAGAAACGGCCAAGGTTTATCACGCGCTTGTCCAAGGCCACATCACCCCGTCCACCGGCACGGTGGATGCACCAATCGATAGACACCCAAAGCATGGTGAGCGATTTGCGGTTGTTTCGACTGGTCGCGACAGCCTCACCCATTACCAAACCTTGGAGGCATTTCGCGGTGCGAGCTTGATCGAAGTAGATCTTGAGACAGGGCGCACGCACCAAATTCGAGTTCACATGTCAGCCATCGGACACCCTTGCGTCGGCGACACTCTCTATGGCGCGGATCCGAAGTTCGCGAAGACCCTTGGGCTAGACCGACAGTGGCTTCATGCCTCAAAGCTCACTTTTCGTCACCCTTCTACCGGCGAACCCATGACGTTCGAAAGTGAATATCCGAAAGACCTTGTCGCGTCGCTTGCCCGCCTACGAGCAGACAACTAGGGTGCAAATCGACTTAAGGGGCTAAAAACCGCAGTGGCTAATCGAGATTCTTTCGCACATTTGCACGTGCACTCCGAATACTCGATGTTGGACGGGGCCGCTCGGCTCTCTGATCTATTTGAAGAGGCGGCTCGACTTGAGATGCCAGCCCTCGCTCTTACCGATCACGGCTACATGTTTGGTGCTTACGATTTTTACAAGGCTGGGCATGCCAAAGGTGTCAAACCCATCATTGGTGTTGAGGGTTATTACGCGCCGCAGGGTCGCAAGGTCAAGTCACCGATCGAATTCGGGGGTGAGGTTCGCTCTCTAGAAGACCCCGATCAAAATGTTGGACGCGGTAAATCTGCCTACACCCACATCACACTTTGGGCCGAAACCACCGAAGGAATGCACAACCTGTTTCGGCTGGTGAGCTTGGCAAGTATCGAGGGCTACTACCACAAGCCGCGGATGGACAAAGAGCTTTTGTCAACTTATTCAAAGGGCATCATCGCCTCAACTGGCTGCCCTTCTAGTGAAGTTAATCGTTGGCTACAGGCCGACAACTACGTAAAAGCCGTAGCCACCGCGTCAGAACTAAAAGACGTTCTAGGCGAAGGCAATCTGTTCGTCGAGGTCATGGATCACGGCCTTAACATCGAAAACAACCATCGCGCGGGTCTTTTGAAACTCTCAAAAGAGCTTGCATTGCCGCTGGTTGCAACCAACGATGTTCACTACACCCACGCCAGTGACGCCACGGTGCACGAGGCCTTGTTGTGTGTGGGCACTAGAAGCCAAATGAGTGACCCGAATCGATTCAAGTTTGACTCACAAGAGTTCTACCTAAAGACCTCGGCCGAGATGCGAGAGCTCTGGCGAGAACTCCCCGAGGCATGCGACAACACTTTGCTCATCGCTGAGCGTTGCAGTGCGAAGTTCACCGAAGGTGCGAATTTGATGCCTAATTTCGCCGTTCCAGCAGGCGAGACAGAAGAGTCATGGCTTGTTAAAGAAGTCGAAGCTGGGTTACACCGCAGGTTCCCAAGTGGCGTGCCGGCTGAGCACCGTGAGCGTGCCAATTTCGAAGTAAGCGTTGTCACCCAAATGGGTTTCCCAGGCTACTTTTTGGTAATCGCCGATCTGGTCAGCCATGCCAAGTCAAATGGAATCCGAGTGGGCCCTGGCCGAGGCTCAGCAGCCGCGTCAGTCATTTCGTTCGCGTTAGGAATCACTGAATTAGACCCGATAGCCCACGGACTCTTGTTCGAGAGGTTCTTAAACCCCGAGCGTGTTTCGCTTCCTGACATCGACATTGATTTTGATGAGCGCCGAAGGGGCGAGGTCATCAAATACGTCACCGACAAATACGGTGAAGAGCACGTCGCGCAAATCGTCACTTACGGAACCATCAAAGCCAAGGCTGCCGTGAAAGACGCAGCACGTGTGCTCGGGTTTCCTTACGCGTTATCTGACCGAATCACCAAATTGATGCCGCCACCGATCATGGGCAAAGACGTATCCCTGGCAGGAATGTTCGATAAGAAAGACCCTCGCTACGGCGAAGCCGCCTCGCTAAGAGAGTTATTCGAGGCAGACCCAGATGCCAACTCGGTAATTACTACGGCTCGTGGCTTTGAAGGTTTGAAGCGCCAACCCGGTGTTCACGCAGCCGGGGTGATCATGTGTCGAGAGCCATTGACCAATGTCATCCCAGTTTGGCGCCGTGAACTTGACGGTGCCGTGATTACGCAGTTCGACATGGTTGCTTGCGAATCTCTCGGGCTACTAAAGATGGACTTCCTCGGGCTTCGAAACCTTTCGGTGCTAGACGATGCCCTAGAGAACATTCAGGCAAACCGCAGCGAAAAAGTCGTCCTGGAATCTCTGTCACTAGACGATTCGGCAACTTATGAGTTGCTCTCGCGTGGTGAAACCCTCGGTGTCTTTCAGTTGGACGGGGCCCCAATGCGTGCGCTGCTGCGCTCAATGAAGCCAGACAGGTTCGAACACATTTCTGCAGTCCTCGCCCTTTACCGACCAGGGCCAATGGGTGCTAACGCGCACAACGACTACGCCGATAGAAAGAACGGCCGCAAACCCGTGGTTGCGATTCATCCTGAGCTGGCAGAGCCGCTGTCGGACATTCTTTCTGACACTTACGGGTTGATCGTCTATCAAGAACAGGTAATGGCCATTGCCCAGCGTGTGGCGGGTTACTCACTTGCCAAGGCAGATCTTCTTCGCCGTGCGATGGGCAAGAAGAAGAAATCCATCCTTGACAAAGAATTCATTCCGTTTCGCGAAGGAATGCTCGCTAACGGCTACTCCGAAGGTGCCGCGCAAGTTTTGTGGGAGCTTCTCGTCCCATTCTCTGACTACGCGTTCAATAAGGCTCACACGGCTGGCTACGGCTTGGTTTCTTATTGGACTGCCTACCTAAAAGCCAACTACACCTCTGAGTACATGGCTGCACTCTTGACAAGCGTTCGTGACGACAAAGACAAGATGGCTTTGTACCTAAACGAATGTCGCCGCATGGGTGTGAAGGTCTTACCACCTGACGTGAACGAATCCAGTCACGATTTCACCCCCGTGGGCACCGACATCCGTTGTGGGCTGGCTGCAATCAGAAATGTCGGCGATAACGTGGTAGATCTCATCGTCAAGGCTCGTGAAAACCACGGCAGGTTCGACGAGTTCTATGACTTCTTACAAAAAGTCGACCAGGGGGTGTGTAACAAACGAACTATCGAGTCATTGATTAAGGCGGGCGCATTCGACTCACTTGGCCACACCCGCAAAGGTTTGACGAATATTCACGTCGAGGCAATTGACGGCATCATCGAAACTAAGCGAGCAGAATCAATCGGTCAATTCGATTTGTTCGCAGACATAGATGCTGATTCCAAAGACGCAGTACTAGGTGAAACCAAGCCAATTATCGGAATAACCGAATGGGACAAACCAGTGCTATTGGCCTTCGAGCGCGAAATGCTTGGCCTCTACGTCTCTGATCACCCTTTGTTGGGCATCGAGCATGTACTCATACAACACAGGGACGTTTCGATAGCAGGCCTGCATGGCGGTGAACGTCAAGACGCTGACATCGTCTCGGTGGCCGGTCTGGTTAGCAGCGTGCAAAGAAAAGTGACAAAGAAGGGAGCATCTTGGGCGATGGTCACCCTAGAAGACCTCGACGGTGCAATCGAGGTTTTGGCCTTCCCACAGGTTTACGCGTCAATCGGCACCTTGCTGGTAGAAGATTGCGTTCTGGCTTTGCGATGCAAGGTCGAACAACGAGAGGGCGAAGCCGTTCGACTCGTTGCCCTTGAGGCAGAAGCCCCCGACATAGGGGCGACACAAAGTGGGCCGATCTTGGTGCGAATACCGATGAACAAGTGTGTACCGCCAGTGATTGAGAAGTTCCAAGAGGTTTTGGCCACGCACCCGGGCACCATCGAAGTTCGCATGCAGTTAATCGACGGCGCGAAGGTGACCGTCATGAAACTCGATGAGAAGTTTCGGGTGACCCCAACGCCAGCGCTTTTTTCAGACTTAAAGGCGCTTTTGGGCCCGAGTTGCCTTGCGGGGGCGGCTTAAGAAAACCAACTTCTAGTTGGTTGAGTGCGTTACCTGCATCATTTGCGGCGCCGGCACGCTCGGTAGCTGCTCAGCCAATGTGATCTCTCGGCGCATGAAATCGATTCCTAATTTGAGCCTCGAACAGGCGTCGCTGCACTGCAATAGTGACTGGCGTTCGCGTACTTCTAGCAACACCGAAGAGGTGATTGCGTAAGAAAGATCAACCGGGTTGTTAGGCACTGGCAGCCCTGCGTCGTTTCCGCCGAGCCAACCCTGGGTGACCCCTCGATACTCCAGCAATAACGCCTGTGCGGTTTCGACTAATTCGGGCGCACAAACCCCTGAATCGTCTGGCAAATCGGTAACCGAGGCGGTCAAGTAACTGCGGCTTTCGGTATCTACATCTTCTAGTTGGAATCTGGGGCCGCCTAAAACGGTGATGAAGTATTCGCCCTCAGGAAGGTCTGTCACTTGTTGCAACTGCGCCGTCGTGCCTACTGGGTAGAGGGTTCGTGCGGCCTGTTCGCCTACCTCCCACCCGTCCTTTATGGCAACGATGCCAAAACAGCGCCGGTTTTGGGGCTGTGACTTCAGATCCACGATCAACTGGCGATAGCGGGGTTCGAAGATACGAAGTGGCAGCACCATGCCGGGCACGAACACCGTCGAAAGAGGAAACAACGGCAATGAACCCAGGCTTGAATCCGCGCTACCTGCAGTTGGCACGCCAAAACCATAAGTGAGATTCGGCAATTTCACAGCGCGGGCGCGAAAGAAGGTGTCTTGGCTGCACGTACACAATGACCGGGTGACTTCGCCAATTCCACTGCCAACCCCAACGCCAACGCCAACGCCAACGCCTGCAATCACCCCGAACTTAAGCGAGTTTCGCCTTATTGCACAAGGCGCCAAGGTCATCCCCGTTTGGACGAGATTCCTCGCCGATGACCTGACCCCGGTAAGCCTCTATCGCGCGCTGGCGGCAGAGGTGCCCGGGTCTTTCTTGTTCGAATCGGCAGAGAACGGCAAGTCTTGGTCTCGCTACTCGTTCGTTGGCCTAGGTGCTGTGGCAGTTCTTACTGCAAACGGCCCGCTGGCTAAGTGGTCGGGCCGAGTGCCCGTAGGGCTAGATCATCACGGTGATTTCTTAAGTTTGTTGCGACAAGCCGTTGCACTTCTTCACACCCGAGCCGACGATTCCCTCCCGCCATTTACCGGCGGCTTGGTTGGCTACCTCGGGTTTGACGTGGTTCGCCACGTCGAACAATTACCTAAGCAGACCTCAAACGATGAAGAAGTGCCGGACGGGGTCTTTTGGCTGGTGACAGATCTTGCGGTACTCGATCATCACGACGGCCACTTGACGCTAATAGCAAACGCGATCAATTTTGACGGTACTGACCAAGGCGTTGACGAGGCGTGGGCTAGCGCTTGTGAGCGCTTGGCGAAAATGAAATCCCAACTTGAGTTTGCCCCAGCCGCCAAGCAACCAAGCAGACCCTCATCAGCCGAAAAAAGTAAAGGCGTTTTGACACGAATCACCAAACCCGATCAGTACGTGAGCTCAGTCAGGCGAGCCCAGGCTCATATTCAGGCTGGCGATGCGTTTCAAATCGTGCTTTCGCAGCGCTTTGAAGTAGAGGCCCCAACTGACCCCCTTGATATATATAGAGCGCTCAGGGCCACGAACCCTTCGCCGTATCTCTATTTTCTGCGCGTACCCAACCAAGAGAGCCCGCCAAAATCAATGTTCGCCATAGCTGGCTCGAGCCCTGAGGCTTTGGTGACCCTAAGTCAGGGGCGCCTGAAGATGCACCCGATCGCTGGAACAAGGCCAAGAGGCACAGATTCAATTGATGATGCGCGAATCGAACAAGACCTTCTCGAAGATGAAAAAGAAAGGTCAGAACATCTTATGCTGGTAGACCTCGGTCGAAACGATTTGTCGAGGGTTAGCACACCAGGCAGTGTGAGCGTCACGGAGTTCATGAAGGTCGAGAAGTACAGCCACGTGATGCATCTGGTTTCAACTTTAGAGTCAGAGCTAGCCCAAGGTGTTGACCCTGTCACCGCGGTGATGGCCACCTTTCCGGCAGGAACTCTTTCAGGCGCCCCGAAAGTTCGCGCCATCGAAATAATCGACGAACTTGAACCTGTTGGGCGGGGTGTTTACGGCGGGGCGGTCGGTTATTTTGATTTCGCGGGGAATGCTGATATGGCAATAGCGATTCGAACTGCAGTGGCATTCGCCGATCGAGTAGCAGTACAAGCTGGGGCTGGTGTCGTGCTCGACTCAGTACCTGAGAGAGAAGATGCTGAATGCCAAGCCAAAGCCCAGGTAGTTATTGATGCAATTGCCCGCGCGAAAGCAGGCCTGAATTGACAACGCGCAACAAGGTTTGGGCCGCATTCATATCTGCGCTTTTAGCCGGGGCGGCACTTTTGTGCTTACCCCAAGTTTGGGTGAGGCTAGAACTAATCGAGCCAGGCCTGCCTGTGGTCGAAGAGCCCCTTACTGGCTCAGCCATCGCGCAGATCGGGTCACCGGCGCTATTGGTCGTTCTAGCTGCCTCATTGGCTCTACTGGCGATCCGCGGATTCTTAATCTATTTAATCGTTTTCTTCTGGTTGGGTGCGGGCGGGGCTAGTGCATACGTGGGCTTGAGTTTCTTGCTAGATCCGTCACAGTCAGGCGTTGATGCCGCCCAATCAACGCTTTCTAGTCAAGGTGAGATCTCGGTTGCTGGCGTTTCGTACGTCACAGCGTCGATTTACACGATCGCCTGCGTTGGGGTTCTAGTAGTTGCCACCTGGCTAGCGGTAACAGCCAGAAAGCGGGTAGCCGAGAGCCAAAAAGCTACGAAGTACGAGCGTGATTCATACCGCACCGGTGCTACCGACCACCTAGCTATTTGGGACGCACAAGATGCCGGGTTAGACCTCACAAAAGGCACCCAGAAGCCGTGATGCCAGAATATCTTTCGTGAACGCTTACGGCCAAAAATCAGAAGAATCTGAGTCGGAAGAAAAAGACAATCACGGTCAGTCTTTAGCTTCGTGGGTGACAGTCTTTCTGATAATCGTGGCTTTTGCCGTCGGAACACTTGCCGTCATTCTCGGGGCCTGGGCATGGTTTTGGGGCTGCGTAGCTTTGGTTTTCGTTGCCTTGGTCGTTGGCAAGATTTTGCAAGTCATGGGGTTCGGAGCTAAGTAATAGTCCGCACCCAGGTAAGTTTCTTAAACGACATGCTCTCAAGCGTGCGAGCGGATCTCTCGGTTCGTCAAGCCAAGGTTGCACTCGAAGAAGTAAAGAGATTGGCTGATTTGGCCAGACCGCCGCGCGATGTCATCAGCGCCCTAAGCGGGCCCGGGGTCGCAGTGATCGCTGAGATCAAACGCGCATCACCGAGCAAGGGGCACCTAGCAGACATAGCTGACCCAGTGAAGTTGGCCGAGCAATACATCGCAGGCGGGGCTTCGATGGTGAGCGTTCTCACTGAACCTTCGAAATTTGAAGGCAGCATGCAAGACCTGAAAGAAGTTGCCAACGCCGTCGAAGTGCCCGTCTTATGCAAAGACTTCATCTTGACGAGTTACCAACTGTGGGAGGCACGTGCAGCCGGTGCCGACGCAGCCCTATTGATAGTGGCAGCGCTAGACCAAAACGCACTAGTTGCCTTGATCGAGAGAGCACAATCAATCGGCCTCATACCTTTGGTTGAGGTGCACGACGTAGATGAGCTCGACAGAGCAGTTGCCGCAGGTGCCCAGATCATTGGTATCAACGCTCGTAATCTTCATTCGTTAGAGATTTCACGAGAGTCCGTCGTGCGGCTTGTTCCGAAGGTGCCAGATGAGCTCATTACCGTTGCTGAGTCAGGCATTCGAGGGCCTCACGACTTGCTCTCATACGCGTACGCAGGCGTTGATGCTGTGTTAGTCGGGCAATCCCTTGTGAAAAGTGGCGACCCGCAAGCGATGGTGCATGAGTTGGTTACCGCAGGGGCACACCCGTCGGCTCGCCATGCCAGATCGTGACTGCTGCAACTAGACACCAAGAAGCCCAGCAGCTAGTCGAACAGCCGGTCGGTCACTTTGGCCGTTTCGGTGGTCGTTTTGTTCCCGAAGCCTTGATTAGTGCGCTCGATGAACTTGATGTCGCTTATCGAAGTGCACTCTCTGAACCAAACTTTCGCGCAGAACTCGATTCGCTTTTGCGGGATTTCGACGGTCGTCCTACTGCTCTGACTAACGCAAAGCGGTTTGGTGCTGAGTGCGGCGGTGCGACAATATTGTTAAAACGTGAAGACCTAAATCACACCGGATCTCACAAGATAAACAACGTGCTCGGGCAAACCCTGCTGACCAAACGGATGGGTAAGACGCGAGTCATCGCCGAGACAGGCGCCGGCCAGCACGGGGTCGCAACCGCAACGGCAGCCGCGTTGATGGGGCTTGATTGCGTTGTTTATATGGGTGAAGAAGACACCAGGCGCCAAGCCTTAAACGTCACAAGAATGAAGTTGTTAGGTGCTGAAGTAGTGCCCGTTACTACTGGCAGCCGAACACTCAAAGACGCGATAAACGAGGCCATGCGTGATTGGGTAACTAATGTCGAAAGCACCCATTACGTGTTAGGCACCGTTACCGGCCCGCATCCGTTTCCTTCTATGGTGCGGGAGTTTCAGCGGGTCATCGGTGACGAGGCCAGGGCGCAAGTTCTTGAAAACTTTGGCAGGCTGCCAGACGCAGTGGCTGCATGCGTAGGTGGTGGCTCGAATGCGATCGGCATCTTCGCACCTTTCATCGATGACGAATCGGTGCAACTGCATGGCTATGAAGCAGGTGGCGACGGGGTGGCAACTGGTTTTCATGCGGCCGCGATAAGCGGTGGCACCCCCGGGGTTTTGCACGGTGCTCGCTCTTACGTGCTACAAGACGACGACGGACAAACCCTTGAGAGCCACTCAATCTCGGCTGGTTTGGATTACCCGGGCGTCGGGCCAGAACACGCCTTCTTGCATGAGAGCGGACGGGTGCAGTACCACCCAGTAACTGACACAGAAGCAATGAATGCATTTTCGAAATTAGCCAAGACTGAAGGAATATTGCCTGCCATTGAAACTGCGCACGCATTAGCAGGTGTCATGACGCTAGGCAAACAACTCGGGCCAGATGCAATCATCTTGGTCAACTTGTCTGGCCGCGGCGATAAAGATGTAGAGACCGCACAGAGGTGGTTTCAGCAAGGGCAGCAGTAATGAATCAGCTCACCGAGTCTTTTTCACGCGCCAGGGCTGAGAACCGTGCGTTGTTGATTGGCTATTTGCCGGCAGGGTTTCCTGATTTCGAAAGTTCGCTACTTGCCATTGAAACGTTGGTTACCTCAGGAGTTGACGTTGTCGAAATCGGTCTTCCCTATAGCGACCCACTGATGGATGGCCCTGTTATTCAACGAGCGGTTGAGATGGCTTTGGCAAACGGCATCACGACTTCGAAGGTGCTTGAGTTAGCAGCCGAAGCCACAAAATTCGGCGCGCCGATCTTGGTCATGTCTTATTGGAATCCAATCGAGCGCTTCGGGTTAGGGCGTTTCGCTCGCACTCTTGCCGCAGGCGGGGGTGTTGGGGTAATCACGCCAGACCTAACGCCTGAAGAAGCAACACCTTGGGTCGATACCACTAATGAGTTCGGGCTTTCTCGGGTTTTTTTGGTGGCCCCGACCACCACACCTAACCGCGTGGCAGAGATTGCATCAATAACCAATGGATTCATCTATGCAGCGTCTTTGATGGGGGTGACTGGTGTGCGAGACCAGGTTGCAAGTCGCCCGCGCACCGACGCGGGTCAATCTGACCGCGCTTTCGACTTGGTTCGGCGCATCAAAGAGGTCAGTGACACCCCTGTCGCGGTTGGCATCGGGATCTCGAGTGCACAACAGGTCAAGGCGACTGCCGCTTATGCCGATGGGGTCATCGTTGGTTCACTGTTAGTAAAGACGATTGCAGAGGCAATTGACTCCAACTCAGGTGACTTTTCACCAGCCGTGCGCTCACTGGGCCCGCTCGTGGCAGAATTAGCAGCAGCGACGAAAGGGACAAGTTGAATCAATCGCGTGAAGCTCGAGAAAAGGCAGCCGAAGCTCGAGCATTGCTACAAGCTGGTGAAGACCGCCGGGCCAGAAACATACGTATCGCGAGTTTCGTTGGCGTCGGTGTCGTGGTGGCTGCGATTGTGGGTGTTGGTTTCTTCGTTGCACAAAGTGAGCGCACTAGCAAAACCAGCGTTGACGCAAATGCGAAGTTGCCCCCAGGCGTCACCGCGCCTTATTTCGGTGCCCCAGTTGGTGACTTCAAAGAGGGGGTCCCGACATTTGAGCTCTATGAAGACTTTCAGTGCCCTGCCTGTAAGCAATTCGAGCAAACAGGTGCAGGTGTGGTCTATAAAGCGGTGGACGAGGGCCGAATCAATCTGACGTTGCATCCGATGATCTTCATGGACTCAAACTTGCCCCAATCTCTGGACTCATCGCTTCGGGCGGTCAACGCTTGGGGTTGCGCAATCGAACAGGGCAAGACCCGCGAGTACCACGCCGCCGTTTTTGCTCTTCAGCAACCTGAAGGTGGCGTCGGCTACCCCGACGAGATTCTGAGCTTGGCAGCAGCAAGCGCGGGTCTTAGTGGTGATGCGCTTGCTCAATTTGAGTCGTGTCGAGAAGAGAAGCGATACGAACAGTGGGCGCGTAACTCACAAATCGCCGCTGAAGAGCGTGGCATCTTGGGAACCCCTAGTGCTCTTCTAAACAACGAGCAGTTACTCGATAGTTCGGTTTTGTTCGACCCGGCCGCGATAGACAAAGCAATCGAGTCAGCTACTAAGGCTCAAGCGCAAAATTGATAGGCGAGCGAGCCTTCTCGCTCCCGGGGGCAATACCTAGCCCGAGTGAATCGGTCTGGTACCTAGGCCCCGTCCCGTTTAGGGCTTATGCGCTGATCTTGGTTGCAGCGATCATCGTCGCTTACATAATCACTAATCGTCGTTATGTGAAGCGCGGTGGCCCGAGCAATGCGACATTAGATATCGCTTTCTGGGCAGTGCCATTTGGAATCATCGGTGGGCGCGTCTACCACGTGTTAACCGATTATCAGTTGTACTTCGGCCCAGGTCGTGACCCGCTTGATGCCTTGAAAATTTGGCAGGGCGGTCTAGGTATTTGGGGTGCGATTGCATTTGGTGCGCTCGGAGCCTGGGTTGGTGCAAGGCGGTGCGGTGTAACACTGCCGCCTTTTGCAGACGCACTTGCACCGGGCTTGGCAGTAGCCCAAGCGATCGGTCGCTGGGGCAACTGGGCGAATCAAGAATTATTTGGACGACCAACGGATTTACCGTGGGCTCTAGCAATCGATGCTAGAAATCGGCCGACCGGTTTCGAAAGTTTCGATACGTTCCACCCAACTTTTCTCTATGAGTCTTTGTGGTGCCTAGGTGTTGCCATCTTCATTGTCTGGGCCGATAGGCGATTCAAGTTAGGCCACGGCCGCGCTTTTGCACTTTATGTCTTCACCTATTGCCTAGGGCGTATTTGGGTCGAGGCTTTGCGGATCGACCCAGCCAATACCGTCTTTGGCTTACGAATAAATGTGTTAACCGCCGCTTTGGTCGGTCTAGGTGCTTTGGCATTTATCTTGATAAGCGCTAAGTTGCGCCCTGGCCCAGATACAGTCTTCTTTAGAGAGCAGGTCAAGCGCCCGTGACTGGTAAGACGCGTGACTAGCAAAGAAGTCGGGCACACCCACCGCGACGTAACGGGTGGCTGGCTACGTCCCGCTGTATTCGGCGCAATGGACGGGTTGGTATCTAACTTCGCATTGATGGCGGGCTTCGCCGGTGGTGCGAGTGCAGCCGGTGCCGGTACGCAAGAAGTCATATTGGCCGGCGTTGCGGGTCTACTAGCTGGCGCGTTCTCAATGGCCGTGGGTGAGTACGTCTCGGTGTCGAGCCAAGTTGAGATGGCTTACCAAGAAGTCGAAGTCGAAAGAAAAGAGTTACGAGATAACCCCGACGCAGAGCTACGAGAGTTAGCCCGACTCTGGGAGTCTCGTGGACTTTCACCCAAGCTTGCCTTAGAAGTCGCTACGGCCCTCACCAAAGATCCTGACGAAGCAGTGCGAGTTCACGTGCGAGAAGAGCTCGGTTTCTCAGTAGGTGACCTTCCTTCGCCGTGGGCTGCGGCAATTTCGTCTTTCGTGGCATTTTGCATCGGCGCGATCGTCCCGCTGCTCCCGTATCTGGTCTCGGCCTTGCCGTTTGGCGAATCGTTGGACATCGCCAACATCGGTTGGCTGATTGGCGTTTCGGCCGTTGGCCTTTTCATCGCTGGCGCACTTGTGTCGCGGGTCACCACGAGGTCTTGGTGGTATTCGGGCACCAGGCAGATGCTTCTAGGTGTGGCAGCAGCCGGATTGACTTATGCTGTTGGTTCGTTGATCGGAGCGAATCTCTAGAAGGTGTAACCAATCGTGACCAAGCGTTGGCCATTCGAGCCCATGGGTGGGCCGGCAGTCGGTTTGTACCACCCAAGTCGCGAACACGATGCCTGCGGGGTGGCGATGGTCACCTCTTTGACGGGGCGAAACGATCACGAGTTGCTAGAACTCGGGCTAACCGCGCTACGAAACCTCGATCACCGAGGGGCATCCGGTGCTGAAGTTGATTCTGGTGACGGCGCTGGCGTACTCACCACGATTCCAGACGAGTTCTTCCGATCGGTAACGAAATTCGATTTGCCTAAACCGGGTTTATATGCAGTCGGGCAGATGATGTTTGCTGGCAAAGACGGGGAGTCAGATGAATCATTCTTTAGCGCCGCCAAGTCAGAGTTCGAGAATCTATGTGAACTGCAAGGTTGCAAGGTCTTGGGATGGCGTGAAGTACCAATTGACGCAACTGGTGTCGGTAAGCAAGCACGGCGCACCATGCCGAGTTTCTGGCAAGTTTTTCTCACCCCCAAAGCGCCCGTCGCTAATGCGCTCGAGGTCGATCGCATCGTTTACCCACTTCGAAAACGTGCAGAGCACATCAAAGGTCTCTACATCGCGACTCTTTCGGCTCGCACGATCGTTTACAAGGGCATGCTCACCACCGACCAACTCGGCAATTTCTTCCCAGATCTTGCAGACGAGCGCTACCGAACCCGTCTGGCGCTAGTTCATTCGCGGTTTAGTACAAACACTTTTCCAGCGTGGTCTCTGGCACACCCGTACAGATTCATTGCCCATAACGGTGAGATCAATACGGTTCAAGGTAACCGTAACTGGATGCGGGCGCGCGAAGCTTTACTTGCGACTGAAACGATTCATGGTGAGATCGAAAATATCTTGCCAATTTGCACCAGCGGTGTTAGTGACTCTGCCAGCTTTGACGAGGTGTTAGAGCTTTTACACCTTGGCGGTAGATCTCTGCCGCATGCAGTGCTGATGATGATTCCTGAAGCGTGGGAGAACTCAAAAGATATGGACGAGGCGAGACGCGCCTTTTATGAGTACCACGCCACCTTGATTGAAGCTTGGGACGGCCCGGCGTGTGTGACGTTTACCGACGGCGAAGTCGTTGGTGCCGTGCTCGATAGAAACGGGCTTCGTCCGGGCAGATTCTGGGTGACAGACGACGGGTTGGTAGTGCTCGCAAGTGAAGCCGGTGTGCTCGATCTTGAACCAAGCAGCATCGTGCGCAAGGGGCGCTTGCAGCCGGGCAAGATGTTCTTAGTCGACACCAATGCTGGGCGCATCATCGAAGATTCCGAGGTAAAGGCCGAACTTGCCGCCAGACGGCCTTACCAAAAATGGTTGGACGAGGGCATAGTGATGCTCGAAGACTTGCCGCCTCGCGAACACGTCGTCCACTCTTCTTTGTCGGTTGCACGCCGGCAACAAACTTTCGGCTACACCGAAGAAGAGTTGCGCCTGATCTTGGCTCCGATGGCAAAGAACGGTTACGAACCCATCGGGTCAATGGGCACCGATACTCCGATTGCCGCGCTCTCAGACAGACCGCGGTTGTTATTCGATTATTTTCAACAGCTATTCGCGCAAGTGACGAACCCGCCGCTAGACGCCATTCGTGAAGAGATCGTGACGTCTTTAGCGACGCTCGTTGGTGTTGAGGGCAATTTGTTGTCAGAGACCCAAGAGCATTGCCAGCAAGTCTTGCTGCCCTTCCCGGTGATTGATAACGACGAACTAGCCAAGTTGGTGCATATAAACGACGATGGTGACCACCCGAGCTTCGCCGCGATCAAGATCTCTGGTCTGTACCCAGTTGCTAACGGGGGTGAAGGCCTAAGAGCGAGATTGGCTGAAATCTGTGCCGAAATTGACTCAGCCATCGCAAACGGTAAGCGGTTCATCGTTCTTTCTGACCGCGACAGCACAGCCGAGAAGGCGCCCATTCCATCGCTGCTGTTAGTTGGCGCGGTTCATCATCATTTGGTGCGAACCCGCCAGCGCACTCAGGTGAGTCTCTTCGTCGAAGCCGGCGACGTGCGAGAAGTCCATCACGTTGCCTTGCTAATTGGGTACGGAGCTGCGGCCGTAAACCCTTACCTAGCCATGGAAACCGTCGAAGACATGGTGCGCCGCGGTGCTTTAAGTGGTGTGGACGAAAACGCTGCGGTAAGAAATTTGGTCAAGGCACTCGGTAAAGGCGTGTTGAAAGTCATGAGCAAGATGGGTGTCTCAACCGTGGCCTCTTATCGAGGCGCGCAGATTTTTGAAGCAATCGGCCTCGGTGAAGAGATCATCGAGCCATACTTCACTGGCACTCCCTCACAACTTGGTGGTGTCGGTCTTGACGTGATCGCCGAAGAGGTGGCCCTACGCCACCGAATCGCGTACCCCCCAAGTGGCATCACTTCTGCCCACAGATCGCTTAATGCTGGTGGTGAATACCAGTGGCGCCGTGAAGGCGAGCCCCATTTGTTCGACCCTGAAACCGTGTTTCGACTGCAGCATTCGACCCAGACTGGCCAATTCGAGATTTTCAAGCAGTACACCGATCGGGTAAACGAACAATCGAAACGTTTGATGACTTTGCGTGGTCTCTTCAAGATTCGTGAGGGTGTGAACCAGCCAATCTCAATCGACGAAGTCGAGAGTGAAGAAAGCATCATCAAGCGTTTTTCTACTGGTGCGATGTCTTATGGATCGATATCAGCAGAGGCACATGAAACTTTGGCGATAGCAATGAACCGCTTAGGCGGTAAGTCCAACACTGGTGAAGGTGGCGAAGACCCTGAGCGTTACCTTGTCGATGAAAAGGGCGATCACAGGCGCTCAGCAATTAAGCAAGTCGCCAGTGGGCGCTTCGGGGTAACTAGTGAGTACTTAGTCAACGCTGACGACCTTCAAATCAAGATGGCCCAGGGTGCAAAACCCGGTGAGGGGGGTCAACTCCCCGGCAACAAGGTCTACCCGTGGATTGCCAAGACCAGGTACTCCACCCCTGGGGTAGGGCTTATTTCGCCGCCGCCGCACCACGATATTTATTCCATCGAAGATCTAAAGCAGCTGATTTTCGATTTAAAGAATGCCAACGATCGAGCGCGAGTACACGTCAAATTAGTAGCTGAAGTTGGGGTAGGCACAGTCGCTGCGGGTGTGACCAAAGCGAAGGCTGACGTTGTTTTGATCTCTGGTCACGATGGCGGCACCGGGGCTTCACCGCTTACTTCGTTAAAGCACGCTGGCGCCCCATGGGAGCTCGGCTTAGCCGAGACCCAGCAGACATTGATGCTCAACGGCTTGCGTGATCGCGTGGTAGTTCAAACAGACGGCCAACTAAAGACCGGGCGAGATGTGATCATCGCTGCTTTATTGGGCGCCGAAGAGTACGGCTTCGCGACCGCGCCATTAGTGGTCATGGGTTGTGTGCTCATGAGAGTTTGTCATCTAGACACCTGCCCGGTCGGTGTGGCGACCCAAAACCCCGAACTGCGCGAAAAGTTTCGTGGGCAGCCTGAGTTCGTCGAGAACTTCTTTCGTTTCATCGCTCGTGAAGTAAGAGAGCAGTTGGCCTTACTCGGGTTTAGATCCCTAGACGAAGCAATCGGACGGGTAGATCTACTCGACACCAAAGACGCAGTAGATCACTGGAAGGCCCAAGGGCTTGACTTAGGCAAAATCTTGGCTGAACCTGAGTCTTACTCACCTAACCAGCCCCGCCATCGCACCAGCTTTCAAGACCATGGCCTTGACGCGGTGCTTGATCGAGAGTTGATCGAGATATCTCGTCCGGCTTTGAGAACCGGTGACCCAGTAAGAGCGCAGTTCGAGATTCGAAACGTCGATCGCACTGTCGGCACCTTGCTGGGGGCAGAAGTAACACGCAAATATGGCGGTGAGGGGCTTCCAGCGGGCACCATTGATTTAACTTTTGTCGGCTCGGCTGGCCAATCTTTTGGGGCTTTCTTGCCGAGAGGCCTGACGCTGCGCCTCGAAGGTGACGCTAACGATTACGTGGCCAAAGGTCTTTCAGGTGGTCAGGTAATTCTTAGACCAGATCGCCAGGCCAAATTTGTGCCTCAAAGCAACGTGATTGCGGGCAACGTTTGTCTTTACGGCGCTACCGGCGGTGAGGCTTTCTTTAGTGGGGTAGTTGGCGAGCGCTTTGCCGTTAGGAATTCTGGGGCGCACGCAGTCGTCGAAGGAATCGGCGATCATGGGTGTGAGTACATGACCGGTGGGGTAGTCGTGGTTCTGGGCCAAACTGGTAGAAATTTTGCAGCTGGCATGTCTGGTGGTTTGGCATTTCTTTACGATGTCAACCCAGCAGCTATTAACCCAGAGATGGTTTCGCTTACTAAACCCACCTCAGAAGACTTAACGCTCATTCACAAATTGATCGTGCGCCACTTAGAAGAAACCGGCTCATCTTTGGCCAAATCGTTACTAGACGATTGGCAACAGGCGCAGTCTCGTTTCACCAAGGTCTTCCCTAAAGACTACGAGCGAGTTCTTAAGGCCAAGGCCATGGCAGAGGCGAACGGTGACGACGTAGTGGCAGCAATCATGGCGGCTACCAGTGGGTGACCCTCGAGGATTTCTTAACACCCCGCGCAAGATCACCGAACGTCGACCAGTTTCAGTTCGTTTGCAAGATTGGCGTGAGGTCTATCAAGAGACTGATCCGAGAGACGTTCGCTCTCAGGCTGGTCGATGCATGGACTGCGGCATACCTTTCTGCCATCAAGGTTGCCCGCTAGGGAATTTCATTCCCGACTGGAACAACCTGGTCTATTCCGATGATTGGCGAGAAGCGTCAGAACGGCTACACGCCACGAACAACTTCCCCGAATTCACGGGCAGGCTGTGCCCGGCACCGTGTGAGACGGCTTGTGTCGTGGGCTTGATTGGCGAACCAGTTGCCATCAAATTTGTGGAATCTTCGATTGCAGACAGAGCCTGGCAAGAGGGCTGGGTAAGCCCGCAACCTGCGCCGTATCTAACGGGCAAAACAGTGGCCGTCGTTGGGTCAGGCCCGGCAGGGTTGGCTTGTGCTCAACAACTTGCTCGTGCAGGGCACACAGTTGCCGTTTATGAGCGCGCTGACAAACCAGGTGGTCTGCTGCGCTATGGAATACCTGAGTTCAAGATGGAGAAATCCGTACTTGATAGGCGCTTGGCTCAAATGCAAGCTGAAGGTGTGAAGTTTCGCACCGGCGTCGATGTCGGGGTTGACGTCAGTGCGGCTGAGCTTCGCCAGAGATACGACGCTGTAGTACTGGCTCAAGGCGCAACTCAGTGGCGCGATTTACCGATACCTGGCCGCGAAAGTGCGGGTATTTATCAGGCCATGGAATTTCTGCCCGCTAGTAATCGATTCACCCAAGGTGACCTTGATAAGCCCCCGATCTCTGCAAAAGATTGCGATGTCGTCATCTTGGGCGGTGGTGACACGGGGGCCGACTGTCTAGGAACAGTGCACAGGCAGGGTGCTCGCAGCGTTGCTCAACTCGAAATTCTGCCTACCCCGCCAAAAGAACGACCAATCAGTCAGCCTTGGCCCACTTACCCGATGGTTTACCGCACGTCTAGTGCCCATGAAGAAGGTGGCGAGCGCATCTTCTCGGTGAGTACGCGTGAATTCTTGAAAGATGAGTCAGGTCGTGTTCGTGGTCTCACCCTGGTAGAAGTCGAAATCAAAGACGGACGACTTCAAGAGCTGCCAGGAACCGAACGTGAACTCAAAGCCGACATGGTGTTGCTGGCATTGGGCTTTACCGGCCCCGAGGGCTCGCCCTTGATAGAGCAATTGGGCGTGAGCCTCGATGAGCGCGGCAATGTAGTGCGCGATGAGGCGTACCAGACCAACGTCGATGGGGTCTTCGTCTGTGGTGATGCTGGGCGTGGTCAATCACTGATTGTTTGGGCGATAGCCGAAGGACGTTCAGCTGCTGCTCACGTAGACAACTTCTTTCGAGGCACGACAGAGTTACCCATTCCGATTTCGGCGCAATCGAGGTCGTTAGTCGTTTAGTTTGAAGTAAGATTGTCAATATGCGTCGTGCCAAGATCGTTGCAACACTTGGCCCGGCAACACGGTCGCCAGAGGCCATAAGGCAGTTGATTCAGGCCGGCACCAACGTCGTCCGAGTCAATCTCTCGCATGGTGATCGTGATGAACACGAGCAAGCCGTCAAGCACGTCAGGGCGTTGGCCCAAGAGCTTCAGGCCCCTGTTGGTGTTTTGGCCGATTTGCAGGGCCCCAAGATTCGCACCGGCACCTTCGCGCAGGGCCAAGTCACTCTCATCAAAGGCAACAGGTTCACCATTACTACTCAACCCGTCAAGGGTGATGACAAGATCGTTTCGACCACTTATTCGGGGTTACCAAAAGACGTTCGAGTCGGCGACTTCATCCTCTTAGACGACGGGCGCTTGAAACTCGAAGTCGTCGAATCGCACGATCACGAGGTAATCACTGAGGTAGTTCACGGCGGTGTCTTAAGTAACAACAAGGGAATCAATTTGCCTGGTGTTGCGGTCGGTGTGCCGGTGCTTAGTGAAAAAGACACCGATGACTTGAGATGGGCCCTTAAAGCGGGGTGTGACTGGGTAGCACTTTCTTTCGTTCGCCGAGGTAGTGACGTAGAGCCTGTTCGTGAGATCATGAGTGAAGTTGGCATTACAGCGCCCGTCATCGCGAAAATTGAAAAGCCGCAAGCGGTAGCACAGCTAGAGCAGATTCTTGAGAGCTTTGATGGCATCATGATCGCGCGCGGCGATCTGGGTATAGAAACCCCACTCGAGCAGCTCCCACTGTTGCAGAAGCGGGCAATCAATCTGGCTCGTCTGGCGGCAAAACCGGTGATCGTGGCAACTCAGATGCTCGAATCAATGCTTGATAGCCCACAACCTTCAAGAGCTGATGTCAGTGACATTGCAAACGCGGTACTTGATGGGGCAGACGCCTTGATGCTCTCGGGTGAAACCAGCGTGGGTGAATTCGCTGAGCAAGCCGTGGCCACCATGTCTCGCATCATCGAGCATGTCGAAGACTCAACACTTGCCCAGCGAAGCGAGCTAGCGATCAGCGCTAACACCTCTACCGAGCGCGCCGTGACAAGAGCTGCCGTTCAAGTGGCAAAGAGCGTTGGCGCTACTTACCTCGCAACCTTTACTGAGACAGGTCGTGCGGCTCAATACGTCTCGATGCACCGCTCGCCCACCCCATTGCTGGCATTCACGCCTGATGTCAAAACGCGTAATCGGTTGACTTTGGTTTGGGGCTGTGACCCGCAGATGACTGAGACTGTCGAGCACACCGACGACATGGTCGAGCAGGTTGATGCATGGCTACTGGCACACCAGGTTCTTCGCGAGGGCGAACTGGTGGTCTTGGTTGCAGGGGTGCCCCCTGGGGTTCCTGGGACTACTAACGGCATGCGGGTGCACCGTGTCGGTACCGGTCGACGTGAGGGTTACGTCAGTTAGATAAGCCCTCGGGCACACTCAAGAATTAGACGTCCTTTAAATCCGTCCAGCGAGGCGGGAAAGGAGGTCGGTAGTTGGCGCTTGCGCGCACATCTTCGACCGCGGTTGACATCGACTTTTCTCGTTGCATTGATCGAATGGCCCACGAAATAACAGAAAGATTTCAAGAACTCGATTCGCTGGTCTTGTTGGGTATTCCGACTAGGGGGGTTCCGCTAGCTGAGCGCATCGGGGCAGCTCTGTTAAAGATTCGAGGCCGAAGAGTCCCCGTGGGGGCTTTGGATGTGACGATGTTTAGAGACGACCTTCGTCAAAAACCGGTTCGAGCGCTGTTGCCAACCGTGATCCCCCCGAGCGGAATCGATGACGCCCACGTTGTCATGGTCGATGACGTTTTGTTTTCCGGACGAACAATTCGTGCCGCCCTTGATGCACTTGTCGAATTCGGGCGCCCCAAGACCGTTGCCTTGGCTGTGCTCATCGATCGCGGGCATAGAGAGTTACCAATAAAGGCCGACTTTGTTGGCAAGAACATCCCGACCCACGTAGGCGACGAAGTGCGAGTTTGCTTAAGCGAAATAGACGGCCGGGACGAGGTCGAAGTGATGTCTGGCAAATGACTTTGCGAACTAGGCACCTGCTCTCAGTCGATGATCTCAATGCCGAAGAGGCCGTGCGCGTACTTGACGTGGCAGAAGAGATGGCAAACCTCAGCAATCGTGAGGTAAAGAAACTACCTGCGCTGAGAGGTCGAACGGTCTTAAATCTCTTTCTTGAAGACAGCACCAGAACTCGTCTCTCATTCGAAGCCGCTGCCAAACGCCTTTCGGCTGACGTAATGACGCTTACCTCTAAGGGTTCGAGCGTCACCAAGGGTGAGACTCTCAAAGACACCGCGGTAACACTCGAAGCTATGGGTGCAGACGTGGTCGTGTTGCGCCATTCCGCCAGCGGCGCTGCACATCGTCTGGCCAATGCCGGTTGGGTGCAGGCAAGCGTGGTCAACGCCGGTGATGGAACCCATGAACACCCCACCCAAGCGTTGTTGGACGCATTCAGCATTCGGCGAAGGTTGCACGCTGGCTCAGGAAACCTAAAAGGCACTCGTGTTGGCATAGTTGGCGACGTCTTACACAGCCGAGTTGCCAGGTCGAATGCCAAATTACTTAAGTTGTTAGGGGCTGAGCCAGTGCTAATCGCACCACCGACTCTCTTGCCGGTCGGGGTCGCCTCTTGGGGTTGTCAGGTAAGTACTGATCTTGATCATCTATTGCCTGAACTAGACGCAGTCATGATGTTAAGGGTGCAAGTTGAGCGAATGACACAGGCGTTCTTTCCCAGCGAGAGGGAGTATCGACGACTTTATGGGCTAGACGCTCGACGAATGGCGACACTGCCAGAGCACGCGATTGTTTTGCATCCTGGCCCGATGAATCGCGGTATGGAAATCACAGCCGAGGTTGCCGATTCGACTCGATCAACAGTTGTCGAACAAGTGAAAAACGGCGTTAGCGTGCGGATGGCCGTGCTTTATCTGTTGGCAGGGGGTAACTGACCAATTTCTGATTCGCTCGTAATTAAGGGGGCTCGCCCGTTAGGGGCAGCACCCGTCGACATAGTGGTCGAAGCCGGGGTGATAACACACATAGCAGCCACGCCATTACACAGAACCAATGGCGAGACTCTGGCAGCTGATGGCTTGGTGTTGCTACCGGGCTTGGTGGATTTGCATACGCACTTGCGAGAGCCCGGCCGCGAAGACGCTGAAACCATTTTGACCGGCTCGGGTGCTGCTGCTAAAGGTGGCTACACGGCGGTTCACGCGATGGCTAACACCGAACCGGCGGCAGACACCGCCGGTGTCGTCGAGCAGGTTTGGCGCGCCGGTAGAGAAGCCGGGTTAGTAGACGTGCGCCCTGTTGGTGCGGTCACCGTTGGGCTCGGTGGTGAACGCTTAGCCGAGCTTGGGGCTATGGCAAATTCGCCAGCCCGTGTGAGGGTCTTTAGCGACGACGGTAAGTGCGTTTCTGATTCGAGGCTGATGCGCCGGGCACTCGAATACGTGCGGGCTTTCGACGGTGTCATCGCACAGCATGCTGAAGACTCTCGGCTAACCCAAGATGCACAGATGGACGAAAGTGAACTCTCAGGCCAACTTGGGCTCACAGGGTGGCCGGCAGTCGCAGAAGAAGCGATCATTGCGCGAGATTGCCTGATTGCCAGTCATGTTGGTTCGAGGCTGCATATCTGCCACGTGACAACAGCCGGCGGGGTTGAGCTCATCAAGTGGGCAAAGAGTCGAGGCACTTTTGTGACCGGCGAGGTGTGTCCGCATCATCTCTATTTCGATCACACGAAAGTGTCTGGGTACGACCCAGTTTTCAAAGTAAACCCACCCCTGCGATCGCCTGCCGATGTCATTGCGCTGCGAAGTGGTGTGATTGAAGGTGATATCGAGATTGTGGCGACTGATCACGCACCTCATCCGCGTGAAGCAAAAGATTGTGAGTGGCCTGCGGCCGCCTTTGGAATGTTAGGTCTAGAAACGGCATTGTCAGTCACCTACAAAGCACTGGGGGCAGATGCCAATTGGGCGCTGATAGCTGAGCGGATGTCTTTCGCCCCGGCTCGGGTTGCCAGGCTCAACGATCAAGGGCGCCCGATTGCCGTAGGCGAGCCTGCGAACTTTGCCCTCGTCGATTCCGCGGCGACATGGGTGGTCGACTCAGAGAACATGTCATCACTTAGTAAGAACACGCCATTTCACGGCGAAGAATTGCCGGCTCGCGTAGTCGGAACTGTTTTTAAAGGCCGGGTGACCAACTGGGTGGGCGAACTCATTTCATGACCAAACACCCCGAGCTCATTTCGTGACAGATCGCGAACCAGCCGTCTTGGTATTAGAAGACGGAACCGCTTTTTGGGGCGAATCTGTGGGCGCGCTTGGTGCCACCACAG
>Ga0194133_10002664_pt1 | contig 27133 bp, 22 predicted proteins | sample TA2KigOf40mmetaG_FD_155448 | JGI IMG/M metagenome (GOLD analysis project Ga0194133, IMG submission 155448) | Freshwater microbial communities from Lake Tanganyika, Tanzania - TA2015055 Kigoma Offshore 40m | ecosystem: Environmental > Aquatic > Freshwater > Lake | place: Tanzania: Lake... | reverse complement strand
TCGAGCTTGCCGAGCGCGAAAGACAAAGGCTTGAAGCTCAAAAAGAAGCTCATAAAAAAGCAAGCCAAGAAAAAACAGCTAGTACAACAGCTGGTACAACAGCCGCAACCCCCACTGAAAAAGTTACGAAAAAGAAAAAAAGAAAGAAAGAAGGGAGCGCACCGCGACCTGTCCCGAGCTTGCCTCTGGCAGCACCGGCTCCAACAGCACAAGAAATGCCAGCTACTGTTGCAAGATCCGCAAGCGCAGATTCTCCCAGATCATCCACGAGCTCACCACATCGACGATCACCATCACCAGCACCAAGAGATCATGCCGAACCTTCATCAACAGAAGACACCCCGTCAACGCCGTCAACCTCTCCAGCGAGTACCGTTATCAGCTCTGTCTCAGCCATGGATACAGATCATAGCCCACAATCCCCAAAAACCCACTACGAAACTGGTCGTTACGAAGGGCAAAAGCTTTGCGAAAAATATTCTCCCCAACAATTGCTCAATGAAGCATCCTGGCACGTACATTTTTTTGAAACTAACCTTGGAGCACCAGGAGCTGTCGTCAGTCTTGAATATTGGCAAGGACGACTTGCTGCTATTCAATTTGAGCACGAAAAGACATCCCCCGAAACTCAAGCAGCCCTGATGACTCGATACAAAAATGGTCTTGCTGAAGGCGAAGCTGCCAAAAAAGAAGCAAATGATGGCTTTTTTAAATCAATTTCAGATCAACTTGCTAGGCATGAATCAGCAAAACACCCATCTATTGAATGGCATTCCCACTGGATATACCTCAAAGGGTGCGCCCACGGATACAGAGGCCTTCCAAAAAGTGATTAATCAAAGTTATTCAGATATGCGATAAATCAAGTATTTTTACAAGCATGAAAAATGATTTTATGCTTGTAAAAATACCATTCTAATGATAAAAGGTGTCTGCAATGAAAGTATTAGGACTCGATCTTGGCGATCGCTGGGTTGGAATTGCAATTTCTGATGGACTTCAAATGACCTGTCGACCACTCAAGACAGCCACTGTAGATACCGCTGTGAACGAATTAATTCAAATCTTCAAGCAAGAACATATCGAAAAAATTATTGTAGGGCTTCCAACAACAATGCGTGGAACATCCAGCGAGCAAACAGAAAAAATAAAACAACAAGCCAATTCTCTGCTACAAGAACTTAATACCAAAATTAAAAAAAATATCCCTCACGAGTTTTGCGATGAGCGCCTTTCAAGCAAGCGAGCTCAATCAGTAATGATCGAAAAAAACACACAAAAAAAAGGCGACAAAAACAAAGAACATTCAATAGCCGCTGCTTTTATTTTACAAAATTATTTGGATGCACAAGCCTTCAAAAAAGCCACTCAAGAAGATTATTTATCTTAACAATCAAAATCCCGTAGGGTGATAGCAGAAAGGAGCTCGCCTATACTATTATCAAAAAAAGCTGCATGAATTACTCGTCAAATAAATTTAACAATTTATTGTCTTTTATTTTTGACAATACAGGAGAATTTTATGAGATGTCCAAAGTGCGAAGGGTTAATGGTAACCCAAACTTTTTTAAACACATTCATCAATTTTAAAGGGTGGAAATGTTTAAATTGTGGTAAAGTTGTTGAAAAGAAAGAAAACAGCCTAAAAGAAAACGCTTTCAGCCTCTTTTATCAACGGCAACGAGCAAAAGATCAAGACGAGTAAACACATGACTTCTCACTTCCTGGTCCTCCAGTGCAGCTACAAAAATCTCTCCATCGGTATCTCTTGCAACGAAAAATTGATTGATTCGGTCCAGGAAGTTAGCAAAACAGCGAGCTCAACATTAGTTCCTCTCGCTCAAAGTATCTTAAAAAAAAATAATCTAACGCTTGAAGCGCTCTCAGGAATAATTATTGACCAAGGACCAGGCGCATTTAGTTCATTGCGGGTACTACTCTCTACGGTCAACGCTCTTGGCTTTGCCCTCAAAATACCTCTTGTCGGCCTTGATGGCCTTGATGAACTTGCAAAAGCAACCCTAAGTCACATTTTATCTGAAAACCACTCTCATCGGTCATTTATCATAATTTGTTTGCTTAATGCGTATAACGCTGAGTCTTATTATGGAATTTATGAAATAAATTTTGATGCAAAAGAAATTATCACCAAAAAATCTGCTGGATACAAAAAAACAGCTCTTCTTTTGGATGAAATTGCTAAAAAATACCCCAACATCAAAATATATTTTTCTGGAAACGGTATTGTATTATGCACTGACCAGATCAATTCAGCCTTCAACTCAAATCAAGTAGAACTTTTTCCGCAGATTGAACTTGCCCCCCTTGAAATTCTAAGTAAAAGTGGTTTTTTGCTTTTCTGCTCAACCCAAAATCAATCGTCAAAACTCACCCCCTTGTACCTAAAAGAAAACATGTACACTCCAAGTTCAAAGAGTTCATAAATAGATTTTTTATAAAAAAAGGCCTTTTTTGTAAGCTTCTGGCCTATTTTTTTTTTATTTCATAAGCTCATTAATTAGTAAATTTAAACAATAAATCCAAGGTGGTCTTTCTATAATGGCAAAACTAAATTTAAAAAACCTTTTTTTAAAAATTATAAAATTAATTTTTTTTGTAGCTCTAATCTCTCCAGGACGCGGAGTAGCGCTTCCAAGTTTCATGCCAAAACCGTTGTTTAGACTAGAACCTTTTGGCAGCATGCCAAAAGAAGGATTTGTCGGCAATGATTTTTTTAATTATTTTTCTTTGTACGAGCAGGAACCTCATACATTTACTCCATCCCCCTCAGATCCTGAACTTCCTCTTATTAAAATGACAAGAACAAATGCTCAGCTTTGTGCTACTTGCGAAACCTATCAAATACGCGATCCGAAAACTGGAGAAGTAAAATGTGGTTATAAATTAAAACAACACACACGAGCTCTTTGCAATCAAGACGACATAGATTTATCTTATAATAAACCCTTAAAATCATGTTCAACGACTCCTTCTGGACGAAAATACGTTATTAAACATCCAAATAAAACAGAAACAATTCTGAGGGACTGCCCTGAATGCAAAACATTTAATTATGGATATGAGTATGATGTTCTTTCGAAAAGAACAACACCAGGACATTGTGGATTTGACATTAAACCTAAACCAGCAAAAATAATTTACTTATTAGGAGTCTGCTGCCCAAGACGAGTCAAGCGCAGAATAGACGCAGAAAGAGCTCTCTTTAAAAAGCCTGAACAACTTATAATCGAAGCTGCAGTTAGGACCGAAACTGAAGCTGAAACTAAAAAAAAAAGTGAAGACTGATTAATCATAACTCTAAAAGGTTTTATTTCGTGTATGTACAAGTATGGCTTTTGGCCGGATGGCAAGAGCCCTTGTGGTATAAGGTCCCACCAACAAAAGAATCATTAATTTTTATTGATTCTTTTGTTGAAGTTCCTTTGCGTAACCAAATTTTTCCTGCGCTTGTGCAACGCTGCACAAGCCAACCACCACAAAAAATAAATGTGTCCAACATTCGTGAAATTATACGCGTCTTTGAAATCCCAAAAGACAACAAACATTCATCGTTTATTAACAAAGTTGGGCATTTCTATTTCGTATCACCAACAACGCTCTATCAACGCTTCATCTCATCAATTCAATCAAAGCCAGAAGAATTGGATAGCTCAACGCAAATTACGGTACAAACCGTCCCAGATGTCATACTTTCAAACGAACAGGCGGCTGCAATTGCAACAATTACACCCGCAATAATTCAAGAGACATACAAGCCATTTCTACTCCATGGCGTTACCGGCTCTGGCAAAACAGAAGTATATAAAAAACTCATTAAAACAGCTCTTGAGCAAAAAAAAACGATCTTGTGCCTCTTTCCCGAAGTTGCGCTTGCATTGCAATTTGAAGCTATTTTTAAAGCTCAGCTCACAACTCCACACCTTGTGTTTTCATTTCATTCAAGTTCAAAAATTTCTGCGAAAAAGACGCTGTGGAATAACCTTTTAAATAAAACTCCCTGCGTCATCTTAGGCGTTCACCTTCCTGTTTTGTTACCAATTTCAAACCTTGGACTAATCATCGTCGATGAAGAACACGAACGAGGCTTTCAGGAAAAACGCCATCCAAAAATAAATTCGAAAGAAATGGCGCTCTGGCGAGCCCAACTATACAACTGCCCTATCGTACTTGGATCTGCAACCCCCAGCCTCTCAACGCTTTACCGAGAAAAGCGGGGTCTTATCCAAAAATGCACTCTATCAAAACGGTTTCGTGGAAAGTTTCCCTCTATCATTCACGCATCGCTCAAAGATTCTCCTAAGAAGCGCGCTTCTTTTTGGATTACCCGCGAGCTGGAAAAAGCGATTACTGATCGATTGCAAAAAAAAGAACAAGTGATTTTGTACCTCAATCGTCGAGGATATAGCTTTTCTGCGCAATGTCAGTCGTGCGGCGAATTTGTTACTTGCAAGGCTTGCTCTGTTTCACTTACTCCTCACGAGCTAGAAAACAATTCTTTTTCCCTTTCATGCCACTATTGCGGATATGCATGCGCAGTGCCAACCACCTGCAAAAAATGTCATAAATCAGAGCTCCCCCTACTCATGAAAGGAATCGGAACTCAGCAACTTACAACAATCGTCAAAAAACTTTTTCCTGATGCACGAGTTGCGCGAGCTGACCTAGATTCTACAAAAAAGAAACGCGAGTGGCTTGAAGATGTTAAAAAGTTCAAACAAGGAGAAATTGACATCCTCATCGGAACACAACTAATTACAAAAGGATACCACTTTCCCAAAGTAACTCTTGTTGGGATTGTATGGGCAGACCTTGGTCTTGCAATTCCAGACTACCACACGCGCGAAAGTGTTTTACAAAAACTTATTCAAGTTGCAGGCAGGGCCGGCAGAGAACAAGAACACAGTGAAGTTATCATTCAATCAATGAGCAACGATGATCTTTTTTCATACATCAGCGAAGAAAAATACCCTGCGTTTTGCGAAAATGAATTGCTGATGCGTCAAGAGCTTGCATATCCACCATTCACACGGCTCATACAAATCGAATTCTTCAACAAAAAAGAAACCGTTTTAATCGACGAAATACATCAATACAAAAAAGCGCTACAAGAAGTTATCTCCAACCAAAATCTTCCAATTGTTGTGCTTGGACCAGTAGAACCTCTCATGAAAAAAATCGGCGGCGTTGAAACCAGACACCTTTTTTTACGCAGCACAACATTTCAAGACATCCAAACTCTGGTCACCAAAGCTCCAGCGTTTAAAACATTTTCAAGCTCTATTTTTATAAATTCCACTTAAAAAGCATCCATAAACGATCTTTTTCTTCGCTCTCTGTTCATTTCCATGCGTAATTTTTTAAAATCAGTGTATACTTCTCGCGCATAACATTGATGTAATTCGTTTTTTACAGTACTGCGGTTTACGATGAAAAAAAACTTTTCTCTTTTTAAAATTATCCAATTAACATTTCCAACATTTATTTCCCAGGCAACGCTTATGGCCGTTGGACTTGTTGATATGTATTTTGCTGGCGGACTTGGAAGCGCTGCAATTTCCGCGCTTACGATCGCTCATACCTCGTGGAATATGATCATGGCGTTTTTTGAAGGCCTACGTCTTGGCACAACAATTCTAGCTTCTCAATTTTTTGGAGCTCAACGCGAAGAAGACATGTATCATGTTGGTCGAATCGGGCTCGCCATTTCTGCAATTCTTGGAATCCTTTTGATTATTTTAGGAAAACCACTTGCGATTCTCATTTACGCAACCTTTAGCAAAACACCAGAAATTCAACAACTCGGTATTCGCTATTTACCAATTATCATGGCCTCTGGTGGGTTCACCTTTGCAACATTTGTTATCGATGGCATGTTTCGCAGCACAAATCGAGTAGTAATTCCAACGATCATTACACTGATTGCACAATCATTAAATATCATACTCAACTGTGTATTTGTTTGGGGCAGAATCGACTTTATCGTTATTCCATTTGTCTGCAAAATTCCCGTTAACCTCTATTTTTGTGAACCAATGGGTATCGAAGGAATTGCATACGCAACTCTTCTTGCATACATCATTTCAGCACTTTTTGCTCTCGGTGCACTCTATACCCAAGGATTTAAATCTCTTTTTTACAGACTTGGAACATCATTTAAAGCAATTCTTGGTGATTATATCAAAAGCGCATCAAGCGTTGGTGTTCATGCTGGTTTTAGATTTATGGCAATGCTTATTTTCAACAGAATCCTAGAAGCTCTTGGACAAAATGCATCTGCATCTTTTGGTGTTGCAGCACAAGTCTTTCACATATCATACATTCCAGGCCTTGCCTTCATGTTCACCATGTCTCTGTTGATCGCACAACTAATCGGTGGAAAACAAACTAACTATCTTTGGCACGTCGCTGTTCGTGTTACAGGAACAGCTCTCTGCTGTGCAGGAATTATTGGTATAGCAGTTTTTGCTTATGCGTACGAAATTGCGTTAATTTTCAGCCCAACAGACTTAATTGTGGCTCAAAATGCAGCAACACTCATCAAAATCATCGCGTTTAATCAGTTTATCGTAATGACAAATTTCATGTTCCGTGGATACTTAAATGGTGCCAAACAAACAGCTTTCCTTATGAGAGCAAGCATGATTACAACTTACGGGGTATTTTTGCCAACTTCGTATCTTATCGCAATCATCTTCGAGCAAGGACTTGTTGGTGCTTACGCGGGAATCGTCACATGGAACCTTGTTGATACATTAGTAAACGCGCTTAAAGCACGTCAAATTGCTCAACAATTCAAACAAGAAGAAGCAATCATTGAGGCCGTAACCGATTTAATCGAATAACAAAAACAAATTACAAAAAAAGCGGGCAAAGAATGCCCGCTTTTTACTTTAAAACACTATAATTTTTTATCTTTAACATCATACCCAAGAGCTACTAATTGAGCTCGAATCTGATCTGCCTGTACCCAATTTTTTTCTTTTCGCGCAATTTCTCGCTGTTCAATAAGCGTTTTTATTTCGTCCGAAATTTCTTGTTCTTTGGGCTCTTCAAATTTCAAGCCTAGGACCTGCTCACACAACGCTTTGGTTAGTTTTCTTGCTTCTGGTGAATTTTTTATCTCTGAAATATGCTCAAAAATTAACGCAATAGCTTTTGCTGACCCCAAATCATCTTCTATTGCCGCAAAAGCCTGTGAAATAAATGGTATATCTTGCTCAAGTACCGCCTGCATAAAATCAATATCACTGATCGATTCCACTCGCCAGAACAAATCATTCAGCCTATCAAAAGCTTTCTCTGCTGCCGCAAGATCGTCATCCGAATAACTCAAAGGCTTATTGTACCCATGCTGCAACATCAAGAAGCGAAAGGCCATCGGTTTATTTTTCTCTAAAACATCTTTCATCAATAGTACATTTCCCAGACTTTTCGACATTTTTTCTTTATTCATCAACAAAAATTCAACGTGCATCCAATAAGATGCTAGTGGATACCCAAATCCAGCCTCAGACTGCGCACACTCATTTTCGTGATGCGGAAACATCAAATCTGCGCCTCCACCATGAATATCTAATGTTTTGGCATATTTACCAACCATCGCAGAACATTCAATATGCCATCCCGGCCTGCCATACCCCCAGGGTGAACTCCAGTAAAGACCATCACTGTTCCCTTTCCACAAAGCAAAATCTCCCGGATTTTTTTTGCCATCGGCAACATCAACCCGTGAACCAGCTAAAAGATTTTCAAGCGGATGACCCGACAATTTTCCATACGCAGAAAACGATGCAATGTCATAGTAAACATCATTGCCCACCACATAAGCATGTTTTTTGGCTATTAATTGCTCAACTAACTCAATAATTTCTGGAATCGTCTGGGTAACCCGCGGCTCATGACTCACCGGCAAACAATTAAGTTTTTGCAACCCTGAATGAAAATCGGCAATAAATGGCTGCACAAATTGCGTAATTTTTTCTTCGATCTGGGTATGCGGAAGCGGAATACGATCTAAAATCTTATCGTCAATATCAGTAAAATTCCTGATATACGTAACCTTTTTTCCTAAAACCTTAAGTAATCTATGCAAGATATCAAAGGTTACATACACCCGCGCATGACCAATGTGCGAGTAACTGTATGGCGTTATGCCGCAGACATACATCGTAACATAAGTCAAAGACTGAGCCACAAACGGCTCTTTTTTGCGCGAAATCGTATTCGATAATTTTAAATTCATACCAAAACCCTACAAATGCTTTTTTATAAACAAAGCATACCAAGAAAATGCCACTCCCTCAAAAAACTCATGCTTAATGAACAGTTTCAAATAAAATCACCGTATGGATAAATTTTTTCAAAAAAACCATAAAATTATTCTTTTATTATAGTTTTTCGCTCAAGTCATACTTGTCTTTTAGACTTAAAGAATCTTAAAAAAGATTAAAAATGGGTTTTTTATGAATACAAAAATAAAAATGATTTGTTTGATGCTTCTTTTGGCATCAAATGTTATTGGACAACCGGTGTTACTGGTTCCCGGAGCGCAAACGACAGCGCTTTCTACCAAACAAGTCCAAACAGTGCACGTGACTGGCGATGTAGCATCGTTGGTACAAAAAAAAATGACCGTCTCAGCGGAAGAAATTCGCTGGTTGAAGGTTTTTACCAAAAAAGATGATTTAGTACAACGCGTAAAAAATAACGAAAGTAAGCTTGCCCGCGAGCTGAGATTGCTTTTTGCAGCAAAACAACCTGCAGTTCTGGCTGTTGCTGCAGAAACCGAGCTTGATTCAGTTGTAATTCAGCTTTCGATTGACGCAAAAGGCATGCATGAAGTTGTGGTTTATTCTGTGGCCGAGTGTCCTGCGTGGGTTGCGCCATTGGTTGATGCGAGTGCGCAAGCGGCTGACAGTTCATGGTCACTTGCTAAAAAATTAGGAGTAACCGGATTGGTTGTTGGTATTTCTGTCATGCCAATAGCAGTGCTAAAGGGTAACTCACGCAAACAAATGGTTTTTAATAAAACCAAAGCCAACAAAACTCCATGGGCTGAAATGACAGCAGAAAAATTTATTCTCCCGACCAATTATCATTATAACCCCTCAGAGGACTCACGCAAAAAAAGTGTCTGCCAATCCATGGCCTCATTTGAAACGGTTACCACAGAATTTGGCCGAGCTGTTGCGGCCTTCCAAATGAATGGCCTTCGATATGGCGATGACCAGCAAGATTCTATCGCCTTTCTCAGAGATGAAAACTGGGTAGCTTTTGCGGTGTTTGATGGCCATGCCGGAAACATGGTTTCACGCGGACTTACCGGAGAAAGCAACTTTCTCGGACAGCTTCTAACAAAAGTGAAAGAAGATGGTAAGGTCAAACAAGAATCCATCAATCTACTTTATAAGAAAATTGATGAAGAAATAAAAAAGGCGCCCCGCTATAAGTATTTTAACAATTCTTACGATTGTTTTGCTGGTTCAACTGCAGTTGTTTTTGTTGCAAACATCGCAACCAACCAAGGATGGTTTATAAACCTTGGTGATTCCTCCGCTCTTGCTGTAAAAGATGGTAGGATTATCCTTGAAACAAAAGACCATGATCTCAAGTGCTTACCTTCTTGCAACGACACAACTCACGACGAAAATTGTGAAATAAAACGCGTTGAAGATGCCGGAAGCTATGTCATATCCGGGAGAATTGGGGGATCATTAAACGTCGCTCGCTCCTTTGGTGATTTTGATTTAAAAACAACCTATAACCCTTCAAACAAAGATACGCCAGTTTCTGTTATTCCCGATATTCAAGAATTTCCATTAACCGATTGTGATACTATTTTTATGTATTCAGATGGCGTTGCAGATGTGTATGGCTCAACATTAAAAAGTCAGGAAATCGTCAATTTTTTAACAGAAGAGAAATATCTTGCCTATAACCCCGCACAATATTTATGCTGGAGGGCTTTTCAAGAAGGCTCGACAGATAACATTTCTGCAATCGTTATCGATTTAAATGCTTTTTTAGGTTTACTTACCAGTCCAGAAACCCCAAGAAGATAAAAACATACTATTTTTAGCACTCAAAAGGGTTGTCTTGCCGCGCGCAATTCAACCCTTTTTTTGCAGTTGCTCAAGCATGTGATACACTACCCTACATACAAAAAACGTACACTAAGATGAAAAGAGGAAGTATCTGCATGGATACAAACAAATACAACGAACTGCAAGCCGAACTTGCGATCCAAAAACTCTGGGAACAAGAAAAAATATATCATTTCGACCCAGAACAAAAAGATAATCAATTTACGATCGATACTCCGCCACCTACCATTTCTGGCAAACTTCACATCGGTCATATTTTCTCGTACACCCAAACCGATCTCATTGCTCGCTTTCGCAGAATGCAAGGCAAAAACGTTTTTTATCCCATGGGATACGACGACAATGGCCTGCCCACCGAACTGTACGTTGAGAAAAAAAATAACGTCAGCGGTCGACGCATGGGCCGTGCAGATTTTATTAAACTCTGCTTGCAGGAAACTGCTGCCGCACACACCACATTCAAAGACATTTGGATGCGCATGGGACTTTCGATAAATTGGGAACACACCTACTCTACCATTTCGCCCGAAGCTACCAGAGTTTCACAGTATTCATTCGTCGATTTGTACAACAACGGCCATATTTACCGAAAATTCGAGCCGGCGCTTTATTGCACCTCGTGCCAAACAACAATTGCACAAATTTTATTAGAATCAATTGAAGTTGAAACGCTGTTTTCGACCATCATCTTTAAAACAACCTCAGGACAAGATCTGCACATCGCAACAACTCGCCCAGAATTACTCGCCTCATGCGTAGCTGTTTTTTACAACCCAGAAGACTCCAGATACCAACATCTTGCGGGTAAAAATGCCATCTCGCCAATTTATGGAAAAGAAGTGCCCATTTTGCCCTCAACACACGTTGATATCGAAAAAGGAACCGGCCTTGTAATGTGCTGCACCTTTGGAGATCAAACCGATATCCTGTGGTTTAAAGAACACAAATTACCATTTATTCAAAGCGTAGGATTTGATGGCAAATGGACCGAAATTACCGGCCCATTGGCTGGACTTAAGGTTCATGATGCTCGCGCTAAAATTTTAGAACTCCTCAAAGAAGCTGGCTGCATCACTGAACAAAAAAAAATCATGCATCGTGTGCAAGTTGACGAACGCTGCAAAAAAGAAATCGAATACATCGTACTCAACCAATGGTTTATTGAACTACTTTCGCACAAACAAGAATTTTTACAGCGCGCCGATGAAATCGAATGGAAACCAGCATTCATGAAGGCTCGCTACATCGACTGGGTAACAAACCTTTCATGGGATTGGTGTATCTCAAGACAACGTTTCTTTGGTGTTCCATTTCCTGTCTGGCACTGCCAAGATTGCAAACATATTATTGTTGCAACTGCAGACATGCTTCCTATCGACCCACAAGAAAAAGCTTATCCTGGAAAGACCTGTCCTGCGTGCTCATCTGCTAACTTGAAAGGCGAAAGCGATGTCATGGATACCTGGGCAACGTCTGCGTCATGTCCGGAAATCAATGCTCAGTGGCCAAAAAATCACCCTATTTCATTGCCAATGAGCATGCGTCCGCAAGCTCACGATATTATTCGTACCTGGGCTTTTGGCACAATTGTAAAATCGCATTACCATCATGGCACAATTCCATGGAATGAAATTGTCATTTCTGGGCATGCACTTGCCGGTAAAGGTGAAAAATTTTCCAAATCAAAAGGAAATGCTCTTCTTGACCCAATTAACCTCATGGCAACCTATTCCTCTGATGCAATTAGATATTGGGCTGCAAGCGGAAAACTTGGAACCGATATTTTGTTTAACGAAGATCAACTCAAAATTGGCCGCCGCTTAGTTACCAAGCTTTGGAACGCATTCAAGTTTAGCCAAGAACATCTTGTGGGCGCATCATGCTCGATTGAAAATGTAAATGCACAAGATCCGCTCAATTACTGGTTACTCCAAAACTTATGCTCAACGTACCAAGAGTATGTCAAAGCATTTGACGTCTACGACTATCACCATGCACTTGAAGTTGCAGAAAAATTTTTGTGGAACATTTATTGCGACAACTATCTCGAGCTAGTAAAAAATCGCTTCTGGAAACCTGAAAATTATTCAACTGAACTTCTTGCAGAAACAAAAAAGACTCTCTACGTGGTTGGCCTGCATATGCTCAAAATGTTTGCACCAATTATCCCGCACGTTACCGACTCGCTCTATCAAGAATTATTCCGCGCAACAGAAAACATCCCATCAATCCATAATCACACCTGGCAAGAATCACAACTCACCGGATATGTTGTAGGCGAAATTACCACAAGTATCGACATCGTTGTTGCTGTAGTTGGTGCCGTTAGAAAGCTCAAAAGCGAACATTCTCTCTCACTTAAAACACCACTGAACAATCTGACGGTTGTAGTCTCTGAAGCAGAATATCTACAGCTAAAAGACACTCACAAAACAATTATCGCGGGTGTAAGCCAGGCAGAGAATGTTGAAATCTTGAAAGGCAACCAAGAGTCATTTATGACTCAAACAGCTAACGGCTGGATTGCGCTTGTAAAGATTTAAAATGTTTTTAGACTAAACAAAAAGGTTTTTACCTAAGGAAAAATGTCATGATATTTACAAATTCATATATCAACCTAGGACTGCTCTCACTCTTACTTCTTGGCGCAAGCGGATGTATTGAAAAAAAAGGCGGAAAAGAACTCGTTCAAAATCGAAAATCTATGGCACTGGAAGAACTCGAAAAAAAGCGTCTTGCTGCTGCTGAGATGAAAAACTATGAAGTTGAAGCATCGATACTTCAACAAATGGTTATTCAACACACAGACAATCAAAACAGCAAAACATGGCGAATGGAACTTGGAAAATTATATTCGGACATGAATGAATATCCGCTGGCGTATCGAATTTATCGTGACTATACAAAACTCTACCCAAGCGACATCAACACCGAAAGCGTTGCGTTTATGGCTCTTGATGCAAAGTACAAACAAACAATCGAAATGCGACAAGAATGCGACAGCTCTGCAACATTAAAAACCATCAAGTTGTGCAAGGAATATCTTAAACAGCCCTTTTTTAAAACACACGAAGGATCAGTGCAAGACATCTTAAAAACATGTGAAAATAGGCTGGTGAACAAAGATATATACGTATTTAACACCTACCTAGCGCAAGGCAAATTGCCTTCTGCAAAATCACGCCTTGATGTTATGAAAGAAAAATACAAAGACGCATCCGATGATGTAAAATCACAATGCCTGTTTCTTGAATTTAAGTTAGCAAAAGCAGAAAACAACACCGATTCTGCCCGAATAATTTATGACAACTTACAATCTTTGTACCCTGAATCAACTGCAGTCAAAATGGCTTCCAGTCAAATCAAATATCGTGCATGAGTACCAAATCAAAAGCAGCTCATCTGCAAACTGGTACATCGGGTGAAAATTCTGCCGCCCTGTTTTTACAAAAACAGGGCTTTTCGATTCTTTGCCAAAACTACAAAACTTCGCGCGGCGAAATAGATATTATCGCCCAGCAAGATAATCTCATCGCATTTGTAGAAGTCAAAACCCGAAAAACAGCTTATTTTCACTCTTCTTTACTTATCACTCGCGATAAACAGCGCAAAATTTCTCTTGCCGCACGGCAGTACATTCAAGAACAATCGAATTTAACAAACATTATTTTCAGATTCGATGTAGTATTTGTTTACCCACAAGAAAATGCTGTAGAGTTTGAATACATTCCGAATGCGTTTTACGCACAAGACTAGAAAGTTTTTCACTGATGAGAAAACACGATCTACCGCACACACTACCAGCCTTTATTTGGCGGTTTTTGAAAGCGAACATAGATAAATACAGTCTTGGAAACATGTTTATTCTTTTTTCGAGTATTGCCCCATCGATCGACGGCTACATACTCAAAATTATTATTGATTCTTTTAATGCGCTCAATGAAAAGCTTCCACCAACATTTTCTCCACTTGCCCTTATTGGTATTTATTTTCTCTGGAACGGAATCGAAAACCTCTGCTGGCGACTAAGTAGCTTTTTTTTATACACAACAAATGCCGACCTAAAGGCTTCTATCATCAAAGAAATGTCTACCCATCTGCTTTTTAACGGTAATTTTAAAACTAATGCAGATTCTTCGGGCGGAGCCTCACATCGAATCTCAGAGATGGCGACAAACGTAGAACAAATTATTATTTTGATTTCAGAGTCACTTTTGTACACCTCATGCCTCATTTTATTCTCTGGATTTACCCTGGCGTTAATTCATAAGTGGATAGCCCTTTTACTCGTAGTATGGTTTGCTTTCTATGTTGCAGGAAGCTTGTTTCTTCAACAACATATAGAAAAAAAATCAAAATCTTTTACCACTAATCGAATGATTGTACTAGAACGGCTTGCAGATTGCATAACAAACAATCCATGTATACGCTTTTTCTCTCGACAAGCATATGAAAGCCAGACGCTCAACAGTTATTTAAGAAATTCAGCCGCTGAAGAAAAATCTCTTCAGCGGTTTTCTTTTTGTGTACGTTTTTTTCAAGACATTGTATGGGTTTCATTCACGGCAAGTGTTATTTGGCTTCTCTTTAAACTTCAAAAAATAGAGGCTATTACCATCGGAGACTGCGCACTTGTTCTTACTCTTAGTCAAACAATCGTCAGCTATTCAAGCTCATTTACCTCAGACATTTCACGATTTGCTCAACTTATTGGTGCATGTAATGAATCATTATCTCTCATTTCGGCAACATTTACAGCCCTACGTCCTACCGGTCAAAATAATTTGATCATCACAAATGGATCAATTGAAGTAAACCAAATCACCTTTGGCTATGACCCCAAAAAACCTATCTTTAAAAATCAGTCCCTCAAAATAACTGGCGGCGAAAAGATCGGCCTTGTTGGACCGTCTGGATCTGGAAAAACAACCTTTGTAAATCTACTTGCAAGACTTTTTGATCCTCAACAAGGAACGATTTCCATCGATGGGCAAGATGTTTCTTCGGTCACTCAAGAATCTCTTCATGGGGCAATCAGCGTTGTTCCACAATCCCCCTTCTTATTTCACCGAAGTATCAAAGAAAATATTGGGTATGGAAAACTTAATGCATCAGACGAAGAAATAATTAAAGCTGCAAAAAAAGCTGAAGCTCATTCATTTATTGTAAAACTCCCATTCGGATACGAAACAATTATTGGTGAGCACGATATAAGTCTCTCTCATGGACAAGCTCAACGAATCATTCTTGCAAGGATTTTTATACGAGACACGCCAATTATTATACTCGATGAAGCAACCGCTTCACTTGATGGAATTACTGAATTTCGGATTCAAAAAACATTAGATAATTTCATAAAAGGAAAAACAACAATAATAATTGTTCATAAATTTTCAACACTCATTCATATGGATCGAATATTGGTTTTTGAAAAAGGAACTATTATTGAGGATGGACATCACGACTATTTAATGCAAAAAGCAGATGGCTTATACGTAAAACTCCTTCAAGATCAATTACCCCAACATCCAAAACAATCTGGTCTTTGATACAAAATCAAACCGATTAAATAATATCAATCGTATGACATTAGACTAAAACCCCGATAAACTACCTACTGAATCAAAATAAAAAAACTCAAAAAATTATCAAAAATACAAACGTACGTACGCAGAAGGAGCGGGGAGCATGAAGCGGTACCTTATCGTTGGTGGAGATACTTTTATTGGTGCACATCTTGTTCGCAGACTCGTAAAAGACGGCAAAGAGGTACATATTATTGTGCAAAGTTCTCTTAATTTATGGCGAATCCACGACGTAATGCTTTCTATAAAAATGCATACCGTTGATCTTTCCAATGAAGAAGATGTTTTTGATGTACTAAATAAAATAAAAGCTTCAGTTATTATTTCGGCTATTTCGCATGGCGAAACTATCGGTAGCGGAGAAATTGATGAAATTTATGATCAAAATTTCTTCAATCTTCTCATTTTAATCCAACAAGCTAAACAAGTTGGGTTTTCGTGCTTTATTAATTCTGGTTCGTACCAAGAATATGGAAGACGATCATCTGCACTTGCTGAAACACAGCCAACAGAAGCTCTGTCGCATTATGGAATCGCAAAAGCAGCAGCAACAATGCATTGCCTCAAAGAAGCTCGCCTCTTTAATCTTCCAATATATACCGTCAGATCTTTTGTTCCATACGGCTTATATCAAAGCAGCCAATCATTTCTTACAAAGCTGTTTTCAAGCACGCTCACATCAGTAAATTTTAATAATTATTATGCAAACGCATCGTACGACTTTATTCACATTTCAGACATTGTTAACATTTACATAGCGATTGCTCAACACACACCAAATAATCAATTTATATTTAATGCCGGATCTGGAATCTCCAGAAAGCTACGTGATGTTGTGCAAATGTTTGAAGAAACTTGTTTACAGCCAACTCAAGTCGAATGGAGCCTTCTTTCTGAATCGGCAAATATTATTGAATCTTCTCAATTATGTTACTCTGATCAAACTATAACTAACTCATTTTTTGAAAGTTTTTTACCTCCACAAAAAGACTTTAAGCTTGGTATAAAAGAAACATATGAATGGTTTTTAAAAAACAATTCATATTATATTTCGACACAAAAGGATCAAAAAATGAGCATTTCAAACTCTTAAAACACCATCAGGAATATAAATCATAATGATCACTACACTTTTTACCGCTATTTACGACTTAATGCATAAAAACGATCACCTTGTTTGCATAGGAAGCGCCGTACATAATGTAGAATTTGAAAAATTCTTAAGCGATTTTCCATCAAGATTTATCGACAGCTCTCACAAAGAAACAACTGTTCTTTCATTATGCATGGCTCTTTTAAACAAAAATAAAGCGGTAATAGTGTGTGTTCCAATGCCGCAATTTGTAACCCGATGGTACGAGCAAATCGTAAATGATCTTGGATACAAGACATTTCAAATAATTATCATAGGCCTACCGTCAAATTCGTTACCATGGGGAAGTTTTCGGCCAGAACTGGCACTTGCCCAGACAATTCCCAATTTAAGCATTTTAGCCCCAGCGACAAAACAAGAATGCAGCGCACTTCTTTTTTCTGCTTTTTTAGCCAGACGTCCATTTTATATTCATTTAAATACACTACAACCAGTCTCGCTTGAACCCAAAAACAAAGAACTTCCTGCTCTTTTTGAGCCGTTTACATACGCCCAGGGATCACAAATCGCATGTATTGGTATCGGAAGCGCTCTTGAAGCAGCTCATATTGTAAAAACAAATCTAGAAGCCTACGGATATTCTGCATCCACAATAAGCATTCACACGCTTAAGCCTCTCAAAAAAGAACCATTACTACGAATTCTTCATACATATTCTGCAATTTTTGTTTTCGACGAGCTTGATAGTCCTCTGGAGTTTGGCAAAATATTAGGCGCTTTTTTCTTAGAAAACGCTTTAAAACAAATCGTTTTTAAATCATTTGCCCCAGTACATGACAGCGAAAACGAAACCTCCGTACAAGCAAATCAATATCCCAACAAAAAACTCAATCTTAGGACGTGTACCCTGGAAATTGTTGAAACCCTTATTCGCTCAAATATTATTCCAACTCACCCTTCATGGAATAAAAATTAATAACACCAGAGACTCTTAAGCTTTTCCACCTGAAATATTTACTCCAACTATCAACCCACTGTACAATAAAAATAGGTTGGTACAAAAAAACCACTATCTTAGAAGGAAAAAGATATGAAATCTTTATTCACACAATCAAAAATCTTATCTATTGGAATGCTCGCATTTCTCTTTGTCACGATTAGCCCTGTATTTTCAGAAGAAGAAGCTCAAACTACAGAAACAACTGAAGAAACTCAAACCGAAGAAGCAACCGCAACACAACCGGAAGCCTCTGACGACCAATTAGGATTTACCATCACCATTAAACAATTTGAAGCTCTCCAAAAAGTTATGCTTGACCAGGCAGAGTCTCAAAATAAATTCAACAAGGCCTTTCAAGAATGGGAAGATGGGGTAATCAAAGGACTTGATGAACAAGCATCAATTTCGACAGAAGCGCAAACTAATACCGAAAAAGAATAATCTCAACCCTAGTCCAAAAAAGAATCTCTTATGAAAAATTTAATTAAATTAATGCTTATTATCGCGCTTGCAGCTCCATACGTACAAGCGAAAAAAAGTTCAAAAAAAGTTCAAAACACAGCTCTTTTGCAAGATGAATATGATGAATGTTGCTCAAGCGATAACAGCTGCTATACAAAACAAGAACAACCTACGACTCAGTCACGTACTCAGCAAGAGTACAAAGAAGAGTCTTTTGTTCAATCAATCGAAAACTACGCTACATCATTTATAAACTGGATCAAAAGTTTTTTTATCTGCACCCCCTGCAATACGATAGAAAAAACAACATCCTCAAGTAATAACGATGAATCAATCGAAGAAGTCGAAACAGACACTGAAGAAGATTCATCAAATAACGACTAAAAACATCTCGGACTAAACAAAGACCAACAAAAAATGGGGCAGTTTATTGCCCCATTTTTCTTTTTCATCACCAAATAACCATTACAAAAACCAATATTTGGTAGTTAAATGTATTGTTAGTCACTTCAAAGAGTTGTTAATGTGTGAATAAAATAAATCGAGTAAATTAGCCGATAAACATGAGACAAATACTCCTGACAATCACCCTACCAGCCTGCTTATTGTTGTGTTCTTTTTTTAGTTACCATTTTTACAGCGCTCAAATTTCCCAAAAACAAGTCGCTAGCAAAACCCAAAAACACGAACCAAATTCACATCCGTTAATTTCACAAAACCACATTCTCGCACAGATAAATGACACAAATGCAGAAATAATCAGTGAAAAATATAAAAAATTTAAGCATACTATCCAAAAGATAGCACTCAAAACCTCTACCGTAACTTCCCATGTCTATGAATTTTTATCTCCCGCCACAGATCAAAAAACAACTTAGTATTTTCTTAATTATTTTCGGATTATTAGTGATTTTTTTGCCAACAATTATTGGTTCATTATTAGTTCTTTCAGGAATTGTTCTTCAAAGCAACTACCTGCAAGGCCTCATTTTAAATCTTATAAAAAAAGTTACCCAAATAGGCTACAAAAAATAGGCTACAAACTGCGCAATAAATCACGTACAAGCTCGCTATACTCTTGCGCCGTCCTGACAATCGAATAAAAAGCTCTCATGAAAATAGATCGTTTTTTTGCATGATCAGCATACAAATGATACTGGGCGTACATTTTAATCATGCCAAGTGCAAGCTCGACAACTTCATTGGAGCTCAAAACAACCCCATCAAGATCCTCATTAAAAAGCTCTCCTGCACATGCATGCGTCACAACCACAGGTAATCCAACGGTCATCGCTTCGAGCAATGCAAGCGACTGCCCTTCACTCACCGATGAAGAAATATACGACGAAAATCCATGATACATTTTTTCAACATTGGATTGATGCCCGCACAATAAGACCTGTGCTTCAAGCGAGAGATCAGCTATGAGCTCTTTAAGCGCACCGCGCTCTGGCCCATCGCCAACAATGCACAAAATTGGTCGAAGCTCTTTATCCTCGGGAAGCGGAAATTGTTTTTTTAAAAACAAATCAAACGCCAAAATTAAATTTTTAAATCCCTTGCTTGGAATTAATCTTCCAACAGCTCCAAAAACAAATTGTTTATTTTTTTGCACATGTCTCATGTTTACAGCTGCAAGCAATCGCTCAACGGAAACCCCATTTTGGATAACAACAATTTTATTTTTAAGAAACCGCCCCCAAAAAAAAGTTTTTTCATATGATTTTTTTACAGAAGAAGAAACAGCAACCGCTCGCTCACCAAAAAGAATTAATGAAAAAACATCAGCAATTTTTTTAAAAAAACCTAAAAAATCTGCGTTATTATGCAAAATCGACACCGATGGTATTTTTTTAAAAAAACAAACAACCCGCACAATGATGTTAGCCAACCACAAAGCAGAAATGACCACTCGTGGAGAGTGGTCATTAATACATTTTATAAGAACGTTAACTGCCGCCAAATAATCAAAAAACGATTTTTTATCATCAGTCAAAAGCACTTGAACAGCATATCCTTTTGCCGAAATTCGTTGTGCAACTTCACCGCCATGAAAAGATATAATTACGTGTTCATCAATTGAATGAGGCCATGCAGAAATAAGGTTTTCCAAAAAAACTTCCGCACCACCAACTCCTAAATTTGATATCACGTGAAGAATTTTCATCAAAACCCCTATATCTTAAATATCATCATCAAATGAATCGTCAGAATCACCCTCGATATCACCATCACCAAGCTGAAGATTTATATCTTTATCAAAGAATGAACGTAGTTTTTTGCTTCTAGAAGGATGTCGCAACTTACGAAGCGCTTTAACCTCAATCTGACGAATACGTTCACGGGTAACGGCAAAATCCTTACCAACCTCTTCAAGGGTATGCTCAGACGCCACATCGATACCAAATCGCATTTTAAGAACTTTTTCTTCACGCGGTGCAAGGGTTTTGAGTACTTCACGAACCCGTTCTTTAAGATCATCATTTACCACAGCATCAACCGGGGTGTAATCATTTTCGTCTGGCAAGAAATCTTTCAGATACGTGTCATCACCATCACCCATCGGGGTTTCAAGAGAAACTGGCTCTTTGGAAATTTTAATAATATTTTTGATCTTCTTTTCATCAATATTAAGTTCTTTTGCCAACTGCGCGTATGACGGCTCTTTACCCGTTTCCTGAATTGCAATTCGAGTAAGTTTATTGATCTTGGTAAGAGTTTCTACCATGTGCACAGGAACACGAATCGTTCTTGACTGATCAGCAATTGCACGGTTAATCGCCTGACGAATCCACCAGGTCGCATATGTTGAAAATTTAAATCCTCGTTCAAATTCAAATTTTTCAACCGCCTTGAGCAAACCAATATTCCCTTCTTGAATCAAATCAAGAAAATGAAGTCCGCGATTGATGTATTTTTTTGCAAGGTTAACAACAAGCCTAAAGTTTGCTTCTGCAAGCTCATCTTTTGTTTTTTTATCAAGAATCTGAGCCTTATAAAACATCTCATACAACGCAATAATACGGTTGCGAGAAATACCAGCTTCGGCCTCTGTTTTTTTGATAATTTTACCATCAGCACGAGTAAGCTGTGTCAACTCTTCGATCTTAAGGACATCTTCTGGTTTTGGATTCTTAATATTTGTGTAGAAGGCAAGTTGCTCTGAAAATTTAGCAACCTCAGATTCTCTTTCACGAATTTTTGCAACAAATCGCTCAATTCGTTTACCAAATTTTTTAATCTGACGATTTGAGAAGCGAATTTGACGAACAGCTTCAGAAATTGCTTGTTTGTTTTTTTCAACAGTACGCAACATCTCTTCTTTCTTACCAGGCTCGAGCAATAACGGTCTATAGCTGCGATAGATCTGTTCTTCTTTCTCTACAGCCTTTCGAACAACATCGATCTTTTCAAGCAATGCTGCACGCTCTTCTTCGAGCTTTGGCATATTGTCTTCGTTGTAATCAGAAAATTGAATTAATTCTTTCAAGAACAAAGCATCTCGTTTAATACGATCAACCATGCCCAATAATTCTTTTGTAGCAAATGGAAAATTACTAATAACTTCAAGCGAAATGCGCTTTGCTTCGGCAATTTTATCCGCGATAACTTTTTCGGTAACCTTATTCAACAATGGAATTCTGCCAATTTCACGCAGATACATTTTTACCGGATCATTAAGCTGGCCAGGTTCCACCAAGCTTCTAATTTTATCTATTTCTTTTTCAGGAGCTGCCTCTTCTTCATCCCTGATTTCTTCATCTTCGCCAGAATCAAGGTCATCCATGGTTGCTTCGATTGCTTTTTGATAGCCAGCACCAAAACCATCGGCGTCATCATCTGTTCCAAGCACATCATAAGAGCCACCCTCTGCCTCAAGCTCTTCCGCAGAAACAAGGTTAATATTTTCTCGCTCTAAATGAACAAACAGCTCAGATGCCTCTTCTTCCGCAAGTCGATGTTTTTGAATAAACGCACCAACATCTTCAAGCGTCAAAACGCCATCCGTGACACCCTTTTCGATCAACGCATCTAAGTGTTTTTCGATATCTTTTAACAATACTTTATTTTGCTTCCCAGCATCTTTTGCAGAAGCATCAGGAGTACGCTTAGCCGCGGCATCTTGTCCTTGGCGCGCAACAGAAGATTTTATTGTACCTTTTTTAGCCACAGCAGATGTCGCTGTTTTTTTTAGAGCAGAATCTTTAATAGAAGCTTCATTTTTCTTCATTACATCCCCTTTGCACACTCAAACAATCTTGCAGATAGAAAACCGCATTCCTGCTGTTAGTAGCATAATTAATTTGTATCATCGTATCCGTTTATTGTACCTAAGCGTTCTTTTTTTTAATAGCCCAGAATAATTTTTACCCTAACTACCCTTCGCCCCACCTGCACCAATAATCTCTTTCATCAATTCGTATTCACGAACATCAACACTTCCCGACTTCATATTTGCGATAATTGCCCGCCAACAAGACCTACAAAAAAGAGTTATCAATCCCAAAAATTCACTTTTTGTTACAGAACCTTCAAAACCCATGGCTGCCTTCATAACCCACAAGCGAATTTCTTCGTCCAGTGACTCCAAAAATGCATTAAATTTGTCCTCTCCTACCGCCTCGCCAGAGCGAATACGCCCAAGAACATCTTTTATATCTGTATCAAAAAAATGCTCCACTCGCGGATCAAGCAACTCTAAAAAATTATTTTTTTTATAATCGCACAACAATGCTCCAATTATTTTTTCCTGAAGGTCTCGCAAGCCTTTTTCAACAGAAACATCTGTCTGATTATTTTTTACTGGAACGGGAGTCGGTTCTGCAGGTGCTACCGCCATAGAATCACGCGGAGCATCCATACTTTTTGCTTTTGCAACAAGCTCTCGAAGAGAAACCTCCTGAACCTGAAGCGCACGCGCAGCCTGATGCACCAGTAAATCTTGCTTAAATCGATTTGAAATTCTTCCAATAACCGAAGCAATTCGCATGCCGATTTCCATTTTTTCACTTAATGTCTTCTTGGTAAAATCGATGGCAATGCTTCGAATAAAAAACGTAAAAATATCAGCTGCGGACTCTACAAGCGTTAAGGCATTTCCCCCATCCTGAACAAACGATGCAGGATCCTTTCCTTGCGGCAAAGAAATAACAAAAAGCTCAAGATTTACATCCCAACAATGCTCTGCAAGACGAAGTGTAGCTTTTTGACCAGCCTTATCACCGTCATATACCACATATACCTTACGCACAAACCGCGAAAGCAACTTTAAATGTTCCTGTGTACAAGCTGTTCCAAGCGTCGCTACAACTTCCTGCACGCCACTGCCATACAACATAATGGCATCAAGATATCCTTCTACGATAAATGCTCGTTCGGTTTTTATAAAAAAGTTTTTTGCCTTGTGATATCCAAAAAGCAATTGTCGCTTTAAAAAGAAGTCTGATTCACGAGAATTATAATATTTGGGCCGGATGTCTCCGTCTTTAAAAATCCTTCCTCCAAAACCCACGCAACGACCTGAAGGATCATAGATTGGAAAAATAATCCGCTCCTCAAACGGCGAATGACAAACAGTTGTTGAAGACTGAACCAACAATCCCGCATCAATAAAATGCTTAAGCAAAAGCCCCTGACCATGAGCCGCACGAATAAAAGACTGCAACGAATCTTGCCCACCAGGAAGATATCCCAACCGAAATTCACGAACAAGTTCTGCCGACACTCCACGTTTTTTTAAATATTCCTGAGCCAAAGATGATTTTGCAAACTGAGCAACGCTCCACGCTTCAAAAAAAGAACACACCGCAAAATAATCCTTTTTTGCAACCTCATCGTGCTGCACAAAAGAGTTTTTAAGCGCATCTGGAACAACAAGCCCCATACGATCGACTATTAATTTTACTGCCTCAACCTGCGTAAGATGCTCAGCTTTTGCGACAAACGAAATCACATCGCCCGTTGCATGACACCCAAAACAATAAAAAATCCCCTTATCGGGGCTCACGGTAAAAGAAGCATCGGTCTCAGAGTGAAACATGCACGATGCCTTAAAATAATTCCCCAGGCGAACAAGGCGCACATATTGACCGATAACATCAATAATCGAAACCTGCTGCTTAATCCAATCAAATAGCGTCAAGAAGACCTCTTTTTTGCAGAAACAAATAAGTATATTAAAAATGTACCCGAAAACAGCATTATGCCAAGCCCAAGAAATTGATATTTTGTACAACCCCACAAGAAAATTTCAGGCCGGTCGCCTCGCCAAAAGTCTAAAACAAATCGAATCAATGAAGCACAAAATAAATACAACATAAACATGGAGCCTGAAGGTTTTTGCCTAAATACACGATCAAAACCAACAAAAAAGGACCACATGACAGAAAATAGCAACGCTGCAACTAGCTGTATTGGAAAAAGAGGCACACCAACCAACTGTCCACTTGATTCGAACTGATATGCTATTGAAAAAAAGCCATCCCACTCAAGGCCAAAACAACACCCCGCAAAAAAACACCCAATCCGCCCATACATGTCCAACAGCGGTGCATGCAGACAAATTTGATCCATAAGATTTAAAAATGAAATTTTTTTAGCCCATGCATATCCATACAGTGCAAGAGGAACCGCAATAATTGCACCAAGAACAGATAACCCACCGGAACTAAGACCGCAAATCAAATCACCGCAAGACAAAAAACCAGATTCCAGCAAATAAAAAAGACGTCCACCAAGAACGCCCGCCAACAAGCCAACAAAAATAATATCCAAAAGCTCGGATCGCGAAAGTGCCAGTTGACGAGAACCAGAAGCTATAAAATGCCAAGAAAAAAGCCACAAACCAACGACCAACATGAGGCCATAAGGCTTAACATTAAAAAGAGAAAATAGGGAAAAAGATAAATCAGGAACGATAAACATACTTTTAAATTTGGTTGCGGGGGCTGGATTTGAACCAACGACCTTTGGGTTATGAGCCCAACGAGCTACCAGGCTGCTCTACCCCGCGATACTCATGAAGCCCGAACTGAACGTCCAGACCTCATCATCCTAAACATTTTTGACACAATGTCAAATGAGATAACTGATTCATCAAAAAAAGTTAGTCCAGCGGCTCACATTCAACTTCAGGATATTTTGCTGGTTCTTTTAAGCAATATGCCTCTCCGGGAGAGCCTATTTTATGATACGCATACTTAACAAACGTTCGAGTCTCAAAACCACCACGCTCTTGACGCTTTTTTTCTTGCACTTGCATGATATCCTGCAGTGAAAATTGGTACAAAGAGCCAAATGCAGCTGCAACTTCAAACACATCTGCCAACTCCTCGATCAATTCTTCTTTGTTTTTTGCCGCTTTTACTTCATCAACTTCTTCTTGAATCTTGTTTTTAAGCTCGAAGGCAAATTCAGCATCGGTTAATATTTTTGCATCAACAAATGATCCTTGCCCAGCTAACATCTCAGGGCCTTTGTCTCGCCACAATTTATTTTGTACAAATTTACGATACATAAAAAATCATCCACAAAGAAAAGCACGAACGATTCTCAGAATAAATAATTTTTTACAAAAAAAACAGGCTGGTTTTTTATAATTTATGGCGAAAAAAATCTTGCATCTAATTCAAAGCGAACTCTCTAAAAATTGAACGTTCGCTTTGAACCAGAAGGATTAATTAATGAACTAAATAATTTAATCCGCTAGATTATTCGGAGCGTTTCTCATAATCGATGTAAATGGCCAAACAGACAAATAAGCTATTTTATTTGCTCTAAATTGATTTATTTTAGCCGCATAGCAGCCATAATTACACGGATTTGCGGTAATAACCAGCGACGATCCGAGCTGATTAAGAAGCTGATTCCAATTAGCATACCTATCGCCTTGCGCCTCTGTTATTAAATTTCTTATCACGTCTAAATTATTTTCATTGATCAAATTTCTTATGTTTGTAAGCTCTGCCAAAATTCTATCAAAAGATCTTTTTTCTGAAGGAATTGTAATTGAAACATCTCTTCCTGTTGTTTGATGCTTAGCAAGAAGATCTGCAATCAGCACCTCAGCTAATTTTTTATCCGGAATAGAGCCTTTAATTTTTTGTATATTCGGTGCCCCTACATTTTTTAAAATTAATGTCAGTTTATCTGCTGAAATAACTGGATTTTCCAAAAGCTGACTAATTGCCGGCGCTGCAAGTCCTGCAAGCACTATGGTTGCATTAATCTCAGCAAGTCGTCTTCTTTCGGCATAATCAACAGAAGACGGTAAATTCGTCATTTCTACTGCAGCAATTAATAAATTTGCATTTCGGGACGGTAGAATTCTGCTTCTTAAGGTTGTCAACGTTGCTCCGGTTGTATTTAAAAAAATGGTTAATAATGTTTCGTTTGAAAGATTTCCAAGAACCTGATTTGTGAGTGCCGTTGTTAATTCAGCGGCCGTTCTTCCCGCAAGAGCTGCCGTTACCTGCTGAGCGCTTGTTGCATTATTCAGTCCAAAAACCAATAATTCTGCTTTTCTTGCTGCTGGCAATGCTCCATTAATCAAAGTTACTGTTGCAGCTGGAGCAAGCCCCATAATCATTGTAATTTTTTCATTCGTCAGACGCTGCAGTCCCGCACCCAACTCCGCAGCAGTTCTTCCTGCAACAGCTGCCGTTACCTGCTGAGCCGTTGTTGCATTATTCAGTCCGAAAACCAATAATTCTGCTTTTCTTGGCGCTGGCAATGCTCCATTAATCAAAGTTACTGTTGCAGCTGGAGCAAGCCCCATAATCATTATAATTTTTTCATTCGTTAAACTTTGCAGTCCCACACCCAGCTCCGCAGCAGTTCTTCCTGCAACAGCTGCCGTTACCTGCTGAGC
>Ga0194133_10002662_pt1 | contig 27137 bp, 50 predicted proteins | sample TA2KigOf40mmetaG_FD_155448 | JGI IMG/M metagenome (GOLD analysis project Ga0194133, IMG submission 155448) | Freshwater microbial communities from Lake Tanganyika, Tanzania - TA2015055 Kigoma Offshore 40m | ecosystem: Environmental > Aquatic > Freshwater > Lake | place: Tanzania: Lake... | reverse complement strand
AACTATAATTCATAAGTCAGATAAAAAAAATAGAAAATCAATTATGGAAAATGGTTTAATACCTAAAGTTGGTTTTTGTTATAAGGAATATGTTGGAATTATGAGTATAACCAAATGTAAACCTGCGATATTTGCAACAAATAGTAAAAACCCAAAACAATGGTTTGCAACAAAATGGGATGGTGATGTATGGGCGATAGATACATCAATGATACCCGATGTGGTGTGGTATGAAGACACTCATTTATTTTCTGAAAAACAAGACAAACATATCGTCACATTTGATAGAATCCCTCCTCAGGCACTAACATTAATACATAAAGGAACTGAATAATATGAACCTACAAGAAAACATAAGAAGAATATTAAGGGAAGAGTTTAATAGTTTAATAGATAAATTAAAACCATACCTTATTAAGGGTAAATATCTATATCATTATACCCCAACACATAATTTGGACGAAATACAAGAAGAAGGTTTAATCCCCCGAAAATACCCAAACTCTTTTTATAAAAAAGGGATTCAGGGTGTGTTTTTAACAAATAAATCTAGTTTATATGGGGCAAACTTACCACAAGATTTAATGGACATTATGGATGATTACTATGAGAACGAAGAAGATGAAAAACCTATTGTTAGATTAACAATTGATGTTACTCAATTAAATCCTAATAAAATTACGTGGGACGATGATTATATTATGAATCAATATAAATGGAATAAAGCCAATACTGATGAAGATAAAATAATTGAGAGTATTGATATATGGGGAGCAATAGCGTATGAAGGTATTATATCGCCAGAACATATAATAAACTACGATTTTGATTACCAATCATAATGAACCTACAAGAATCCATAAGAAGAATATTAAGGGAAGAAACCGAAAAACAAATGAAGTTATTAATTCTGGCAAGTAAGCTGGGATTTCTAAAGACCGCAGAGATGGTCGGAAGTGTAGAAGACCTTCTAAGTATTTTAGGGGATGAGTTCCTGTCAACAAACAATAAGATTAAGATTATCAAAGAGATAGTAGAGACAACCGCTCACACTAACGATGATGAAGATGAATATATCACACTAATGGATATGAATGAAAACCCGATAGTTCTTAGGGATGAAGACGGTAAACTTTCACAAATAGAAATGATATATAAAGAAGATGTTGCAGTATTCCATTATGGGGGATATAAATATGAAACAGATTTAGGGGAAACATATCGTCACTATGAAGAACTACCAAAAGATATATTAGATGATATCTTTAATATGGTTTTAGGTTACTATATGGATAATTTAGAGAATAACTAATCCCTTAAATGAACATCAATAGTCAAACCATGGAAAGTATAGGGAGAAGACCCATCAAGAGTTAAACCCGAGGTCATAACACCGAAGTAGTTATATATATCCTTCCTGATTTGTCTTTCCAAATTTTTTTCTTTTAATCGTTTAATGTTATTTGACTGAGGGTTGGTTATAAAGTCATCACTAATTTCATCAAAGAAAAGACTAACAAGAGGTTCATTGATAAATTCTACATAATTAATAATTTTAATCTTAGATGGGTTGTACACTTTCTCAATATACTTAACAATACCTTTTAATTCTGATTTCATATAAATATAAATATAGTGAAATAATATAACCCAATCACTCACTCTCGTTTTTTATTCATATAGATTTAACCTTTTAATAGCGTCATTCCATACATTAACAAAATAATTATATGTATGGAACTATCAAAATTTTTAACTATAGTGATTCCATGTAAGAATGAATTAAAGACGATAGACGCGACTTTAACCTTACTAAACTTCCAAGACAATATAGAAAACGTGGAAGTAATAGTCGCCGACTCTTCAGACGATGGGACAACATACCAATTAGAGGTCAGAAATCAGGACAGGTTTAACTTAAAGATAATCAATGGGGGTTTACCAGCCAAAGCAAGAAATAATGGAGCACGGTTGGTAAAAACACCGTATGTATTATTCATGGATTCAGACATGTTCTTATTAGATTCAAGTTTATTAACGGACGCAATAAGGGAGATGAGGTTACACAAGTCGGACCTATTAACCACAAAGGTAAGAACAACAAGTGGGAAATACAATTATGTATTCAGAACGTTTGACGTGATACAGAAAATATCAAAGAGAATATCGCCATTTTGTTTAGGAGGGTTCATGTTATTCAGGACCGAAACATTTAACAAATTAGGAGGGTTTGACGAAGAAGTGCAAGTATCAGAAGATTACTTACTATCCAAACAGATAAAACAAAAAAGATTTAAGATATTAAATAGAACCATATTCACACTACCAAGAAGGTTTGATAACAAGGGGATATTATATATGATGAAGTTAATGATTAAATCATTCTTCAACAGGAACAATAAAGAATTCTTTTCAAACGACAATACATACTGGAAATGAAAAAGTGGAGAACAATAATAATGAGTGATTTACATTTAGGAGCAAGACAATCACAAACAAAGAAGATATTAAAATTTTTAGAAAAAAATGAATCAGAGATATTAATTCTTAATGGGGATATTATAGATGGATGGGCAATGAAGTCAAATGGTAAGTGGACCAAAGAATGTTCTAAAGTATTTAGAAGGTTTATGAAGAGAAGCGAAGAAGGAACGAAGGTTATATACCTAAGAGGAAATCATGATGACTTTCTAAAACCATTCGTACCATTTAAGATGAATAACATAGAGATTGTTAGGAAGTATGTTCATATAGGATTAGACGGACGAAAGTATTTCTGTTTCCATGGGGATGTATTAGATTTTGTAATCATGAAAGTAAGATGGTTGGCAGTAATCGGTGGATGGTCATATGATTTTGTTATAAGATTAAACACAGTATATAACTACATAAGACAGAAGTTTAATTTACCATATCACTCATTAGCAAATGATATAAAACAATCTGTAAAAGGGGCAATCAATTTCGTATCTGATTTCGAACAAAACGCCAAAGGTCTAACAAAACAAAAAGGATATGATGTTGCGGTATGTGGACATATACACCAACCTAAGTTAGATGACGACTATATGAACTCAGGAGACTTCTGTGAAAACTCTACATGTCTTGTGGAGGATTATGATGGTAAGTGGTATATCATCACTGTGAAATAATATAACCCAATCACTCACTCTCGTTTTTTTTACTTCGTAATCGTTCCCCCACCTTCAGTGGTGTCACTAAAAAACTACGTTCATAATTGTGTCATATCATTTCCCCCTATATAGTGGTGACATACAAGTAAATTGTTATGGTGGTATTTTAGTGTATAGATGAGGTAATCTTAATATAAGGTCAGGACCTTATAATGAATGATTATAAGGTTATAGTCTAATGTTACCATATGGTAAGTTACTAAGTAGTAAGTTATGGTGTTCATTTTTAGAGGATGTTCACGGTACGTGAACAAAAAGATTTAATGAACAAGTATTTAACTATTAAGGTAACTTTATTATAATTGTTATGGTATGTCTAAATGTCAGGGGAATTGTTAGAAGAGTCCCACAAAGTCCCACTTAAAGTGGTCGTTGAAGTACTATTCTAACACACTAAAGTGTTTCCCCGCTTACTGTACCATTACTATTATTATTTGCTGGGTTTTATATATAGTTAAAAAATTAGTGTTTAGAGTATCAGTAGAGGGGGTTTTTTTAGGCTGGTCGTATCAAGAACGACAATATCGGTGGTAAATAGTGGGGAACAATGGTGGTAAAATGTGGGGGAAATAGTGGTAAAGCGATTATCCCCATCTCAAAGCGTGACTGACATTTTGACAATTCCAAATATTTTAACACTTTTTTTTAGAAAAAAGTTATCAACAATTCCCCCTGACAGTATGTCATGAGGGTTTTTTAAAAAAGTTATTAACAATTATGAGTGAAAAAAAACTGTACCTAAACGAGTTTACCAAGGAGGTAACTAAAGATGGAGACCTATATAAGGTTACATATGTGAACGGAGAGTTCAAAGGAGAGTGTCTCTATATGGAGAGACCACCATTATCAAGACTACAGAGTGAGACCATATACTTACTGATGTCAGCAGACATGGGGGATGTAATAGAATACATTCATAAGAAGTCCCCACTATCAAGTGAAGACTTCAGTGAGGTGGACATGATGATTAGGGAAGACTCCTTTCAATTCATCAAGGCTCAAGGTCCTCATGTGAGATGATATTCTTTCTGAACCATTTTGTAAACCAATGGTCTTCCCCAAGACTATAAGTAAGAACCTCAAGTGCAACAATTAAAAACAACAGGACCAATCCACTAAGGAATATAATCCCGAGTACTATTAAACTACTCATCATATGACATTATGTATTTACGGAACTGTTCAAGACAGTCTTGTTTATATTCTTTAGCAACCTCATTGGCTTCAATCTCCAATGGGTGATTCTCATATCCCACACGACTAAGAACCTTATCATAGTTCTTTAAGTTCTGAGTGTGGTGAGCATACTCATGAATAAAGGTAAAGATAAAATAACCAACAGTCTTACACTCATTATAGTACACATAGATTTTATTATCATGGTATTGACCATAGGTACCAACTAACTTCCCCTTTACAATTGAAAACTTGGGGGTAGACTTACGTTTAGGTAGACCGATGTTCTCGATACAATAATCAAGACAGAACTGAGCAAGGTCTCTACGTTCACTACAACTAAGGTCGGTGACACGAGAGTAATGACCATACTTGGACATGACATTACAATACTCTATGATACGTGATAGGAATCTCATACTACAAAGATACGGATAATATATTTAAAATACTATTAGTAAATGTATTTTTTTTTTCGTACCTTTGTAGTGTAACCATTCAGAAGATGGGGACCGAGTAGACTCCATCACGTCCCTACTTTTAAAAACTATAAGGCAGGTTGGAGTCCACCCTCTGCGACCTGTCTCTCTGTCGAACCCGTCTCGGTCTTAACCACTGACAATACAAAGGTACGGATTATATCTGAGACCACCAAACTTTCCCCCATGTTTATTCGATTAGTTATTAACATGACATCCTGACATGTTGATAAGTTTATTTGTATATGTCCCTGAAATGACATGACCTTATTAGAGACCATTAGACGGAGGGGAGGGATATTACATCTCCCGTCATGTCCCCATGTAATAGGTCCCTCCTATCCCCCTCTATGGGGGTATATGGGGGGGTACACCCCCTCCCCCCTACGTATCCCCCCTCTATATAGGGGAGGGGTCACCCCAAAAATGGGGGTTAATCCCAAAATTAATGTATACGTTTAAAAAAATACTTTCTAAAATTTTTTGGAAAATTTCCCCTTATATATAAGTTCCCCCCTAAAAACCTTTTGTCCCTAAAAAAGGTCAAAATCGAAAAAAAAATTTCTGGAAAATTTTTGACAAAATCATAGTGTTATAATATCATATGTAATATGGATGAAGAATATATCTTGGTTGAGGAGGTGTGTAAAGATTGTGGGACCACCCATGAGGTATTAATTAAATATGAAAATAATTTTGTCAGAATCACAATATAAAAAACGTTGAGATTACACGTTTAAGTGAGAACCTTTTGAAGGATTATTGTTTCCCTCCATCTCCACCAATTAAAAAACCCACTCTTTTGAAGTGGGTTTCTTTTTAATCTTTTTTTCTGATTAAGTGTGTGTCAATCCTTTTGTCTGTGTAACTAATAGTTTCGCGGGTGACGGAATCAATCCTTCTATCCATCTCTCTATGAATACTATCAACAGTTTCCCTCCAATCACGATTCTTCTCTTCAAAAAGACGAAAGATACCTTCAATGTCTCTTCTGAAATTTATTTTTTCGTTTTGGAGTTCTTGGTTTAATCTATACAACTTAATCATACCCACAACCAGAACCCCAACTAAAATAAGAGCAAAAATCGTAAGAAAACCTAGTGTAAAATAAAACATTTCCATTGTGAATTATTTTTTGTTTATACCTCTATGGGTAAGTAAAAAATAATCTAATGTATCAATGAGTCAATGTTTCTTCCAATTATTTTATAGATTGGTTTGTTTCCGTGAGGTTCAATTCTACCAATGGTAAATTAATTAACCCCCTATGATATGGAGTTTTTTGTTTTATGACAATGTATTTATATTAAAATAATATTATGGGAAAATTCATTATAACGGAAGAAGAAAAAAAACATATCATGGGTTTGTATGAACAAGTTAGTGGTACAACTACAACAACTACTGTGAATCCTAATAACCCAATTGTTGCCGTTCAGAAAAAACTTAATCTAACACCTGACGGTATTATGAATGACTCAACAAAACAAGCAATCATTAAATATAAAACACAAAATAATCTACAACCTTTTGATGATAGACTAACTAATAGTTTATGGAGAAGTTTGGGACTTGCTCAAGTTATAAACACACCTAATACAACAACTACCACAACCGCACCTAAAACTCAGTACCAACCAAACACAACTCAGACAACCACAATAAGGTAAGTAAAAAAATAATTAACCCTTCCTTCAACGGAGGGGTTTTTTATTTCCATATTTTTTTGTAACTTTGTTATATGGAGAAAATCTGTAAACATTGTAATGAGTTAAAACCTTTGAAGGACTATAGGGGGGGTACAAGACCTAAGTGTAAATCCTGTGAGAATAAGATTCGTTATATACAGAAACAGGAACGTAGGAAGAACGACCCCGAGTATGACAAGGAACTCAAGAAGTATGATGTCATGAGAAAACGTAAGAAGGAACGTGAAAACCCCCTTACCAATTTCATTCAAATTATGAGGCAATCTATACGGACATCTTTTAAGAGAAAAGGTTATACCAAGAAATCTAAATCCTATGTTATACTTGGGGAAGATTGGATTGTTGTTAAGGAATACTTTGAATCATTGTTTCAAGAAGGTATGACTTGGGATAATCATGGGGAATGGGAGATTGACCATATCATTCCCATTTCTACCGCAACTTGTGAAGATGATGTAACTAAATTATGTCATTATAAAAATCTCCAACCTCTATGGGCAAAAGATAATCGTTTAAAAAGTAATATGGTATAGACCGTCCGTTCACTCCCTTTTTAAGGACTCTGTATATTTATATTAAAAAGAAATACCATGAACAGAAGTTATAGTAAAATAAGACACATGCAACAATCGAATGTTCTTTTGGAGCAAAGAAGAATTTTGTTAAAGGAACAAACAACCACGGCTACCACTCAGACAACCACGGCTACCACTCAGACAACCACGGCTCCCACTCAGACAACAACTATAAATCAAATGGTGGATGGTCCATTTCAATTTTACTTTGATGCAGATACTGCAAGGAATTATTATGTATACAAACAAGGTAAAACTGAACAAGAGGCTAAATTTTATGTTTATTACCAAGATAACCCAACTAATTACAAAGCACCGGATAAATTAACAAGATTAGATAAAAAAATCCATGACACTTTGGAACAAGCTAGAAAGTGGGTAAGGGATGAAATTGCAAGTGAAAAGAATAAACGAGATAACCCCACCGATATGGGCGGTTATTATGAAGATTGATTAATATTATTTGGTTATTTCTAAAAATTTTCCCTTTGGGTTGCCAATACTTCCTCTAATAAAGAGGGGGTTTTTTATTTTCCACAGAAACAGGACCCTGATTTTAAAAAGAACCCAAATATCAAAAAAGAATTTCTGGAAAAATTTGGAAACTATTTCCCAATATAGAATATCGGTATTTTTATAATAAAACAAAATTATGGACAAGAATAGATTTAGACAATTACTAGAATCAACAATGGAAAATATTATTATAGTCTAAAAAATCAAAACAAATGGATTGAGGCTAAAGGTAAAGGGTTAGAATCAATTAAAACAAATGTTAAATTTTAACATATCCCCCCAACCCCCTTTTTTTCGGATTGTTTATATTTATAATTAAACAAAATACTATGAGAACAATTAATGAATATAATAAAAGATTTTATCAATTAATTGAGTCAACGTTCGGTGATGTAAAACCATTAATCGTGGAACAATCAACAGGTGATACATTACCTATAGTAACTAAAGTTTATATAGAGAAATATGGGAAACCCGGCCTCGGTTTTTGTTCTCAAAACCCAAAGTTAAACAACTCTTGTGATAGTGGAAACTCGTTTATTGAGTTTAATGATGGTACCAAATTAAAATACCCTAATATTCATTTTACATCTTATGTTGAAAATGGTACATACGAAGGGGATAAAATAAAATCTTTAATACGACCTAAAATGGTAAGTTTTAAACTAAATAATGAAGATTATATAGTGAATGAATATTAACCACACTCTTCACTTTAACAACTCCCCCTTAATATTAAGAAATAACTATTTAACAATCCCTTCTTCAACGGAGGGTTTTTATTTTCATATTTTTTTGTATATTTGTATTATGTTCCACACCCTCATTGTTAGTTTATTATCTATTATCATATCAGGTATGGTCGTATATTATTTATTCTATGATGATAATAATTAAAATATTATTACTGTTGGGGGTATTGTACTTATCTTTTATAACTGTGTGTCTATTCTTTTTGGACTACTTTCCCGTTTCATATATAACATACATTATAAGAAAGTATATTGTAAGAGATTTAGATTAAAAATAACACGGACCGACCTTCTCGGACTCCCTTCGGTCGTTGTCAATCCCCCCCGCCCCCCTTTTTTTTGAGTAATGATATATTTATTATAAAATAATAAAATATGAAAAAAGTTATAAGATTAACGGAATCAGAATTAATTAAATTTGTTAAGAGAACCATTAGTGAACTTGACAGAAGTACATATGAAAAAGCCGCGGACGCCGCAAGTAAAAAAGGTTACTCAAAACTTGCCGATAGATTTACCTCTCACGGAAAAGAGTTTGGTTTAAATCAAGATAGAGAAACAATCTCCATGGTCGTAAAAAGACAAGGTGAAAAAACATATAGACTTAGAATATTAAAACTTGAAGCACCAAGGAATGGTTATCACCAAAACGAATTTGAAATGATGACCGAAGATGCTGAGACAGGAGAAAAAATGAAGTTTATGGTTGAAAAATATTCAACGTATATTGATTTCTTTTTAAATGGTGATTATCCCTCATTACCTGAAACAAGAAAGGATGCAAGAAAGGTACTGAAAGGATTTGAAAATATTGGTGTTGATGTATCAGAAATTGACCCAAGAAAAATTTCGTATGAACATACTGATTTTTAAAATTAATATTTAGATTTTTAAACCCCTCCTTCAACGGAGGGGTTTTTTATTTCATGGGTAAATTTTACTCTTGTATTATCAACAAAGGTAATTTCTACTAACGTTTATATTTATCTATATGAATATTGTTATAACAAAACAACAATATAAAGAATTGGTATTTAAGTTGCTTGATACTTTGGTTGGAGAACTCAGAATTGTTACGTCAAAAGAAAAAAAGAAATTAGGTCTCGATACTGATTTTCATGACATTTATGACAAACACGGTGATGAAGTTATGAGTATATGGATTAAAGGGGGTGCAAAAAATAAAGGTTGTAAAAACGATTTAACAATATTAAACGATTTGACCGAAAAGATGGAAGGTTTCATTCCGTATTATAAACATAAAATATTTGCCAAAGTTCTTTCTGATTATGTTTATAAATACACCAATATTAAATCTGATTGTGTTCAGTATGAACACGGATTTAAACATACGATTCACAAGGACGGTAACGATGAAGAATATGATTACACGGATTCAAAAACAAGAATCTATAATTTAGAAAAGAAAAAGAGACTTAAAGACCGATAGTGACTGGTTTGTAACTATATTTATTAGTATGAATTCTCAACAATTAATTGATAGTTTTAATGATGGTGATTACGATAGTGATATCGGACCTTTGTTTGGTAGTGTTGTTAACTTTTTAAAATTTGCTAATAAACATAATTTTATTAATGAGTTATTGTTGGAGAATCTCCCTTATAAAGAATTTGATGAAGCTTTAGAATATTTGGACACTATTGATAAAACTTCAGATATGGACTATGAAGAAGTTCCTGAAGAATTTAAAAATACTTTACTGTTATACCAATTAGAAAAAGACCCAAATAAAACTTTACAGTATATCTGTGATAGAGTAGTCACTGATGTTTACCCAATGAACGGAGGTTTTTATCTTTATGTTAAAGATAGAACTGAGCTGGCGGATTTATTTGAAACTTACCATAGAGAAACAAGTCCCCATGATGTTGCAAAATCAGTATTGGGTGAAGACTATTGGGAACCTTTTTGGGATACAACCGAAGATGTTTATGGTGATGTGATTGAAGACTTGGATGATAAGAACTTGGAGCATCTATCAAATTACATTATTAAATCAATTGGGAATCAAGAATTATCCACCGATGATTATGATGACGATTTATTCCACCAATTCTCTGAAGAACAAGGTACTGAAGGAAAATTCCAAATAACAAAAGATAACGTTATGAGATTAATTAAGGATGAAGATGCTATGAATGAGTTGTTGAAGGGTGATTTATCCGATTTAAAAAGTACTTTATATAGTGTTCATAATAACGCTTATAATACTGCATATACTGATGAAATTTACAAAGATGTGTGGGACGGGATTTCCGAATATTTCGAACCAAAATCTTGGGAATATGAAACAAAAGAAAGGTATGACGGTAAAAAAATCCAAAATGAGTATATTAAAATCAATGACTTCTCTCAAATTATATATGATTTTTTATCTGAAAATAAAGGTCATACCTATAATGAAAGTTTCTTGGATTATTGGGGCTCACTTGTTGGTGTTATAACATCACTAATGGATGATGGTAAATATTCATGGCTTAATTTCCGAGTTTCTGATTATGCTGATTGGTCATTAACCAAAAAATATATTAACGAATTTTTCCCTGATTACATATGAAATATCTAATCACAGAAAATAAACTAAATGATGTTATCCTAAAATTTTTGGATTACCATATCGAACCTGACTATAGTTGGGGACCTCATTTACACGACTTCTATCGCGAAGATGTTGAGAGACACGGTAATTATGATTTTGTAATTAACGATAGATTGGCGTATTCTTATTGGGACGATAAACTATTGGAGATTATGCCATGGGTTTATGACAAACTTGATGGATTATTCGGTAATATGTGGGAACCTATCTTTATTGAATGGTTTGAAAAAAACTCAGGATTAAAAGTTAAAACGTTTGATAGGTACGAACCTGATTGGGCTCCTAATGTTGTTGGGAATTAAATAATAAAACTATATATTTATATATAAATGAAAATTATCATGAAAAAGAAAAATTTTTTATTAATCTCTGAAAGTGAAAGAAAATCAATTCTTGGTATGCACAAAGAAAGAATTTTAAGAGAAACTGAAAAAGATTGGGTTGACCAAGAAGAAGATATGGATGCCGAATCAGACTTTTCAAAAATGGAAGTCAAAGATAAAAGTAAAGAAGCTACTGAAAATTTAACAGATGAAGAACAAGATATGTTAAGAAACTTCATAGAAACTAATGGTATGGATTCTTTAGAAGATATGATTGAGGATTCTTTAGAAGACTCCAAACTTAATGAGGTTGACATGGATGATGAGGATGAAATGAGTGAAACTGAATATAAGATTAGAAGTATTATTGATAAAATAGTTACGTTTGCAACCGCAGGTGCTGCAATTGGTATATTACCAGCAGCAATGTTCATTAGCGGTGGTGTTGCAATGGGTTTAGGGATTGGCGCTTTAGCGGGAACAACATTAAAAGACATTGCTTGGTATAAATCAGGAGGAAAATATAAAGACCACCATTATGGAAAAAGTGATAAAAGTAGAAAAGACTGGTATTAATGAAAAAAATAATTAGACTTACGGAATCAGATTTACATAGAATTGTAAAACGTGTTATTAAGGAAAATGAAATGAATGAATTATTTGGTTATTTTGCATTTGGTAACAAGGGAAATAAAAAAGATAAAAATAAAGAGTCGGAAGCCGAAGATGAAATCAGAGATTTTGATTTCACAAGTTTATTTATAAAATCTGATGATAAAGAAGACTCAAAAGAAAAACTTAATCGTAAACTTAATAGTATTAAAGATAGAGAGTTATCAGTATCTGCTGAATTATACCCAAAGTTATTTGGTACTCAAAACGTAATACCTGCAAAACTTAAAAGAGGAGGAAAAACTGTTTCAGGATATATCCCAAGTCGTTTTGACTTTTTAGTGGATAAGAAAAATGATAATGAAATGTTCTCTAATAAAGAATGTCAAGATGTAATGATTGACATAATAACAATATAAAACAAAATAAATTATGGAAGATTATTCAGTGTATAATAAAAGATTTAAAAGTTTGTTAGAATCTAAATCAGGTAATGTAAAACCTCTATTAAAAGAATCTGACATGAATTTTACAGACCAACCTCATTTTGTTGACGAAGACATGGATGATGAAGATTATGATGAGTACGAGGATGATGAGTTATGGGGTGAAGAAAATGAATCTTGGGACCAGGATGATGAGTCGTTTGGACAAGAAGAAATTAAATTTTAAAAATAATTAATTTATAATATAAAGATTGTTATGAATGATATAGAAATAATATATTATAATTTAAGAAAAAGTTTTAAATCATTAGACAAACAAAGAGATTTCCATTTAAAAAATCTCAACATGATGGACTCTAAAAAGGACAGACATGATTATATTAAAACACTAAAAGAAGATTACATGTATGATTTATTTTATGGTAGAAATAAATCACTAAGAGAATATAATTTACAATTCAGAAACAATCTAATAATTGAATCTAAACTTAGTCACAGAACCGAAGTTAATAAGTTTTTTGATTTTATAAAAAAATCAATTTTATTTGAAACGGATTTATTTGATAAGTCAATTTATAAAATAAATATAACAGAACATTTTTTTTCTGAGTTACATAAAGCACAGAATTACCTAATCTCCCAAATTGGGGCAAAGGAAATCAATAATCTTAAAAAATCAATTAATGAAGGTTTAAATGGGTTATTTTTAACTGAAGGAGGTACCGATAGTTTGCTAAAATCATTAATTAGTGGTGGTAAAGTTGCCCTCAACACTGCCGATGATGTGGCTAAAAATGCTCTTAAGACACAATTAGATGATGTTGTTAAAAGTGCTGGTGGTAAAATAGGTAATTTTAAAAGTGCAGATGAAGTATTTAATTTTTTAAAAAAAGGAGGTTCTTTAGACAATCTTGCAAAACAAGAACTTAAAATGGGGTTATTAAAAAGCCCAAACACCGCGAAAACAGTTAAAAACGCCGTGACTTCTGATATGTTGAAGAATTCAGCAAATATTGAAACCTTTAATAAAGTAGTGTCATCAGGGAAAGGTGAGGCGGGTATCTCTAAACTTTTACAGGCGAAAGGTATACCTGTCGATGTCGCAGACGATATTGCAAAAAAACATGTGTTAAGAATGAATAAAACCACTCAGACTATCTCTAAGAAAAGTACTGACGCGGTTAAAGGGGTAACAAAAAAATCTGAAAAAATTGCTAAAGACGTTACACAAAAAGGTAATACTGTTACAGGTAAACTTTCAGGATATATGACACAAGTTCTAAATGCAAATTTTAAAAAATGGTTACCAGGATTAACTGTTGCGGGTATAGGAAGTACTTTAGCTTACGAAGCATATACTAATTGGAATACCCTTATAAATATGTCTTTAGAAGATTGGGTTGAAGCTTTTAGAAAATGGTTAGGTGGTTTTGCGGGAATTGCGATACAAATAATTTTAGCATTATCGGGTATTGGTAGTGTACTTAATATAGCCGCTCATAGTTTTTTACTTATATATGATGTAGGGATTAAAGGGGTTGGTGATGGTAATTGGAATTGGTATAACATTATTACTGGTTTGATGAGTCTTTTAGGTACAGGTTTAGCATCGTATGGATTCCGTTTCCTTAAAGGTTTATCAACAGGAATAACTCCTAAAGCATTTGGTCCTACATTACTTAAAACTAACCCAGCTGCTGCGAAAACTACTTTACCTGTAATGGAACAAATAGGTAAAGGAGTCGGGTTTGTGGTTAGAAAGGTGAGTGAAGGTCTATCTTGGTTTTTAAGTAAAATACCTTTAGTTGGTAGGGTCGTCCCTAAATTACAAACGGTAATAGGTAAGTTTGGTACTGCGTTAGATGATTTTGCGAATGGAGTGTCAAATAGTACAAAGTTATCATCGAATGTTGGTCAGGGGGTTAAAAGACATTTTGTAACTTCGTCATTAGCAAGTTTAAGAGTTAGACCAGGGGCTAACTTCGATACTAAACATCTTACCCAAAAACTAGTATCAAAAACGGACGGAAAAATTGCTAAAGGAACTGTAGGACAATTCACAGATGATAACTCATATTCCTAATTTTAAGTAAAATAAAAATAAAAAAAATGAAAAAAGTAAAGTTTGTATATTTTGACACAACCAAAGAATCAATTATTCTCGATGATGATTTATTCTTGGGTGGAAAAAAAGTTGTAAAAATTTTTGAAGATGGTATTACTGGTTATACCTCAGTAAAACTTGTAAAAATTATAAATTAAATAAAAAATGGGAAAGAGAGTAAAAGAACACAGAAAAAAAGTAGCAAAAATAAACGCTAACATCAAACAACAATAAGACGTTAAAAATATTTTAATGGTTAATTAACCCTACCTCATCGGTGGGGTTTTTTATTTCCGTTATTTTTTTCTATATTTGTGTTATGAAAGAAAATTTTAGATTGAAGTGTAACGAGACATTGAAAGATTTCAAATGTTTATTAGTGAGATACCAAGAAGTTAAGGACGATGTTAAATTGTTTAAGATGTTTATGACAAGAAATCGTAATCCACTATGGGATTTATCGAATTCTGTTGAACTTCGTACAGGTCTTAAATCTAAACGTGTTATAGAATCAAATACCAAAGGTGTTGAGGACCACTTTATCCAAAGGTCCAAAGCAATGAAAAATATTTTCTTTGAGTTGAATAATAATCCTGATATGGAGTTGGATTCATTTATTGTACTATTACGAAAATATTCATCAACTGTTGAACTTACTAAAGAAGAACACGGGCGTGTAACAGGTTTATCTCGAACTAGAGACGTATTAAACTATCAGTTATATTCTGAGTTGGGTATTGAAGTTGAAGGATTAGAAAAATTAATGATTGAGAATAATATCCCTTTTTAATTTTATCGATATAAAAGTATTTATTGATAATGAATTCAATTGAAAAATTACTTATCAATTATATAAAAAAAGTACTGAAGGTACCCGAAGATGTTGAGGTAAACATTTCCGAAATGGATAAGGGTTATCGTGATGGTCGTTTAACTTTTAATGTTGATTTATCAAAAATAGATAAAAATAGTGGTTCTTATGATGATAATTACGCAACTTTATTCCGAAAACCAAAATTAAAAGGGATTCGTGCTTTTACTTATGCTTGGTCTAATAAAATTGAACGTACTATAGATGAGTTTAAAAAAATAACAGGGTCGGAAAATGATATGTATTATTATATAGATACCAATTTAATTAATTACGATTATTTAGAAAACGTTGACGAAAAAATAAAACAAGCAATCTCAAAAACAGATTTCCCAAATGTTGAATTAGAATGGGAAAAAGACGGTAATAATCCTCACATTAAATTATTATTCACTAATTTTACTAAAGATGAGTTCTCGAATACCGATGAGTTTAAATCTCAACATCAAAACATTTTAGGTACTGATGTTGACCTTAATGAATATACCTTGTCTTATCGTCGCCCTCGAGTTTAAAATCAACGACTTACTTCTTTCTTTTCTATTTTGTTGTTTTCACCGTACGCGTCACAACTTGTCTTACCTGTCTTACAAGAAATTACTGTAAATAATACAATCCCTATAATAACTAATTTTTTCATTTTAACTTTTTTCTAATTATAATTGATAAATACTATTAAAACAACATATTTATTATTATGAAATATGTCATAACCAAAAATACCCTTAAACACTCCATTGAAAGGTATCTTAAAGAATCATTTCCTGAAATAGTGTCGGTTAATTTTAAGACCAAATCTGTTTTGTTAGCATCTGATGGTGGTCGTAAAATTGAAAGAAATGTAATTGAGGTTATTGCCGACCCGTTTAATGCTCGAGAATTTAATAAGTTATATAATTATTCAGACGCAAAAAAATTAAAATCTAAAATTTGGAATAGTTTAGATAGTATATTTGGATTAGGTTTTGAAGAATACGGGTCTGAATGGGATATGGATTATTTTATAATAAAAATAGAAAAAATGTAATAATAAAATGAAAAGATTTTTAGTGACTGAGGATGAGAAAAAACAAATTATGGATTTGTATAAACAAGTGATTACTGAGGAATCTGAAGTTGTTAACCCTGTTAGGGTTGCAATGGATGCTAAAAAAGAAATGGAGACAACAGGTATTAACTATAACGTAGTTAAACTTGACGATGTTGTCGATTCAAACGAACCCACTTGTATTCCACAAACAGATGATGAGACTAATAATGGTATCATTGCAAGGGTTTGGGATTGGGCCAATAATCCTGAAAATAAAGGTAGTCTTAAACAAACTTTAGTTTCATTAAAAAATGCAATTTTTAAAGCTAAAGACCAAGTTAAAGATGATACTCAACCAATGAATGAACAAGTTGAGACGGCTTTAATAACAATCGCAGGTGTTTCATTAGGACCAAGTGTTCTTATTGCAATTGGAGCTATTTTACTTATAATTATTATTGTTGCAATAGTTTCTAAAAGCGGAGGTAAAAGACGTTCTTCTTGTAAGAGAAGAAGTAAATTATTTAAACGTCACGGAATTGACGGGATGTTTATGTAATATGAAATATATTATCACTGAAGATAAATTAAGAGATGTTATCTACAACTACATAAATAATTATTATGATGTTGATAACATAAATTCCAACCCATTCCATGACGATGACGGTCAACCTTTGGATACTGGTGAAGAATTTTATTTGGGTGATTATGGGGACGATGAATTTGTCTTTACTTTATATCAAAAAAACTATTGGTTAAATCCTGATGATTTTAGAGTTGAGCTTTCCCCGATGTTGATGATTGAAGATGAGAATTTTGCATCAAACCTAAACTCAATGTTTGGTGATAGATGGAAGTCAATTTTTAAAGAGTGGTTTAAAGAAAACTTTGGTGAGGAAATAAAAACAATCGATTTTTACTAATGAAATATATAATTAACGAAAATCAAAGTGAGATACTACAAAAGACATTTAATAAATTAATGTCTAACCTTTCCGATTTAAGGGAAGTTGAGAGGGTTTATGATTTTTATGATTATAAGAGAAATAGTTATGTTGATTATACACCGATTAATTTTTATGACACCACAGGTGATGAAGAGGGTGATGCGGAAATATGGGAACTTGATGATTGGGTCTTTCAGTATGCTAAGGAACCACCTTACGGTGAAAAGGTTGAGGGTTATCCAACACCAGTATTATTATATCCTAGGAATAGATTTAAAAATCTAATAGGTATGTTTGATAATAAATTTGATGATTTACTTAAAAAATGGTTTGAGGTGACTTATGGGTATAAAGTCAATACAATCCTTGATGATTATGAGGCTGATAAATTTATACCTTATTCTTAAGAAAGAATAGATAAAAAAAACTATAAAATATAACCAAAATATTTATTTATATGAAATACATTATTACAGAATCAAAATTGAAGGAAATGTTAAAGAACATTGCTGGCGTTGATTTGACAGGAAAGATTGATATTGTAACAAGTACCTATGATTTACCAATGGAATTTGATAATGTTATGACACCTACAGTTCTTAGGACATATTTAAATCATTTTGGTCCTATGTTTATAATCCGAGGACCTAACAAAACATTTTTGTATCGAAATCAATCAGGTAGAGTTGTAATTGCCGACTCAAATGACAGGACCTATTCTGAAAGTTCATTAATGAGACATCTTGGGATTCCGCCGATGGGTTTATCAGTTGATGATGTCATTAACACTTATTATGAAGAATGAAATATCTAATCACAGAATCTACCGCCAAAAAAATGGCGTTTGAGGGAATTAAAGATGTAATTAATGATTTAAATTTATATATGAAAACATTTGATTCCTTTATTATTTACGCATATAATGATGAAGAAGATTTTGTTGGGGATTCTGTAGTTATCGAGTATGATTCAGAAGATGGTAGACTCTATGTACAAAATGTATATTTCCAAAATGTATTATCCTTATTTGGTTTTACTTCCATTGAGGAACAAAAAGAATTATTTTCAGATTGGTTTGAATATTATGAAGGTATAAGACCTGAGTATGTAGATTTCTAATTTTATTTATTTTATCTTTATTCTAAAATAAAGAATGACCAAGGAGTTATATATTAAACTATTAAAATCTGTCACGGAATTTAATTATTTAAGTGTTTCTAATATTTTTGAAAAGGGTGATACTGTGATTTTACACGTGCCTAATATGGGTATATACGCGTCGGTACAAAAATCTAACATTGAAAGTAGGCTTAAATCGTATACAGGTAAAACTATTAAAATATTTAACTCCCTAAAAAATTTTAACGACTCAGTAAATGAACTTAGATAAGACACATGTAATAGTATCTCATGAAATGACTGATAATAGGTCACTTATTGAGATAAAATTTGTACCTAACTAAAGAACATTATCGGTTAGAGAAACCACTCACATTTTAGTTGGTGCGATTTCTTTATTAATTAGGTCTTGCACCAAAGAAGGGTCTACGATTTCAGAGTCAAGACTAATGGAGGAAGTGATAGAACATTTAAATCAAGAATTTATTTCAATCAACTCTTTTGAGGACCTAAAAATTAATCGAGAAGGTTTGAAATGACATACCAAACTTTAGGATATTTATTAATATGAAGTTTATAATATCTGAAAGTAATCTTGGTGATTTAGAAAGTAAATCTGATATGGTATTCCACATGTTAAATGTTTTATACCCAAATTACGAAACTTATTATAATGAAAAATACGATGATACCGAAATAATTCATGGGTATGATACATTATTTGTTTATTTAAATCGTAATGGAAACCTTGTCGTTAATATTAACTTTATTGAGAAGTTATTTAACTGGTCTAATTTACCTTTTTTGGATTATGTAGAAATTAAAAGAAATAAACGAAAAATGTTTGATGAACTTATGACAGTTTTCGCAAAAAAACATTTTGGTTGGGATATTAACCTTATTGAATTAACTTATTTATAATGAAAATTTTAATTACAGAAGAACAATTAGGTAATATCGCAGACGGTATCAGTAAGTTATTAAACAGTCTTTTTAAAAGTAAATTTTATATCCATAAAATAACTGCGGAACCAATAGGAGATTTTGAATCCGATTATGAAGATGATGAGTCGATAGAAATATATGTTGTGTTTAATATGGACGAACTAAGACCGTATTCCGACACCACAAAAAATAATATAAGAATAACTGCCCAAAGAGAGGTTAGGGATTACGTTGAGAAGTTCTTCCCTGGTATTGAGTTCGGAGTTTATACAAGACCTAAAAATAGCCGAGATGAGTAAATTTATAATTACGGAAAACCAAAAAAAGTCTATAATTAAAACAGTTTTCGAATACTTTGATGAAAACCTTAGTGGAGACATCCCATGGGGAACTATTGAAGAAGAAATTATAAAATATCAGGATAAACCTAATGAGTATGATATACATCAAGATGATAGTGGTCATAATCATTACACATATATTAATTGTAAATCTTTAGAACAAAGTCTTGGTGAAGACCATGATGAACTGTGTCCATATATTGAATTACCTTATTAAAAATATAGTAAATTATAAGAGTTATTTGGACCTATATGGAAATCACTTTTTATTGATTGGTTTAACACCAAAATGGAGAATGTAAAGATTGCTGATGTTTATGAGGCTCCTTACTGATAAACTTTAATTTTCGTTAAAATGGCTAAAGCAAGAAAAGAGGGGAAACCTAAGAAAAATATAGGTAACGTTCTTAAAAATTTAAGAAGAATACAAAAGAATCAGGAGTTACTTGAAAAGTATAAATAACTTAAAAGGTATTTTATCAATTTTTGAGATATTTATAAATAAAAACAATTATGAAATTAACAAAAGAACAAGTTTTAGGAATTGCAAGACACACATTAACATTTGTTGGTGGTATCTTGGTAATGAAAGGATTAATTGATGAAAGTACTGTGCAAGAAATCATTGGTGGTCTTATAACATTAGGAGGTACTGTTTGGTCAGTTATTGCAAAAGCTAAGGCTTAATTATCGGTATTATTACATTAGGAACCTCACTAACAAAGTGGGGTTTTTTTATTTAGACCTGTTAATTTCTAACATACGCCTGTAAAACAATGTCTGAGTATGAAACGCGGTTAAGATTACTATACCAAAAATTTCAGCCCAAAGAATACCAAAAAAGATTAGGACTAAAAACGATATCATGTATAACCCAAAATAATATTTAAACCTTTTTGTTTTATATAAAGGGTAAAGACAACTTAAAAAAAACAATATTGCAATTATATTATGAACCATTGGATATAAACTAACTGAAAATGCGGTTACTAACAACAATCCTAAAGATGAATATCTCCATCGATTCATAGTGAAGAAAAAATAACTTGTAACTGCATTGGTAAATATGAATAGAGGTTGTAAAGGAGTCTCCCAGTAAGAAGAAATAGAATTCAACTCACCACAGGACCAAATTAAAATGAAAGGTTGTAAAAAAGACAGAATTACAACAAACAATCTAATCCAAAAATCGTATTTTAATAACCCTGTAATATTCATAACACTATTTATTTATATGTATCTCTAATTATTATTAAACTATTATGACAGAACAACAAAAAGCAGTGTTATACGGTCAATTATTGAACGAGCACACAAGAATTGGTAACAAAATTTCAGAAATTAAGGGACAGAATATTGAACTTAACGATAGACAAAAAAATGAGATTAAATTTTTAGAAAACCAACAAATTGGTATTATGGGTAAAATCAGAAAACTATTGAGTTAATACCACGGTATTTATCAATAGATGAGAGATTTTGTTAAGTATTTTATAGTATGGGTATCTCAAAACCTATCAATACCCTTTTGGGTTATTGGTCATATACATCTTTCTCTTAACGTTTATCAAGATTTACATGAAGTAATTACCTCACTGACAATGAATATAATTGTCGGTGTAGGTTTTTATTTATCTTGGATTGACCATAAAAATGATAAATAAAAAGTATTTATTTATATGAGTTGGGTAAGAGACGATAATTTCAGTGAAGAACAAATTAAAGGGATTGATTTATCAATAAAGGCATTATCAAAAAAGTATAATTTTATTAAAGGGTGGGAATTTATTAAAAATTTTGAGCAATGGAAATCATATCTTTATCTAAACATTTTTGTTGATTGGTCTGAAGTTGCTAAATTTTATAACAAAGAATTTAAACCCTATTGGGAAGATGACATTAAAAAAGGGGTAAAAGTCGAAAGTTCTTTACTTGACACTTACATATTTGTCAACCCTTCATCTACTGATAGTGATTATCAAGAATATTTTGAAAAATCATTTAAAGAAACAAAAAAAATAGAAAGACAATTAAATTCGATATACAGTTCTTTACCAATCGAGTTTCAAATACATAGAATATTTAAATCAGTATTTGGTTCTGATGATATTAGTCCTGTTGAATTATACATAGAACATTTTATTAGCGATAATTAATATTTTTGCTCCAAATCCCTATCGGTAACTCTTTGACTTAAATAATATAAATTAGGTTTTTCATTAATACCATTAAAAACGGTGTCATTTGTTGAAAGGTCAATTCCGTTATTCACAAAATATTCTGTTATATATGAATTTCTGTTAATTAAAATTGTTAACCTTAAATCGTTTATCATTTGGAATATTTCATAATCACCAATAAGTTGGTCTACATCCACGTCTTTTAACAGGTTAAATAATTTCCCATCAATACTGGCATAATAATATTGACTAACTTCATATTCATCCTCATCTTCCCATTTACCTTGTCCGTCGCAATAACTACAATCTTCACTACCATTTCCATAACATTGTGTACAATCGTTACTTCCCTTACCATCACAAGATTGACAAGTTACACCATCCTCGTCTTCACCTGAACCACCACAATCATCACAACTTTCTTCACCTGAACCATCACAATAAGAACATTCGGAATAACCTTCCCCCCAACATTCGTCACATGACTTATCAACGTAAGTTTGGTCAACTGAAATCAAAGAAAATGTAAATAAATCTTCATTAATAACCACTGATATACCTTCAGTATATTTATTGTTTTTCTTAAAGAATATTAGGAATGATAAGATTACAAAAGATTTTGCATCAATAACTTTAGTTAAAGAACTAAATAAAGGACCACGAACTAATTCACCATAAATGGTGTTAGGTCTGTCGCTTTTAATATTCGGAGTTAGTTTTTTTACTAAGGACTCTAATCTTTGGGTATTCATCTCAATTTATATTTGTAGTCTCTATCGATGGTTTCGTTAGTCTTACCGCTAATTTTTTGATGTAATTCCCAATCCTTTATTGATTTTTTATCATCATTTGCAATAGCAAATAACTTTACTATTTTTTTCATCATTTTTTCGGATACGTATTTCATTCTTTTCTCTTCGTATTTGTAAAAATCTTGTTCCCTATTCTCAAATCTCGATGCAAATTTTGCAACTGAGTTGAAAATTCTATCTTTATCTCCTATAAAACCTAAAAATTCCTCAAATAAATTCTCCGTCATCAATTCTTTTAACTTCCCAATCGTATTATTTACTATATTAACATAAACAATTCTAAGAAATTCGTCAATAAGTTCGTTATCATTACCAGGAATGTCCCACCCTTTATATGAAAATAAATGCTCAATCTGAGGGATATTACTTTTAAGGTCATTTACTAACCCTTCATAACTAAAATTGTATGCGTTTTTTAATTTATTATACATTTCTGAACTCGTGATAAAATTATAAAAATCTTTCTTATTGATTTTATTTAAATTCATCAATGTTGCAAATTCTGAAGGTCTAACTAAATTCTCTATTGAATGTGTGAAATACAAACTAAACAAAAAGTCCGAAATTGGTTTTATTCCGAAATTAGTTCTTTGTATTCCAAAATAATTAGTAATTCCTTTAAGACCTGATACAGGTTTTTTAAAATCGTCATAGGAGTGTTTTAATTCATGGGCTAAAGAGGTTATTAAATCATTTTTTTCGTCTTTGAAGTACTTTTTCACTTCTTCTGCCGTGGTACCCTCTGGATAAGCAATCCCAATACTTAATTTTATACCTCCACTGTATGGTTTACTGATAATTTTACCATCTTCATATCTTGATTGATGGTGAAATGACATACTATAAAATCTAACTTCATTTACTTGGTCTGTTTCGACAAAATCAATGATTATTGAAATTTTTTTTAGTTTGAAATCCGAAATTGTAATATTGGTTGACAAGTCAAACTCAAAATCCTCACTAATATCATCTAATGATTGTATTTCGGATAGTATTTTTTTATATAGAAGTTCTGTGGAATCAATAATACCTTCAGGAACACCAAGAGATTCTAATAAGAATGTTCTATTTGTTAAGTTCATAATAATAAATATCTTTGATTTAATTTATCGTTAAATACTTTAAAAAAAACAAATAAACCAACATATTTATTAGTAAAGATTTTAATATGTCATTGAGGAAATCTAGAGAAATAAGGTTAGCTAACATTTTGTTAGAACAAAGATACTTAACTGAACAAGCGGCTCCTGCACCCGCTCCTGCACCCGCTCCTGCACCCGCTCCTGCACCCGCTCCTGCACCCGTTACCCCAACAACTACCGCATCCCCAACAACTACAACCACAACTAAAAAAATAACTGAAAATGAATTAGACTTAATTCCCGATTGTTCTTCAGGTAAATTCGGGGTGACTCCTGAAACCTTTAGTGAGGTTAAGGTAGGTGAATATACGGTACATGTTCAAAAAACACCAACAAAAGGTAGCGAACCTTTAAAATGTAAAAAATAAAAAAACCCACCAATTGATGGGTCTTTATTTTATTTTCCAATCATATGATATTCCATCAATTCATTAGCCTTATTAACTGCTAAATCTTTGGTTTTCATACCGCTAGCAATTAATTTTTTTGAGTGGTAAAGAACGTAATCCGTTGCGGATACTTCTTTCTTTGTACCACCTTTAATTGACCTCATCGAATCTTTTGCGTAGATATCGTAATGACCTACTTTAGAAATGTAACGACCTTTACTTGATGCTTTTCCCATTTTACTTTTTTTATTTATATTGATTAATTTTTTTATATAACAAAAGTATGTACTTTTTTTATTTAAAACAAATTTATTATCTATAAAGATTAGATAATAATGAAAAAAACTATAAGACTAACCGAATCCGAATTAAAAAATTTAGTTAAACTAATCATTAAAGAAGAGTTTGACCCTAATACTATGTTTAATTATTGATTTTTTATTAAAACAAATTTATCATTTTTATATGAAACAAGAGTTTGTGGAAAAAATATTAAAGACTATTTTTTATGACGTTAAAATAGATATCGTCTCTTATGAAGTTCTTAAAAAAAACCAATTAAATGAGAATAATGAGTGGGTTAAAGACTTACCCGCAATATTCATACAAATTAGATATGATAATGAAACAATCTATAACAATTTTAACCTAACAGAATATTTTACAAATTTAACGGGTCACGAATTTTCTATCTCAAGAGTTTAATTGAACATTTTACTTTTTTAAAAAATCACTTATAGTTACTTCGTAAATTATATAGGTTCGAATCCTATATTCGGTAACTGACCAAATTAGTCAAATGGTAAAGACGACTGTCTCATAAACGGTTAACTAAAAAACACTATACTCACCTATCTCGTTTTTATTTGTTTTATAAAAACCTTTTTACTATCTTTGTAAAAAGGTTTTTTATGCGACATATTATTTTTTTATTACTTTCTGTAATATTATTAACTTCATGTGAAAAAGAAGTTCTAACACCACAAGACAACAATCAAAACATTGTGGTCCCACCAAATAACGATACCACATCAGTTCTTTTAGATATAGTTGGTGATACTTGGGTGATAACTCAATATAGAGTTGGTCAATTTGGTGAAATTTTTCCGTTAAATGATACTTTAACATTTGATACTAATACAAATTATCATTATGATTCATTTATCTCCACTTATAGTTTATACCCAACAGGTTCTGTGTATAATTTAACAATGAATTACACCCCTTTTGGTAATCTAAGTGGGAATATTAACGATTATAATATTACAAATGGTGTTATTAACGGTAACAAATTTGTCGATATCTCAACAGGGTCTTCAAATGGGACTGAATACTATTTGTGGATGGTAAAAATTTGATAAATGGATACTAAAATTAAAGAAGAAGATTTGTGGTGTGAGTACAGTGATTTACCATCTCCTAAAGCGTATATAAAATGTGCTGATTATGATAGTATGGGTAACCATGGAAGATTTCCTAAACAAAAAACAAAAGATATTTCTGAAATGATTGTTAGAAACTTTAAATATGAACCGATAAAACCAATTACGGTTAAACCTAACGAGAGGTAAAATGAATAAATTAGTAATAAAAAAAGATAGTAATTGAATAAAAAAATAAGATAGTAGATATTTATAATAAACAAGTAATATGATTATCTACAAAATAACTAACAATCTTAATAATAAAATCTATATTGGTCAAGATAGAAATAATAACCCATCTTACTTCGGAAGTGGTAAAAAAATACAAAGAGCCATAAAAAAATATGGTAAAGAAAATTTTGTAAAAGAAATTTTAGAAGAGTGTATTGATGAAAATCATATGAATGAAAGAGAAGTTTATTGGATATCAAAATATAATAGTCAAGATAGGAAAATTGGTTATAATATAAGTAATGGTGGTAAAGAGGGTGATAGACAGATAGGACAAGACATTGCTAAAAACGGAATTTACAATTATTGGGTTGAAAAATATGGTCAGGAGGAAGCGGATATCAGAAAAAAACAACAAATTGAAAAAATTGTAAAACATAATAAAGAAAATGGTACGGAACTAACAAAAAAGGGTCGTTACGGTCTATGGCTAGAAAAATACGGTAAAGAAGAGGCTGATAGACGACACCTTCAATGGAGATTAAAAATATCACAACACCAGCAATATAAATTAGATAATGGGTGGAAACACACTGACGAAGCCAGAGAAAAAATATCAAATGCGGGTAAAGGGAGAAAACTATCTGAGGAAACAAAAAATAAAATGAGAAAACCAAAACCAAAAGGATTCTCAGAAAAAATATCAAAATTAAAGAAAGGTGTGTCAACAGGACCATCAAAAAAAAGATTAAAAGTTCAGCAATTTGATTTAAATGGTAATTTTATTTATACTTGGGATAGTATAACAGAAGCTGAGAAACAACTAAAAATATTTAACATAACTGCGGTTTGCAAAGGAAAACAAGAAACCGCAGGTGGTTATAAATGGGTTTATAAAAATAACGAAAATGAATAAATTAGATTTAGATTATCAAAATTTACTTCAAGACATTTTGGATAATGGGGTAAAAAAGGAAACAAGAAACGGAGGAACCATCAGTGTTTTTGGTCGTCAGATAAGACACAAAATGAGTGAAGGTTTTCCTCTACTTACAACCAAGAAAATGGCATGGAAGACGATGGTAACTGAATTGTTATGGTTCCTTCGTGGTGATACAAACATCAAGTTCCTTGTTGATAATAATTGTCATATTTGGGATGGAGATTGTTTTGCTAACTACATAAAAAATAACCCAAACGCAGATGAACAAATGATTAGCGATGCTGGTCAGATGGTAAATATAAAAGAATGGTTT
>Ga0194133_10002661_pt1 | contig 27141 bp, 20 predicted proteins | sample TA2KigOf40mmetaG_FD_155448 | JGI IMG/M metagenome (GOLD analysis project Ga0194133, IMG submission 155448) | Freshwater microbial communities from Lake Tanganyika, Tanzania - TA2015055 Kigoma Offshore 40m | ecosystem: Environmental > Aquatic > Freshwater > Lake | place: Tanzania: Lake... | reverse complement strand
TGAATTTGCGACAACCCTCCTCGAGCTGATTGGCAAACAGCTCAGGTGTGGGGCTGTGCAGGATGACACGATCTGCGAGATCGCCGAACTGGGTGATCTGGGCCTGATTACCACCAGCCAGAACGATCAGATCAGGGCGAGCCTGGAGCACCTGTTCGATCTGCGGTTCCAGATCTGCCTGCGGACGGAAGGCCAACAGGCCCACACCCCAGGGGGAATCGCCACAGAGAACGGCCGTTTCACGTAGTATTTCTCCAAGCTGCTCTGCAGACAGCATTGCTGCGGCGATCACCGGCATGGCTCCTGCAGTGGCGACGGCGTGAGCGAAGGTGGCGACGTCACTTACCCGAGTCATTGGCCCCTGGACAACGGGCAGCCGGGTCCCAAGCCAGTTGGCCATTGCGGAACGCCCAACGACAGCGCCAGAGCGGACACCAGCCTCACGGACCGCGCAGCGTTGATAGAGGCCCAGAAGATCAGAACAGGACAAGCCTTCCTGACTCCAGCCGCGGCTGAGCAGAACACCTTCGCTCATGGGCGTCAGGCGATCGTCCATGTGGAGCAACACGGATTCGAGATGCCCCTGAGCGTGGGTCGCAAGAGCAGCAAGGTCGCCCGGGCGCCACTCTTGGGGGTTTAAAGGCGCAACCTGGAGAGCCGACGTCCCCGAAGGGGTTTGCACCAGATAGCGGCGGATCATGCCACGCTGCAGCCTCGCGATCCGCCGCTTGCGCTCCGCGTCAAGCGGATAGTCTGAAAGAAGGATCAGCTGATCGGCCAGCAGCACGGTGTCAACCCCCCGGTGCAGCAACGTAGCCGCCATCTCAGGGCCAGTGGTGGACGGCAGCACAAGCCGTGCATTGGGGAAGAGATGCAGCGCCTTTTGGATGAGCACCAACCCCGCCGTTTCACCACAAAGGCCAGCTGCTTCCCCTGGGAGCAACCAGATCTCGGCGCTATGCGGCCGCTGCTCAGCGAGCTGCTGCAACTGATGCGCTGAGGAGATACAGGGAATCGCCTGCGGTGAACATCCGATCACGTCGAACGTCGCGACGACGACGTTATGACTGTGCTCCGGAAGCTGAGAAGACCAATCAACCCACTGATGCTGGTTGATCAGCAGCTTTAAATCCGCCTCAGGAGCCTCCGCTGGGGAAGGGAAGATATCCTGCGGAGGGACTGATCGGCAATCAAGCACAACCGTATCAGGACAGACCAAAAGCCCTGACAACCATGCCCGCCACCCGGGCAGAGGCTTGACAATAAGACCGATACCGCTCATGAGAGCTTGCAAGGGGGCGAAATTTTCAAGACAATGTCGACATCAATCCTGTTTATACCGGGAACAGGACTGCCAGATGAGTTCTACGCTCCACTTCTGGCTGTACTGAATAAGCATGGCCGAGTACATCACTGGCGTTACCGACATCATGAAACAATCCTACAGGCAGTAAGGCGGCTTGGCGGCGGGGGTGAGCTGTTCGAAACCCTAAGGAGGGAGGTGTGCTTTGGACCAGCGGACAGGCAGCCGGCACTTCTTGGCATCCAGCTCGGTGGCGGAATCAGCCAGTGGTACGAGGGACTGGCGGAGGGCGAGAGGAACCACCAGCTCTGGCAGCGCACGGTTGTGGTTGGGCACTCCCAGGGAGCAGGCCACGCCCTGCTGCTCAGCCAGCAACGATCTCTGGCCGGTGCCGTGATGATCGCGGGTCCAGCTGACGCCTGGGACGGTCAGCCCGCGCCGTGGACCCGACAGGCCTTCCAGACAGAGCCGTCACGCCGCCTGCTGATGGTGCACGCCCAGGACGCCGGCTGTCGGGCTGTCCTGGCCCACGCTGACGCCTGTGGCCTGGCTGTTCGGCAGACCCATGAGGCATTGCTTGAAGGAACAGGTGGCATCGCCCTGCTGGATACCGAAGCCGTCGGCGGATTCGCCGCCCACGGCTGCTTGGCCGGAGGGCAGACCTGGGCAGGCGAGGGGCGTCGCCAGCAGGGCTACCGGGCATTGTTAAGTAGACATTTTCTAGGGTGGCAACGCTCCGACGGATAGGCCTAGGGTTGGGCTGATGCGCGTTGATAAGATTTGGACTCTGTTGATCCTCAAATGTCTAAAGCGTGCATGTCTCTCGCTGATAGCTACCTTGATGAGTGCTCGCTTGTGCGGTATCACAACGCCGCCATCGCAGCCAGGGACGAGGAAGTCATTGAGGTGACCGCAGCACTGACGGGTGAGTTAGCAAAGCTGCTCAGCAGCCTGAAGACGTTGAGCCGAGCCTATGAGTTTGGACTGATTGACGAGTAAAATTTATTATCTGGCCAAGAAACCGGATTCGGCAGCGGTCATGCCTCAGGCGCATATTGAGCTGTGGGGCTGACGCCGGATCGTAAACCAGTCACGAATTAAAATGCCCGCGCACGACTTCATTGCCAATCAAGCCGAGACGCTTGGCATCACTTTGTCAGACGAGAATTTCGTCAAATCAATGTGGAATCACTACTGCTCAGATATTACAAGCCTTTCCCAACCTCCAGGCGATGCCGTAGAGGAGTCTGGTCCAGGGTCATTGGAAGTTGAGGATGAATGGCAAGATCGGCTCTCAAACAATGATAAGATCATATCAATCCTCAATGCGATCCGAAATGATCAAGAGCCGCAGCTTGTGACAGCGCACCAGGAGCAACTGGACTGGATCGAAAAGCAGATTACGCTTCTTTACCGACTCAAAGGCGACATAGAACTAAGCCTGCGCTACGCGAGCGTCGATGATGCCGCGAATTCCGGCTTAACGCGATGAGAGAACCTCTATTTATTCTTAGTCCCCCACGATCATTTTCATCACTGATCTCTTCGATAATCGGGCAACATCCCGAGATGCATGCCTTTCCTGAGCTATGGGTCTTCGGTAGATCGTCACTTTTGGACATGATGATCACGAACCAGGAGAGCCTCAACCGCCTGGCAAGCCCCGGCTCTATCAGGGCGATTGCTGAAGTGCATGAACACAAGCAAACTAATGAGAGCTGCACACGGGCATGGCTGTGGATTCAGAAACACTCAAACATGACGCCAGTTGATTTCTTCAACTATCTGCGTGCACAGGTATCCCCCCTGATCGCCGTCGAAAAGACCCCAATCAACACACTTAAAGTTAGTCGTCTCAGTGAGATTGTTGGAGCCTATCCAAAAGCGAAATTCCTACATCTGACGCGGAGTGTTATTGGCAATTACAAATCTCTTAAAGAGTTTCTTGGTGAAAATGATAAGTTCCATGTCGCTAATCAGTCCGAGCAGGTAGACGCTAAAGCATTGTTCTTGGAGCATCCTGTCAGTATCTGGCATGCTTCACATCGCAATATTTTAACCATGAGACCCCTGATCAATCCTAGAAATTATCTGCGAATCAAAGGTGAAGATCTACTGAATAGCCCCGATATCATTCTTCGTCAATTTTGTGAATGGATGGGGATTGATAGTAGCTTATCTGCCATTAAATCCATGCTTCGACCTCATGAGTCTCCCTATGCCTGTATTGGACCAAGAATTGCCCATGGCGGAAATGATGGTAAGTTCATGCGCCAACCTGTGCTGCATTTAAATCATTTAAAGTGTGACCAAGTTAAGAGCTTTTATCAGGCTTCGGATGCTAAAAGCCTTCAACTCGATAAAGCCGCTCTACACGTGAAGTACCAACAGTTATCAGCTGAAGATTTCAAACGGATTGAGCAATGGGCGATTCATCTATCACGTGAAATTAAGGCTATGCAGATCAGGCTTGGGTACTAAAATGAGCCTACGCAAATTCCTACTCGATAGTACTATTAATGAGGCAAGAGACATAGAGAGATCAGAAAATACGTTCATTTATCTTGACAAGGAGGGCCGGCTTAATGCTTGGATCACCTCTAAGGATGAAAGTAATTCACTTACCTTGAAAGCCCTTCAGGAAAAGACTGTAGGCACGATGGTATTACAAGATCTTCTCAAAATTGAAACCCCCATTAAAAACATTGGCATTGAATCAAATGGCTGTCTGGTTGCAGGAACGGGTCAGGGTGAACTTCGTTTTAGCTATACAAATGGAAAAATTATTGGACTAGCCGATGCTGGTAAAAATAAAGATCAGCAGCCATGGAGTGCAGATTTCTTAGCGGCAAGAATACTATTTGCCGGCATGCAGCAGAGTGATTGCTTTAGATTTGGTGATCTAATTTTTAGTCGGCATGAAACAACCGCGAAGAGCCCTAACGGAAATCCATTCTTCCCCGAGTCTTTGCTGCTTGTCAGGCCAGAGAATAAACTGGAGCAGATGAGGAGGGGCCAGGAGTGGATCGCGATTGGCAATAGCCAGGTGGACATAGACTTAAATCTAATTCCTTGTGCAGAGCACCAGCTGTTCGATATTCCTATCATTAACTTCGTTATTGATAACCCGCAGCCGAATGACATCATAAATCTGATTGGCTGGAATAGAAAAGTTATGCAGGTCATAAGTATAAATCAAGCCGACTCTGATCAAAAGTTTCTCTGTGCTAATGTCAATGAGACGATTGAACTAGGAGACAGTCTTCTCCAAGACCTTTCTAAACCATGGATTAATCATCAAGGTAGGCTTTCATTTTGGAGAGACACAACAAATTCTGATCATTTCTACACTTGGTATCGTGACTAAATCTACAGAGTCTGGCAATACTCGCGCAAAGGCAATCAAGGAATTGCTCAATAGGTTTACCCTGTGCGAGGATATTGTTTTTGATTGTCAGGATGAATCACTACAGCGGGGACGCTTTGAAGAGATTTGCCCTTTAGACATTAAGCCGGCCGCAGACAAATATAGTCGGCGTGCCAAGATTAACTCACTTTTAAGGATACGTGCTAAGCTCAATCTTCGCATTAAGATCGCCTCTCGTATGCGTCAAAAACTGAAGTATCAGCTTAAAGGCTAGTCTTGTACCCAATTATCTTTGCATAGTGAATAACATCGTGGACAACTTTCTCATGCTTGGAAAACCTAGAGAGCTCTTCAATGGAAATGTACATATGCCGAGGAGTATTAGACTGAATCACATAAGACGGATCCCCTGAGAAAGGGCAATCACTAAGCATGGATACCATCTTGTTAAGGCATGAATGTCTTAACTCAGGGCGATAGTTAATTGATAATTTGCTACACAGGCCAGGCATGGTGTCAGGTGAGACCATCTCTCTGGGAATATGATTAATACGATTAAGCCTTGACGGTGGTTGGCGGATTAAATCCAAGTATGCCTTAACGTACTCTAACCATAGCATTAATGGATCTAATGGGAAAGATATTAATGAGCTCGAGAGAATCCACTGCAAGCAAGAATCGAAGCCGTATACACCTTGCATTAGATCAAGGCTGAAACTAATTGGATTGCGCCATAGAACAAGCAATTTGCACTCAATCCCAAGATCCGGTAGATTGTTTAGTAGTCCTGTATCCATCGAATGCGAAAATGATGGATCAATTAGCAATGCGCCGAGGGTTTGAATTGCTGATCGGAAGCGATTAATATTTAGAGCATTATTTGGCGAATCGAAATAGTATTTTACAATAGATTCATGGTTGTCGATCGAGACTGGCATTTTATGCAAGATCATCAAGCTCCTAATCAAGGCCTCCCTTGCAGTGTAAAGATGCAGGGGAGAATGGTAGCGATTAATGTCTGCACCAGATAACTCAGCTGCAAGATGCAGATGACCTGTCAAGAGGACAGACTTCTCGTCCAGGTCGATGCCACGATAAAATAGATCTGAAATTCCGAGACTGGATGACCTCGGAAGAGCGGCCAAGAACAATATTGACATTCTATGGGGTCCAAGACCATACGTCGACATTAATGAATCGACCTGTTGTTGCTACTATTGCCATGAAGAGGTTGGTTTTTCCTGTATTTATTCTTGCGGCACCGCTTGACTGGAGTAACTGTGGGCTCAGAGGCTTTACAAGACGCAGTGAGACTTGGAAGAATGACTTTTCATCAATCAACTCACTAGTCGGTCGTATAGATTTGATCACGGCTGGAAGCTCACCACTAGGATTTGCATATAGTCTGACGTCCGCTTTTTGACCTACTCTTACAAGCGCACGATCGTGGTCAGGGATTAAAACGTTAACGACATTGAGAGATCCTTCCTTCAAGTCCAGCAATGATTCACCCTTTGACACGAATGACCACATCAATCCAGAGGTGGACGAAGTGATCAGTCCGTCAAATGGCATATCAACTTTCAGCTTTTGCTTCTCCAGTAGTAGTGATTGCTCTAGTTGTTGAGACTGATAAATGGATTTCTGCCTAGACAGTATTTTTAGTTGATTGATTTCAATCTCAGCCTTAAGCGCAAGAATTTGCTGGATCTTGGCCTTTTCGTTTTCCTGGGCGTCATATGAGCGAAGCTGAATATCTTCCTTCATTTTTTGTGAATATGCACCTTCTTTTATGAGAGACTGGGTGGTCTTAAGCTGATCTTCAAGAAGTTGTTCCGCTTGATGGGAAATTTTTAGCGATTCCAGCAGCTCGCGCATGACATCTTTATCTGATTTAGTTTGCTCTTTTAGTGTGCTGAGCTCACTCTTTAGCTGCTCAAGATTTACTATGGTCTCATTTAGGTCAGACTCCAGTTGTTGGGATTGAAGCTGGATCAGCGGTGTGCCTGCAGAGATGACTTGGCTTGATGGGCCACGCTGAAGGATTCTGGTTATCCGCACATCGGCAGGAGCTCGCACGGTCAAATCACGCTCGGTAGATACGACGACGGAACCAGTCACAGTACGATTAATTGGCAAAAGTAGTATGACTATGGCCGTAAATACTACTAAGGCGCCGCCATTGTTTCGAAGCAGAGAGGCTTGGTTGGACGAAGTCGAATCATTCATCGCAATCAGAAGATCGCTGTCCGAGGGTTCGTTGCTATTCACGCTGTTGCGTCTTTTTAGTATTTTAGAAAACTTAGTTAAGATACTGTTTGCTGTGAAACGCGTGAACAAAGCGAGCAGAGCTACCGCAAATACAAATTGACTGGCCTCTCCAAGCAGATCTGGCAGGCCGGATGCCAGTCTTGGGATTGCGACAAATAGTATAACCAGCGCTTTAATAATAATAAGTGTAAAGAAAATTATTGCGAATCCTAGTAGTCCAAAATCCCGCCATGACGTCACGGAGCTCTTGAGTGCCATCCGTGCCGAGCGATCGCGATCGAGCACGTAGCGAATTAAAGCCTGCAAAACACTGTATAGATGCCTGACTGATTGTCCAAGGGTATTGGGTGGAAGCTCAGTGAGCAGAATCATCAGGCGGTAACCTGGCGATTTGCGAAATGGTAATGCTAGTAATAATCCTGTGAACAGACTTATATCAAGGATTAGGCTCGTCACTGAGTAAAGCCATCCCCCGGCGAGTCCGTTGTGCAAACGTCCTGTTGCTTGCAGAATAATTAGAAATGCGGCAAGGCCTAGCCTGGTTAGCAAGGGTTGAGCAACGCATAGAAGCGCATTGTCTGATTCCAGGGACCATTGCTTCGCCTCGAATGCTGGTCCCTTGTAGGAGTTAACCCCAAGACGTGGAATAAATCCAAATAGAAATCTCATGGCAACTATACCATCGCCTAAACCGGTGACAGATTGCGTCAGCCAGTTTAATGCTGTTGAAAGTAAATTTACGGTTAGTAGCCCAATCAGTGTCCTGCCTAAAACATCAATAGTGCTTGACGCCTGATTGCTGACCCCCAACAGATATAGAGCATTTGGTGCTGGTGCGAGCAAGAAGAAGAATATATGGGTCAGCACGATGACTAACATCGGTGCTACCAACCAGATCTGCAGGCGAAGTAGGCGTAGCAGAGCTTTTTGAGCCTTAGTTGGCCAGCGCGGATTTAAAGAGAAAAGATAAATACCATTGGATTCCTCTATATCAATAGAGTCATCTAGTGGTCGTTCTTTCTGTTTGAGTCTGGGATTGAGTAATTGACTCGGCTGGTCGTCGAAGTTCGTCCTAGGTATCCCCACATGTAAAAGAATGCGCTTGCCAATTAACCACTTCAAATATTGTTCAAAGGATTCGTGGTCTTCAGGTATTTTCTTCAGATGTTCCTGTAACTGCGACTGGGTCAGCTGTCTGTCGGCGAGGGCGTCAAGTGCCAGCCAGGCTGATGCTGGTAGGCGCAGCGGATCTGGGTCTGGAGGAACATAGACGGCATAGCCGGTAGTTCCTAGGCAATTAATAACCAGCTTTTGATTCCGCTGAAAGCGTTCAGAGGGCATCTTCACTAAAAGATTGGGTCCTCATCCACCTGGGCTTCTGATTCATCTATGTCGGTTTTGAGTAGTATTAATGGATCAAATAAAGAATCAAGATGAGGTCGTGTATCTTTCAAGGCCTCAAGGATCGCCTCATCTCCTGTAAGTTGCTCAGGCCAGTCTAATTGATTAAATTGCTGATATCCCTTTTCCTTGCCCAATTCGATGCAGCGATTATAGCTATAATAGGCAAGGTATTGATCGCCCGTCTGTGAGTGAAGGTTCCCCCAGAGATAATGGAAACGAGGATTTTTGTCCATTGCCTCGAGTGAGGTAAGCAGCTCCCGAGCTTCGTTCACTGATGAGCAGCGTATGTACGCTTCCGCAAGGTCGAGCTTTTTGCCTCCATCTTTTGTGCTTTCAGAATCAAATGTTTCCTTGAAATATTCGATAGCCTTGAGGTTTTCGTTTCGATGTAAGTGTATCCGCCCTAGGCAAATCTTTGCATACGTGTCGCGGTGGTTATATTTCAGTGAAAATTGCCATTGACGTATCGCCTCATCAATGCGTCCCAAATAAGTGAGTATGATTCCGTATTGGTTGCGAATACGTACATTGTCAGGCGAAAGCCTCAGTGCTTTTTCAAGCGCAGGGACCGCCTCGTTGAACTGGCTGAGCGACTTCATGGCGAGCGCCATGCGGAGAAGTTCCGATCCAGAGCTAGCTTTGCTGATGTCGAACAATTCAAACAGCTCTCTTGTTCGATGATCATCTTTTTTAGCTCTGTAGACGCGAATCGCTTCGGCGATTACAGGCTGCTTGCCTGGCTCAAGTGAGAGTGCTTGCTCAATGTGCGAGGAGGCCAGGTCGTAATCCTTTGCGATGAAGGCACATACAGCCATCATCCGATGAAACAACGTGAAAGAAGAACCTAGCTCAATCTCGAGCAGCTGAGTTCTCGCTGCATCCACTTTACGCTGCTTAATCAAATCGCGGGCAACCTTGAACTGCTCTCGAGCCCGCTTGGGAGGCTTGATTTTTGTCACAACTTTCGCGGACAACATTTGATTATTGTAGCTTGCTGGCTTCGTGCTTCTGCCATTCGGGCCCCTCAATATTCGTTGTTCAGGGAGTATGGCGCAGACGACCATAAGCCTTTCTTATGGATCGTTGAGGGATGAGTGACTCCTGATGGGGTACGGGATCGAGAGATGCCGTGGTAATCCACCCAGGTTCCGATTCTCAGTAATCGACGCCTCGTTTCAGGTCCACACCCCGCTCGGCGTAGTGCTTGTGGCACACCATCTCGGAGTGCACGGAGGCCAGGTCGAAGTAGGCGGGCCGATTTTTGCAGCGGCCGGTGAGGATCACTTCGGTTTCGGCGGGCTTGCGGAGCAGGGTTTGCACGATCGGCTCCACCGGCAGCAGCTCGAGATCGACCGTGGGGTTGATCTCATCGAGGATCACCGTTTTGTAGAGGCCGCTAGAGATAGCGGCGCGGGCGATCTCCCAGGCCCGCTCGGCTTCGATGTAGTCGATCGGTTGCTGCTGGCCACGCCACACAATCGCGTCGCGCCCGGAGCGCAGGTGATCCACCAAGTGGGGATAGCTCTCGCGCAGGGCGGCAATCGCGGCGTCTTCGGTGTAGCCGGCGCCGCCTTTGAGCCATTGCAGGATCAGCACCCGGTGGCTCTTGTCCTGGGAGATGCCCCGGCCGATGGCCTGGAGCCCCTTGCCCAGGGCACTGGTGGATTTGCCCTTGCCCTCACCGCTGTAGATCTCCACGCCGTCAAGGTGCTCGCCGTCACGGGGGTTTCGCCGGCCCTGGCCCCCCATTTCCACCAGGAGGCCTCCGCGTAGGCCGGTTGGCTACGGATCCGCCACCAGGAGATCGCCGCGGCGGAACTGGCCGATCTGGCCTATGCCAGCAACCCCGAGGAGCGGTGCTACGCCTGCAAACGGGAACTGCACCGGTTGCTCGCGCCGATCGCGGCGGCGGCAGGGAGCGTCACAGTGCTCGATGGCGTCAACGCCGATGACCTCGGCGATCACCGGCCCGGCATAGGGCAGCCCGCGAGTTCGGTGTGTGCTCTCCCCTGGCCGAAGTCGGCCTCGATAAGGCGGGGGTGAGCCAGTTGCAGCAACATCCATGCATCGTGTGGGGAGCCGCTCCGCGATGCTCGACAAACCCTCTACATTTGAACTGACAGCTTCAAGTCTCTGCCACAGGCAGGGGTTATAGGGGGTCCCCCGATTTCATGGACACCGATCAGAGGATTAAAGGAGAGCGTTCGAACTGCTATGAACTCCTGCTCGTAGATGATCCGGCTGAGGTGGTTGATCATCAAGTGGCGCCTATCGCGCTTTTATAAGACCTAGATCCAGGCGGCCAGTTACCGCCAGCTTGCCGATGTCCGTAGGTAGGTGATGTCATCTACTCAGGAGTGGATCGGGGCGGGCTGCTGGCAGTCCTGCTTCAGAAGGTTCTTCACCATCTCAGCGGTGTTCGTTCTGGCCCAGGAGCGGAGCCGGAAATGCTGTGGCTCTTGGCCTTGAGCTGAGCCCGCTGCACGAGGCGGAGAATACGAAGACGCCCCATGGGATGGCCGTTAGCGCGCAGCTCCAGGTGGATACGTTGCGATCCCTGAAGCGGCATTGTGTCCAAAGATGGCCTGGATCTCAGCGTGCAGTCAGGCGTTATTCGCCGCGCACGGTCCTAATTAACCTGGTTTACCGCCTTGCCTAGTAGCCACTCCGCGTCTCCCCCAGCTGCCGGCAGACCCTGCCTACATTATGCTGATCAGCAAGCTTCCTGATCAGACAATACCTCCGGGTGGCAGCTAAGCTTCAGAGTCCTAGATCTCCCAGGTTAGGGCTGTCAGTGCTCCAGGCCGCGGCCGCGATGTTCGCGACATTCAGCAGCCGGGAACCAGGGCGGAGTTTACGAAGTAGACTGCCGCTAGACGGAGAGGCTTATCTGATGCCCAATCTGACAACGGCAGAAGTGCAGGAGAAGAGTTGCCACTGTCCCACCCCGCATATTTAACAATGCTACCTCTACAAGACTATCGCAGAGATTTAAGTGCAGTACGCTTCGCTACAATCAACTAATTTAGATTATACCTCATTGCAGGTGTACCACTGCAATGACAAGCCAACGGCCTTGGTGGTCTGGATCCACGGCGGAGGCTGGGTTAGCGGGGACCGACGCCGTACGCGACGCATGCCAACTTTTTTCAGGGAGCACAATATTCTCTTTGTTAGCGCTAATTACCCACTTTCAGCAAACGCCGAAACTACCCTTATTGATCTGCAGATTCTAGCACTACAGGGTCTGGACAAGTGGTTGACTGAGAACCCGCTGAAGGAAAAATATCCCGAAGCTTTTGCTAATATCATGCTGCTCGCACATTCAGCTGGTTCTCATCTCGTCGCATTGACCGACAAAATGCATGGATGGAATGCAGCGGTAAGTAGCTTAGTCTTGATGGACTCGGGTGCCTATGATCTAGAAACAAGATATAGGCATGCGCGCCCACAGCAGCGTCGTCAGTTTGCTCGCCTGCTTGGCCTCGATTCTCAGCCTCGAGCAGAGCATGACTCAATGCTACGTTCTTTTTCTCCAGCACTCCTAGACCCGAAACCTCGACAGGGCCGACCACTAAAGGTGATAATCATGACTAGTCAACGGCCTGGAGCATATTATGCAGCAAGGCAGCTTGAGCGAAGCTACAACGCACCTGGATACAAGGCCTCACTGGTTCAATTTTGCTGGAGCCACGAAGAATTTCCCGACGCTATTGGCGTGGATCAACAAATTAATCGGCTACTATTATCAACTATTGCCTCATCAAGTGATCAATGATGCGCAGGATTGCTAGCGGCGGCTTCGGCGACCCTCTCAATCATTATGCTCACTCAGGGGCCTGGTTCAAGGGTAGGCTGCTCATCGGCACCAGCCGTGCGAATTTGCAGTTTCTAAAGCTGGGGAAGCTAGATGTTGATATTCCTTGCTGGCCTGTCAACGATCTTGGTTTAAATTATACTTCTAGTTTCGAGGAAAGTATTGCGGCAGCCGAGATTTGGTCGCTAATGCAGGGAGAAAATAACGCATTTAGCAGCAAGCGTGTTTACCAGTCTCCCTATCATCCGTTCAGTACCGAACAGAAGCCTTTTCGATCAGAGATTAGCTACCGTTCAATGTGTGTATTTAAGGATAATGGCAATGATCATACCCTATTTGTAGCAACAACGTCCCGCTCCAGAGGGAATGGACCAGACATTTTGCATTCAAGAGATGGAATAAATTTTCAACGGCTGCCCAAGCCGAATCTCAAACTTGAGAAAGCACAAGACAGCGATCTGCCTAGATTTTCATCGATTCGTAATCTGATTCAGTATGAAGACATGGTCGTTACTTGTGCCACCGGCGGATCAAGGGGGAATATTAACCATTCCATGAATTCCAGTGTTTACGCATCGGTATCCCCCGAGACTGGTGACTGGGTATCAATCAATGGTAATGGTTTTGGTTCGCCGCCAGAATGTCTCTGTGTTTTCTCGTTATGTGAACATCGAGGTAGTCTGTATGCTGGCACAGCAGGCTTGCAGGGCTTTGCATTGTTTAAGGGCACCCGCACAGGAGCATTGACGTTTAAATGGGAGCTAGTTGTTGATCGCGGCGCCGGAAGGGGAGCGTTGAATCAAGGCATTGTATCGATGTGCAGCTTTGGTGACGATTTATACTTAGGCACCGGTATTCAAAGTGGAGGCTATGATCGTGTTCATGGGATTGGCCCTGCAGCATTTGAGGTGTTACGTATGAATGCAGAGGGTTCAGTAGAGCTTCTTGTCGGCGCAGATCGTCCAGGTTATACTGCGGGATCTGGGTATAGCTCAGGGTTTTCAAATCCATTCAATGCTTATCTCTGGAGGATGGAAGTCCATCGAGATTATCTCTATGTGGGAACATTGGATACGAGTATTTTCTCTCTGTTTACCTCCGCAGAGAAACTCTCGCCATTCGCAGCCGACAAGCTTGGCCGTGGAGATTTGATGGAATGGCTTCTGGCTTGTGGTGGGGCTGATCTCTGGCGAACAAGAGATGGCCTGCTCTGGGAGCCGATTTCAACCAATGGCTGTAATAATTTTTACAATTACGGAATACGAACGCTGGTGTCAAATGGCGACTACTTGTTTGTTGGCACTGCCAACCCCTTCGGGCCCAAAATCTGGAATTCGGATACGGGGCAATATGAAATAAATCGATTAAGCGGCACTGAGATCATTATGCTCAATCCCTGAAGAATTCTCTAGGTTTTGTGCTGATGCGACCCACCTCACTGGTCCAGGACAAGTGTGAGTGGATGGTCATTCTTCAGCTACTTGAGCTGCATCCAGAGCTATAAAATGTCACTCAGGGATTTCTTTGCTGGAACATTTAGCATAGTTTGAGATCGTCATAATCACCCTCTTTTGGGGATTGCAACTGCTTCTTTCTCAGTCGATCTTGAGCTGATCAGTGATCTGAGGTCGATACCAGATAGACGAATTCGATGAGCTCTGCGCTTCACACTATGGTCTATGTTGCTGGTGCCTGTGTCGGGTATCCTCAGCGGCTGCCAAAACATGCGAATTCTGTAGTACTTTGATGTACGGTTACCACAGTGACCTGATTTGGCCGCTGGGCGCAATGCTCTGCAGCTCCCACCTTCGGAATCCTCGACTCGCGGCCCTTTTTTTTTGCGAAAGTGCATTCTACTTGATCCGGAATCGCCACTGGCACCCATCCATCACGGTTCAGTATTGCTGGTGATGTCACGGCGACAATCAGAATCAACTACTTGCTGAGACTACGAATAAGCCCTGCCTATGGGGCTGAGTGGAGCCTTAGGTGTTCTATTCCCAGGGCCAGCCCCGGTTATACTGAGGTATAACTACAGTGTTGAGTAGCTCGGCAGAATGGAACCAGCCTTTATACTGTTGGTCGAAGGACTTGGCAAAGCTTTTCTGTCAAGGTATCTTGTCTCAATGTGGACCGTGTTTACGTGGGCCCCGATGGTTGTTCTAGTGTGATAAAAATAATCATGCTCTCGCGCATCATTAGGGCCGATCGCGATGTCCCGCGGCAGTTTAGCCATAGGAGCACTGAGAGGTTAAGCGATCAATTATCCACTTGACGGGATGCAGAAGGGGCGCAAGTTTTTCAGGGACGTCTTCAGTGCTACGAATCAAGATGCCACTTAATTAGACTTATGAAGTTGTGCTCGAGAATCTCCAAGTACGCCATTCAACAATTTTTGACTGAACGTACGATCGACCCCAATCTTCCTAGGAAAATCCTCATGTTTCCAGGGGAACTTAAATATTTTGACACGGTAGCCAGTAGAGGATCGATAACTTTGCCTCAGTAATTTGGCTGATTCTACCGAATTTGGACGCTGACTAGTTAGCAAAAATACGTTCAGTCGGTTATCACTGCTGCGTGGCTTTGGCGCAAGCAAAGCCGGAGAATAACGCTTGAAGACGCTAGTATAATCAGCTGGCCGGTAATTGTCGAGCTGTAGAATCCTAGAGATCTCGTTGCGGTAGCGTTGCGATGAATTTCGGTATTTCTGGCCAATATCATAAGATCCGGAATCCATTAGAAATAGGTTCTTTACATTTGAATTCCAGCCCTGGCGCTTGTCAGCCAAGGCCACAAGATGTGCTCCCGAAGAGTGTCCAATTATTGATATATTGCTGTAAGGCATCCGCCTGGATGGCTCCCTCCCATAGATGTTTAGCCAGATATCTAGCTGAGACAATGCCTTCACCTGCTGGTCCATTAAGGAAATTTTGTTGGGCGAACTTAGCGGATAGTTTGCTGAGGCGAAGCATAGATTGTTATCGGCGAAGTATGTAGCCATTGAGTGAACATTTTTCTTGTCGCCTCGAGTCCAGCCGCCGCCGTGCACATAAACAACGAGCGCCTTCGAAGCTGTCGAGCAGGGATAGAGGTCAATCGATGTCTGATCTTTGGGGATCCCTGCCAGAGATCCATAGGCCACGGTAGTGTGAGAGCCAGCGTACGAGCATGGCGGCTGCAGTAATGCAAGGATAGCGACGACAGCAATGCCTTCATAACGCGATGGTGGCAATGGTAAGAACCTCATTGGCACGAACAGACATAATGACCCGACACACATTGTAGGTATAACGAGCGTCTACGGTCATTTCGTAATATGAAGATTGTGTATTGGCGTCCTCCTCTACGAGGCGGATTCGTTGCCAGGAAAAATCTGAAGGAGCGAGGGAGCATGTCGTGGCCTTCATCCAGGCCTCGTACGCAGACCAGACCATTGCACTGCAAGTTACGTGGCTCAGCTGGAGAGCGGGATGCGTCGCCGAACCGACTTCAAGCAGGCGAGCTATGCGCTTCGACCAGCCCATCGCATGCATGACCAACGGCCAGTCAACTTCTTTAAAGCTCTGAAGGTCAACTCCACATTGGCATCCAAATCCTGCGGCGACGAGGAGCTGATTCTTATCATGTGACACTGATAGTGATGCATCCTCCACAAGCCGCCCTGAATGAAATAATAGGGGTTGGCCAGCATATCCTGTTCGAATGCTTAGCGAATGAGGATTGACGCCCAAGCCTCTAGACAGAATTGCCTTCAATAATACGCGACCATAGATATATTGAGATGTGCGATGGCCGGCTCTATAATTGCGTTTTGCTAACTCTTCTTTTTCGTCGGTATTCAGACGATGAAGAACTAGATCTGATTTGGCGCTCAACTGTTTGCTGATTAAGCCATAGGCAAGAAATAGTGGTGACGACATAATCAAGCCAATTTCAACTAAGCCGGTTGAGCATCAGAAGTGTATTCCGCTCAATTGAATCCAAAGCCTGTCGCATCGTCTCCTGGTGCTGATGCACCGCATCTGCACTGGGGGATGTTGATGAGGGCGATAGATCCTCAGCCGACGGGGGGGCTGAACTTTGGTTTTTTGAGGTTTGGGAAGGGAGAGGTGCGGAATTGCCAGATGGGGCAACAGTCGTCTCGTTCCAGCAGGAGCTATAATCCTCAGGCGTAAGGCGATGCAGATCATGGAAGATCGTTACAGCACCTTCGGGACGCTCAATATTTGGAAGAGTCAGTTCTTGAGGGAAGAGAAACAGGTCATCCCAAGCGTCCCATTTCACATCAAATCCTTGCATCCACAGGCCTAACATGGCGCGAGCCAGTGCATCAATAGCTCCGTTTTCTTTGGCTGCGCCCGTAGAGATAATACTTACATCGTCAAGGCCTTGGAAGGTCGACTCGGAAAACCCAATTAGTATCTTCCTCGCGTTAAGCTCAAGAAAGCAGCGATAACCATCCCGGTACATGTTAAGCAATGTTTGACGAAAGCGTACAGGCTCCTTCCACTGTTTGACTAGCAGCTCTACCTGTTCAACTGTGGATTCAGGGTATAACTCTGTTGAGCAACACGAATATACTCGATCCCTAACGGGAACCAATGGCAGCTTTTCATATGACTGCCGCATTAGTTCTGATCCTGATGCGAACAACGGAGTGTGATAGGCACGATCAAGCTGGGTAGGCAGAACAAAGCCTCCATAGCCAGCGATCAGTGCACTGAGCTGTTCGGAGGTTTTTTTACGCGAGAAGATAAGTCGGTGCGAAGGCGAATTGTCTGAAATCAGATAAATATCTTCCTCATTTTCTAGACATTGAGCTAACTTCTTGTCACTCAGTCCTGCGCATAACACTACGATTCCTTCGACTACGTGATCTAGATATGAAGTATCTGCGTAAATCTCTTCAAATGCACTCAGAATGCTCTGAACATCCGAAGCATTGCGGCATCGCAGACCACCGGCTAGCATGAGGGCATTGATTTCTCCTGTACTGTGACCAACAAAAGCAGAAGGCTTTATACCCAGGGAGCGTAACAATCCAAAAAACGCAATCGAGACGACAAACAAGGTCTTGGTGGCACTATCATGATGATTTGCTGCTGCCTCCAGAACCTTAATTTCCGGCTCAGAGAGCAGTGAGCTCCAAGCTGGATGCAGATAGTCTGCCAGGATAGTGCCATCAATTGAGGCTGTATCTACAAATTCGAGGAGAGATTTAACTGACGGAATGAATCGTGATAATTCTGAGAGGTAGCCAAAGGGAATCAGCGCTTCTCCTGGGAGCATGACCGCTAGTTCTGGCAGATGCTTGGGAATCTGTTTTGAATATAGATGGTGTCGCTCTGGTTGATCAGATAAGAGCTTTAGCTCTGCCCCAAGCTGGCTGAGATCAGCATTGACGAGTCCCATCCTGTACGTACCAGCTCTGACAGGACCGGTACTGAAAAGACGGCAGGTGCGCTGACTGGTGCTCATATCACCAATTGCTTCAAGTGCATGTGCAACAACAGTCTGAAGATCTTGTGCATCGTTAAAGGACAGGCAGATCAGATGGATTGGACATCCCGTGGACACTCTGACTCGTGACTGTGAAGAGTCTGATGAGTTGTCGCTTGGACTAGGCTGTGAGAATGGTGTACGTGGGAGAATCCCGGAAGAACAGAGAAGCTGATGATCCATCGGCAGCATTTCTTGCTCAATAACGATATGACCATTAATTCCACCAAAGCCAAAGCAATTGATCGCTGCTCTGCGTGGGACTGAAGGCCTCTCGTACCAAGGACTTAGGCTAGTAGGTAGGAATAGCCTACTATGCATGGAATTAATTCGATCAGTTGAATGTTCGCATCGTGAATTTGGATAAATGCCGTAGGCCACTGCATAAGTGGCGCGAATTAAGGCTGCCATCCCCGATGCAGGGATGCTGTGGCCAATCAGTGACTTTAAGGCACCAAGGACTAATGGACGCGGGCGCTCCTTGGGATTAAAGACTGCTTCAATTGAACTTAACTCTGTTTGATCCCCTAGATTAATACCTGTGGCATGCGCCTCCAAGAAGCCAATGTCGTTAGGCTGTATTCCATCCAGAGCTTTATATGTATTGCGCATCGCTAGGATTTGACCACGGCTTGATGGCGCAAGAAGAGAGGTGTCATTCCCATCGCTTGCCAATCCAAACCCACGAATCACAGAATAGATTCTGTCTCCATCTCGCCGTGCATCCTCAAGCCTCTTCAAGGCTACGAACCCAACTCCCTCTGACAGTAGTGTTCCATCTACCAATGGATTGAATGGTTGGATATCATGATTGGAGATGGCCCCAATCAACGAAAACATTTGTATGATAGGTACTTCCATCGTCGCCTGGGAAGCGCCGATGAGCATCAAGTCTGACTCATCCGCATAGAGAGAGTGGACAGCCTGCTGTATCGCGACAATTGCAGAGGTGCAGGCAGCATCTACAAGGAAATTGGGGCCTTGCAAATCCAGTCTATTGGCTACGATTCCCGAAATAACATTGGAGACGAGTGTGGCTGCTAGTGAGGGAACGGCTGAGGGCTTCATCCGCCGTACCAATTCGTCAACCAGCGAATTAATTTGTGCCTTTGTAAATAAGTCTTGTCGTTCCATCAGCAGCTCTCGGATCATTTCAAAACCCATGCCGCCCTGTATGCCTGCCCAGAGTCCACGATGGGGATGATCGCCACGACCGATTACGACACCGGTGCGTTTTCTGGGAATACAGTCATCGGATCGCCCAGCCTGGTAATCGATGAGTGCCTCCGAGGCAACCTGAAGACAGAGAAAGGGAGAGGGGTCTCCGTCAATATCGTTTGGTGGGACTCGAAAATGCCTTGAATTGATCCATGACATTTCACGGATTGAACCATATAAATCACTATTAATCCGATAGGGACGACTCGCATCCCGGGGGCAATCTTGGAGGTACGGTCGAACTGCTTCGATATCGGCGCGGCGCAGTCTCGAATGTGCTGTGCGGCAGGATTCGAAGAATGCAGCTGGCCCACAAAAACCCGGATATCGCAACGAAAGTCCGACAACGGCTACAGGCTTCGTCATCTTCTGTGCAATAATTTGCTACGGATTATACCCTATGTTCATAGATAATTTTGTGTGCTATCATGCGCAATAGCAGTCCTAGACGAGCCCCTTGAAGTTTTGTATTAATGGCCAATGGTGATCAGTCGTAGCGACATCATCAATATCGTGAGAGATCGCTTTGATGTAGATAAGGCAGATCGCGCCTTCGATATTTGCATCACGGGATCTACGCGCCTTGTGGCGGACCTGGGCTTTAGTTCAATTGAATTCGTTGTTATTTTCGAGAAAATTCAGCAGATTCTCTCGGACCGCATCAACTTTATCGATTTGATTATGCCGGATCGTAGTTCTTATGTAGACGATTTGAGCATAGATCAAATTGCGGACTTCTTGCTTTCTGGCGGTTCTAATAGTGAGCAGCCTGCTGGCATTCTTGACCCTTATAGTGACAGGCGTGAGCCAATTTCTCAGTATGATGTAGATCTGCTTAACCGATCCATCCAGCACCAAGACTACTTAGATGAGCAAGTCACAACCACAACACAGCTCTGTTTCCTCTTGAGCGCCCCACGCTCCGGCTCAACTCTGCTGCGCCGCATGCTCGGCTGTCATCCTGACGTCTATGCGCCAATGGAGCTTCATTTGATGTCATATCAGGATTTTAGCCAACGCAATCAGGAGCTTAGTGATGAAGATTACGCTCATCTTCTTGAGGGAACTATTGTAGCCCGACAGGAGATTAGGGGCATGACACACGCTGTTAGTATGGCGATCGATCAGATGTATGCACGCGATCGACGCCCAGTGAGCCAATTTTTCATAGAGCTGGACCCCTATTTTAAGACTCAAGTGTTTGTTGACAAAACGCCGACATATGCCTTCAGTCTTTCGACATTAGAGCGGATCAAGAAGGTCTTTCCGGGCGCGAAGTTTATACACCTAACGCGTCGTCCGAATGCTGTTATAAAGTCTATTATCGACTCTGATCTGGGTCAAATTATCCGCTTCATGCAGACGTCTGGTATACATCCCAATCGGTTTGCGGAAGCCCTTTGGTGCCTGTGCGAACAGAACATCCGTGCTGCTCTCAAAGACGTTGGACCACGTGCCATCCGTGTTGACTATGAATCGCTTGTCACGATGCCAGAACAGACGATGGGGCGGCTTCATGACTTCCTGGATATTCCCTCATCACTATCATTTAACCCTTACACGCAGCAGTACAATACTTCTAAAGAACAGGTTGACTGTTTTGCTGGAGATTTAAAGAATTACCTGCGAAATACAATCGATTCCAGTGTGGCCAGTGAATGGGAGCCCTTTAGATCGTTAAACTGGCTTTCGGATCCTACCTCTGCGCTTCTTCAGAATGGCTGATGCCTGGAGGGTAATCAAGCAGATCTTTACTGGCAGTAAAAATTGACTTTTCCATCACAAACAATAATTTGCCTTGGTCGTCCTGGCAAGCGCCTATAGCCTCAATACGAGTATCTTCAATCTTTGTGATTGTTGCTGTTAATTGTACCTCTCCGTCGAAGGGCATGGGCTTTAATAGCACCAGTGATAGCTCCTGGGGCAGTGCTGACAGTCCCAATGTTTCAATCGTTTGGACAAGAAGCAGCTGTAACAGAGCGTCGACAAGCGTAAGGTCGCGATTCGCTAGAGGGGCATTCATCGCTGAGGGATTCACACCCAGTAGATCCTTGAGCGTCGTTGGACGTGCTCGACACCATGAAGTCTGCGAAGACGAGTCGATCACTACACGATCACAAAGACTGGCCATCACACCGGAGTGAAACAAGCACGCTGAGTACACATCAGCGCGTTCGCAGTATATTAATGAGTGGCCATCCAGTTCCGGTCTGAAGCTCCATGTCTCTTCAAAATTACCAAATTCGGTCCACGACCAGTTCGCTTTGTAATAAGGGCGCTCCGTTTTAACCTGCTTTAGAACCATGACGCCGGATTGAATATCTTCGGCAATATGCGACTGAGCTTGGACGATAACGGTGCCGCCCACTGACATTGTAATACCGTGAAAAACATAGACGCTCACCCGCAAGGGCTGTTCCGGAGAGTGAGGCAGTGATGCGGCCATATCAGCCGCAAGGCACAGGACACATGCCGCAGGAACTATAGCGCGGTCATTCTTTCTGTGTCCCTGCAAATAGGGAATAGCCCCATGAAAGAGTAGTGGCCATTGATCTGATGCCAGTGAGTCTGCCGGTGGCAGGCTGTGATAGTTCCAAAGCGATGAAGCCGACATCAGCGACTGTTGACGTTCCAGGCGATGCATCACCTCTGGTTTCAGGGCAACAGCCGAGATCTCGACCGCAGCTGACTCCTGCAACAGGATCTGATGCAGGATCTCGGCACCGGCATCAGGTTCAATCGGCTCGAGTCCCCTGTTATGGAATGCTGCCAGAACCTCAGTGCTGGCCATTCCTGAACCCTTCCAGGGGCCCCAATTGATGGTGTGCATCCTGATATCGGCATGCCGACGTGAAAACCAGTGCACGACGGTGTTCAGGAACTCGTTTGCGGCAGCGTAGTCCGCCTGCCCCGGGTTGCCAGACTTTGAGGCTATGGATGAGAAGCTGACCCAGCTCTTCAACGAAGCAGGCAATCCACGACAGAGAAGAACACACAAAGGGACGACTTTGGTACGCAGTACAGCATCAAAGGATTCACGCGATTTTGTAAGGCAGCTCTGATCCTGAATGACGCCGGCACCACTGATCAGAACTCTAATGTCAGCCATAGACTTCTGATCAAGCAATGCCGTGAGTGCAGAAGAATCAGAAAGATCTAGACTGTGATAGTCGAAGGTTTCGACATTCTGGCGTAGAGAGCTCAAGTGTTGTCCCAGCGCCTCTTGGCGCCTGATCTTTTCGATTTCGCGCTGAAGTGATCGCGGATTGACAGAAGCCTGATCACCACTCTGCCGATGTCGCTGCATCAGGGTACGCATCAGATCCTGCGACGCCAATCCCGTCAGCTCAGCATCTGGTCGTTCCAGCGATGTCCGGCCAACCAGGGATAGATGACTGTTCGCTGCCGTCAACCGAAGAAGCATTTGTGCGACGATCCCGCGAGCCCCGCCTAGACTCAGGATATGACCAGCAAATGGCTTGTCACTGTCTGTTGTCGGCGGATGCTTGGCAATGCGCGGCTCATGGCTACAAAGGCAATGGTCAGTGAGGCTGAAATCACCGAGTTGAATAGCTGCATCTACAAGGAACGCCGTTGCGTCGCGCACCTCCTCGGCCATTGGCTCAGAAGCCGTGCTGAGCAGAATGATCGGACGCTCAAGTTCAAGGGCCATGCAGCGCAGCAGACCGCTGAGGCTTGGCAGCAGCGAGAGTGCGTCGGTGAGCGGAACGACGTGTTCCGATTGCCTTGCAGAAGGGTCGTTTGGACGATCTGTTGTTTCCCCTGGCCAGGCCCACACCAGAATGCGGCTCGAGCTGTGATCCAGCTTGCGGTGCCACTCTCGGACGGAGCTGAATACCTGCCAGAGCGCATCACTGATCTGCGTCGCGAGAGCACAAGGGTCCCCACCTGGCTCCACAGGTAGCGACAAAGGGGGCAGAATCATATGCAAGACCGAAGCTTGCAATTGATCAGATGAGCGGCACTGTGGTGATAGAAGACCAATGATTGAAGAGCGGCCCGAGGAGAGGTCGATCACCGCCTCTGGGCTATCAGTCGCTTCGGTGGTTCGAAATGTCTGAAAAGTCATCCATTCGGTCTCTGGATAGATAATGCGGGAGAGACCGAAAGACCCGCTCAGACCTTTCCCTCATGCAAGGCAAGCATGAAGCGAGACAACTCCTGGATCGTCTGTTTGTCACGCGCGGCTGCTCTGACCTCCTGCATCTGCTCCGCACTGGGTGCTGAAGGCATGGCATCGATCAGGACACCGAGAACCTCCACCTGCTTGATCGAATCAATGCCGAGATCCGACTCTAGATGGGCATTGATTTCAAGCAATTCGGGCGGATAGCCGGTGCGTTCAACCAGAACTTCTGTGATGAACGTCTGCATGGCCTGTTCGCTTGAGAAGGCCGTCGGTAGTGCTTCTGCAGGTTGGTTTGTTGATGGTTGTGCCGGTGTTGTGGATACCGGACTCTCCAGCACATGGGGCACTGCCTGAAGCGGAGGCGGTGGTATTGCGACGGGGGGAGCAACCAGCGGTGTCGGGGCCGACATTGATCCCACCAGTGCTTCCTGCAGAACGACAGGTGGTGATGGCGGATGAGCACCTGCCAAGGCAGAGAAGACCTGATCCTGACTGTCCAAAAACTTCCTCATCGTCTTCTGGTATTCGGCGTAAACCTCGAGAAGCTGGTCGGATTTTGGATCAGACATGGCGACATTCTCTCTGCAAATAATATTAGCTGAAACGATCGGTACCAACGGCGACGGTGGCAGAGGCCGTCCATTTAGCGGCACGGCCGCATGGCCATTAACGAGATAGGGCAGTCGGCCGGCTTCGGCCCCTGGCCCGTTTGCCTGTCTCGGCATGGATGCCAGGCGCATGAGTGCGGCTTCGTCTAGCCGCAGTCCGCGCTGAAGGAGCTCGAAGGCAACACGCACGGGCTGCGTGGCCGAGTCCTCGCGATCGTCCATCCGCAGGATCCGATCCGACTCGACGCCGTTGGCCTCCAGCAGTCGGCTACCCGTCTGTCGCGGTCCTAGATCGACGTATATCGCCCCCGGCAGGTCCGCTTGGAGGCGAAGCACGGACTCCACGAAATCCACCTGGCCGCAGATGTGACCTCGTAGCCCCTTGAGGATGTCCTGGGGTTGCTTGAGCTCACGGCTCGGATCCGTGGAGAGCCGGACCTCACATCCATCGGCGGGAGGCTGCAGCGCCACCTGCTCCAGAAGATCACAGAATTCCAGAGCTGCCGGCTGAAGCGAGGGATGGTGATACGCCACGGGCAGGTCCAGCCGCACGGACTCGATCCCCTCACGTTCCAGCAGAGTTTGCAAGCCAGCCAGCTCGCTGTTCGGACCGGCCACAACGCCCTGAGCGGGCGCATTGCGATTGGCCATCGTCAGTCCAGGGAAGGCAGCCAGCCGCCGTTCGCAATCGGCCAGCGGCTCCTTGACGGCAAGCATCCCTCCCTCCATATCCGATGTCTGGCTGGCCATGCATCGCTCCAGGCAGAGCGCACGGCCGACCACGAGCTGCACCAGTCCATAGATCGGCAACGCTCCAGAAGCATGCAGCGCCACGTAATCGCCAATGCTGTGCCCGAGCACTGCATCCGGCCGCAGACCGAGTTGGGTCAGCCAGTCGAGTGCGGCCAGCTGATGCAGCATCAGGATCACCTGGATGACGCTGGGCTTCCAGAAAGCCTGGCGATCGCTCGGGCTCCGTGATCCGCCCAGAACTCTTGTAATGAGATCCGGATCGGGATGCTGCACCTGCAAGAGCTCGATCGCCTGGCGCACGCGGGGACTCGACAGCATCCACACAGCACCCATGCCGGGATAGACCGAGCCCTGCCCTGGAAACAGCAGCACCACGGGCGGCGGAAGGCGCGGCGTAGCCACCTGGCCGGACAGATGCAGCAGTGCCTGGTTCCGTTCGCCCTGCAATCGTCGCTCGAGATCCTCAAGCAGGACAAGACAGTCGTCGCCTGCACGGTCCAAGGCAAGGAAGGCCGTGGACTCCCAGGTGGGGCTATACCGCGGTAGCCAGGGCGCCTCGAGCAACTTGGCATTGCTGGAGCGGTTGACACCGGCCAGCAGCTGCAGCCACTGGTCCAATTGCTCACGGTGTCGACGCAGAGAGGCCACTGGATCCCGCCCGGTCAGCGGCAAGGCGACGACCGACAGGGCTGCAGGCAGGGGAGCCGACTGAAAAGCACTAACCAGACCCTGGCAACGCCGTCGATGTCGGTCGGAGAGCAGAACCGTGAAGTTAGTTCCACCGAAGCCGAAGGCGCTGACCGCAGCGAGGCGCTCACCGGCGACTCCCGGCCAGGGCGCTGGGGTCGAGGGGATGTAGACAGGGCCATCACCCGAAAGTTCCGGATGCGGCTCACGAACAGGCTGCTGCCCGGGCAACGTTCCATACCGCAGCGCCAGGGCTGCCTTTATCAGACCCGCCAGACCGGCGGAGGCCTTGGTGTGCCCGATCTGAGCCTTGACTGAACCCACGGCGCACCGCTGCCGATCCACACCGCGGGACTGAAGGAAGCCCGTAAGAGCGGCGATCTCGGAGCGATCACCAACGGGCGTACCGGTGCCATGAGCCTCGTAGTAGCGCAGCTCGGAAGGATGACGATCACTGGCTGCAAAGGCCCGCTCGAAAGCCAGCATCTGGCCGCGATGGGAGGGCGCCGTCAGGCTTCGCCCTTTGCCATCACTGGAGGAACCGATGGCATCGATGACGGCATGAATCTCAGCCCCGGAACGGTTGGCGGTCTCCAGACGCTCGAGCACGATCACGGCGCAGCCCTCACCGATCACGATCCCATCACTGTCGATGCAGAACGGTCTGGATTGCCCCTGCCGAGAGAGGGCGCCGGACTGAGAGAAGCAGAAGTAGGGAAAGGGTCCCTGCAGATTGTCAACACTACCGACGATGACGCGATCACACTCTCGAGAACGCAACTTGGCGATTGCCACATCAACCGCCGCGAGAGCCGAGGCGCAGGCGGCATCCACCATCAGGTTCGAGCCGGAGAGATCGAAGGCGTTGCTGACCCGACCAGCCGTGACATTGCTCAGCAAGCCGGGAAAACTGGAGTTCGTCCAGAGGGGTAGGTGGTTTAGCCAGGTGTCGAACCGTTCTGGAGCGGATGCCAGTGCCGTTTGGATCGTGTAGGCCTGACCCAGTTCACCGACACCGCCACTGGCTGCGAACACCACAGCCGTTCGCTCGCGCTCAGATGGTAGGAGCCCCATCGGGCCCACAGCGCCCAGAGCCTGAGACACAAGGTCGAGGGTGAGGATCTGGGTAGGCTCAGTCACGGCCGCTTGAGCGGGCGTGAGTGGATAGGGAGCCAGATCGATGACCGTGGGCTCGATGAAGGTGCCCCACCGAGAGACAACCGACGTCGCAGATTCCTCGGGGCTGTAGTAGAGATCGCTCGGCCAGCGCTCCTCCGGGACTACTCGGATCTGACACTCCTGCCGGACAATGAGACTCCAGTAGGCCGTCAGTGAAGTGGCCCCCGGCAGGGCAACAGCCATGCCGGTGATGGCGATGGGCTCGGGCGCAGGGCCGCTGTTCGCGGTCACGTCCTCCTGCTGATCCTGAGGGTCAACGGGCATCAGCTGCTCCAACAGCTTGCGCAACGGCTCAACCCGTTGCTGAAGAGCCGCCACCTCTCCGACCATGAACATTCCCTGTCGGAACTGCTCCTCTTCCGAGACCGGCACGAGTTGATTCTCCTGCCGTCGCAAGCCCTTCGTGGCCAGGCGCAGGCGCCCGAGGATCAGCCTATCCAGCCTGGAGGAAAGCTCCGATCCGCTCAGTCCCTCCTGCAGAGCTTGGCTGCGCTGCCGCAGAAATTCATCAGCAAACGGTGTCATGGCACAGCGAGACTGATGTCCGGGTGCCGTTTCCAGCAGCACCGTATCAACGCAGTCCAGCAGCACCTTCTGAAACAGCGGCGAAATGGCGCCTGTGCTGACGGCCTCCTGACTGAACAATGTCAACGTGCCAACCAGAACGCCATGGCAGAGGCCCGAAAGACCCAACTGATCAAGCAGCTCAGCGATCAGGGCTGTAGAGCGAGCTCCGTGGATACCGCCGGCGAACAGGATCGCGGTCTCTTGCTGGACTTGGCGCGGCTGCCGAGCAAGGATTCTTAGACACCCTTCCCAGAGGGCGAGACTGCTGCAGGGACCTGTATGGCCTCCACACTCCCGGCCCTCCAGGATGAATTT
>Ga0194133_10002658_pt1 | contig 27145 bp, 30 predicted proteins | sample TA2KigOf40mmetaG_FD_155448 | JGI IMG/M metagenome (GOLD analysis project Ga0194133, IMG submission 155448) | Freshwater microbial communities from Lake Tanganyika, Tanzania - TA2015055 Kigoma Offshore 40m | ecosystem: Environmental > Aquatic > Freshwater > Lake | place: Tanzania: Lake... | reverse complement strand
AGGTCCTCCCCGTGGCCGTTGCTGAGCAGCAGAACCGGTTTCAACCCGCCAGCCAGGCCTTCACCTTGTCCATCGCCTTCCAGCCCGGTTTGCGCTGGAGGCCATCGGCGATCGACTCCTGCAGTTCGTCGGCCATCTCCGGCGCCATCGTCATCACCCGCTGCACGATCTCGATGTGCTCGCGCACCCCCTTGGCCCCGGTTTCGAGCATGGCCAGGCTCAGGTTGATGCGGGCCTGGGGGTCCTGGGGGTTGAGGCGAACGGCCCTCTTGGCGGAGCGAAGGGCTGCCTGGTGCTGGTCGTCGAGCAGCTGCAGCCAGGCCAGGCAGGTCCAGCCAGCCGACTGCCCGGGGGCCTGTTCGGTGATGGCCACGAAGGTGTCGATCAGTTCCGCCGGCGCCGCTCCCTGCTGGTAGCGCTCCATGGCCTGGTCAAACAGGGAGGGTGCTTCCTGAGTGCTGGTGTCGGGGGAGGTCATGGCGCGGCGGCAGGCCTGGTCGTGGACTCAGATTGCCACCCGGTCGGCCAGCTCCACCATCAGGGCATCCAGGTCGACAAGGGCGATGCCCATGGCGGCATGGACGCGACGGGGATCAATGGCTTCGTAGTCGTGCACCAGCCGGTTGCGCAGCCCAGCGGCCGGCACCAGGCGTAAGGCCAGATCCATGCTGATCCAGTGCTGCTGGCCAGCCTGCAGAAAGGTGTCGGCGTAGGTCTGGGGCCTGATGTTGCTGGCTTGCACGAGCAGATGCTCCAGAAGGTCGCTGGCGGCTTCCACGCACAAGTGCAGGAGCCGCTCCACCAGGAGTTGTTGGCGCCGATCGCCGAGAAAGCTGTCCAACGGTGTGGAAGCTTCGTTGCGGAGCAGGTTGACCAGCTCGCGTCAGTGCTGCAGCTTGCTCGCAACAACGGCTCGCTCCAAGGGGCTCATGCCAGCACCTGGCTGCGCTCCGCGGCGAGCTTCTGCTGGCGCCGTTGCCAATCGGCCCACTGGCGAATGGCCCGGGAGCAAAAGCTGCCAAAGAGGCCTGGGCGCCGCTCGAAAAGCGGCTGGCCGTGTTCGGCCACAACCCGCTGCAGCAGGTAGGAGGCTTGGTCGAGGTCGACCACATCCACCGCATCGCTGGAGCAGCCCAAACGCGTTGCCAGCTCCACATCGAGGCGATAGAGACGCAGGGGGTCGCCCTGCCCTGGGCTGAAACGCACACCCAGATCCCAGTCGCTGCTGCTGGTTGCTGTTCCCTGGGCCCGGGAGCCAAACAGCACCACCAGCTCCAGATCAGCGGGGAGGTCTGCGCTCAGGAGCTTGGCCATGGCCTACACCGCAAACGAACTGCCGCAGCCGCAGGTCTGGGTGGCGTTGGGGTTCGTGAAATTGAAGCCGCCACCGATCAGGGCGCTGGAGAAATCCAGTTGCATCCCGTAGATGTAGAGGAGGCTTTTCGGGTCGCACACCACCTCGAAGCTGGGCGCCCCAGCGGGCTCATAGGTGTACCGCTCGTCGTCGCTGCGGATCTCGGCCGGATCGATGAAATCCATCGTGTAGCTCATGCCGCTGCAGCCTCCCGAGCGCACGCCCACCCGCAACACCTTGGCTGGGCCCTGCTGGTGCATCAGGGCGGCGAGCTGCTTCATGGCTGGCTCGGTGATCTGGATGCCCTTGCCATCTCTGGCGGTGAAGGTGGCCTGGGGTGCCGCGTCGGTGGCGGCCTGGGCTTCGGCGATCTCGCTGCTCATCATCGGCGGGGTGATCGGGGGCGTGGGCCTGATTCCCCCATCGTATGGAGCCCGCCCAGCCGCTGCCGGGCTGGCCCGCTCCATAGAGTCGTTCCCATTCAAGGAGCAGCAGGGTGCGCGTCGCCATCGTGGGTTCAGGACTGGCCGGCTTGGCGGCGGCTGTGGATCTGGTGGATGCCGGCCACCAGGTGGATCTCTACGAGGCCCGGCCGTTCATGGGCGGCAAGGTGGGCAGCTGGGTGGATGAGGGCGGCAACCACATCGAGATGGGGCTGCATGTGTTCTTCTTCAACTACGCCAACCTCTTCGCGCTGCTGCGCAAGGTGGGGGCGATCGACAACCTGCTGCCCAAAGACCACACCCACCTGTTTGTGAACACGGGCGGCGACCTGCGGGAGCTGGATTTCCGCTTCGCCCTTGGAGCCCCCTTTAACGGCTTGAAGGCCTTCTTCACCACGCCTCAGCTCGACTGGGTCGACAAGCTGCGCAACGCCCTGGCCCTGGGCACCAGCCCGATCGTGCGTGGCCTGGTCGACTACGAGGGCGCCATGAAGACGATCCGTGCGCTGGATCGGATCAGCTTCCAGGAGTGGTTTGTGGGCCATGGCGGCAGCCAACAGAGCATCGAGCGGATGTGGAATCCGATCGCCTATGCCCTGGGCTTCATCGACTGCGAGGCGATCTCGGCCCGCTGCATGCTCACCATCTTCATGATGTTTGCGTCCAAAACCGAGGCCTCCAAGCTCAACCTGCTCAAGGGTTCGCCCCACCGCTGGCTCACCGGCCCGATCTTCGACTACATCCAGCAGCGCGGCGGCCGGCTGCACCTGCGCCATCGGGTCACCGAGATCCACTACGAGGAGGCAGGCGCCACCCCGGCCGGCGACACCCGTGTCACCGGCCTCACCCTGGGCACCCCCGACGGCGAGATTCAGGTGCAGGCCGACGCCTACCTGGCCGCCTGTGATGTGCCCGGCATCCAGCGGATGATCCCCGAGGCCTGGCGCTGCCACAGCCTGTTCGACAACCTCTACCAGCTCGAAGCGGTGCCGGTGGCCACCGTGCAGCTGCGCTACGACGGTTGGGTGACCGAGCTCGGCGACACCCCCGAAGCCCAGGCCGCTCGCGGCGATCTGAGCCATCCTGCCGGCCTCAACAACCTGCTCTACACCGCCGACGCCGACTTCAGCTGCTTCGCCGATCTGGCCCTGGCCAGCCCGGAGGACTACCGCAAGCAGGGCCTGGGCTCGCTGCTGCAATGCGTGCTCACCCCCGGTGATCCCTGGATCCCCAAGAAAACCGAGGAGATCGTGGCCGCCACCGATGCCCAGGTGCGTCGGTTGTTCCCCTCCGCTGCGGGCCTCACGCTGGTGTGGAGCAATGTGGTGAAGTTGGCCCAGTCGCTGTATCGGGAGGCGCCGGGCATGGAGCCCTACCGGCCGGATCAGCGCACACCGGTGAGCAACTTCTTTTTGGCCGGTAGCTACACCAAGCAGGACTACATCGATTCGATGGAAGGCGCCACCATGAGTGGACGTCTGGCCGCTGCGGCGATCCTGGACCGCCCGGTGGCCCTGGCCACCAACACCTCTGTTGCGTAGGAACTTCCATGGGCCGTTGGCTCGAGCACAGCGTCACCACGGACATCCGGGCCTCGGTTGAGCAGGTGTGGGAGGTGTGGAGTGACCTGGAGTCCATGCCCGAATGGATGCGCTGGATCGAGTCGGTGGTGACCGAACCCAACGACCCCGATCTCACCGACTGGACCCTGGCGGCCCAGGGCTTTCGCTTCCACTGGAAGGCCCGGATCAGCCAACGGGTGGAGGCCCAGCAGCTGCATTGGGAGTCGGTGGGGGGCCTTCCCACCAAAGGGGCGGTGCGCTTCTATCCCCAAGCCCCCCAATTGACGGCGGTGAAGCTGAGTGTCAGCTATGAGTTGCCGGGGGTCTTGGCACCGCTGATGGAACCCAGCATCCTGGGGGGGATCGTCACCAAGGAGCTCCAGGCCAACCTGGACCGTTTCCGTGACCTGGTTGAAACCCGTTATGCCTAGGTTCGCCGCTGCGGCTGTAGGCACTGCGCTGCTGCTGGCCTCCTGTGCTGGGGAGCAACCCCCGGAGATGTCCAGCCAGCTGCCGCCGCCTCGCCCTGCTGCGGCACCGGTTGCGTCGCCCCCGGTGGCTGATCCTGGGCCCCTGGCGGGGCTCACGCCCCTGCCGAGTTCCAACCAGGTGGTGGCCTCCGTCGCCTCCGGGCGGGTGGATCCGTTTGCGCCGGTGGGGGGCGCTGGAGCGGGTGCGGCGCCGGCCCGGCTCAGCCTGCCCCCGGGCCTTGTTTTCAATGGCGTGATCCGCTCCGGCGGCACACCTGAGGCCCTGGTGCAGTTCGGGGGCGAGACCGGCACCCTGCGGGTCGGTCAGCGCGGCGGTCGCACCACCCCACTGCTGCCGGCGGGTTGGAGCGTGGCCAGCATTGATGTTCAGCAGGGGCGCCTCACCCTGCGGCAGGGCAAACAATCGGTTACGGCTGAGCTCTGAGGCTGCGGCTGCAGGCCTCCACCAGGCCCGCCAGGTCGTGGGGATCGGCTTCGCCATCCACCCGGCCCAGCAGCTGCCGGCAGCGCTCGCTGGTTTGCGGGCCGATCGACACCACGGCCACCCCATCCAGCTGGCGCGGCCAGGCCGGCCCGTAGGCCGCCTCCAGCATCTGGCAGGTGTGGCTCACGGTTTTGCCGCTGCTGAAGGTGATGGCGTTGAGGCGCCGTTGCTCCAGGGCCACCAACGCGGCGCTGGGCAAGCCCTCCGGGCAGCGGGTTTCGTAGGCGGCCACCTCCACCACGCGAGCGCCGGCCTCGGCGAAGGCCTCCGCCAAGAGAGTGCGGCCACCGCTCTGCACCCGGGGCAGCAGCAGCCGCAGCCCCCATCCCGAGGCAGGGAAGTGTTCCAGCAGGCTGTCGGCCACGAAGCTGGGCGGGATGAAATCGGCGGGCGCGCCAAGCGCCTCCAAGTGGGCTGCCGTTTTGCGGCCCACGGCGGCCAGCTTCAGGCTGGCGGGGCGCCGGGCCAGGGAACGGCCCAGGCGGCGCAGCCGCTGCTCCACGGCCTCCACCCCGTTGCCACTGGAGAACACCAGCCAGTGGAAGTCGTCGAGTTCGGCCAGGGCGTCGTCGAGGGGCCCCCATTCATCGGGAGGCGTCACCACCAGGGCGGGTAGGTCGACCACCGTTGCGCCGGCTGCCTCAAACAGGCGTCGCGCTTCCCCCAGCTGGGTTTCGGCCCGGGTCACGCCGATGGTGCGGCCGCGCAGGGACAACTCGGGGGCCAGGGTCATGGCGGTGCAGTCCTGGGGTCAGTCGTCCAGCTTGACCATCGTGCCGGCCTGGCGGCGCAGCGCCTCGGCCTCGTCTGGGCGGTTCTGCTGCTCGAGCAGCCCGATCGCCTGGCGGAACGCCAAGCGGGCGCCGGGGATGTCGCCGCCCAGCAGCAGCGCCACCGCCAGATTCTGTTGGGCGGCGGCCAGGCTGGGATCGCGCTGCAGGGCTGTGCGATAGGCCGCGATCGCCTCTGGGATCCGGCCCCGCCGCCGCTCCACCAATCCCAGATGCAGCCAGCCCAGGGCCAGCTCCGGGGCAGCCGTGGTGGCTTCGCGGCAGAGGCTGCAGGCCTCGTCCAGGCCACCACGCCCCTGGGCCTCCCCCTGCTGCAGCAGGCCGGCCAGGTTGAGCCGGGCCGCCAGGGTGAGCCGTGGCGGCAGCGGCAGGGCGAGGGCCTGGCGGTAGAGCTGCTCGGCGCGGGCCGGGGCGCTGCTGGTTTGGGCGATGGCCAGGTGCAGTAGCAGCTCGTAGCGCTCGGGATAGCGGTAGGGCGGGCAGTGGGCCAGGCCCTGCTCCAGCAGGGCGATGCCACGCTCGCGGTTGCCCTCGCTCACCTCCAGGCTGCCGAGCTTGGCGCAGGCGTAGGGGTCGCCCGGGTGGGCGGCCAGGTCGGCCTCCATGGCCTGGCGCAGCCGCTCGGCCTTGGCACCGCTGGCCAGCAGCTCGGGCCTGTAGCCATCGTGGGCGAGGGCTGGCACATCGCAATCGGCCAGGCGCCAGTGGGGTTCGCGCTCGAGCAGGGCCAGCACGCTGTCGTCCACCATGGAGTGGTAGGGCCGGCTCCAGTGGATGGCCGGATGGCGGCGAAACAGGCGGCTGACGTTGGAGTACGGCGACTGGGCCGACCCCCGCTCCTCCCGCAGCAGGTTGATCAGCAGCAGATCCGGCTGGGCCATCAGCTGCCGCAGCGGCTCGCGGGCCTCGGGCAATAGCCACTCGTCGGCATCGAGCACCAGCACCCAGTCGCCGCGCACGTGTTGCAGGGCCGCATTGCGGGCCGGGGCGAAATCACCCGGCCAGGGCAGCTGGTGCACCACGGCGCCGCAGGCCTCCGCGATGGCGATGGTGGCATCTGTGGAGCCGGTGTCGAGCAGCACCATCTCGTCCACGAAGCCCGCCACCGAGCGCAGGCAGCGCTCCAGCCGCTCGGCTTCGTTGCGCACGATCATCGAGAGGCTGAGCATGGGCGGGAAGCGGGCGGCGCGCCGCCGGCTCAATCGGTGAAGCCGGCGCCGGCGTCAGTGTCCCCCAGCCCCAGCCCCCTGCCCAGCCGGCTGAGGGCCTCCGCCTGGGCCAGGGACATCTGGCCGGGGCTGTACACCCCCGGAACCCCGTCTGGCAGCAGCAGCCGCAGCTCCTCCCAGAGGTAGGGCGAGCCATACACCACCAAGCCGGCCAGTCGTCCCGCCGCCACCAGTTGCCGCAGGGCGGCGGGCCAGGGTTCGGCGCTGCCGGCGCTGCCCCGGAAGGGATTGCCCCGCACAAACAATTGCAGCAGCACCGGCCCCGGGCCGAGGCGCTCCAAGGCCAGCGGCCCCTCAGCCTCGTGGCTCCAGGGGCTGGGGCTGCGGCTCTCGAGCAGCACCGTGCGCCAGCCCCGGGCTTCGGGTTGCGCCAGGGCCGGGGCGCTGGGGGGCAACACAGCAGCGCCGGCGGCCAGGGCCGAATCCAGCCGGATCAGGTTGATTCCGGCTGGCCCCGCCGTGGGGGCAGTGGCTGCCGCTGCCCTGTCCCGCACCGGCGCGGTCTCCAGGGTGGCCTGCACCAGCTCCAGGGCCAGGGCCTGGTCGGGCTGGGCGGCGACTTCGGGGTCGGGGGCCACCGCCAGTTCCGCACAGCACTCCAGCGCCCAGCGACGGCGCTCGGCACTGGCCTCCAGCTGCACCCGGCTGAGGCGGCCGCTGGCCACGGCCGCAGCAATGGCCGCAATGGCGGCCGCGGCATCGGCAGGCATCAGCACCAGGTCGGCGCCGGCCTCCAGGGCCAGCACCGCTGCCTCGCCGGCGCCGTAGCGGCCGGCGATGGCGTCCATCACCAGGGCATCGGTCACCACCAGCCCGCTAAAGCCCAGCTCCTGGCGCAGCAGCCCGGTGAGCACCGGCTTCGACAGGGTGGCCGGCCGCTCCGGATCAAGGGCGGGCAGCATGAGATGGGCCGTCATCACCGAGGCCACCCCGGCGGCGATCGCCTGCTCAAAGGGCGGCAGTTCGATCGCGGCCAGCCGTTCGCGGCTGTGGGGCAGCAGCGGCAGGGTGAGATGGGAATCGCTGCTGGTGTCGCCGTGGCCGGGAAAGTGCTTGGCGCAGGTGAGCACCCCTTCGGCCTGGGCGCCCCTCACGAAGGCCGCTGCCAGAGCCCCCGCTGAGGCAGGATCTTCGCCCCAGGCTCGCACGTTGATCACGGGGTTGGCGGGGTTGTTGTTGACGTCGCACACCGGACCCAGCACCCAGTTGAGCCCCAGGGCCCGGGCGTCTCGGCCGGTGCAGCGGCCGTAGCGCTCGGCCAGGGCCACCGCCCGCTGCGGCTCCTGCCGGTAGAGGCGCCCCAGGGCCAGCGGCGGCACCAACCAGGTGGCCCCGTCAAAGCGCTGGCCCACCCCCTCTTCCACATCGGCGCAAAGCAGCAGGGGCTGGTCGGCCCAGCGCCGCAACTGGGCGCAGCGCAGGGCCACCTCCGCTGCGCTGCCGCCCAGCAGAATCACGCCGCCCACCCCGGCCTGCAGCAGTGTCCTGAGTTGGGCATTCGGCAGTTCCCACTGGGGGTAGCCGCGCTGGTGATCGCTGAGCTTGCCGCTGGCGCGCACCACCAGCAGTTGGTGAATCAGCCGCTGCAGGTCTGGATCGGGTTCGCGGCCTGGCCAGGCCTCAGAGCTCACTGGCCTCGGCCGGTTCACCTTTCTCCTGCCGCTGTTCCTCGAGTCGGTTGAGCAGGCCCAGCACCGAGGTGCCTTTCTCAAGACCGCGGTCGAGCACAAACAACACCTCGGGGGTGCGGCGCATCTTCAAGCGGCGGCCCAGCTCACCTTTCACGTAGGCGCTCGCCGAGCGCAGACCCGCCATGGCCTGGCTGCGGTCGTCCTCGCTGCCGAAAATGCTGACGAAGATCTTGCAGTGCTGCAGATCGCCGGCCACCTCCACGGTGGTGACGCTCACCATGCCCTGGCTGACGCGCTCGTCCTTGATGCCGCCGATCAGCAGCTCACTCACTTCGCGGCGGATCAGGGAGGCCACCCGCTCCACCCGTCGGCTCTGTGCCATGGCTATGCCAGCGGTGCTGGGTTCACCATCGCACGCAGGATCAGCACCAGGCTGAGCATGCCGCTGACGCCAGCCCCGATCAGGGCCACCGCCGTGACTGGATTGCGGCCCCGGGCTGCGAGGGGCTCGAACACCGAATTGGCCACCCCCAGGCCAAAGGCCACCAGATAGCGCGGGTAGCGCGTCACATTCAGGAAGAAGTCCTTCATTGTCCGGAGTGGTCGGTGCCTGCTGCGCGCTCGCTACTCTGCCGCCTAGAGGCGGGGTTTGACACATGCAGCTGCACCAGTTCAGGCATTCCGCCTTCTGCGAGAAGGTGCGGCTGGTGCTTGCAGCCAAGCGCCTCGACTACACCGTGGTGGAGGTCACCCCTGGGATCGGCCAGCTGGAGCTGTTCCGCCTTTCGGGCCAGCGCCAGGTGCCGGTGCTGGTGGATGGCAGCGAGGTGATCGCCGATTCCACCGCGATTGCGCTCTACCTCGAGCGGCACCATCCCGAGCCGCGTCTGCTGCCGGAGGCCCCGGCGGAGCGGGCTCGGGTGCTGCTGATCGAAGACTGGGCCGATACGGCCCTGGCCGCGGGCTGCCGGGTGGCCCTGGTGCAGGCCGCAGCCAGCGATGCCGTGCTGCGCAGCGCCCTGCTGCCCGACTCCACCCCGGGCCCCCTGCGTCAGTTGGTGAGCAGCCTGCCGGCGGGGGTGATGGCTGGCGTGGGGGAGGCGGTGGCCAGCGTGGTGGGGACGGCCGAATGCCAACAGCTGCAGACCAACCTGGAGCAGCTGGCTCTGTTGGTGGCCGACCAGCCCTACCTGGTGGGCGGTCGCCTCACGTTGGCCGATCTGGCCGTGGCGGCCCAGTTGGGGTTGTTGAAGTTTCCAGCCAGCAGCGGGGCTCCCTTGGCGGGTCTGGGGGTCAGCGGCATCGCCGACCATCCCTTGCTGGAGCCTCTGTTCAGCTGGCGGGATCGGATCGCGCTGGAGGCGGGACGGGGCTAACGGGCGTCAGCTCCAGGCTGTAGTGGCCGCTGCTGCTGGCCGCGGCGGCCAGCCCCAGGGCCGGTGAGGGGTAGCTGGCCTGCCACTGCTCGGTGGCCACGCTCCCATCGGAGCGGAAGCTGTAGCGGCTCAGGGTTTCCACCCGGCTGACCCGCGGATCGCCGGGGCCATGCAGCACCTGCAGGGCCAGCTCGTCGGTCCAGAAGTGGGTCGCATCCGGCTGTTCGCTGCGGCGCCCCACCACCGTCGATTCCAGCCGCTGATCGCCGGCCAGCAAGGCGATTTGGCGGTTGGGATTGGCCGGATCGTTGGCCACCTGCAGCAGCGCTTGGCCCAGCAGGGCCCGGCCGATCGCCGTGGCGTTGAAGGCTCGGTCGCCCACCACCGCGCCGTTGGCGTTGCGTTCGAACTGCACCTGGTAGTCGAGGTCGTCGCTGCGCACCCGCCAGCCGCCTTCCATCCAGGCGGGGTAGGTGAGGTCCTGGTGCCCGGGTCGGTTCGAGGGGCGCTCCAGGGGCGCGGGCAGGCGCCAGTCGGGCCACTGGGCGGCCCGCTCCGCCAGCACGCCGGGGCTGACCGCCAGCAGCAGCGCCAGGATGGGGGCCAGTAGGGCGCCAGTCATGTCCGATCCCCTGTTGCGGGAGCTTGATCATTACGTGGTGCTGGAGCCTGCCGGCGAGGAACGGATCCTCACCGCCGCTGAAACCCTGGCCTGGCTGGCAGACCGGCTCACGGCCCTGGAGCAGGCGCCGGCGGATCTGGCGGCGTTGGCCACGCCTGAGGAGCAGGCTCAGCGGCTGTTGGAAACGGCCTGCGAACTGGAGCTCGCCCCAGGCTTGTCGATCCAGTGGTTCGCCGTGCGACTGGAGCCCCCCGGCTGAACTCAGTTCAGGCTCGCGGTGATCTCACCGTCGCCGTTCTGGAGGCGGATCGGGGCTTCGGGGGCGGCGGCCGGCTCCTTGAGAATCGCTGGCAGGGCTGCCAGCACCTGCTGGGCCACCTGGGCCGGCTCTTCCCCCCCCTGTTGCACCTGCAGGTCGGCCTGGCGGTAGAGCGGTTGCCGCTGGGCCAGGAGCTCGCCCAGGCGGGCGCTGGGATCGTTGGCCTGCAGCAGGGGCCGGGGGGTGGGATCAGCCCGCAGGCGCTCCAGCAGCAGCGGTGCCGGCGCATCCAGCCACACCACCACGCCCTGGCGCATGTGTCCCCAGTTTTCCGGACGGGTCACCACCCCGCCGCCGGTGGCCACCACCAGGGAATGCCAGCCGGCGATCTGGCCCAGCACCGCCGTTTCCAGCTCCCGAAACCCAGCCTCGCCGTCGCGGGCGAAGATCTCCGGGATGCTCCGGCCCGCCACCTGCTGGAGGGCGTCGTCGGCATCCAGAAAGCGGTAGCCCAATGCTTCGGCCAGGGGGCGGCCAACCGCACTCTTGCCGGCGCCCATCATCCCGACCAGATACAGGTTGAGCCCCTGCAGCCGCTGGGCCAGGGCGTGGTGGCTGGGGGTGGTCATGGGGAGGTTCTCCTGGCACAGACGCCGCGGCCCTTGCCGTTTCTAGGATGGAGAGTCTCCAGCCCAGGGCGATGACGGCCACTGCAACCGCCCAAGGCCCAGCTCACGGCCAGGGCCCAACCCAAGGCCCGGCCCATGGTCGCGGTCGCCCCTGCGTGATCACGCGCCGGGCCACCTTCAGTGCCAGCCATCGGTATTGGTTGCCCGAGCTCAGCCCAGAGGACAACCAGGCCCGCTTCGGGCCCTGCAGCCTGGCGCCGGGCCACGGCCACAACTACACCTTGATCGTGGCGATGGGTGGGCCCCTGGATGGCGATGGCATGGTGCTCAACCTCTCGGAGGTGAAGCACGCCATTCGCGCCGAGGTCACGGCTCAGCTTGACTTTCGCTATCTCAACGAAACGTGGCCGGAGTTTGACCTGAGCCGTCCGGAGGGTCGGCTGCCCACCACCGAAGCCCTCTGCCAGGCCATCTGGACCCGCCTGGCCCCCAAGCTGCCCCTGGTGGGGCTGCGTCTGCACGAAACCGACACGCTCTGGGTCGACCTGCTCGCCCCCGGCTCCACCCCGACCCCCATGGAAGCTTTCCTCTCGATCCGCACCCACTTCGCCGCCGCCCATCGCCTGGCCCGGCCCGAGCTCTCCCAGGGCGAGAACGAGGCCATCTACGGCAAGTGCGCCCGGCCCCACGGCCACGGCCACAACTATCTGCTGGATGTCACCGTGCGAGGTCCGATCGATGCGCGCACCGGCATGGTTTGCGATCTGGCGGCCCTGCAGCAGCTCGTCGACGACCTGGTGGTGGAGCCCTTCGACCACACCTTTCTCAACAAGGACGTGGAGCACTTCGCTGCCACCGTGCCCACGGCCGAGAACATCGCCCTGCACATTGCCGATCTGCTGAGCGCGCCGATCGCCGCCACCGGCGCCCGGCTCCACAAGGTGCGCCTGCAGGAGAGTCCCAACAACGCCGCTGAGGTGTTTGCCGAAACCCCCCAGTTGGAGATGGTGCCCGCGGCCCTGGAAGCCCTGGTGGCCGGCTGAGCGCTGCCGGTGCCTGGCCTACCGGTGCCCAGCCTGCGCCTGGTGCTGGCCGTCAGCCTCGATGGGCGGCTGGCTCCCCCAGGCGGTGGGGCTGCGCAGCTTGGGGGCCCGGGGGATCGTTGCGTGCTGGAGGAGGCCCTGGCTTGGGCCGACGGCTGCCTGATCGGTGCCGAAACCTTGCGGCGCCACGGCAGCACCTGCCTGATCCATGCCCCCAACCTGCTGGCCCAGCGGGCCGCCGCTGGCCGCAGCGACCAACCGGTGGCGGTGGTGGTGACCCGCACCGCCCGCATTCCCGCCGAGCTGCCCTTCTGGCAGCAGCCGTTGCAGCGCTGGTTGCTGGCGCCGGCGGGGGCGTCTCCCCTGCCGGGATGCCAGCGGCAGCTGGGCCTGGAAGATTGGTCTTCGGCCCTTTCGGCCCTCCAAGCCGCCGGATTGGAGCGGCTGGTGGTGCTCGGCGGCGCCACCCTGGCGGCGGGCCTGCTGGCGGAAGGTTGGATCGAGGAGCTGCAGCTCACCCTTTGCCCCCAGGTGCTGGGTGGACCCCACAGCTGGGTGCCGCTGCAGGCGGCGATCCAGGCAGGCGTCTGGCGCCTCGACGAGCACCGCCGCCTGGAGGGCGATGAGTTGCTGGTGCGTTACCGCCGCGTTTTGGCGAAGCCCTGAGCCAGCTCCTTGAGGGGGATGTGCTGCAGGCTGTCGGCGGACAGGCCCAGCATGCGAGCCAGGCACCGTTTCACCACCAGCTCGCTGCCTGGGCCGAAGTCGCCGCGGATCAGCTCGCCCAGCACCGCCAGGCTGCGGCCGCTGGAGGCGGTTTCCTGCACCAGACACTGGCTGGTGGGCTTGGCCAACTGGGCGCAGGGCGCCTCGAGCTTGGCGGCCAGGCTGGCATTGCCTGCCGACGCCGTGTCCACGCACACGGTTTTGAGCCGCTGCTCCAGTTGGGGGCGCATCAGCTGCAGCACCGGCAGCAGCAGGCTCGTCAGCAGCACGGGGGTGAAGAGCTGCACTGGGGCGAAGCGGGCACGCATCAGCTGGGGCACCAGGGCGGCACGGCTGTGGTTAGTTTTGCCCCTCCCTTCCCTTGCCGGCCGTCGTGGCAGCCATGGCTGAGTTGCAGGCCCGCTGGCATCAGAGCCTCACGGAGATCCCGGAGCAGCGCTGGGATGCCCTGCTGGCTGCCGCCCACCCCGAGGGCTTGCCGTTTTACCGCTGGCGCTGGCTGCACCAGCTCGAGTCCAGCGGCAGCATTGTGCCGCGCGAGGGATGGCAGAGCTGCCATCTGGGGCTTTGGCGCGGTGGGGAGCTGCTGGCGGTGGCCCCCCTGTATCTCAAGGGCCACAGCTACGGCGAATTTGTGTTCGACCAGAGCTTCGCCCAGCTCGCCGGCCAGTTGGGCCTGCGCTACTACCCGAAGTTGGTGGGGATGAGCCCGGTGAGCCCGGTGCAGGGCTATCGCTTCCTGATCGATCCCGCTGAAGACGCGGCTGCGATCACGGCCCTGATGCTGGAGCTGATCGACGACTTCTGCCGCCAGCAGGACATCCTCAGCTGCAACTTTCTCTACGTCGATCCCCAGTGGCAGCCCCTGGCCGAGGCAGCCGGTTGTGCGGCCTGGGTCAACCAGCAGAGCCTGTGGACCAATCCCGGCCACAGCGATTTTGAGGCCTACCTGGCTAGTTTCAATGCCAACCAGCGCCGCAACATCAAGCGGGAGCGCCAGGCGGTGGTGGCCGCTGGGCTGACGGTCACCCCGCTGGAGGGGGATGTCATCCCTCCCAGCCTGGTGCGGCGGATGCACGACTTTTACGCCCAGCACTGCAGCCGCTGGGGCCCTTGGGGCAGCAAATATCTGAGTGAGACGTTCTTTGAGGCCCTGGCCACCGATCCACAGCTGCGGCGCTCTCTGGTGTTGTTCAGTGCCCACCGCGGGGAACCCACGGAACCCGTGGCGATGTCGCTGTGCGTGCATGCTGGCGATCAGCTGTGGGGGCGGTATTGGGGCAGCAACGAGGAGATCGACTGCCTGCACTTTGAGGTCTGCTACTACGCGCCGATCGCCTGGGCGATCGAACAGGGCATCCGTGGGTTCGATCCCGGTGCCGGCGGCAGCCACAAACGCCGCCGGGGGTTTGTGGCCCAGCCTCGGGTCAGCCTGCACCATTGGCGTGATCCACGCTTTGCCGGGATCCTGCGCCGCTGGTTGCCGGGTGCCAACGCCGAGATGGCCGAGGCCATGGCGGCCATGAATGCCGAGTTGCCGTTCACGGCTTCCTACGATCCACCCCATGCCTGATGCCCGTTTCTCCCGCCAGCAGCTCGACGACCAGCTCTCCCAGCGGTTCATCGAGCTCGATCCCGCCGGCTATTTCTTGATCCGCATCGATCGGGACGCTGCCGAGCTGGTGGCTGAGCACTACGGCAATGGCATTGATGAGCGGGGGCTGGCCACCGATCCAGACACCGGTGAGGTGTTGAGCTGCCGCGGCGGTGGCCCCCGCCGGCCGCTGGCCGTGTATCGGGGCCGATCCGCCAAACAGCTGGGAATTGCCCTGACGGAGGGGTCTGGCCCCCACCCGCTGAGCCGGATGGATCATGCCCTCTATCTCGGCCGGGAGCTGCAGCGCGCCGAAGCTTGCCTGGAGCAGGGCCTCGACTATGTGCAGGACTGAACGCGGGCAGGATTGAGGCTCAGACCGGCTGCAGTTCGCGGCTGGGTTCAGCCGGGGCCTTGGGCGGATCAGGCGGCAGGGTGGCGAGTTGCTCCTCGATTTCGCGGCGCACGATGGCGCGGTATTCGAGGAAATGCTCGTTGTGGGCCAGGATCGAGAGGAAGCTTGTGAAGCGCTTGGGGTTGTGCTTCGCCATGCCGTAGAGGGCTTTCCAGAAGCGCACTCGTGTATTCCGTTTCACCCCCTGGCGCCACAGAATGATGCCGAGAGCGCGTAGTTCGATCCAGCTGGGAGGCTTCGACGGACGGCTGCCCGGAACGATGAGCTCCTTGTATTTCTGGGGCGGTAACTTCAGGAAGTAGGAATAAACGCGATCGATGAAGGCATTCGGCTCGTAGAGCGCTCCAAAGGCATCCACATATTCATTGGCGATATCGCGAATCGGCCGTGTGGGGATGAAATTGAGCAGGTTGGTCTGGTTGACCCCCTTGGCAGCGGCTTTGCCTTCGATCAGCCGACCTTCCTTGTCAAGGCGATGCCAGAGGGCTGTGTTGGGGAGGGCCTGCAGCATGCCCATCATCGCGTGAGGGATGCCGGTGCGGGTCACAAATTCAACGATCCGGCGCCCAGCCCCTTCTTTCTCACCATCGAAGCCGATGATGAACCCCGCCATTACCCGCAGGCCATAGGAGGTGATCTTGTTGACCGAATCCTCCAGGGAGCTGCGGGTGTTCTGCAGTTTGCCGGCGGTTTCCAGGCTGGATTCGTCGGGGGTTTCGATGCCGAGGAAGACGCTCTCAAAGCGACATTCCACCATCATCTGCATTAGATCGTCGTCGGCGGCCAGATCCACTGAGGCCTCGGTGGCGAAGCTGAAGGGGTAGCCGTGGTCGATCTGCCATTGGCGCAGCAGCGGCAGCAACAGCTTCACGTTGCGCTTGTTGCCGATGAAGTTGTCATCCACCAGAAACACCGAGCGCCGCCAGCCCAAGTCGTAGAGGTACTGGAGCTCGGCAACCAGTTGCTCGGGATTTTTCGTGCGCGGCTTGCGCCCGTAGAGCACGATGATGTCGCAGAACTCGCACTGGAACGGGCAGCCCCGGGAGAACTGCACCGACATTTCCGAATAGGCGTTCAGCTCGAGCAGGTCGAAGCGGGGGATCGGTGTGCCGGTGACATCCGGCTTGACCCCTTCGGAACTGAAACGACCGTGCCGTTCGCCCCGCTCCAGGGCTTCGATGAACATCGGCAGGGTGATCTCACCCTCGTCGAGGATCTTGAAATCGGCCAGATCGAGCTCTGGCGCATCCGGGGTCGAACTGGCAAACGGGCCGCCCACGGCCACCGGGATGCCGCGCTCTTTGGCCTTGGCGATCTGCACGGCCATATCGGCCTTCTGCACGATCATGCCGGAGATCACCACCAGCTCTGCCCAGTCCCACTCGGCATCGGTGACCTCGCGCACATTGCGATCCACCAGCTTCATCTCCCAGCTCTGGGGCAGCAGGGCAGCCACCGTCACCAGGCCGAGGGGTGGAAGCAGAACCTTGCGGTCGATCAGCTCGAGGATTTTTTCGTAGCTCCAGAAGGTTTTCGGGAACTCGGGGTAAACAAACAGAGTGCGCATACAGGCAGCGGAGCTGGGGAAGAGATGAACCAGGGCGTTTGGGCTGCGCTGGGATGCGTCTGGAATGGAATTCAGCCTAGGTGGTTTACGGAAAGCCCGATGGTGCCCGCGTTCTGCTGTAATGGCTGAACCTTTGACAGGGCAGCCATGGGTGTCGCGATCTATCTGGGCCTCGTTGGTGGCGGATTGGCCGTGGCCATCGCCGCCTCGATCGTGCTGCGCGGCATCAAGCTGATCTGAGCTCCAGCCGCAATTGGCCCCGCTGGCGCAGTTCGATCAAGCCCAGCACCAGCCCCGCCGCTCCCAGCAGGGCAAACGTGCTGCGTAGACCCAGCGTGAGGCTAAGGCTGGCCGCCATCAATCCACTCAGCCCGCCACCGCCCAGGAAGGCGATCTGACCGAGTCCGGCCATGCGGCCGCGGATTGCCATCGGGGCTCCCACCTGGCTGATCAGGTTTACCCCCGACAGCAGGCAGGCGGTGCCGGCCCCGATCGCAAAGGTGGCCATCAATCCAAGGCTGCTTGTGGCTGGTTGGCTGAAGCGGGCCATCGCCAGCTGGGCGGCAGCCGTCACCACCGTGCAGCTGCCCAGCAGTAGGGCGGGCCGCTGACTCAGCCAGCGGCTGTGGCGTTGCAGCACGAGTCCGCCGCTGATGCTGCCGGCGGCCAGCACACTGGTGAACAGGCCCAGGGCCTGGGGCGATGGACCCAGGAGTTCGCGGGCCATCAGCGGCGCCAGGCCTGGGTGAAAAAATCCCACCAGGCAGGCCAGCGCCGTGTAGCGCAACACGTGCCGCAGAACCGGACCACTGCCGCTCCAGGCGGCCCGAAGGCTGCTGCCGGCACCGGCGACGCTGCGGTGCTCCTGGTTTCGGTTGGGACTCAGCAGCCACAGCACCGAAGCGATGGGCAGCAGGTAGGTGGCGGCATCGATTGCCAGCGCCAGTCCAGCCCCCGTCCAGGCCAACAGCCAGCCCCCCAGGGGCGGGCCCACCAACTTGCCCACGTTGAACACCACCGAAAAGCTGGTGATGTAGGGCGCCAGTTGCTCGGGACCCTCCACCAGCAGGGCGCAGTACTTGTTGCGGGCGGTGAGCTCGTAGGCGCTGGCGACGCCCACCAGCAAGGTGCTCAGCAGCAACAGGCCGATCTGGAGGGCCCCATCGCTGAGGGGAATGGCAATGGCTCCGAGCATGCCGGCCCCGAACAGCCCCCACTGGGAGCGGATCAGCACGGTTTCGCAGCCCAGGCGGTCGGTGACCGCGCCGGCTGGGCCACTGACCAGCAATGTCGGCATGGCCAGGGCCGCGAAATGCAGGGCCAGCACCATCGGGTTGCCGCTGCCATCCATCAGGATCCAGCCTTTGGCGGTGAGGCCGGCAAACGATCCGGCCGTGCTCAGCCCCGACGCCACCAGAAAGGTGGTGCGTTGATGCTCACGCCATCTCAAGCGCCGGCCCGCAGCGAGGCCTGGGCTTCATCCACCATCGCCCTGGCGCCCACCACCTCACCGATCAGGTCGTAGGTGTCGGCGGCGGTGATGCGCACCGGCACCATGGTTCCCGGCGCGGCGCACAGGCCGCCCTCGCCGGGCATCACCCGCACCTCGCCATCCACCTCGGGGGCAAAACGGGCGCAGCGGCCGATCATCTCGCCGGTGCTGGGGTTTTCTTGCTCGATCAGCACATCCACGATGCGGCCCACCCAGGCGGCATTGCGGGCAGCGGCGATGGGTTGCTGCAGGGCCATCAGGCGGTTTTTGCGCTCCTGGGCCACCTCGGCGGGCACCGGATCCGGGAGTTCAGCCGCAGCTGTCCCCTCTTCAGCCGAGAAGGTGAACACCCCCACGTGGTCGAACTGCTGCTCGGCCACAAAATCCAACAGGTGCTGAAAGTGCTCCTCGGTTTCACCCGGGAAGCCCACAATGAAGGTGGTGCGCAGGATGGCGTCGGGCAGCTGCTCGCGGATCCGGGTGAGCACCCCGCCGGTCACCTCGGCCTGCCAGGGGCGGTTCATCGCCCGCAGCACCTCCGGGTGGCTGTGCTGCAGCGGCAGATCCAGGTAGGGCAGCACGTTGGGCACGTCGCGGTAGGCCGCCAGGACGTCGCTCGTGAGGCCGGTGGGGTAGGCGTAGTGCACCCGGATCCAGGGGATCTCCACCTCTCCCAGGGCCCGCAGCAGCTCAGCCAGCTGGGGCTTGCCGTAGAGATCGAGGCCGTAGTTGGTGGTGATCTGGCTGATCAGCACCAGTTCCTGCACGCCCTGGGCCGCGAGGGCTTGGGCCTCGGCCACGATGCTCTCGATCGGCCTGGAGCGCTGGTCGCCGCGCAGGTGGGGAATGATGCAGAACGCGCAGCGGTAGTCGCACCCCTCCGCCACCTTCAGGTAGGCCACCGCCTCGCTGGTGGTGCGGTAGCGGGGCAGGTGCTCATCGCCCACGAAGGTGGGGTTGGCGCTCACCTGGTTCACCCGCTCGCCAGCCTCCACCCGCTCCAGCACCGAAACAATGTGCTGGTAGTCGCCGGTGCCCACGATCGCCTTGGCTTCGGGCAGCGATTCGAGCAGCTCCTCCTGGAAGTGCTGGGCCAGGCATCCGGCGATGATCAGCTCCTTGCCCAGCTCCGCCAGCTCCACCAGGGTGCGCACCGACTCCTCACGCGCCTCCTGGATGAAGCTGCAGGTGTTGACCACCACCACGGTGGCGTCGGTTTCATCGGCACTCACCCCATACCCGGCCTCGGCCAGAAGACCGAGCATGTGCTCGGTATCCACCCGGTTCTTCTCGCAGCCCAGGTGGGCGAAGGCGACGGTCTTTTTGCTCATCAGTTGCTGATCCATCTGACCCCCAGCGGCCCGGGCAGCTGACCTTCCACCCTATGGGGGCGTGGGCAGTTGTGGCTGCGAGAATGCTGCTAATGCAGCCGTTGCCGTGACCTCCACCCGCCTCAGCCAGCGCCTCAATTCCACCCGGCGCCGCAGCGATCCGGCCCACCGCTGGGCCCGGGTGGCCATGGCTGTGCTGGCCACCATCGGCGCTATCGACACGGGTGCCATCACCCTCAAGCGCTGGGGGCTGCTCGGCCCGCTGAGTTGTCCTGGTGGTGCTGAGGGCTGCGACAAGGTGCTGAACAGCGCCTGGGGCAGCCTGCTGGGCCAGCCCCTCTCCCTGTTTGGTTGCCTGGCCTACGTGGCGGTGCTGCTGCTGGCGGTGTTGCCGCTGGTGCTCCGCGGTGATTCCCGCGCCGCCCTGGCCCAGCGCAGCTGGTGGGGGCTGCTGCTGCTCAGCACGGGCATGGCGGTGTTCAGCCTGCTGCTGATGGGGCTGATGGTGGTGAAGATCCAGGCTTTCTGTTTCTTCTGCGTGCTGTCGGCCACGCTGAGCCTGGCGCTGTTTGTGATCAGCCTGGTGGGCGGCGAGTGGGAAGACCGCGGCCAGGTTGTGTTTCGCACTGTGATTGTGGCCCTGCTGGTGGCGATGGTCGGCCTGGGCTGGGCTGCCTCGGTGGATCGTCCCGCGGCGGTGCAGGGCGCCGGTGTGCCTCCTGTCGTGGAGACCGCCAGTAGCCCTGAGGCGATCGGCCTGGCCGACCACCTCACCCGCATTGGCGCCGTGATGTACACGGCCTATTGGTGTCCCCATTGCCACGAGCAGAAGGAGCTTTTCGGCAAGGAGGCCGCCACCAAGCTCACCTTGGTGGAGTGCGCTGCTGATGGTCAGAACAGCCAGAAAGCCCTCTGCGACACCAAGAAAATCGAGGGATTCCCCAGCTGGGAGATCAACGGCAAGCTCGATTCCGGTGTGAAGTCTCTGGCCCAGTTGGCCCAGCTCTCTGGATACACCGGGCGGGTGCCCTAACCCTGCTCAGAGCAGGGGCGACGTGGAGGGCGGTTGGTGTTGCCGCTGGTCGGTGTGGCGCTGCCAGAAGACCTGAGCTGCGGGGGCATCGGTGCGGTGGTGCCCGCCGCGGCTCTCGCTCCGAAAGAGGGCGGCTTCAACCAAGAGCCCGGCCAGCACCAGGCGCTGATGCAACTCCTGCAACCGTTTCAGTGCTGGCAGCTCGGCGGCGGCGAGTTGGAGGGAGTGGCCGGGTGGTAGCGCCTGGAGCCGCTGCCAGGCAGGGCTGGCTTCCAGCTGCCGGCGCTGGCAGCGCACGTTCAAGAGGGCGGGCGCCAAGACGTGGGCACTGCGTTCCACGCCCGCCACCTGCCAGCACAGGTCGCGCAGGGCGCTGATTTGGGCTTCCAGGGCCCCCAGCTGGGGCAAGCCCAGCGCGGCCACCTCGGGCGGATCCTCTCCCTTGCCGCCTTCGGGTTGGCTGGCGCGGGTCTGGGCTGGTGCGGGCGGCAGGTGGATGGTTCGCAATTGCCGGGCAAACACCAGGCACTCCATCAGGGAGTTGCTGGCCAGACGGTTGGCGCCGTGCACGCCGGTGCAGGCCACCTCCCCCACGGCGTAGAGCCCGGGCAGGCTGGTGGCGGCGTGCAGATCCGTCCAGATGCCCCCCATCCAGTAGTGGGCAGCGGGCGCCACAGGGATGGGTGCGCGGGTGGGGTCGAGCCCCAGTTCGCGGCAGCGCCCCAGGATCGTGGGGAACTGCTGCTCCAGTCGGGGCACGCCCACAGGCCGCAAATCCAGCCAGAGATGGTCTACCCCCAGCGCCCGCATGTGCCGGGCCAGGGCTCGGCTGACGGCGTCCCGGGGGGCCAGATCACCGCCCGGCAGGCCATCCACAGGGCTGTTGCCTGCCCCGTCCACCAGGTGGGCCCCTTCGCCGCGCACAGCTTCGGAGATCAGAAAATGGGGGGCTCCCGGCAGCATCAGGGCTGTGGGATGGAATTGCACGAATTCCAGATCGCGCACCACCGCTCCTGCCTGCCAGGCCATCACCACCCCATCGCCGCTGGCCAGGTTCGGGTTGGTGGTGTGGGCAAACAGGTGGCCGCCTCCCCCGGTGGCCAGCACCACGGCCCGCGCCCCCAGCCAGTGAATCCGGTTGCCCTCGAGCACCTGCAGGCCTACGCAGCGGCCGTGTTCCATCCAGAGCTGCAGCGCCACCACCCCCTTGCGCTGCTCGAGCCGGGGCCTCCGCAGCACCTCCCGCTCGAGGGCGTCCACCAGGGCGCCGCCGGTGCGGTCCTGGGCATGCAGCACGCGCCGGTGACTGTGGGCGGCTTCGAGGGTGGTGCTGAGGCCATGGCCGTCGCGGTCAAAGGCCATCCCCAGCTGGAGCAGGCGCTCTACGCAGGTCGGAGCCTCATGCACCAGCAGTTCCACGGCCGCCCGGTCGCACAAGCCGGCGCCGGCGCTCAGGGTGTCGGCGATGTGGCTGGCGAAGCTGTCGTTGGGCCGGGTCACGGCGGCGATGCCCCCCTGGGCCCAGCGACTGGCCGATCGGGGTGTGCTGCCGTGATCGCTGTCTTTGCTCAGCAGTAGAACGCGGAGATGGCTGGGCAACTCCAGGCAGGCCATCAGGCCGGCAGCTCCGCTGCCAACCACCACCACATCCCAGAACTGCTCTGCCATGGCGGCTGAAGGCATCCGGCAAGGACCGGCACTAAAAAAGCCGCCGGAAGGCCCCCGACGGCTTTCAAGGTGGCAGAGAGCTTAGGGCTCAGCGGTATTGGCCATCGTTGATGCGGTCGTCGCCTTCGTTGAGGGCGATCGAGGCCTCGGTGACGGTGAAGTTGTCCTTGTACTTGTTGAACAGTTCCTTCTGACGGTCGGTCAGATCCAGGCTGAGCACATCATCGACGCTCTGGTAGGGACCACCCAGCACGATCTTGCCGGCCAGGGTGGGATACATGCCGGGGTAATCCTGGAAGCGACGGACGGAGCAATTGTTGAGGTCCACCTTGCCGGCCCGCTCGGCGATTTTGTCGTCGGCGAGGTTGCGCCGGTCGGCGGCATAGGCGGCGGGGGGGATCAACAGCGTGATCAGGAGGCCGGCCAGCACCACCCCACTCATCAGCCAGGCAACCAGCCGTTTCATCACGACACTCCGTTGAACTACGGGACGGGAGGTGGTCAATGCCACCAGAAGTCCAACGTTACAGAGCTGAACCAGAATCCTTGGGCTGGCTGCCCCAGGATTTTGCAGATCTTCAGATCAGACCGCTCAGGTTGGGCGCCAGCAGGGCAGCCAGCAGAAACAGGGCGTCGACCGCGAGGGTGGTGGCCAGGGCTGAGGCGGTGATGCGCCCCACCGGCCCCCGCTGCCAGAGCCAGCGGCAGGCCTGCAGCAACAGCGCCCCGCTCAGCAACACCAGGGTCAGGGGCAGGGGAGTCAGCACCTGCTGGGCGGCGGCCTGCAGCAGCAGCGGTGCATCCGCAGGGCTGGCACTCAGCACCTGGGGCCAAAAGGCCATCACCCCCGTGGCCGCCATGGCCGCATCGGTGCAGGCCGTTCCCAGTAGGGAGCCCAGATAAAAGCCGCAGGCCAGCTTCCAGCGTCCTTGCAGCCCCGCCAGGGCCAGCGGCAGAGCGAAGGCCTCAATCGGCAGATGCCAAAGGGGATGGAGCCGCACCCAGCCCCAGAACAGACAACCCGCGAGCCAGCTGCCGCAGAACCCCACCAGCAGCTCGCCGCTGCGGCGGATCCGGGGGTTGGGGTGGTGGGCCAGGGCCAGGGCCAAACCCAGCAGCGGCGCGGTGAACAGCGCAGCGCTGAAAGGGGCCAGCCGCACCCAAGGGGCCTGCAGGAACACCGGCAGGGTCACCAGCACGCCGCTGATCAGGATCAGTCCAGGGTTCTGAGCCGCCTGGAGCCATGCCCAAACCCGATGGCTGGCCCAAGGCGTCGTGGCCAAAAGCCCGTTGCCCACCGCGGAAAGCGGTTGGGCCAGGGCCGGAGACTGTGCGCTGGGACGGGCCCCGACCACCAAGGGATGTGAAGAAAGTTGTCCAACCTTAAGGGGTCGAACGGGGGCTCGGGCCATAGGGTCGGCCGAGCTTGCCTGGCGCTGCATGGCCCTGTTTGCCGTTCTCCCGGATCTGCCCGCACCGCCCCTCGGGATCTGGGAAGCCTGCTTTCGATCTCTCATCCTCGGTGTGGTGCAAGGGCTGACGGAGTTTTTGCCGATCAGCAGCACGGCCCATCTCAAGGTGGTGCCGGTGCTGCTGGGCTGGGGTGATCCCGGTGTGGCGGTGACCGCCGTGATCCAACTGGGCAGCATTGCGGCGGTGCTCGCCTATTTCCGTGCCGACCTGGCTGAGGTGCTGCGGGGGGTGGCCCGGGCCTGCCGCCATGGCCAGTGGAACGATCCCTCGGCCCGCATGGGGGTTGCCATCGCCCTGGGCACTGTGCCGATCGTGTTGGCGGGTCTGGCTTTGAAACTCTGGGTGCCGGGTTACGACAACTCGCCGCTGCGCAGCATGGGCTCGATCGCGGTGGTGTCCATCGTGATGGCCCTGTTGCTGGCCTGGGCTGAATGGGTGGGCCGCCGCCGCCGGCAGCTCGACGATGTGCAGCCCCGTGACGGTTTGTGGGTGGGTCTTGCCCAGGCCCTGGCCCTGGTGCCTGGCGTCTCCCGCTCCGGCAGCACCCTCACCGCGGCTCTCTTTGACAGCTGGCAGCGCCCGGCGGCGGCGCGCTTCTCGTTTTTGTTGGGCATTCCGGCGATCACCCTGGCCGGACTGGTGTCGTTGAAGGAGGCCTTCAGTGCCCCCGCCGGCGGCGGCGTGGTGCCGATGCTGGTGGGGATCGTGGCCGCGGCGGTGGTGTCGTGGCTGGCGATTGCCTGGTTGCTGCGTTTCCTGCAGAACCACAGCACCTGGGTGTTTGTCATCTACCGGCTGCTGTTCGGCGTCGGCATCCTCATGTGGTTGGGCGTCAGAGTGGGGGCCTAGCCCCTCGACCAGGCCTGCGCACCGTGTGGAATGAGCCCTCTGCGGGGATTGCCCTAGCTGCCCTCGATGGCACGTCCTCCCGGTTGCCGGCCCCAGCCGTGGTGGCCACGGTGGAGCCAGACTCCATCGGCGAAGAGCTCGGCTTTCAGCCCGGCGATCGGCTGCTCAGCATCAACGGCAAACGCCCGCGGGATCTGATCGACCTGCAGTTTCTGGTGGGGGAGGAGGAGCTCACCCTCGAGGTGGAAGACCCCGACGGCACCCGCCACACGGTGGAGCTGGAGAAAGATCTCGATGAAGGCCTCGGCCTGGGCTTCACCGAGGCCCTGTTCGACGGGCTCAAACAGTGCAACAACGCCTGCCCCTTCTGTTTCATCGATCAGCAGCCGCCGGGGCGCCGCAGCAGCCTCTACCTCAAAGACGACGACTACCGCCTCAGTTTTCTTTACGGCTCCTATCTGACGCTCACCAACCTCACCGCCGCCGACTGGCAGCGCATTGAGGAGCAGCGGCTCTCCCCCCTGTTTGTGTCGGTGCATGCCACCGAGCCGGAGCTGCGCAGCCGTTTGCTGGTGAATCCGCGGGCGGGCCTGCTGCTCGAGCAGTTGGGCTGGTTTGCCCAGCGGGATCTGCAGATCCACGCCCAGGTGGTGGTGTGCCCGGGGATCAACGACGGCCCGGCCTTGCAGCAGACCCTGCACGACCTGGCCGCGTTCGCCGCTGGGGAGTGGCCCGCGGTGCTCTCGGTGGCGGTGGTGCCGGTCGGCCTCACCCGTTTTCGTCCGGATGGGGATGCGCTGGTGCCCGTCAACCGCCAGGCCGCGCGTCAGGTGATCGCCCTGGTGGAACCCCTGCAGCACCAGTTCCAGCAAGACCTGGGCAGCCGTTTTGCCTGGTTGTCGGATGAGTGGTACCTGATGGCCGGCCTGCCCCTACCGCCCCGGGCGGAGTATGAGGATTTGCCCCAGCAGGAAAATGGCGTGGGCAGCATTCGCGCCTTTCTGGAAGCGCTCGATGAGGCCACCCACAACCTGCCCCAGGCCTTGCCCCGGCCGCGGCGCCTCAGCTGGGTGGTGGGCCAGTTGGTGGCCGAAGCGCTCGAGCCTGTGGTGGCCCGGCTGAATGCCGTGGACGGCCTGGAGTTGATCCTGCATGGCCTACCCAGCCCCTACTGGGGCCAGGAGCAGGTGGTGACGGGTCTGCTGACGGGTTCGGATCTGCTCAATGGACTGTCGGGTCGCGATCTCGGCGAGGCCCTGCTGCTGCCGGCCGTGATGCTGCGCCAGGGGGAGCCAGTTTTCCTGGACGACCTGACCCTTGCTGAACTGGAGCACCAGCTGCCGGTGCCGGTGCAGCTGGTGCAGGGTGCAGACGACCTTGTGACCTCCTGTTTCGATGAGATTTTGCAATCTCATTAAGATCTGCCGAGAAGGCTCCATCAGGCGTGTTCAGAACCATCTCACGATTCGTGCTCCTCAGCCTGCTGGGGGCTCCGATGATGGTGCTCGCCGCGGAGGCCCAGGAGCCAGCTGCCGCTGCTTCCTCTCAGGCGGAGTCGGGTCAGGCGGAGTCGGGCTTGCCAATGCCTGCGCCTTTGCCCCTCGCCCCTGAAACGCCTCGGGGGGACAGCCCCAACCAAGTGCGGGGGTACCGCCCCAAAGTCAATCCCACCCTGGTGACACCGGCGGCCACCAGGCTGGCCCCAGGCCTGGACAACCTCCCGGCTCCAGCGTCCCTGGCCCTGCCGGTCAAGCCGGAGCAGGTGCGCATCCTCGAGCTGCGGCCCCTGGGCCTGCTTGAGGTCGAAAACCTGGCCGAGGTCAACAACCCCAATCTCAAGGCGATCGCCAGCCAGGTGGATCAGGCCCAGAGCAACCTGCGGGCCCAAATTTCCCAGTGGTATCCCAACCTCAACTTGCAAGCCAACGCGCTGCCGAGCTTCACCACCGGGCAGGCTCGCTCAAATGCGGTTGGCGGTGGCACTACGGTTGCAACGACTGATCGTTGGGACTTTGGCGCCGCTCTGACGGCTCAGTGGTCCCTGATCAACCCCCAGAGAGTTCCCACGATCGCGGCGGCTCGCGATCAGTTTGAAAAGGCCAAGTTTCAATACGTGATCGCCCTGCGGGATTTGCATCTGCAGACGGCGTCCGTCTATTTCGATCTGCAGCAGGCCGACGATCAAGTGCGCATCGGTCAGGAGTCGGTGCGGGCTTCGATCGTGAGCCTGCGGGATGCCAAGGCCCGTTTTCAGGCCGGGGTGGCCACCAAGTTGGAGGTGCTGGAGGCCGAAACCCAGCTCTCCCGCGACCAGCAGCTGCTCACCAACTCCCTGGCGGCCCAGGCGATTGCGCGTCGCACCCTGGCGTCTCTGTTGGACCTGCCTCAGAACGTCACCCCCACCGCTAAGGATCCCGCCCGGGTGTTCGGGGTCTGGCAGCCCTCCCTGCAGGAAAGCATCATCGCGGCCTACACCTTCCGCGAAGAACTCGATCAAGCCCTGCTCGATATCTCAATCGCCAACAGCCAGGCCAATGCGTCTTTGGGCGCCGTTCAGCCGTTCCTCAATATTTTTGCCGCATTCTCTGGCAACGTGTTCGACGGCAACGATCCCGTTATCGTTGCCCAGCCAGGCGTAGATGGTGGTAACTACGACACGGCTATTGGTCTCAACCTGAGCTGGCGGATCTTTGACGGCGGTGCCGCAGCCGCCCAGTCGCGGCAGAACAAGCAGTTGGCTCAGGAGAACACCTTCCGTTTTGCCCAGCGCCGTGACGGCATCCGTCAGGAGGTGGAAATCAGCTTCTATGAGCTCGAAAAGAATAACCGCAACATCGTCACCACCTCCCGGGAAGTGATTTCAGCCCGGGAATCCTTGCGGTTGGCCCGTCTGCGCTTCCAGGCCGGTGTCACCACCCAACGGGAGGTGGTGGACAACCAGCGTGATCTCACCCAAGCCGAGGTGCGCTACTCCAATGCCATCACCGACTACAACAAGCGCCTGGCAGAGCTCCGTCGTCGCACCGGTCTCGATCAGGTGGCCGGCTGTACGCCGCAGTCCCTCCCGGCCGCGAAACCGGCCG